>Ga0116143_10002566_pt1 | contig 19583 bp, 13 predicted proteins | sample AD_UKC034_MetaG_FD_89745 | JGI IMG/M metagenome (GOLD analysis project Ga0116143, IMG submission 89745) | Active sludge microbial communities of municipal wastewater-treating anaerobic digesters from USA - AD_UKC034_MetaG | ecosystem: Engineered > Bioreactor > Anaerobic > Digestate | place: USA...
TCAAACCACAACCCCTCTAAAAGTCAATGTAACCACGCTATCGTTGTTATATCTTTCAAAATTACATCAAACCACAACCCCTCTAAAAGTCAATGTAACCACGCTATCGTTGTTATATCTTTCAAAATTACATCAAACCACAACAGTATCTCTAAAGACCTTATAGCATCGTCTGTTGTTATATCTTTCAAAATTACATCAAACCACAACTGCTTTTAAATTCTTCGGAAAAGACAATTCGTTGTTATATCTTTCAAAATTACATCAAACCACAACCGGACATAAACTATATAGCAGACAAGGTACGTTGTTATATCTTTCAAAATTACATCAAACCACAACTTATATAGGTTTTAGCTTTGTCTTTCGGATGTTGTTATATCTTTCAAAATTACATCAAACCACAACTGTAATCGGTCAAGCGTAAACTTTGCGGTAGTTGTTATATCTTTCAAAATTACATCAAACCACAACTGAACTTACTCAGTTAAAAAATAATCCCGAGTTGTTATATCTTTCAAAATTACATCAAACCACAACTATTTTTTTACCTCAACAAAATCCAAAGGGTTGTTATATCTTTCAAAATTACATCAAACCACAACTTATTCAGACAAGATATACAAAAGATCTTTGTTGTTATATCTTTCAAAATTACATCAAACCACAACCCAACAAAGCGTTGAAGCTTGTATAAAAGAGTTGTTATATCTTTCAAAATTACATCAAACCACAACGCAACTGATTTGAATAATTATGTTGTAAAGTTGTTATATCTTTCAAAATTACATCAAACCACAACTATATTGTGTTGGTGCTTATTTGTCAAATTGTTGTTATATCTTTCAAAATTACATCAAACCACAACTTAACTTGTAACGTGCCAGAATGACACTAAGTTGTTATATCTTTCAAAATTACATCAAACCACAACTGCTTCGAGTTTGCTCAAAATGTAGAAATGGTTGTTATATCTTTCAAAATTACATCAAACCACAACATAGCGCCATAAAAGCCTCAAATATCAAGGCTTACGAAAGTCTTTTTATCACGAAAAAACAATCAATTTACTACTATGAAGTGACAAAATGTAATATTTTTTGAATCCTATTCCAATATGTCAAAGAACGAACAAATTTAAAATAATTCCAATTGCACAGGTTGATTTTTTTGTGCAATTTGTTTTTTACCCCAGAAATTTATCATATCTCCGTACTGTTTGTCAGTTATCTTTAATAAACTTACCTGTCCGTATTCCGGTAAAAATGATTGTACACGCTTTACATGAACATCTAGACTTTCTTTTGAGGCACAATGTCTAGTATAAACCGAAAATTGCATCATCGAAAAACCATCTTTCATCAGATCTTTTCTGAATAACGATGCAGCCTTACGCTCTTTTTTAGTATTTGTCGGTAAATCGAAATAAACAAATAGCCACATAATATGATATGCATTTAGTCTTAATTGTTCCATTATTTAAATTCAGGAAATTTTATCGTTTTAACTTCTCCTGAATAACATTTTGCCAGTGATGCAGTTGTCATAGATAATGCCACCATCAAAGGACGTCGCATTTTATCAATGATTACATCATCTGTCAATACTTGTAATAATTCTGCCTTCTCTTCTTTGCCCAAGGAAAACAAATCAGAATTTTTTTTCACCATATAAAACACTCTCCTGTCAACATAAGGTCTGTAAGGCTCCATAATATCATCTGCCAGGCAATATGCATTGTATTTGTTGCGGTGATGAATCCCTAATGTTGGCAATAATCCCGATCCCACCAAAGAACGAGCAACAGCAGCTCGTAAAATGATATAACCATAATTTAACAGTTCGTTAGGAAATTCGCCAAACCTGTCTCTTGTAAATTTCAATCCTAATAACCGTGACCAATACAATCGAGCAGCAGTTCCTTCCTTGTTTTCTGAATCGCCTGATTTTACATCCTTTGCTAAAGCCAAAATGTCAGCACTAGGTCTATCGAGCAATTTTAATAGTTTAGCCTGATTTTGAATTTTATATTCTATTGTTTGCTTCCACAAATTCTTTTGTAATGGAATACTTGCATTAATCTGATTCCTAAATATTTCGGTCTGAATACTGTGAGAATCTAAATTAAGCAACATCGATTGAGGCATGTGCTTTGAATCGGAAAAAACTACTGCAACATTATTTGCAACCAACGCTTCTAACAATGGCAAACTTACCGAAATTTGCATATTGTCGAGAACAATAAAACCAATATCTTCGATTGGAACAGTACGAATTTCCCCGCTATCTTTTGATTCGGCAACCAACTGTAAGTTCTTTAAACTTAAGCGATATGGATTGGAGAATGAAAGTGTTTTTTTGAGCATATTAATTTAATCTTACAATTTTACCCGTAGCGGTCAATTTGAAGTCAATACCACAAATTAGAGCATTAAACTGATTTTGATTCATTTTTCTTAACGGAATATATGCTTCATTTACACTAAATGTACCATCAGAAAGCTTTAAATCCGATGTAGGACTCGCTTCTTGATGATGTTTCATAACGATTACACCATAGAAGTACTTTCCCTGAATAGCTTGCATTGATAATCCAGTTATTTTGTAAAGTCTTTTTTGTAAATCATTTTGTTCCAAGTCCCAAATCTCATTTGAGGATTTCTCATACAATAAAACTAAAGTTCCAATTTTTACAACTCCTTTTAAATTTAAACTATCTTTCCCATTCAACTTAAAACTTGGGAATAACTCCGAGTTGTTACCAGCACTTTGTTGATTTAGTAGTCTTTGTACAGAAATCTTATAAAAATTTGCTGCCTCAATGTTGTTTACCAATTCAAAATCTCTCTTTAGCTTTCCTTTCTCATCAACTCCTTCATATATTGCCATTGCGTAATTGCTGTCATTAGCAACATGGGTAAATTCCTTGTGTGGTTTTCTGTTTTTTAAAGTTTTATCACGATTTTCTTTTAAATGAATTGGATTTGTAACAGAAGGAACGAAAATTCTCACTTTTTTAATTTCAACACCTTTATCTTCGGACATCCATATTTTACCATTCAATTTATTTTTTTGATTGGTTCCGGTAAAAACAAGAATTCCAGATTCAACAGCATCTAAAACTCTTTGAGTTACAACATCATCAACAATTTTATCAATATCAGGTGCTTTTATATCTAAAATAGATTTTCGTACAACATATTTAATTTGTTTTTCCTCCTCACCTTTCTTATTTAATACTTTTCGCTCAATTGCGCCATAAAAAGTTTCTTTATGCAAACTGCCTCTAACAGTATCTCCTTTTTGAATAATAGGCTGACCAAGATTGGTTTTTACAATTTTACCTCGTTTCCGCAGTTTAATTCTACTTTGTTTTGGCAAAACATCAGCAGTATAATGTGAAATTAAAACTTCATTTTCGATATTCTTTAAATCTTCTGTAAATGTGCTCCAAGGTTTTTCAAATATAGGCTTGTTAATCATCTTCGCCCTGTCCATTTCTTCCCAATCATGATAAAATTTTGCCAAATTCTCATAATTATCTTTTGTAATACAAGCAATGGTTATTGCATCAATACAATGATGTAAATGGTTACTACGTTCTTTTTTTATATATTCATCCTGCAAACCCCAAATTTTTCTAAAATCAGCCACAGTGCTGCCTTTAACGGTATAAACTTTTTCGAAAATTGTATTCAGATACATTCTTGCATATTTTGTAATAATCCCGGTATCTACAATTTGACTATTCTTAAAACCATCAGGAACGTCTATCATGTCAAACCTTTTGCATTTGTTGTACCAATAGTCTCTTTCAAATGTAAGTTTATGTCTTTTTTGTATAGCTCTGTCTTTAAATTCTTTGTCAGGAGCATTTTTTGATTGACGCACTGCTTTTGAAATCTCAATTTCAAAATCTTCGATTTTCTTTCTCCAATCCTCAATTCTAATGATAATATCAGAGTGATTTTCTAACTCAAACGGTATTCGATTCTTTTTGACACTTCTGTTAAAAACATTGTCGCACAATGTTTTATTTACTTGTGAATTATCAAATGACAAACTTCTTGGGATGGTATGTTCAATGTCGAAACTTGGATTAGCTCCTAAAAATCCACTTAATAATATTTCTTTACCAGTATATAAACATTTATGCTTTTGTTCCTCCCATAATTGATATTTAAGAATATCGTCATCAGTTGGAGTTAAGGTGCTATTCTGCGAGGTATAATATTCTTGAATTCTTTGTCTATACGTATCACGTAGTTTTTCTCTGTCTCTTTGCCAACTCTGATAGGCTTTACGCTCATTTGCATTCATTAAATCTCTTGACATTTCAATACTAATTCGCGTATTTTGATCAATTACTCCATTTCTGATTAACTCATTAATAACTTTTCTAAGCTGATGGAGAGCTCTCATCGCCATCGGATTTTTAATAGCAGATATCATTGGTGAACCTAGATATCTATAACCATCCGCACTTCTTTCAGGTTCTTTATATACATCAATTGCAGATGGGTGGTACATCTTCAATAATTTAGTCGAATCAACTTTGTAAGTTTTTGAAATAAAATCCTTCAACCTTTCATCAATAGTTTCTATAACTGCAAATTCACCTCTCCCATTATTAAGTAACATTTGCTTTTTTAATAATTCAAAAGTTTTGCTTTCCAATTCTGTTTTGTATGTTTCAGAAAATCTAGAATATGTGTTTTTACCAAAATAATTTATTAAAACTTCTCTCACATCTTTTAGAAAATAATCTTCAGACTCAGGGCTCCAACATTCTCCATTCTCACGACAGTTTTTAATAATTCCGTTTACAAGCTCAACTATTTCTTTCTCTTGTTTTTGAGTATTAATAATTGTTGTTATTTGATTTGAAATATCATACTGATTTTCCGGCAAATTCCAAATCTCTGCGGGTAAACAATTACTCATATTAGCAAGAAAAACGGCATGAGAATAAATAATTCCTTCTCTTAAATATGGTAATATTTTTTTAATGGCCTTTATACTTAAAGATGCAAAATCTTGTTTTAATCGAATTTTAATATATTCTTCAGTTTTAGCACAGTCTAGCAGCAATTTATTTAATGAGAATTCTTTAAGTTTAGTTTCATTATCAAATGTTAAAAGCGCATGCCAAGCATCATGTACTACTTTGTTCAGTGAGCCATCATTTGTAATTACAATTTTGTGATTATCCGAAATTAATTGGTCTCCAAACAAATCAGCAAATCTTGCAGTAACAGGACAACCTGCAACAGTCGTTGACATTGAATAATTAAATAAATAGTCTTCAGCATTAATATTTCTATTCTTGTAGAACTTATACTGTTTTTTAGGAGCAAGTACTTTTGCAATATCCTCAAATTCAAAATTATCTCTCTTCAAGAAGAATCTTTCGACAACTTTGGCTCTTTCTTGTGAATTCAGGAATCTTAGTTTATCTTCATTTGGCGTTTTAATTTTTATATTATTTATAAAACATAGCATTCTATATTCCTCAAACAAAGGGTGTGAAACGGCACATCTTGGTTTATTCTTTTCAAAAACACATTTTCCTATCAACCCCTTTTGTGATTTTAAAGGTCTCTGATAAAAAATAGCTTTTCTTAGTTGTTCAACAAATTCGTTTGGTAATTCCTGGAACGAACAAATTTTTTCGAATTCCTCAAGGTAGTGTGCTTCTCTATGAGTATAAGTATCTCTAATTTTTTCTAAATTTAGATATTTTTGATAGAAGTATTGCCCTAATGTTAATTCTCCTTTTTTCTCTGAAAGTTCATTAATACTGCTAGTGACAACGCCATCACTTTCCTTTGTTGTTTCTAGCCTATTACTAAGAAAACCTCTGCGTTGTGTTATATGGTAAAAAGCACGTCCAATCTTAAATCGCTCTTCTTTTTTAGACATGTCAAGTTTTATCGTAACTGCAAGATTTCTATAGTAATAAGGATTTACATTATTCTCATCATCAGTCACCCACCATTTTCTAAAATCTAGATTTTCTGGATAAATCTTTTTAAATCTCCACATATTTAAATCACTTTCGGTAAGTGTCGGACAAAATCCATACTCGCTTAAAACCTTTAATGTTTGGATTTTTCTAAGTTTTCTTCTGTATTTTATTCTTCTGGCACTTCTGTATTTAGTTCTTTCTGCCGCTTTTGAGCTTTCAATTCCTTTTTCAATTTTAACACCTTCTTGAAAAATCCTCACGCCTTTATCAACTAAAGAAAATTGGTTATTCTCTTTATCCACAACAGCCCATCCGATACTGTTTGTACCTAAATCTAATCCAAGTATTTTGCTCATATTATAATAGAGTTTATGGTTTTACAGAAATATTTTTTAAAAATAATAAATATAATTTGCAAAAACATACAAAAAGATTATTTTTGTATTGGATGAAAATCCAAAATTACATCTTATCACAATAAGGCTATATGCCGAAGGATAAGAATCCTGTACTCCCGCTTCGGTGGGAGTTTTTATTTTTCACGAAATATATAACATTGTAGTTTATTTCTCAACGCGAAAAATCCCTTTGCATCGTCTTAGTGTTTTAGTGGCAAAAACACTATGTAGTTCGCGTTATATTTTCTGTGTGCTCTCTGTGAAATTACTCATTCGCACTTTTCGATTTAACAAATAAACTAAACAACGGGTTTATAACAAACGAAACTATCATACCAAGACTACCGGCTCCGGGAGAAGTGAAGTACCATGGGATTTTTTCGCCGGCAGGGAAATTTACTCCAATAAAATACAAAACCAAACATGTTGCTAAGCCCAAAAAAGCCGAAGAATAACCACCTAATTTATTAACCTTTTTCGACAGCAATCCCCAAATAAATGGTCCTAAAAAGAATGCTCCGATAGCTCCCCACGAAATTCCGAGTATCTCTACAATAACATCAAATTCGACTAAAGCAAGTAATACTGCCAACAAAATAAACACACCGCTCATTATTCTCATCAGACCTGTAATTTTCTTATCCGAAGCCGTTTTATTTATATAACCTGCATATAAATCTTTGGCAAATGACGAACTTGAAATTAAAACTAATGCGGCTAAAGTGGACATTGATGCCGAAAGTATCAACAATAAAATTATTACAGATAATGATGTCGGTATTACACTGGTTAGCAATTCCGGCATAAGCCTGTCAAACAAAGGTGCACCTTCATTAAACGCAGTAGGATTACTTACCGGATTTAAGAAAACGCGGGTTGTTGAACCAAGAAAATATGCTATACCTCCAATAATAATAGCGAAAAATGTAGAAGCAACCATACCTATTTTAATAGACTTCCTGTCCTTAACCGCATAAAATTTTTGAACTAGTTGAGGCATCGCAAATGGAGCTACACTGGTAAGAAATACAACTGAAAACAATGACCAGAAGCCGGGAGGGCCTACAAATTTAACAAGTTTAGGATTTATTGCCTGAAGAGTATCAGAAATCGAAGCGATTCCTCCTCCTTTATTTATTGTAAACCCGACTAAAACCAATACCGAAACCAACATAATAATTCCAAAAATCATGTCAATCATAGCCATTGATTTGTATCCGCCCAAAATAACATAGGTAGCTGTAAACACACCCATTCCAATTAACACATAAGTATATGGAATTCCAAGTGAAATATTAAATAAATATGCTAAACCCATAAAAACTGCCGCAGAATATGGAATTAAAAAAATGAAAATAACAATAGTCGAAAAAAGTTTAAACATTTTACTGGAGTACCTTTTTTCGAGAAACTCGCTCATCGTTGATACTCCATATTCTGTTGACATTTTCTTTATTCTCCAACCCATAATAGCCCAAACTCCTAAAACGCCAACAAATGCATTAAAAAAGGCTACCCACAAACCTGAATAACCGTGAGCCCATCCCAATTTACCGGCAAAACCGATAAAAAGCACTGCAGAAAAATAAGCTGTTCCATAAGAGAATGCCGACATCCAAGGTCCTACATTTCCTCCACCCAAAAAGAAATCGTTAAACGATTTAGTCTTTCTAAGACCTAATATCCCGACAAAAATGATTCCTATACAATAGATAGCAATAACAATGATTTTCACTAACATATTTGATTTTTTTAATTTTTACTTAATTTATAATATGCAAACTTAATTTTAAAATTTGTTTTTTCAAACTATAATTTTGTTTTTATAAAAAAGTTTTTCAAACTATAAAAGATTATTAAGCAAAAATATATGATGGAGCTTTTGGCACATATATTTGTCGTGTGGCTGGCATTTATCGCGGATACAAATATTGTGACAAAAGCGTTCAAGATATTACAATAAAATAAGCCATTTGCAAAATATTTTGTATTTTTAACAATTGATTTTTCTTTATATTTTTGATACAATTTTGATTTATGGGAATCGTTGAAAACTTAAATAGTCTTAGACAAAGTATTGGAAATGCCAATGTGAAAATTGTTGCAGTTTCAAAAACCCATCCAGCAGAAATGATAAAAATAGCTTATGAGGCTGACCAAAGGCTTTTTGGTGAAAACAAGGTACAGGAGATGGTTTCAAAATATGAACAACTTAAAGACTTGGATATAAAATGGCATTTAATTGGTCATCTGCAAACAAATAAAGTTAAATATATCATTTCTTTTGTCGATATGATACATAGTGTTGACAGCCTTAAACTTTTAAAAGAAATAAACAGACTGGCTGAGAAAGGATCATTGGTTATTAATTGCTTGCTGCAATTCTATATTGCTAAGGAAGAAACTAAATTTGGTTTGGATTATTCAGAAGCTGAGGAAATATTAAATTCAAACGAATTCAAAGAAATGAAAAATGTTAGGATTTGTGGAGTAATGGGAATGGCTTCCTTTTCAGATAATATGGAATTAGTCAGAAATGAATTCCGCGAACTAAAGCAAATATTTGACAAATTAAAGCAAAATCATTTTTCGCATAGCGAAGCTTTTTGTGAATTGAGCATGGGTATGAGTAGCGATTGGAAAATCGCAGTTGAAGAAGGCAGCACAATAATTCGTGTCGGAAGTAATATTTTTGGTAACAGAATCTACACGTAATAATAATTTGATTATTTTTGTTGCTGATGAAAAGCGTACTATTAATATTAACATTTTCCTTTCTGATCATTGCTAATGGTCTGAAATCGCAAGAATTACCGGTACATGAGCAGTATATGTTCGATTATATGTTGGTTAATCCTGCATTTGCAGGTATGTCAGAAGTTACCTCACTAAAAATTATTCATCGTGAGCAATGGATTGGAATAGAAGATGCTCCAAGTACTTCATTTTTACTTTTTAAGCACAGACTGAACGAAAGAACCGGAGGTATTGGAGGGTATATTTTTTCTGACAAAAACGGACCAAATTCAAAATATGGTGGACAGTTAACATGGTCTTTTCAGGCACTTCTTGACAGTAAAAGATATTCAAGAACAATGCTATCTTTTGGTATGTCTTTCAGAGGTCTTTTACATACCTTAGATGAACGCGATTTTGAAAATACTGTATATGATCCTCTAATAACCTATTCGAGACTTACAACATTTGTTCCAAACGCCAATGCAGGATTAGTATTATCATATAATCAGGCATTTTTAGGAGCATCTTTCGATAACTTAATACCATGGTCTGACAGGATGTATAACATGACTATCGAACCTGTTAATTATGTTGTAATGAACACCCACATTGGTAATATTTTTGATTTGTCGCAAAGAATTCAATTCAGACCGTCTGTATTATTCAAATCTAATTTTCATGGAATGAATCAACTTGATGTAAATGTTAAATTCCATGTTTTCGGTGGCAAACCAATACGTTCTGTTTATATAAGATATCAAAATGAATTCTGGTTCGGATTTTCTTACAGGCAAACACTTGACTGGAAAAATATTTCAGCTTTATCGCTATCTCCTACATTTGGACTTACCATTGACAAATATACTTTTATGTATTTATACGATCTTGGATTAACACATTTACAACTGTACCATTCCGGAACCCATCAGATTTGCCTCGGAATAAGATTTTTCCACGACAAATACAGAAACTGGGGTAAACATAGTCTTCCGGTGTTTACAGACGATTTTTAAACAAATCAAGTATTTTTTATTACTTTATAATGTTATTCATCTGTTTATAGATGAATAACTTCATTATGAGCTGCTGCTGCTGCTTCCATTATTGCTTCAGACATACTCGGATGCGGATGAACAGATTTTATCAAATCTTTAGCTTTACCATTAAGTTTTTTCAAAACAACCATAGATGCAATCATTTCAGCAATATTATCACCAATAAAATGAGCTCCGAGTAGTTCATCTGTAGCAGCATCAAATAAAAGCTTTACAAAACCATCCTTATTGCCGGCAGAAGCTGCTTTGCCAGAAGCCATAAAAGGAAATTTACCAATCCTGTATTCTATTCCTTTCTCTTTTAGCTTTTGTTCAGTCATTCCAACAGAAGCAATCTCAGGAACACAATATACACAAGAAGGAATATTGGTATAATCAATTGTTGGAGGGTTGAGTCCTGCAATTTTTTCAACACAACAAATAGCTTCTGCAGAAGCTACATGGGCTAAAGCCTGACCGGGAACTATATCTCCAATTGCATAAATACCCGGAATATTTGTTCTGTAAAATTCATCAACAATAACTTTAGAGTTTTCAACCTTCATGCCCAATTCCTCAAGTCCGATATTCTCTATATTTGTACTAACTCCGGCAGCAGATAGAACTACTTCACATTCAATCTGTGCTTCCCCCTTTTTATCTTCATAAATGACAGTACATCTGTCATCAATCACGTCAACGCGTTTAACCGCAGTACCAGTCATCACTTTTACACCTGCTTTTTTAAACGAACGTGCCAATTGCTTCGAAACCTCCTCGTCTTCGAGAGGAACGAGTTCAGGTAAAAATTCAATAATGGTAACCTCTGAACCCATAGAACTGTAAAAATATGCTAATTCAGTACCTATTGCTCCTGACCCTATTACGACCAATGATTCAGGTAGATGATTGAGACTGAGTGCCTCGCGATAACCTATAATATTTTTACCGTCTTGTCTAAAACTACTTATTTGCTTTGAACGCGAACCTGTAGCCAAAATAATATGATTAGCCGAAATTTCTTCTATACTCCCATCATCTTTTAAAACTTCAAGAGTATCATTTGACTTTAACTTACCAAAACCATTATATACAGTTATTTTATTCTTTTTAAATAAATACTCTATTCCCTTACTCATATTTGCCGCAATTTCACGACTTCGGGCAATTACTTTATTAAAATCGGGCTTTGCAACACCTTCATTCATAATACCATAATCTTCGCTATGTTTAAAATAATTAAATACCTGTGCCGATTTCAGCAATGCTTTAGTAGGAATGCAACCCCAATTTAGACAAATACCTCCTAATTCAGCTTTTTCTACAACTGCGACATTCATCCCTAACTGAGATGCACGAATTGCTGCAACATATCCGCCAGGTCCACTTCCCAAAACAATTAAATCAAATTTCATACACCGTTTTTTTATTTATTTATTTTTTTTTCAAAAATAAACTTTTTTTGCTTATTTTTGTTCTAAATTTAAGTACTTATAATTAATCGATTTTAAATTAATTATTAAAATTTAAAATGTTTATAACCAAAAATTGATTTATGGAAAAGTGTATTTTAGTCCCATTTGATTTCAGCAACGAAGCTAACTTTGCTCTTGATCATGCATATGAATTAGCAAGAATTACATCCCTACCTATTCATTTATTATATGTAGTTTCAAACGAAAAAGAAGTCGAAGAATGGCATGAAGAATTGAAAAGAATTGCTGACAATTATGCAAAGGAACATAATTATAAAGTTGAAGCATTCGTTAGAGCAGGTAATTTATTTGAAACAATCTATAATTATGGTATAGAAGCAAATGCATATTTGGCTGTAATGGGGACTCACGGTATCAAAACAATAAAAAAGGCTATGAAGGTTATTAAAAAATTCGTTAAAATACCTTTTATCCTTGTTCAACGTCCCATTAATTTCGGATCTTATGATAAAATTTGTGTCCCGATTGATGATGATAAAAAATCCAGAGCAAAGTTTCTATGGGTAAAATATCTGAACAATTTGTTCGAAAGCAAAGTCTTTATTATTTACCCGGAAGTTACTGATGCTGCAAGAAAAGCAGAAATTAACAGTAATATAATGTTTGCAACATCAATTTTCGAAAAAGATGCAATTGATTTCGAAGTAAAAGCAGTATGTGAGACAAATTTTGCTGACAATCTTTATGATGTAATGAATAATATAGAACCTGATGTAGTTTTATTTATGACAGATAAATACAAAAAATCTATTACTGAATTAAAAAGACCTAGAAATATCGAATTATCCAAGAAAATTCCTATTATGTGTGTTAATCCAAGAACAGACATAGTTAAACTGGGCGGATTCGCTTATTAAAAAAGATTTTTTCATTTTAAAAATCAGCTTGAAACAAGCTGATTTTTTTTTCTATATTTCCCACTTTAACCTTAAAATTTATTTTACAAAAAATCGTAATTATTTAGGTGGCATCTATTATTCGCTTTTGTAATAGTATTTGTGCCCTACCCATACTCCTATAATTTGACAAATACATATTCCAAAAGCTATTGTTCCAGTTTATTAAACCCCGACTTACAAGTCGGGGTTACTGACATTGAGCCCTGCGGGCTCAGAGTTATAAACCACCTAAATAATTACAAAAAATCTTAATTAAAAGATTATAAAAAACTTTCGTAAAACATATTTTTTCAGTATTTTTGTACATTAAAAATAATACTGATTTGTTTTACAACACTAATAATCAATAAATTACAAAATAAAATGACAAAAGTAAAAAGAGTTTATACTTTCGGAAACAAAAAAGCCGAAGGTGACAGCAAAATGAAAAATTTGCTTGGTGGTAAAGGTGCAAATCTTGCTGAAATGTGTTTATTAGGGTTACCAGTTCCTGCAGGTCTTACAATAACAACAGACACCTGTACGGAATATTACGAAAACAACCTCGAACTTCCTGACGGCCTCATGGAAGATGTATGGGCAGCAATGAAAAACATCGAAGACATTATGGGTATGAAATATGGTGATGCCGAAAACCCTCTTCTTGTATCTTGTCGTTCCGGTGCGCGTAAATCAATGCCCGGTATGATGGATACTGTTCTAAATATTGGTTTAAGCACAAATACTATTCCCGGTCTTTTGAAAAAAACCAACAATCCAAGATTTGTTTATGACTCATATCGCCGTTTAATTATGATGTATGCTGATGTTGTTATGGACAAAGCTGAAGGTCTGGACAAAAATATTCGTCGCCAATTAGACGAAATGCTTGATGAGTATAAACACTCAAAAGGGCTAAAATCAGATACCGACCTGAGTACTGACGATTTAAAATTTTTATCCGAAGAATTCAAGAAAAAAATAAAACTTGTGTTAGGAACAGAATTTCCTGATGATCCTAAAGCTCAATTGATTGGTGGTATTAAAGCTGTTTTCAAAAGTTGGAATGGTAAAAAAGCAATATCATATCGTCGCATAGAAAGTATTCCGGACGATTGGGGTACAGCAGTTAATGTTCAAGCAATGGTTTTTGGTAATATGGGTGATTCTTCTGCTACCGGCGTAGCGTTTACAAGAAATCCTGCTACTGGAGAAAACCTATTCTATGGAGAATGGTTAATTAATGCTCAGGGCGAAGATGTTGTTGCCGGTATTCGCACACCGAGTCCGCTTAATAATGACACAAAAAACGACCAGAATAAGCATCTCATGTCAATGCAGGAACAATATCCGGTCATCTATAAAGAGCTTTGTGATATTCGTACAACTCTCGAAGATACTTATAAAGATATGCTTGATATTGAGTTCACTGTTCAGGAAAGTAAACTATATATGCTTCAGTGTCGTGTAGGTAAAAGAACAGGAACAGCTGCCCTTAATATGGCGATGGATATGTTAAAAGAAGGCAGAATTGATGAAAAAACTGCTGTTTTACGTCTCGACCCTGCTCAACTGGACGAATTATTACACCCAATTGCAAATCCTACTTCAGAAGCTAAACATAATCCAATTGTTAAAGGCTTACCGGCAGGACCGGGTGCTGCTGTTGGTAAAGTTGTTTTTTCTGCTGACGATGCAGTTGCATGGTCACGTAGAGGTGAAAAAATAATTTTAGTTCGTAAAGAAACCAATCCAGAAGACGTTGAAGGTATGCGCGTTGCTGATGGTATTCTTACTGCCTTGGGAGGAATGACTTCTCATGCAGCTCTGGTAGCAAGAGGCTGGGGAAAATGTTGCATCGTAGGTGCCGGCTCAATGGATGTAAGCGAAGAAAAGAAAACTGCTGTTATTAAAGGTACAGGACTTGTCATCAAAGAAGGAGATATTATCACATTAAACGGAACAAAAGGTAATGTTTATAATGCAGCTCTCGATTTGATGGATGCCACTGAAAATCCACGTTTTCAGGAATTTATGACAATGGCTGATAAGTTTCGTAAAATGGGCGTTCGCACAAATGCTGACACACCGGAAGATGCTCAGATTGCACGCGATTTTGGTGCTGAAGGTATAGGTCTTTTCAGAACAGAACATATGTTCTACGGTAAAGGAGCTGACGAACCTCTGTTTATTCTTCGTAAAATGATTCTAGCATCTAACGATAATGAAAGAATTGCTGCCATTAACGAACTTTTCCCATTTGTTAAACGCGATATGAAAGGTACGATGGCTGTAATGAATGGACTACCTGTAACTTTCAGATTACTTGATCCACCACTCCATGAGTTTGCTCCACACACACACGAAAAACAAGCAGAAATTGCAAAAGTTATCGGAATAAGCGTTGAGGAAGTTGCAAAAAGAGTTGATAAATTGCACGAAACTAATCCTATGATGGGACATCGTGGTGTGCGTCTTGGAATAACATACCCCGAAATTACCGAAATGCAATTCAGAGCTTTGTTCGAAGCTTCTGCAGAACTTCTTAAAGAAGGAAAGCAGCCTATCCCGGAAATTATGGTCCCTGTTACATGCGACGTCAATGAGCTTAATATTTCAAAAGTAATTTTTGATAAGGTAAAAAAAGAAACTGAAACAAAATTTGGATTATCTGAAATAAAATGTCTGTATGGAACTATGATTGAAATTCCAAGAGCTTGCTTACTCGCGGATAAAATGGCTAAAACAGCTGAATTCTTCTCATTTGGTACTAATGACCTTACCCAAATGACTTTTGGTTTTAGCCGTGATGATATTAGCGGTTTTATGCAGGATTATCTTGATAAAAAAGTTGTTCCTGCCGATCCTTTCCAGACAATTGACCAAGATGGTGTTGGACAACTTATTGAGATGGCTGTGGTAAAAGGTCGTGGTACGAAAAACAATCTAAAAATCGGTATCTGCGGCGAACAAGGTGGTGATCCTGCTTCGGTTGAATTCTGCAACAAGGTTGGATTAAACTATGTTTCATGTTCCCCATTCAGAGTTCCTATTGCCAGATTATCAGCTGCTCACGCTAGTCTTAAACAATCTTAAATAATTCTATATGGAAATAATAGGTAAACTTATAAAAAAACTACCTCCGGTTACAGGTGAAGGTAAAAACGGCCCTTGGAAAAAACAAAGTTTTGTTATCGAAACTCAGGCTGATTTTCCTAAAAAAGTCTGTTTTACAACTTGGGGTGATAAAGTTGAACTAAATTCATTTACAGAGTCTGATATTATAAAAGTACATTTTGATGTTGAAAGCCGAGAATATAATAACAATTGGTACAACGATCTTAAATGCTGGAAAATTGAGCTTAACTCATCTGGCGGAAGTTCAAATATAATAAATGAATTGCCTCCTGTTTCTGAAAAAGATATCCCCTTCGATTTAGAAGATGATCCGGGTGACGACCTTCCTTTTTAATATTATCTAAATCCTGCTCCGGCAGGATTTTTTTTATCTTATTCCCGCTTGACGTAATGCCTGATGATATTTCCTTGCATTTGCTTCATGCTGTGCATTTGTTACAGCAAAAACATGATAACCCGAAAAATCATCTTTTGCGCAAAAAAACAAATAGTTATGCTTTTCATAATTCAGAACAGCATCTATAGAAGACACTGAAGGAATATTTATCGGTCCCGGAGGTAAGCCCGGGTACATATAGGTATTATATGGAGAATTAATTTGTAAATGCCTTGTTAATACACGCTGAACCGAAAAATCTCCAATTGCAAAAACCACTGTAGGGTCAGCCTGCAAAAGCATACCCTTATTCAACCTATTGATATATACACCTGCAACTCTTGCTTTTTCATCATTTTTTTGTGTTTCAGCCTCAACAATTGATGCCAAAATACTGACTTCAATTTGTGATAAACCAAGCAATTCTGCCTTCTGTCTGCGTTCCTCAGTCCAAAACTTGTTATATTCTTCAGACATTTTTTCAATAAACTTTCCTGCCGAGGTATTCCAGTAAAACTCGTATGTGTTTGGAATAAACATAGCCATAAAAGTCTGACTATTAAACCCATACTGATTTGCTATGTCGGGATTATTCATTGTTTCAGCTAATTGAATAGAATCAGCCTCAATAAAAACAGAAACCTTGCCGGCCAAAATATCCAAACTGCGTACGGAAATAAACGTCAGTTTAACCGGCGATTGTTTACCGCTCCTTAATAAATTTACCAACTCATTATTTGACATCCCATTAAAAATCTCATATCGTCCCGCAAGTACTCTTGACGGATATTTTTTATACTCTGCCACAAGCTTAAACGACTCAATATCAATAATATAACCCGAGGCTTCCAATATTTGTACAACATTATTATAATCTGAACCATTTGGAATGTATAAATATGCAGGGCTATTTTCAACTCTCACATTAGACCTGAATACATACCCGTAATACTTATTACCAAAAATAAAACCAACGACTGAAAAAACTACAACAATTATCAAAATTATAAGGAATACTTTTTTCTTTTTCGACATCAACAAAAATATTAATATTATCTTAGCAAAAATATTTGTTTTAACGATATGAGGATTATTTTTCTGATATTTTTTACAGTACTTTTTTTAAGTTCATGCGACACAGATCAAAACAGATGTTTTAAATCTGCAGGAGAAGAAAAAACCGAAAAATATGATCTTGACATTTTTAATAAAGTAATTATACGCAGTGATTTCGAGGTCTATTTTGAAAATAGTACCGACTATGCAATAACTATTACCTGCGGAAAAAATCTTATTCCATATATCAGTCACGATATAAGCGGTAGAGAATTAATTATAGAAGATAATAATGGAGCCGACTGGTTAAGAAAAAGGATTAAACCTAAAATTATCATAAGTTGTCCGTCAATAAAAGAAATAAATATTTATGAAACTTGTGATTTAAAAACTCTTGATACATTATATTATAATAACCTATCTATACAAAATTGGGCCGGAATATTAACGACAAATCTTACCCTCGCAGGAGATAGTTTATTTTTCAGGTGTCATGCCTCAACAGGAGACTATATACTTGAAGGAAGAAGCAATTATGCTTACCTGTATAATGTCGGAAGCGGATTTCTTATAGCTAACAAACTGTTTTGCCGTGTAATTCACATGGTTCATTTATCATTGGGAAATAGCGAAGTTAATGCTTCTCAATTATTAATGATTGAAAATATAAAGTATGGTAAACTATATTCGTTTTCTGACCAGTGTCCCGAAATTATGGATGGTGATCAGGATTGGGGAGATTCATTTGTAAATCTAGGCTGCCCTTAATAGAATATTATTCTAAATCTCAATTGATTTCTTTAAAAATATTCTAAGTCCTACTCCTCTTCCTATCAGCATAACAATCAGTGCAAGCCACATTCCGTGATTTGCGCCATAATACTTAAAAATGTAAAGTGACGGTATAAACAAACAAACAATTATAACCAGCATAACATTTCTTAATGTAGTAGTCGCGGTTACTCCAATATAAATTCCATCATAAATAAATGCAGTAAAACTGGCTAAAGGTAATATCCAAACCCATGGTGCAAAATTTTGCGACATGTTAATTACTTCAATGTTATCAGTTAAAATACTGAAAAGAGGCTTTGTTAACAACATATAAAATACAGTAAAACCTATAGAGATATATAATGCAAATGAATAAGACTTTTTTACAGACTTATTTAATAATAACTGGTTTTTTGCACCTTTATATCTTCCTGCGAGTGTACCACCTGCATACGAAAAACCATCGATAACATGAGCAAAAAACCATAAAAACTGTAACATTACGGAATTTATTGCCAATACATTGTTTCCCAAGGATGCCGATACTGCATTGAAAAGAAAAAAACTACCGGTCAACAGTAACGATCTTATAAATATATCGCGACTAACCGTTATAAATCTTTTAACGGCTGCAAAATTCAAAACAGATTTTATCTTAAAAAAATAAGTTATTCGCTTAAATTTTCTATAATAAAACAATAGACAAAAAATTAATCCTATATACTGCGAAATAACTGTTCCCAATGCTACTCCTCTAATTTCCAAATCAAATACCAAAACAAAAACACTACTAAGTATAGCATTTGAAATACTAATGATAATAGTTATAATCATAGGGATTTTAGCATTTTGCATTCCTATAAACCATCCTATAAATACAAATACTACAAGTGTTGCAGGGGCAGCATAAATTCTAGTATTAAAATATTCTAAAGCATAACCTAATGCTTCTTTTGATCCATCAAGTTTTGTAATAAGTAATTTACCCAACGGTACTTGTAAAGCTATTAGAATAAGACCGGCTAAAACAGAAAAGGACAAAGCACGTAATAAAACAGAAGCAGACTCGCGATAGTCAGATGCTCCATAAGCCTGGGCTGTCAATCCTGTTGTCCCCATTCTAAGAAATGCCAAGCCGGTATATACCAAAATAAAGACCATTGTCCCAAATCCCACTCCACCCATGTATGCCGGAGAGCCTAATCTTCCCACCAATGCAATATCAATTATTCCCACTACTGGAATCGTAATATTGCTTATTACGTTAGGGATTGCCAACCTTAGAATTTGACGGTTCAAATTACTATAATTTAGTTTTTTGTTGCAGTGCTATATGAACAATTACTTTATTTCTTTTTTTTCTTGAAATTATTATAGTTATGAGATTTCCCTCACAATAAACACCTCATAATCACCAAGATACTTAAACCCATATTTTTGATACAGACTCCGTGCTATTTTGTTATCTTTATGAACTTCAAGTTTTATTTGCAACTTCAGCTTATGTGCAAATTTCATTGACTCATCCATAAGTAAATTTGAAAAGCCCTGTCCCTGAAACTCCGGTAATATCCCAAAATGATGTAAATATAAACGACGACTGTCGTTAGTAATCCATGAGGTTCCAATTACTCTGTCAGAACTTTCCTCAATCAAAACAAACAACTCTCCCCCATTTTCTAAAGTATTTAAAATTACTTCCAGATTATCACCTCTGTGAGCTCCA
>Ga0116143_10002570_pt1 | contig 19580 bp, 14 predicted proteins | sample AD_UKC034_MetaG_FD_89745 | JGI IMG/M metagenome (GOLD analysis project Ga0116143, IMG submission 89745) | Active sludge microbial communities of municipal wastewater-treating anaerobic digesters from USA - AD_UKC034_MetaG | ecosystem: Engineered > Bioreactor > Anaerobic > Digestate | place: USA...
AAAATGTACTTCTTTTATTTTCTCCAGCTCGTCCTTAAAAATTTTTTCCTTAGAAACTGCTTCAACAATTTCATCTTCAGTCAAAAACATAGGATTAAGTCCTTTGCTCTTTTTTTGATACAGGATGGCTTTATTTTCTACCAAAAGCCAGTCGGTTTTTGTCGACCCACTATCAGCAATTACAATATAGTTTGAATTTTTCAAAATGTAGTATTAAAACAAAAGTAGAACATTAATTTCTTTTACGTATTTATGTTGAAAATAATAGTGAATATAGCTTCGATACAAGACATAATTTGACGAAAAGGCCTACCTTTGTATTTAACCTATATTAATAGAAGATTTTAAATGGAGTATAATACCTCAAGAACAAAACTGGTTATACCGGAATATGGAAGAAATATTCAAAAATTAATCGACCATTGTGTTGCTATAGAAGATAGGGCTGAGAGAACTAAAATGGCTTTGGCTATTGTTAAAGTAATGGGTCAGCTCAATCCTCAACTCAGAGAAAGTACTGACAACAATGAAAAACTTTGGGATCATATGTATATCATTTCTAATTTTAAATTAGATGTTGATGTTCCCTATTCTTTTCCAGCCAAAGAACACTTTTTACGCAAGCCAAAGAGAATTGCCTATCCAAGCAATAGGATTAAATACAAACATTATGGCCGTAATGTTGAACGTTTTATTGAAGGATTAATAAAGATGGAAGATGGTGAGAATAAAGAAAAATCTACCGTAGAGATGGCCAACTTTATGAAATCACTTTACAAAACATGGAATAAAGATAATGCAGCAGATGAGGTGATTATTGAAAACTTAAAAGACATGAGTAAAGGTGAACTCTCTGTTCCGGATAATACTCGTTTAGCTTTTATTCCAGATACCAACAGAAATCGTCAAAACTCTGGTTCAAAGGGAAGAAGAAATCGTAAAGGTAAATCCAGATCACATGGACATAAAAGAAAAAATAGATAATCCGCTTGTGTCAAAAATGCAATCTGCCCCTCGATTCGAAATAATTGGTGGTAAATCTTTGAAAGGAGAACTTACCCCGCAAGGCGCTAAGAACGAGGCACTGCAAATTTTATGTGCTGTTTTATGTACTCCCGAGCGTGTGATCATAAACAACATACCGGACATTCGTGATGTCAATAAACTCATTGATCTATTACAAGAAATTGGTGTAAAGGTTGAGCAATTGGGTAAGGGATCCTATTCGTTTCAGGCCGATGATATTGATATGGATTTTATGGAGACGGAGCGATTTGCAAAATTAGCTTCAGCTCTTCGTGGGTCTATTATGATTGTAGGTCCATTGTTGGCCCGCTTTGGAAAAGCAGCAATTCCTAAACCAGGAGGTGATAAGATTGGACGTAGAAGATTAGATACGCACTTTACGGGCTTTCAATCTTTAGGAGCAACATTTAATTACGATGCAGGCCGAAGTTTTTATACGGTTGAATCTGAAAAGTTAAAAGGTTGTTATATGTTGCTCAATGAAGCATCGGTAACAGGTACAGCCAATATAGTAATGGCTGCCGTTTTAGCTGAAGGTACAACCACCATTTACAATGCAGCATGTGAGCCTTATCTTCAACAGCTTTGCAACATGCTGGTTCGGATGGGAGCAAAGATTACTGGCATTGGTTCAAACTTATTAAGCATACAAGGTGTTGAAAAACTAAGTGGTACTAGCCACACCATGTTGCCTGATATGATTGAAGTTGGAAGCTTTATTGGATTAGCTGCTATGACGCAAAGCGAAATCTTGATAAAAAATGCAGGCATTCAACATTTAGGAATCATTCCATCTGTATTTCAAAGTTTGGGAATTAAAATGGAATTCAAAGAAGATGATATTTTCATACCTGCACAAGATGCTTACGAGATTGATACTTTTATAGATGGAAGTATACTTACAATCTCTGATGCTATATGGCCAGGATTTACTCCCGACTTACTGAGTGTGGTTTTAGTAACCGCTACACAAGCAAAAGGCACCATTCTCATACATCAGAAAATGTTTGAGAGCCGATTGTTCTTTGTCGATAAATTGATTGACATGGGTGCTCAAATCATATTATGCGATCCGCATAGAGCCACCGTGATTGGTTTGAATAGATCACATGCATTAAGAGGAATTTCAATGACATCGCCCGATATACGAGCTGGAGTTGCATTGCTGATTGCTGCGTTGTCGGCCAAAGGCAAAAGTGTAATACACAACATAGAGCAGATTGATCGGGGATATGAGCGAATTGATGAACGTTTGGTGAGCCTTGGAGCTCAGATAGAACGTATGAGTTGATTTTCTTGTATAATGGTATCATATTTGTAAAAAACACAGAAATTAAATATTATGAAATCAATCAAATCAGCGTTATTATTAATTGGAATTGCCGCTTTTTCATTTGGCTTTTATTATCAAGATAAAGCATCAAGTGGAATAAATATTGGCGACAAAGCAGTTGATCTAGCGTATAGTTCTCCGGAAGGAAAAACAATTGCTATGTCTTCACTTAAAGGTAAGATGGTATTATTGGATTTTTGGGCTTCATGGTGTCGTCCTTGCCGAATAGAAAATCCACACGTTGTTGGAGCGTACAATAAATTCAAGGATTCAAAATTTAAGAATGCAAAAGGATTTACAGTTTACAGTGTATCACTCGATCAAGATAAAGGCAGATGGGTTCAAGCTATTAAAGATGACAACTTAAGTTGGCCTTATCATGTTAGTGATTTGGCTGGATGGTCTTCAAAAGCTGCACGCACCTATGGGGTGAATTCTATCCCTGCAAACGCTTTGATAGATGGAAATGGAGTTATCATTGCAAAGAACCTAAGAGGTCAACAACTTGAATTGGCTTTAGAAGCTCAGTTAGCAAAGTAATATTAATAAGAAGTTAAACTGACGGCAGTATCATGCGATACTGCCGTTTTTTATTACATTCGCGTGCCAAATTGACAAATATTAACTCTTGGCAAAGTGTTTGACATCTGCCGCTAGAAGAAGAGATATGAAATCAATATTTAGTAAAAAAGAAAAAACCAAAGAAAAGGAAATGGAATCCAAATTACCCGAAGAGCAAATGGAAGACAATGCTATTGAAACGGAGAATCAAACGGAAGTTGTAGAACAACAAACAGAAGAGACTAATTTCGAACAATTGTATAATGAAGAAAAGGATAAGTACCTAAGACTTTACGCGGACTTTGATAATTTCAGAAAAAGATCCTTAAAAGAAAGAATGGACTTATTAAAGTCGGCAGGTTCAGATGTGATAACAAGTTTACTACCGGTATTGGATGATTTCGAAAGAGCTATAACGAACATCAAGGATCAAGAACAGCTCAGTGGGATTATTCTTATATACAACAAGTTTAAATCATTGCTTGAACAGAAAGGATTAAAAGAAATGAATTCGATTAATGAGGTTTTCAATGCAGACTTGCATGATGCTATCACAAAAATAAAAGTAGAAGAAGTAGAAAAAGATGGAAAGGTGGTAGATGTATTGGAAAAAGGTTATTACTTGAATGATAAAATTATTCGACACGCTAAAGTTGTTGTTGGAGAAAAGTAAGCTATGTCAAAAAGAGATTATTACGATGTGTTAGGGGTAACTAAAAGTGCCAGTGAAGCCGAATTGAAAAAAGCATACAGGCAGTTGGCGCTTAAATATCATCCCGATAAAAATCCCGGAAATAAGGAAGCAGAGGAAAAATTTAAAGAAGCTGCTGAGGCATACGAAGTATTAAGTAATCCGGATAAAAAAGCACGCTACGATCGATTTGGCCATCAAGGCATGGGAGGTGCGGCAGGTGGTGGTGCTTATGGCGGTCAGCACATGAACATGGAAGATATTTTTTCTGCCTTCGGTGATATATTTGGTGGTGCACACCCATTTGGAGAATTTTTTGGAGGCGCTGGTGGACGAGGGGGAGGAAGAAGCAGTAGAAAAGGCTCCAACTTGCGCATCAAAGTAAAGTTGACCTTAAAAGAAATAGCACATGGCGTTGAGAAAAAGATAAAAGTTAATAAACAGATAGCATGTACTTCCTGTAAAGGATCGGGTGCTGAAAATGCAAGTTCGTTTCAAAAATGTAGCACTTGTAATGGACAAGGTCAGGTTCGAAGAGTTACTCAAACCATCTTAGGTCAAATGGCCACCACACAGACTTGTCCTCATTGTAATGGCGAGGGACAAACCATCACTAGTCGTTGTAAAAGTTGTACCGGCAGTGGAATTGCTTTTGGAGAAGAAGCGATCAGCATCCAAATACCGGCTGGAGTTGGCGATGGAATGCAACTCAATGTAAGTGGAAAAGGAAATGCTGCGGAGCGAGGTGGTATCAACGGTGATTTGATTGTAGTGATTGAAGAAGAAACCCATAAAGATTTAACCCGAGAAGGAAACAATCTGTTGTTTGAACTTTATTTAAATTTTGCGGATGCAGTACTAGGAACATCGGTAGAAATACCAACGGTGGATGGTAAAGCAAAAATTAAAATAGAAGCCGGAACTCAAGCCGGTAAAGTACTTCGTTTGAAAGGGAAAGGTTTGCCCGATGTACACTCCGGAAGGAAAGGCGACTTGCTTGTTAATGTAAATGTTTGGACGCCACAGAACCTGACCGCAGAAGAAAAAAAGATACTTGAAAAGCTGCGAACCGCTGAAAACTTTATCCCAAAACCGGGCAAGTCCGATCAATCATTTTTTGAGCGAATGAAAGAGTATTTTCAGTAATCACATAGTGTACTTCTTCTCATCTTTATTAACTTTCAATTTGGAAACAAACTAAAAATCGTTTCAGTGACTTATGTCATGTTCTAGAGAGAATTGTTTTACTATTTTTGGTAATCTTGAAAATGAAAACTATGCTAATAAGAACATTCATATTAATACTAGTTTTATTTTCATTAGTTCTGTTTTCAAACATTGTATTTTCACAATGTACATTAACCAATGCTACTTCTTGTATTTGTCAAAACGGATCTGATACTTGTGATTTATTACCTGATATAAGTATTTCCTGGGATGCATTGTTCAACTATCAATCAGGACCAACTGAATATTCACAAAGCGGAAATGGCGCTAATAATGGAAGGCTTCGGCTTACAGGAGCAACTCCTAATACGGGGTTTGGTCCTTTTGCAGTTTTTTCTTCTGATACAAGTGGAATGAAAACCATTGTTTGTGGCACGGATACCTTCTACACCAGTGCAACTGTAAGTTTTACTTGTCCTAACGGAGCTATCCCAAAACAAATCCTACGCCAGCGTATTTATCGTAAAGAAGGTAATACAATGACATGGTACGAACATTTTACCCCTCCAATGACTTATTCAAATAGCAGCATGTATGTAGATGAGTGGGGTGTATTTACACTTCGAATCATGATGCCAGGACTTTTAGATCCTAGAAATTGGCCTATAGTTGGTTCAGGAAGTAAACGTGCTTTTTGTTTGATGGATTATGGAACTTGTACATTCTATAATGGAATGTGCCGAGATGATAATACTATATACCAACAAGGAACTGTACTACTGAATGGTGATTTCCCAAATTGGGGATTGGGTAATAGTTATGGTTGCAGTCCATCTGAGCAAGGGATTTCCTCTGGTTATACCGATATTTATAGTGAGAATCTGGATGGAATGTGGATCTCAATACCTCCCGAAACATGCAATGGTGATTACTGGATAGTATATGAAGTTGACCCGCATGACTATTTTAAAGAGGAAAATGAAAATAATAACTGGACCGCAATTCCTATTACATTAACACAACAAAATACACCAGGTAATCCTGAAGTAAAAATATATAGCAATGCAATGCCAACCGTTTGTGGGAATGATTCAGTAGAATTGTTTGCTACAGCGGGTTTCTCATTTGCATGGTCTACTGGGGCCACAACACAAAAAATAATGGCGGGTCCAGGTTATTATCAAGTTACTGTGTCTAATCATTGTGGTACGGCCGTATCCGATTCGCTGCAAGTGGTTCAGATTATTCCTCCTGCTGATCCAGTCGGAGTGAACGATACAGTTTGTATTGGAAGCACAGCTACATTATCAGCAATAGGATCAAATCTTTTTTGGTATGATTCTAACATGCAACAAGTTGGATCCGGAAATTTATTTACAACCCCACCTATTTTTAACAATCAAGATTATTTTGTTCAAGAGGAACAAGTAACTAACGGAATTTTGAATACAGTTGGAAAAGCCGATTCTTCAGGAGGAGGAGGCTATTTTTCCGGATCTCAGTATTTAATTTTTGATGCCTATCAGCCCTTTTTATTGAAATCGGTTAAAGTGTATGCACAGAATGCTGGAATGCGGTTAATAACATTAATATCATTTGCGGGAACTACATTAAGTACTGCAGTTGTGAATTTGCCAGCGGGAGAGTCAACAGTTTCTTTGAACTTCAATGTCCCCAAAGCGAATGATTTACAGTTGTCTCATAATAGTGGTGCAAATCTGTGGAGGAATAACTCAGGGGTTAATTATCCCTATACCATTTCAGATACGGTATCTATTAAAACCTCCAGTGCAGGAGATGGATTTTATTATAGCTTTTATGATTGGGAGATTGAAACCGGCAGGTTTTCTTGTGTAAGTAATCCGGTAATGATTTCTGCCATAGCTGAACTTTGCTCTGGAATTGATTATATCGTACTCGGTCAGCAGTTTACTATTTTTCCAAATCCAAGCGAAGGGGATTTACTTATACATTGGACTGGTTATCCTTTCAATGATCGTGCGTTAGTGACTTTACATGATCTTGCCGGAAGATTGATATTGAATAAAGAAATAATGGTTTATGAAGGGGAAGGGTTATATGAATTTAATTCGATAGATGTTGAAAGTGGGGTGTATTATTTGCAATTAAATGTGAATGATAGATTCATCGTTAACAGAAAAATAATATTTAGCCCAAGATAACCAACACCCGGTATTATAGATTATGCACTTGACAGTGAAGCAGAAAAAGTATAATTATTCTAAATGGCGTGTAATTAGTTTAGTTTCTGTTTATGTATTAATAGGACTACACATAGCTCATTGGAGAATAAATGGAAGTACATTGGCTCCACTTGAATTCAATGAAGTTCTTTATACTATTCATTTAGGAATAGTTACTGCTGGTTTCATATTTATGCTAGTGGCAATGCTGCTTACATTAATAGCTGGAAGGTTTTTCTGTTCATGGTTATGCCATATTGTTGCATTGCAGGATTTAAGCGCCAAAGTTTTATCTTATTTTAGAATTAAACCCAGACCCATTAATATTAAGGTACTGAGATTAGTGCCTTTTGTATTAATGGTCTATCTTTTTTTATGGCCTCAATTGTTTAGATTGCTAAATGATATTCCTGTTGAATTGAAAGTTTTGTCTGATAGTAGTGGTTGGGGATCTTTTGTAACAAACGATTTTTGGAGGAATCTTCCCGGAATAGGGATTACAATGCTTACGTTTTTTATCTGTGGTTTTATCATTATTGCGTTAGGAGGTACCAGAAGTTTTTGTCAATACGTTTGCCCTTATGGAGCTTTGTTTTTTATAGCAGATAAAGTTGCCCCTGGTAAAATAGTATTAAAAGGAAATTGCACCCAATGTGGTTTATGTAATTCTGTTTGTGACTCACACATAAAAGTTTCAACAGAAGTAAACACGTATGGGAAAGTAGTTAGCGGTGATTGTTTGAAAGATTTAGACTGCGTTCAGATCTGTCCGGAGAATGCTCTTTCATTTGGTTTCTCCAAGCCCTCCATATTTACGCAACCTATATTGGAAAATATAGTAAATCTTAGACAGAACTTCAACAAAAAAACAGGATTATTATTGTTAGGTTTATTTATACTGTTTTTTATTATCTATCGTGATTTATATCATAGCATACCATTGTTGTTAGCGGCTGCAATTTCTATTTCTATATGCTTTTTACTTTACTATTTGTATTTAATTATTAACCGTTCATATGTGCATATAAATCATGTGGTATTAAAAAAGTCCAATCGGATAACAAAACCAGGTTATTCCTTTGTTTTATTAACAATTCTGCTTTTGATTTTTTCAATTCACTGTGCAGTGGTTCACGGCTTTACCTTTATGGCTGATAAATATTTTGCGCAAATTTATAGTAACCAATTAGAGAGGAAAGTGCCGGCTTCTAAATTAGTTTCAAAAGCAATTCGTAATTATATTATAGCTGATCACTTTGGATTGTACAGTTCAGATCAATTAAATAGGAATCTAGCGGGCTTGTATCAGTTTAATGGAAAAGATCTGTTAGCTATGCAAAGATACTCAAGGGTAATAGATAAAACAGATGATATAAAATCTAGAGTCGAATTAGCGAAATTACATTTTAATCATAAAGATTATTCCAACGCATTACAAGTACTAGACGGAATTAATTTGTATAAACAGGGCGATGAATCGGAACGTAGAATTCAAAGCGATGGACTCTTTATAAAAGGCAAAGTGAACTTGTTTAATGGAGATTCTATGAAGGCAATGGCATGCTTTATGGAATCATGGAATCGACATAACGATAATTTAGAATCGGCTATGGCCTGTTCTTCATTATTAATCAAATCAAAAAGAATAGAAGAGGCAAGAACTATGCTTGAAGCTGTTATTATAAAAGAACCAAATCATTTACTTTTTTTGAATAATCTTTCGATTGTTTACATGAACTTGAATCAACATGAGAAGGCGATATATGTGTTGCAAAAACTTATTCATCTTGATCCTAAGAACCCATCTTTTAAGTATAACCTTATTGTGCAAACCTACAGTATAGGTGCAAGAGAGAGAGCAAGCAAAATGATAGATCTACTTTTATTAGAACATCCTGAATTTGAAAAAGCAAAGAATCTGAAGAACTATTTTACTACTAATGAACATGTTTAGAATATCTTGTATTTTATTATTTATAGTATTTATTGTGCAGAGCACGATATTGCAGCATAATGCTTTTTCCCAGAACTCAGAATGGAAAGCTCCTTCCTCTTTTGATAAACTGGAGAATTTATATACAAGCAAAGCTAATTCGGCAGAAGCAGGTCAAAAAATATTTGAAAAAGTTTGTTATAAATGTCACGGATTGGATGGGAAAGGAAATGGTCCTGATTCAAAGGACTTAATTCCAAAACCGAAAGATTTAACTGATAAAATAGTGCAAGTTCAAAGCGATGGAGCATTGTATTATAAAATTAGTTATGGCAAAGGAGTAATGGCACCCTACAAGGATGCTTTGGCGCCAAGAGACAGATGGCAATTAGTAGTATATATCAGACAATTAAGCAATGAGAAATAAATCAAGAAATTTAAGGGTTGTGTTTTATTTGCTTGCTAATATTTTTTGCATTACGAATTCCATACAAGGACAGGAAGCTTCAGAAACGGATTTGCTTGACCTAAAATCCTTTCGTAGCAGTCAATTTATTAATTGTCCCACTACAACGGTTATTCCTCATAAAGGATTTCAGTTCTCAATTCGACATCGATTTGGAGAGATCGATATGAGTAAATCTATCATAACAGATTTTCTCGGAATGGATAAAACTGCCAACATACAATTCTCTTTTGGGTTTGCCATAGGAAAGAAGAACATGGTAACAGTAGGTCGAACTAAAGTGGGTAAGCAGTATCATGTGGAAGGCAAAAGAACTTTTATACAACAAAACGAATTGCAAAATCCTGTTTCAATAAGCGGTTTTGCAGCAGTATATATAAAAAGCGGAGAGTTTAACAAGGAGCCATTATATTCCTACTTTTCGGATAATACCGAGTTCAAAAATAAGTTTGAACATAGGTTTACATACGATTACCAGTTGATCTTTTCACGAAAGTTTAATTCAGGATTTTCATCTCAAGTATCACTTGAATTTTTCTACCAGAATCTTGCAAACAAAGGGGTGGAAAACCTCACTTTTATGTTCCCAATAGCAATCAGTTACTGTACTAAAGAGAATTCCTCAGTTCTATTCGAATATGTATTTCGTTTTAATAATACTCCGGAGAATAATTTATACCCTATTTCCTTAGGGTATGAGTTTGGAACGGTTGGTCATGTTTTTCAATTGATAGTGAGCTCTTCTATGGGGTTAACACCGGATTATTATTCTCTTGAACCTCAATTGGAATATGATAAAGGAAAATTTTTATTGGGATTTAATTTGATTCGAACATTTTACCATCGTAAGAGTTTACAAAAATATTTACGTAATAAAGATGAATTATGAAGCGTTTTTTAATTTTAGTTGTTGTAGTAATGAATGTTATTGGATGTACAAAAGATAGTGGTCCCTATATCATTCTTCCTCAAGATTCTTCATTCGTAGCCATAAGCTTTTCAAATGATATACAACCTTTGTTTGATAATAAATGTGTGAGCTGTCATGATGCGAATCATCCCTTTCTGGATCTATCAAGTGGTCAAGCTTATAATGAGCTTATGACTTCAGGAGCCAATGCCCCTTATGTTGATGTGAACGATGTAGAGAATTCACACTTGATAGAACGATTGATTGGTACTGAATGGCCAATTATGCCACCCGCACCTCCTTTTGTAGATAACGATGGTATTGATACTGTTCGAATGTGGATTTCTCAAGGGGCATTAAATAATTAGATTGAATTCACGGTAATAAATCTTAAGAAGTTCATACTAAAGCTTCTCGTTAGATCATTTTGGGATTGATTTATTCCTTTTTCTATCTTGTGTACACTCTAAGTGATTGGATCATGAAAAAGAATATTGCTAAGTCATCCAAAAAAAAGGAACAACCTATAAAGACTCCTTCAGCTTCTAAATCCTATTTTATTTTTTTCTTTTTACTTGGTTTTTTTCTGTATAGCAACACATTGAATCACGAGTATGCATTGGACGATTTTCCTGTGATCTACGGCAATTCGCTTACCACACAAGGATTCGATGGCATTCCTACCATGTTGAAAACGGCTTATTGGTATGGTCTGGATGGACAAAACAACTATTTCTATAGGCCGCTATCGTTAATTACATATGCGATTGAGTGGGAGTTTTCTCCAAACAATCCTGGACTTGGGCATTGGACTAATTCTTTGATGTATGGGATCATTTGCGCATTGCTTTTTATCGTGCTCAGAAAAATGTTCTCAAGCTATAATCTTTTCATTCCGTTAGTGGCAACACTTTGGTTTACGGTTCATCCCATTCATGCAGAGGTGGTAGCCAATATCAAAAGTCGTGATGAGCTGTTATGTATTTTATTGTTTCTGGCAAATTGTTGGATGGTGTTTAGTTATTTATCTAAACCTGTCTTATCTAAATTGATTGGTGTGGCGAGTTTAAGTTTTTTAAGTCTAATGGCAAAAGAAAGTGCCATTACCTTTTTGGCCATTTATCCTTTACTTATTTTCTTCTTTACTAACACAAGTACTCAACTGAATATTAAAATTTCATTGACTGCTTTTTTAGGTGCAGCTATTTATTTGATCATTCGTTCACAGATTCTAAGCAGTCAGCTCGTTGCCGATGAGATAAAACTAATTGACAACACCCTAGCCGGTGCTGATAGTATATGGGTGCAGTGGGGAACTGCATTTTATATTATGGGAATGTATTTGAAAATGTTGATCTATCCATACCCATTATCGTCTGATTATTCATTCAGTCATATTGAGTTGGTAAATTTTAGCAATCTCATTTCGCTAGTATCGCTTATAGTTCATGTTGGGGCTTTTGTTTGGGCCATCAGAAAATTTCGTTCAAAAAATCCAGTGAGCTTTAGCATCCTGTTCTATTTGATAACGCTATCCCTTGTGACCAATATCCTGTTTTTGACACACAGCACTATGGCCGATCGTTTTTTATTCATCCCCAGCATAGGAATAGCCATATTAATTGCATTTGCATTGGCAAAACTATCTAAGATCAATCTAAAGCAGACGATGTCTTTGAATAATTTACTGTTTAAGTCTATGCTAGCTTTTGGAATACTCATAATAATATCTCTGACTTATTCTGGTATGACATGGAGTAGAAGTGCAGATTGGAAAAATGATTTCTCATTGTTTAGTGCTGATGTTTTACATGCGCCTAATAGTTCACGCATCCATTATTTATACGGGAACCATTTGGTTCAATCGGTGAAACAAAATTTGGTAGATAAAAACAAGATGCAATGGTATATCGATACGGCAATTGTGCATCTAAAGCGATCGGTTGAAATTCACCCTAAAAATGTAGATGCGGCTATGGTATTAGGTGATGCCTATGGCCAGAAACGCATGTACAAAGAGGCTGTGGCTACATTTGAAAAAGCACTTCTAATTGAACCCAATGATGGCAGGCTTTTAAACAATATGGGAAATACTTATTTCAGAATGGGTGATCAAGAATTAGCATTGAGTACCTTTCATAGAGCTTTACAATTAAATGCAAACGATGCAGATGCTTATAATAACATTGGTGCAGTTTACTTTGGTCAAAGTAGAATAGATGAAGCTCAAAGTATGTTTATAAAAGCGATAGAATTGAGACCAGATTATTTTGATGCGCTTAAAAATTTGGGAAGTTGTTTTGGGATTAAACAAAACTACGATGAAGCGATTATTTACTTATTGAAAGCGCTTGAAGTTTCTCCAAATGATGCAAGTTTGTTAAATACAGTTGGAATAACTTATCAATTAAAAGGCGATCAACAGAATGCTGCTGTTTATCTCAACCGAGCTTATGCATTAGACCCATCAATACGAAGATAATGAGTAAAATTAAAACAATAGGAGTATTGACTTCCGGTGGTGATTCACCTGGAATGAATGCCGCCATTCGCGCAGTAGTAAGAACGGCAATTGAAAATGGACTTTTTGTTAAGGGAATTTATAACGGGTTTAAAGGATTGATTGATGGGAATTATATAGATTTAAATTCACGATCGGTAAGTAACATCATACAGCGAGGTGGAACAATATTAAAGAGTGCTAGATGTAAAGAGTTCCATGTAAAAGAAGGACGAGAAAAAGCATTTGATTCGCTTCGAAAAGCAAATATCGATGGACTTATCGTGATTGGTGGAGATGGTACTTTTGCAGGTGCTAAAGTGTTTTTTGATGAATTTGGAGTGCCAATAATCGGTTTACCAGGAACAATTGATAATGATATATTTGGGACTGATTTTACAATCGGATTCGACACTGCTCTTAATACCATAACTGAAGCTGTTGATAAAATTAGAGATACAGCTGCATCGCACGATCGATTATTTTTCATTGAAGTAATGGGGAGAGATAGTGGGTGCTTGGCGCTATGGAGTGGAGTTGCTGGGGGAGCAGAAGAGATTATTCTTCCTGAGAGTGAATTTCGAATAGAGCAATTAATTAATCTTTTACGAAAAGGGGCTCAATTAAAAAAAACAAGTAGCATAGTTATAGTTGGTGAGGGAGGAGGAGCTTCAGGTAAAGCATACAAGATAGCTAAACAGGTTTGTGAGATTGCTGTTGAATTTGAAACAAAAGTAACCGTATTAGGGCACATTCAAAGAGGAGGTAAACCTTCAGCTTTTGATAGGGTATTGGCCTCTCGTTTGGGAGTGATTTCAGTATATAGTATCATAAGTGGAAGATCAAATTGCATGGTAGGCTGGTTAAATCAGAAAATTGAATACACAAGTTTCGAGAAAGCCATTAAAAGACATTCGCCTTTGGACGAAAGTTTGTTAGGATTATATAAAACGCTTTCATCTTGAGATTCCATACATTATTTACTATTTCTTTTAACTAATCGTCATGTAGTAAATTTAATTGTTGATTTAGGTCATAAGAGTTATATATTTTCAAATATATATTGCAAGAAAATAATATAGATGAAAAAGATTACCTCGATTGTTATAATATTATTACTAATTGTAAACTCCGGCTTCTCTCAGTATTCTATATTAGGAACAAATGAGCCGACAGGCGGTTCAGAGAAATATGGTCCTTATTACCGAGCATTTATTAACTCTAATTTAAATTACTCGAGATATGCTTATTTGTATACTAAAGATGAATTGGATATGAGACCCGGTTCTAAGATAAAAACAATAGAATGGCTAAAATCAATAAACTTTACACTAACAGGGTCGAATCAGTTTAGGATATGGTTGAGAAATACTGATGTAACAGACATAGGATATAATGATACTTGGGGTAATATTTCAAGTGGAGCTTCATTGGTTTTTCAAGATAACAATAGGTCTTTTTCAGCACAAAACAATCAATTCGAGTCTTTTGTCTTAACGGATACTTTTACCTATACGGGTTCGTCTTTACTGATTTTAACCGATCATGTAAAAGGAGGAACTGCTACTGGTCCAAATAGATTTTATTATACTGGAGGATTTAAAAAATCTATTGGTATAGCATCCAGTTCATCATTAAGTAGCGCATCTGTTTTGGATACTTCCTATGGAGCATTCCGACCTACAATAAGAATTCAATACGATGATCCAATATTATCGCAGTTCTCTGTACAATCTTATATGGGTGGGTTTAGTCAACCTGTTGGCTTTACAAATGATCAAGCTGGTAATAAGTATGTATGGGAGAAAGGCGGCAAAGTTTGGATAATAAATACCTTCAATGTTAAATTACCTAATCCTCTTATCGATCTCTCGGAAGAAGTTGGTAATTGGGGTGATCATGGATTGGTTGGATTTGTGTTAGATCCATCTTTTAGTATGAATGGATATTTTTACTTAGCATACACAGTAGATAGGCATCACTTGTTGCATTTTGGAACGCCACAATATAACTCAACTTCTAATGAATATTGGAATGCAACCATTGGTCGCGTGGTAAGGTATCAGGCAGATATTAATACGAACTTTACGTCAGTAGTTCCAGGCAGTCGAATGGTCCTTATTGGTGAAAATAAAAGATCAGGAATACCAATTACCTACCTAACACACGGATTAAATACTTTAATGTTTGGAAACGATGGGTCATTATTGATTTCAACTGGAGATGGTTCTTCTTATCAAGAAGTTGATACAGGTAATTCGTTAAATGCTTATTATGTTACTGCATTGATGGATTCCATTCTAGCGCCTTATGAGAATGTTGGCGCTTTCAGATCTCAATTGGTTCAAAGTTTGAATGGAAAAATTTTAAGAATAAACCCACAAAACGGGGATGGTCTTCCAGGGAATCCGTTTTACAATAGTTCTGCCCCAAGAGCAGCAGAATCCAGAGTTTTTTCTCTTGGACTGCGTAACCCTTACCGTATGACTATAAAACCAAATACCGGAAGTACAAATATCTTTGTTGGTGACCCGGGAGTAATTTTTGTTGGTGATGTCGGTTGGAGTTCTTGGGAAGAATTAAATAGATTGGAATCAAAAGGTCAGAATTTTGGTTGGCCTATTTTTGAAGGCTTAACCTTGGATAGCAACTATAGTATTAATAACTGTCCACATCCATTTGCTAATAATCCTTTATTTGGAATTGGCAATTGTACTCAATCGAATTTCTACTTCAGAGAATTATTAAAAGAAGATACTTTAAACAATCCCTTTTATTCCAATTCATGTAATATTGTTGAAGCAATTCCTGCTTATATTCCAAAGTTTATTCATGCAAGGCCGTTAATAGATTGGCGTCATTATGCACCTCCTATTACAAGGGTGCCTTCTTTTGATAATGGAAGCGCAAAAGCTATTGGTATCACTGATATGAGTTCTCCATGCAAGGGTATGGCTTTTAATGGCAATGCTAGCGTTCCCGGCCTTTGGTATGAAAAAAATGGGTTCCCTAACGAATTTAAAGAAGCATATTATTTTGCTGACTATGTTGGCGGTTGGATTAGATACTTAAAGTTTGATTCTAATAACAACTTATTTGAAGTAAATCACTTTGCAGATACTTTGGGGCTAATTGTATATGTTGGAGAAAGTAACCTTGATGATTGTATTTATTTTATAAAATATCCAAATGAAATTAAAAAAATTTGTTTCACCGGAAATTATAATGATCCTCCTATCGCTAAAGCAAGTGCAAATATAATTTATGGACCTACACCACTATCGGTGAGTTTGGATGGATCAGGATCTTACGATTCTGACGGATTAATAGTTTCTTATTACTGGGACTTTGGTGATGGGAATACTTCAAATTCCATTAGTCCGGCACACACTTTTATAGCCACCGTTGGTGTTCCTACAGTTTACAAAGTTGAACTAACTGTTGTAGATAATTTGGGACAACAAAGCAGTGATTCAATCTTTGTATATGTAAATAATTCTCCTCCCCAAATAAATATTATTAGCTTTAATGATGGAGACTTATATTCAATTGTACAAAGTAGTTTGTTAAATCTGCAAGCTATAGTTACAGATGCCGAGCATGGACCTAATGACTTGTTCTACACCTGGAATACAATGCTTCATCGAAATTCTCACAGTTATAATTGGGATACTGATACAAATAAATTAAGCAGTGTAATTTTAAATCCATTAGGATGTGGTTTTGACGTTTATAGATACAGCATATCGCTTGCGGTAAAGGATGTTTTAGGGCTGGAATCTAGAGTTATTCAGAACGTTTATCCCAATTGCTTAGGACTGAATGTTTTGGACATTGAATACGAGAATGATCTTGTATTGTATCCTAATCCTATACAAGATGACAAAGTGTATATAAAAGGAAATTTTAATCCTAAAACTGTGACATTACTTGATATGTCTGGTAGAGTTGCATATACCTCAACAGAGATTTATAAATTGGAAAGTCAATTGTACTTCTTCACTTTCAATAAACAGAGTTTTAAATCAGGGATTTATTTATTGCAATTTATTACGACTGACAATAAAATATTAACTAAGAAGTTGGTGGTATTTTAAGTTACCTTACGCATTTTAGTTTTGCAAACTTTAGCAGCAATTGTTTTTGTCCTGCTCCATTAAAAAAGATGGTTGCTTTTGAGTTGGGAAAAGTGCCTTCAATATTGAGCACTTTGCCTTTACCAAATTTTTCATGTTCAACTTCCATACCGGTCATGATCAGACTGGGATCGTCTCCTTCAAAACTAGAATCCTTAATTTTTGCTTTAGCAATTTTTTTAAAGTTGGATGGAACTGTAATGCTGGCTTGAGTATGATTGCTTGCAAAAGATTTACTTGGTTTCTTAAACACATCTTGTCGATCTTCGCTCAAACGAACTTGAGATGGTCGGACAGAGAACGCATCTTGACTCAACTCCAAATAAGTAGAATCAATTTCATTTAAGAACCGACTTGGTTCGCAGATAATTGCTTTGCCCCATCTAAAACGGTTTACTGCATAGGACAAATAAAGTTGTTTTTCTGCACGAGTCATAGCAACATAGAACAATCTTCTTTCTTCTTCCAAATCTTCTCTCGAATAAATACTAAGTTGCGAAGGGAATAAATTCTCCTCCATACCGGTTACAATCACAGTTTTAAACTCAAGCCCTTTCGCAGAATGCACTGTCATTACTTGCACTTGGCGTGTTTGATCACTTGAATCATTATCTTGTGTAGTGAGCAATGATATTTGTTGCAAATAAACATCCAATGAGTTCTTTTTGTCTTTGTCACTGTTCAGGTCTTCTTCCGGTAATACCAATCCCGTATGACCGTTTAAAGTAAACTCCTGTATTGAATTCAAGAGCTCTTGTATGTTTTCAAAATGACTAATACCTTCGGGTGTTTTATCATTGTGGAGTTCTCTTAGCAAACCCGATTCATTTGCTATCTCCATAGCTAAATCGTAAGCCGATAGTTTTTCAACCTGAACATTAAAGCTCATTATTTTACTGGCAAACTGATCAACCTTTGCTTTAGTCCTTGAGCTGATTTCTACCGGCAACATGTTGATGTTCGTAACAACTTCCCATAAGGACTTATTTTGCTGAGAAGCGTAAACTACCATTTTATCTACGCTGGTATCACCAATTTCTCTTTTTGGATAATTAATCACACGTTTTAACGCTTCTTCATCTTTTGGATTCACAGCCAGTCTGAAATAAGCCATCATGTCTTTTATTTCTTTCCGATTATAAAAAGACATTCCGCCATAAATGCGATAAGGAATATTTTTTTTACGCAAAGCTTCTTCAATACTTCTCGATTGTGCATTAGTTCTGTAAAGAATCGCAAACTGATCGTAATGGATTTGATTTTGAAGATGTGAATCAAAAATCTGATTCGCGACAAAGTTGGCTTCATCGTTATCCGAATATGACTTGATCACTTTTATCTTATTCCCGCTTTCATTTTGTGTCCAAACTTTTTTTGGCAATCGATTTTTATTTTGATCAATGAGAGAATTGGCAGCTTCAACAATATTAATGGTGCTCCTATAGTTCTGTTCAAGTTTGAACGTTTTTAAGTCGGGATAATCGCTCGAAAAGTTTAGTATGTTTTGAATATTTGCTCCTCTAAAAGCATAAATGCTTTGCGAATCGTCACCAACGACCGTTATGTTTTCGTGTTGAGCGGCAAGTTTTTTAACAATGGCGTATTGAACAAGATTGGTGTCTTGAAACTCATCAACCAATAAATATTTGAATTTAGTTTGGTAGCGATACAATACCTCTGGAAATTGTTTTAGCAGTATATAAGTGTTGATTAATAGATCATCAAAATCCATTGCGTTGGCTTTAAACAATCGATCATTATACATACTATAGATTTCACCGATCAATGGCCTACCGCTTATGCGATCTTGTTCTGAATAATCAATGTCGTTACTATAATCAATCGGATTGATCAAATTATTTTTAGCCGAAGAAATTCTGTTCAATACAACAGAAGCTTTATAGACTGAATCATCCAATTGTTTCTCTTTTATTATGGTTTTAACCAGAGAAAGAGAATCGTCACGATCGTAAATGGTGAATGAACTGGTATAATTCAGAAAGGAAGCTTCGCTTCTTAAAATTCTGGCAAAAACAGAATGGAAAGTACCCATCCATAAGTTCTTCGCATCTTCATTGGACAAGGCTGTTATTCTGCTTTTCATTTCTCGGGCTGCTTTGTTGGTAAAAGTTAAAGCGAGTACATTAAAAGGATCTACTTTGTTATGAATCAGATGAGCAATTCTATGAGTGAGTACACGAGTTTTTCCAGATCCGGCTCCGGCTATAATCATTACCGGACCATCCATCTGAAGAACAGCTTGAGTTTGTGGGTCATTTAACCCGGATAAATAATCTTTTTCCAAAGCGTAAGTCTATAAATTTGAATATTTGAATAACAAGGCATTCAAAGGTACAAATCTCTTTTTCGCATTTGAATGCTTTTTATTTTATTTGCTCACATAAAATCTATAAATAATGAATAAAAAGTTAATCAAGTCCTTAGGTATTATCTTTCTGTTATTCGTTGTCTTTAACACGGTGAATGCACAGAAAGCTAATGAACAAAAGAAAGATACCATACCATTTGATTTAAGAGTTTACGAAAATGCCATGCTGATTGGAGACTATGATGTAGCGCGCACTGCACTTTTGTATCTGGTTACTGCTCAGCCCAATCAGATCTCATACTTGGATTCATTGGCTCGAATCTA
>Ga0116143_10002577_pt1 | contig 19515 bp, 19 predicted proteins | sample AD_UKC034_MetaG_FD_89745 | JGI IMG/M metagenome (GOLD analysis project Ga0116143, IMG submission 89745) | Active sludge microbial communities of municipal wastewater-treating anaerobic digesters from USA - AD_UKC034_MetaG | ecosystem: Engineered > Bioreactor > Anaerobic > Digestate | place: USA...
CAACTGGGTCCGGTACGTGGAGTTGCGCACGCGCATCATCGACCACCTGAAGGACAAGCGTTCACCTGCCGAACTGGGGCAGTTCCACCAGTTCCTCTTCGATTCCATCCGTGTGTTATATGAGCACGACCCCAAGGCGGCGCTCGACTTCCACGCGAAGGAGCTTCCCAAGGGCTTCAAACCCTCGGTCTCCCCCACCACGCGACGCACCTATCTCGCGCTGTACAACTTGCTCGGGTTCCGGAACACGCAACGGCTCTGGTCGCAGTTCCACTGGCTCACGCCTTAGTATCACCCGAGAGCGAGCAGGTCGTGAACGGCCGGTGGGCGTGCCACATTGAAGCCCTCCCCGTAGGTCACCCCGATCAAGCGGCCCATCTGCCGGGCACGTGCCTCGAGGAAAGGCAGGAAGTCCGGGTTGGAGATGGGGCTGCCAGGCTCGGTACTGTTGGGGTCGTAGAACTGCGATGCGAAGCAACGCAGGGCTTCCTCCTTTTTCGTCCAATAAGGTGTCACATCGACGATCAGGTCGGGTTCCTGCCACTGGTCCTGAATGCCATGCAGCACTGTGGTCGGTCGCCAGGCCTCCTGCACGGCGCCATCCTGTTCGGTACTTATCCGCCGAAGCCCGCTGAGGAAGCAGGCCTCAGCGACCAAGTTGGCTCCACGGCCGTGGTCCGGGTGACGGTCGTGCAAAGCATTGGTGAGCACGAGCCGGGGCCGATGCGCCCTGATGGCGGAGACCACCTTCAACAGTGAGGCCTCATCCGCACGGAAGAAGCCATCGCGCAGACCGAGCTGGTAACGGAAGGCGACATCGAGCACCTTCATCGCAGCTTCCGCTTCGGCCTTCCGGATCTCCGGCGTGCCACGCGTACCGAGCTCACCGGCGGTCAGCTCGACAAGGCCCACACGGTGTCCGAGTGCGCGGTGGTGAAGCACGGTACCGGCCATGCTGATCTCCACATCATCGGGATGTGCGGTGATGCATAGGATGTCCACATGACCCGTCATCGCCCCTCGATCCATGCGATCACGCGTTCATCGGAAGGTTCGATGCCCGACTCCAAGGACATGCGCAACAGGCCATCCGGATCGATGAGATACTTGTGGAAGTTCCACTTCACCTCGGTGTCCATCACCCCGTTCTGGCTTTTGTTCGCAAGCCAGTGGTAGACCGGATGTTGATCGTCGCCCTTCGTGCTCACCTTGGCCATCATCGGGAACGTGACCCCATAGTTCTTCTGGCAGAAACTGGCGATCTGCGCTTCGGTGCCGGGCTCCTGGCCACCGAAGTCATTGCTCGGGAAACCAAGGATCACCAGGCCCTTGTCCCGGTACGTCCCATACAGTTCCTGCAGCTGAGCATATTGCGGAGTGTAGCCGCATTCGCTGGCGGTGTTCACCACCATGATGTGCTTGCCCCGGAACTGGTCCAGTTTCACAAGCTGGCCGTTGATGTCGGTGGCACTGAGATCGAAGAAGGACATGGGCGGTATGGGACGGGTGGACTGGCCGTTCACCGGGATCGATACCGGACCGACCTGCACACGGTTGAAACAGGCGGTGGCGAGCAAGACCACGGAGATGATCGGAAGGAGGCTACGCATGTTCGAACAACGCCACAAAGTTGTGTAATGTTCGGTGTCCTCACGGTTGGGCACACCGGTGGCCTCCAGAACGTCACCTTTTCCGGACGATCACGTACAAGCGCACATGCGCGCAACCGTCCTCCTCTGTCTGCTCTCCATCACATCCCTGCTCATCGTTGGTACGACCGGTGCCCAGGATCATGTGGTGATCTCCGACATCGCCCAGATGGTGCGCAAGCCGGACCTGGCCCAGGACGCCGCCATCCGCTCGGGAATGCAGGCCGCAGGTGTGGCGGAGGAGAAAGCCCAGCAGGTGCTGAACCTTGGCAAGGCCCAGAACCTGCCAGCTGGACTGCGCACGGACAGCGCGCTTGCCGCCAACGCCGACGCCGTCCGCAACTACAACGCCCACAAGGTGTGCAGTTATGCCGATGAGGGTGGCCCCAAGGTCCTCGTACAGGTACCGGCATCGGAGAATTACCACATGCCGGAGGAACTGCGCAGCCGGGAGGACATGTACTTGGTGCTGCCGGAGGCGGCCGTGGCCACGGCCTTGATGGACGCACAACGCCCGAAACCGAGCAAAGGCCCGAGCTGGCGCCGCATGCGCGAGGCTCGCATCACCACCCCCGACGGCCTTTACGCGACCTATGACCTGGCCACCGACAGTACGATCCTTGCGAAGCTCGCCGACAATGGCATGAGCCAGGCCGAGATCGAGGCGGTGATCTTCCGAAGCCATGAACGCAACTGGCCCGAGGGGATCGATGCGTTCGAGCGCCGCTACCCGCGTCTGGAGCGCTTCAAGAAATACAAGGCGTACCAGGCCGCCACCTGGGAGGATAAAGTGCTGCTGGTCGTGCCGGTGGACGGCAACAAACGCCAGCCGGTGGGCATGCGCCCACACCTGGATATCTACATGGTATACGCCAAGGGAGCGGTGGAGGTGAAGAAGAAGCGATAGCCTGTACGAGCCGCCCGGCCTTCCTTCGATCCTGGGTGATGGGCCCCTGGCGAATGCACGCCTGCGGATCGACACCTGCCATTGGCGATACCGACCTACATTCGGGTCCGTGAGCGAACCACGGATCACCCAGGCACTACCCGAGCTCGTACGTGAGGGCATCCTCAGCGCGGAACAGGCGGAACGCATCCGGGTTCGGTATGCCCCCGATGCGCTGCAAGGGGGTGGGCGCCTCCTGCTCGTCTTCGCGATCCTGGGGAGCTTGCTCGTGGGCCTCGGCATCCTGCTCATCATCGCCCACAACTGGGATGACCTGAGCCGAGGTACGCGCACGGCACTTGCATTCGTACCTGTCCTCTTGGGGCAGGGACTCGTTTGGTACGGCATGCTGCGCAAGCCCGAAGTGACCGCCTGGCGCGAAGGAAGCGCCGTCATGCTGGCCTGTGGCCTATGCGCCTGCGTCTCGCTCATCGCACAGATCCACCACATCGGCGGAGCGCTCGATGGCTATCTGCTCACGTGCTCCTTGTTGATCCTGCCCTTGCTCTACCTGCCGGGTTCCTTCTGCGTGTCGCTCATCTACCTGGCCATGATCACATGGTACGCGTGGATCGTGCGGTTCGAGCACTTCAGTGGGTCGGACCGGCCCTGGTGGTTCATTCCTCTGCTGCTCGCAGCCCTGCCTTATTACCTCCGCGAAGCCCGTCGGATCGGTACAAGTACGGTGTTCTGGTGGTTGAGCCTCTTCATGGCCCTGAGCGTGGGCTTCGGAAGCCAGTTGTTCTACGCGGACTGGAGTCAGGCGCATGCACTCGGTGTGGTGGCACTGGCAGGAGCCTTCACCTTGGTCCCATGGCTTCATGGCCGAAGCGGGATGCGCACCTGGCCCTGGGTGCTCGTGGGTGGGGCGACGATGCTCATCACCTTTTGCGTGTTCAGCTTCAGACCCACCTGGGAGGGCATGGATGGGGAGGAGCGGGTGGACTGGCCGCTGATCGCCGCCTTCACCACCATCGGGATCATCGCATACATCCTCTCCTCGCGCGTTCGACGACCCTTTGAGCAATGGCCTTATCCAGAGGGATCGGCCCTGTTCCTGATCAGCTTCATCGTGGGCACCTTCTCTCCGGCCCTGGCCGCCATCCTCATGAACATCGCGCTGCTGGTGCTCGGGGTATTCACCGTGAAACATGGCACGGAACGCGGTTCCTTGCGGCGCATGAACCTGGGGTTGACGATCCTGAGCGCCACGATCTTCATGCGCTTCTTCGACAGTGATCTCAACTTCGTGGTACGCGGTCTGCTCTTCATCGGCGTCGGCGTCGGCTTCCTGTTCATGAACCTGCGCATGGTGCGCCAACGCAACAAGCAAGGCCATGCCGCGTAGAGTGATCCTCTTCCTATTCGTGGCCGCGGCCCAGTTGGCGGTTCCTGCGTGGATGCTCGTTGGTCACGAACGCGTACGCAAGGATGGCGCCGTCTTCCTGTTCAGGACGGCCCCGGTGGATCCTCGCGACCCCTTCCGTGGCGAGTACGTGCGCTTGAACTTCGAGGCACAACAGGGAAGCTGGACGGCACCGGATGCGGGAACGATGGAGTACGGACAGCGGAACGCGTTCGCGCTGCTCGACACTGACAGCCTGGGGTATGCACGCATCACCGCATTGGTGGACCATGCCCCGGACAATGGCCCCTACCTACCCATCCGGTACTGGACCATGGGCGACGAAGGCACCGTGAACTCGCTGGAACTGCCGTTCGACCGGTACTACCTCGAGGAGGGAGACGGCCCGAAGACCGAAGCCCTGCTGGCGCCCGACTGGAGCAGCGGCTCACCATCCACGCCGCTACCGGCACACGCCGTCGTCCGCATCCTGCACGGGCAAGCGGTCATCACGGACCTGGTCGTTGGAGAGCGGTCCATCCACGACTGGTTGAAGGATCCGCCGAAGGAGGCCTCGCCAGCTGCTACTTCGGTACTAACCGGATCGTGAACTCACGGGCGCTTTCCCCCGGTTCGACGGACATCAGGTGCAAGAAGGGTTCGTAACCGTTCTCGCTCACCCGCAGTTCCACTTCTCCGGTGGTCCGGACGAAGAACGCATATTTCCCCTCGTTGTTCGTCTGGTTCACCGCCTGCCGTTCCCCTTCCGCATCATACCATTCAACGAGCGTTTCAAGCACGGGAAGGCCTGACCCCGCGTCAACCACCACGCCATGGACCTGAACATGCAGCGTATCCTGAGCCGCGGATGGACCGATCCCAGCCGCGAACGGAAGGAGGAACAACATGCGAGCGGCTTTCATGATCCTGGTATCCTGCTGGGTGGTGAAGCGATGATGATGTCATCCTGCACAGCCAACACCGCACCGATCGATGCCATCACCGGGGCCAGCATCACCCCGACAAGAGGCAGTTTCATCAATAGGCTGAAGAGCGCCCCGTTGGCCAGCACCGCGCCGATGCGGTCGTTCACCGCCTTCACGCTCTCGCCGATACGCATGCGCCGGCGTTCGAAGACATAGTCGAACATGCTGAAACCGTAGAAATAGGCCGAAACGGTGAAAAGCAGCAAGAAGGATACAGGCGCCATCACAGGCACCAAGAGCGTAAGGAACCAGATACCCACGGTGATGGCCAATTCCATGATACCGTTGCGCAGGGCGATGAGGGCACCGCGCAGCGCGTCCTTCATCAGCTGGGTCCAACTGAACGGAAAGGAGCGCCCGGTGATGATCTCCTCCGTGCATTCGCTCGCGTAGGCGAGCAGGGGCGAAAGCAGGATGAGCACGATGTACTTGTTGGCCACGAAGAGCAGGTAGGCCACGGCCAGTTTCAGGACAATGGCCACGATCACCTCCCGGGCGCCGTTGAAGAAGGCCTTCACATCGCTCCACCGATCCTGTGCGCCTTCCTGCACGGGTAGCTCGAGTTGCAGGGCCACCCAGTCGCTCAGCTGATCCACCGGGCCCTGCAGCACGGCCACCAGTCCGAAGACCATCAGCATCCACAACAGCACGGGCACCAGGAACATCCAGGCCATACGGTTGTCCAAAGTGAACCGGAACGCCCGGAAGAAACCGGAGAAGCCACGGCCGAGGTCGCGGGTGAAGGCCATGCCACAAAGATGATCGATGCAGGTGATGTGCCGCTGTCAGCCAGCATCACCGCTCCAAGGCGCACCTCTACCTTTGGCCTCACATGGAATTGGACCCCCTCACCGCCATTTCGCCGATCGACGGCCGGTACCGCGATCGCACACGCCAGTTGGCGCGCTGGTTCAGTGAACACGCCCTGATGCGCTATCGCCTGCAGGTGGAGCTGGCCTATTTCCGTTTCCTGTGCGAGATCCCGCTGCCGGAGCTGAAAGGTGCTCCGATGGACACCCTTGCCAGCGTGGAACGACGGATCGGCGAACTGAGCACGAGCGATGCCCAGCGCATCAAGGCGATCGAGATGGTGACCAACCATGATGTGAAGGCGATCGAGTACTTCCTGAAGGAACGACTGGAGGAGGTGGGCCTCGGGCAACAACGGGAGTTCGTGCACTTCGCGCTCACCAGCCAGGACATCAACAACACGGCCTTACCGCTCCTCATCAAGGATTTCCTGTTCGAAGCCTACCTGCCCGTGATCACCGCCGTGCGGGACAAGTTGCACGGCCTGGCCCTCGACTGGGCACGGGTGCCGATGCTCGCTCGAACCCACGGTCAACCGGCCTCACCCACCTATCTGGGCAAGGAGTTCCAGGTCTTCGTGGAAAGACTGGACGGCCAATTGAAGCTTCTGCGTGAGGTGCCCTTCACCGGCAAGTTCGGAGGCGCCACGGGCAACTTCAATGCGCACCATGCCGCCTACCCGGAGTTCGACTGGGTGCAGCTGGCGGACCGTTTCGTATTGGAGAAGCTCGGCCTCACGCGGCAGCGCTTCACCACGCAGATCGACCACTACGACGACCTCGCCGCCTTGTTCGATGCATTGCGTCGGATCAACACCATCCTGATCGACCTGTCCCGCGATGTGTGGCAGTACGTCAGCCTCGACTACTTCCGCCAGAAGATCAAGCCAGGGGAGATCGGCAGCAGTGCGATGCCGCACAAGGTGAACCCCATCGACTTCGAGAATGCGGAGGGCAACCTCGGCATCGCCAATGCCCTCTTCGGTCACTTGAGCGAGAAGCTTCCGATCAGCCGGCTGCAACGCGACCTCACCGACAGCACGGTGACACGGAACATCGGGGTGCCCATGGCGCACACCATGGTCTCCTTGGACGCGGTGCAGAAGGGGTTGGGCAAACTCCTGCTGAACGAGGCAGCGCTGGAGAAGGACCTTGATGCGCAATGGCCGGTTGTAGCGGAAGGCATCCAGACCATCCTTAGGCGTGCAGGCTACCCGCAACCCTACGAGAAGCTGAAGGAGCTCACACGTGGCAAGGAGCGGATCGGCCAGCAGGATATCGCAACCTTCATTGATACGCTGGACGTGAGCGAAGAGGTCCGCGCGCAGCTCAAGGCATTGTCCCCTCGGAACTATACCGGCATCGACCTCCTGGGTCGATGAATCGCGGCCGATGCGGGTGCTGAGCAGGATCCTGGTATGTGCCGGGGCGTTGGTCACCACGCCCATCCTTGTCACCTTGGTCAGCGAACGCAAGTTGAACGCCCATGCTTCGGGCAGGTTATTCGATGCGATCGAGGAAACTCCGCATGCGTCCGTCGCGCTCGTGCTGGGCACTCGCGCCGGATCAGCTTCCGGTCGACCGAACCCGTACTTCGTCAACCGGGTCCAAGCCGCGGCCGCCCTGTACCACGCGGGCAAGGTGGACCATCTGTTGCTGAGCGGCGATAACGGCATCGAGGGATACAACGAGCCGATGGACATGCGTCGCAGCCTGATGGAGCTTGGTGTGGATAGCAGCAACATCACCCTGGACTTCGCCGGCTTCGATACGTATGATTCCGTGGTGCGCGCGAAGAAGGTCTTCGGCCAGCAACGGCTGCTGATCGTGAGCCAGCGCTTCCACAACGAACGGGCGCTGTACATCGCCAAGGTCAACGGCATCGAGGCGATCGCCTTCAATGCGCAGGAGACGGGGACCACGCGCACCGCCTGGAGCTGGATGCGTGAGCGCGGGGCACGCTTGAAGATGTGGAAGGACGTCCTGCTGGACGTGGATCCTCACTTCCTTGGAGAGCCTGTCACCCTGGGCGAACAGGTGTTGCCCGTTTCCACGGATTGACCTTCGGTCGTGGGCCGTACCGTGGCGTGCCTTGCCCATTCGTGTGGCCCATTCACACATGAGCAGGAGCTCAGACCGGATCCCGCCCGACGCTTGAGGTATCGATCCGCGATGCACGGCGGCCAGGAACTTGTATTCATCGGGCGGAGCGGCTCGCTCATCGGATATGGTCGGGGCCGTGTCAGACGAAGGGCAAGGAATGCGTCCTTTGCGCGTTCATTTCACGGCTATGGTGTGGCCTTTGCCTGCAAGGGACACCCGCACTACCGACCGCAGACCAGGATGCCCAGCCTCAAGGAACTTCTTCATTGGAACCTCGCCATCGCCCTGGTCCTTTCCAGTGCCCTTGTGATCAACGAACTCCACATCCAGCGCCGTGTATCGTCCCAATTATTCGCGGATGTGGAAGCCATTCCTTTCAACAATGTGGCGCTCGTCCTGGGCACTTTGCCCGTCGCGCATGATGGTGGACCCAATCCTTTCTTCACGGAACGTATGGAAGCCGCCGCGGAGCTTTACTGTTCCGGGCGTGTGCAACATCTGATATTGAGCGGCGACGCGGACATCTGGGGGTATGATGAGCCCGAGGAGATGCGAGCCGCCCTGGTCGCACGGGGTGTGCCGTCAGCGGACATGACCCTTGACCGTGCGGGTCTGAACACCTTCGCCTCGGTGGCACGGGCAAAGACCGTCTTCGGTCAGGAACGCTTCACCATCGTGAGCCAGGGCTATCACAACGAACGGGCCGTCTTCATCGCGGAGGAGCTCGGTGCCGAGGCCATCGCATACAACGCTGCAGCACTACCCATCCATCGGGCCAAACGGTCCTGGATCCGCGAGCGCGCTTCGCGTGTGAAGATGTGGCTGGACCTGATCCTGGCAGCTCGATCTCCCTTGGCCAGGACCGCGGCCTCGTTCGAGCGCTGATCGAGGTTCCTGGGCGTCAGATCCCGAATTCGACCTGGAAGAGGAGCGTCCAGGCAGTGTCCGGTGCATCAAGGGCCATGTTCCCGCGAAGCCAACGATAACCGGCATAGCTCTGCACTTTGATGCGGTGGCCGTTCAGGTACTTCGATGTGCCCAGCAGGATCTCCTCTGTACGCGCGCTCAGGGCCTTGGTGTTGGCCCCGGGATCCACCAGGGAATACCGGGTGGCGATCTCAAAGAAGCTGCGGAAGCACCTGCTCAATTGGGCGTTCACACCGGTACCCGTCGGAACGAAGCGAACGGCCCCTTCCTCGTTCGTCGTGATCGGATCATCGCAGCGCCGATCGAAGTACTCGCCGCTCAAGGCCCAGCCCTGATACTTGAGCATGGCATCAGCGATGAAGGTGTTCATGGACCGCGGGACGTAGAGCTCACGCCCCAATTGTCCGCCGGTGCGGATGGCGCGATCGTTACGGCTGTAACTCGCCCCGAAGGATAGCCGCGGCTTCGGTTCGAAGGCCAGGTCACCTTCCGAGTAGTCGCCCTTGTCGAGGAAGGTCCCGAAAGGAAGCCATTCGACGCGGCCGGTGTAGGCCAGCCCGGAATTGCCCGGGGCGGCTCCGCGGCCATCACCGGAACTGACCGCTCCTTTCAACTGCCACTGTTGTCGAGTGGGTAGCGGCAAGGTCCAATACGCGAACACCCCGAAATCACGATCCAGGGTGAATGCCCCGTTCGCGATGGAGCGGTCCGGGAACTGCTGGTTGCCGCTGCTGATGACGCGCTGGCGATTCCCCGGAAGTTTGGACTGACCCAACCCGAAATAGAAGTACTTGTTGAAATGGTAGTAGACCATCGCATCGCGCACGGGCTGTGGCACATTGCCAGCGTCCACCTCCAGGTCGGCACGGGAGAAGTTGAGCTGGATGTAATACTGGAGCCTGCGCATCAGCACGTAACCATCGAACCGCAAGCGCAGGCGGCGCACGCGGAAGTCGGTCGTGGCAATGCGGAGATCTTCCCCACCCATTGAGGTCACCCCCAAACGGTTCTGCATGCGGAACCGAAGGTTCAGCAGGAACAGGCTGTCCTGGCTGATGGAGATGCCATCCTTCACCTCGATCAAGGCCCGCTCGTCGATCTCCGTCTGCGCCTTCCCCACCAATGCGAAGGACCCAAGGACTATCAGGAACAGGATTTGGCGCGAGCTCATCGTTCCGCAATTAACCAGATCCGCTGAGAATGGTGAGGGATCATCCCTTCCGCAGCGATCGTTGGAAGACGATCATGTCATTGGCCGGTATCCGGTCGAGGCCAAGGGTCCGCATCATGGTGATCAACTGACCGCGATGCTGCGCACCATGATTACAGCAATGGAGGATCATCTGCCAACGCACCTGTTCATGCCGGTTCCCACGGAGATCGGCATAGACGACCTGGCCTTCGAGCCATTGATCGGTCGCGGCAAGCACGAGTTCACGCAGCCGACCGGAATGGTCAAGGACCGTGTCCAGTGTCGTTGAAGTTCCGGCCGGCCAGGGGATCGGTGCACGTTCCTGCAGCCGATGCGTCCATGCGCACTCCGCATCACGGATGTGCAGCAAGGTGGCGCGCAAGGAGGGGAAACTGCTGGTGACCTCACGATCAAGGACCTCTTCGGGCTCCTGTTGCAAGCGCTCCACGAAGCGGGTATTGGCCCAAAAGGTGTAGTCGACCAGATGGCTGATGAGGGGGTGAATGGTCATGCAGGGTGGATAACCTTGTTAAAAATAGGTCGTGCACCTTCATCGACCACGGTGTGCGTTCCGTCGAAATTCGCAGGAACGTAGAGATCATGATCGCAACACTGTTCGGCAAGAAGAGGATCACGGAGGAGAAGCTGGCCAATGTGTTCGTGAACGCGGTGCTGGAGCTGACGGAACAAGGGTTCCCGGCGGTGGCGGCGGAGATCAACGAGTCACCGGAGTTCCAGGCATGCCCGAACATCGCGGACTCGGATGATGACGCCTTCGCCTTGATCGTCCTTGCCGCCAACCTCACCGAAGCCCAACGGATCCTAGGCCCCGGGGTGGACAAGCGCATCGCCTCACTGGCCATTTCGAAGTTCGCACAGGCCACCGGCCTCAACGTTCCGGACCTCGAGCGCGAGGTGCGGGAGCTGAAAGGCCAGATGGACCGGCTCAACTTCCCCAGCAAGAACACCGTTTACGCCATGGGCAAGGTGCTCTTCCAACGCTACGAACTGTTCTGTTTCCAGGACAGCTACTTCCGGGAGATGAAGGCGCCGAACCCGATCATCCTGAAGCGACTGAACGGACTGATGGGCTACTTCCTCTGGAACTGGAAGGAGGTGAACGAGCAGTACCGGATCGTCTGATAGATAGCGGCCCGGTCCTATTGGAGAAGCGCCCCGTAAGGCGCTTCTTCTCGTTACCGGATGCCGAGCCGTTCGACGGCCATGTCCACGATGCCCTCGCCGATCGCCAGTGCCGCGGTCGCGGCGGGTGAGGGCGCGTTCAGGACGTGGATGTGCCGGCCACGGCTCTCGATCCGGAAGTCGTCCACCATGTTGCCATCGGTCCCGAGCAGCATGGCGCGCACACCGGCGCGGCCAGGCTTCAGGTCCTCCATGGTGAGCGAGGGTATCAACCGTTGCAGGGTCCGCAGGAAGAGCCGTTTGCTGAACGCGCGCCGGTACTCATTGATCCCGTAGCTCATGTTGTTCAGGAAGAGCTTCCATGTACCACCGTACGAAAGCGCCTCCATCGTGTCCTTCAGGTCGAAGTCGGTCTTGCCATAGCCCTCCCGCTTGAACGTGAACACCGCGTTGGGTCCGCACTCGATACTGCCGTCGGTCATGCGCGTGAAGTGCACGCCGAGGAAGGGGAACCTTGGATCCGGTACCGGGTAGATCAGGTGCCTCACCTTGTGTTTCCCCTGATCGGTGAGGTCGTAGTAGTCGCCGCGGAAGCCAACGATACGCTCTTTCACCTTCGCTCCGTCCTGCCGGGCGAGACGGTCGCTCTGCAGGCCACCGCAGAAGATCACGTAGCGTGCGGTATGGGTGCCCTTGCTGGTCCGAACCGTGGTGCGTTCCCCGGTCTGGTCAGCGCCCAGACATTCCTCCCCCAGGTGCACGCGGCTCAGAGGCTGCCGGGCCGTGGCGATCCCAGCCATCTTCTCCGTGGCACCCCGGAAATCGATGATGCCGGTGCATCCCACCCGCAATCCGGCGATCCCCGTGCAATGCGGTTCGATCTCGCGGATCTGCTCCGGGCCCACTCGTTCCATATCCTCGATACCGTTCGCTATCCCGGTGGCGTGGATCTTCTCGAGCCGGGGCAGTTCCTCCTTGTCCGTGGCCACGATGAGCTTGCCACAGACATCATGCTTGATGCCATGTTCCCTGGCAAAAGCGACCAGCTCGCGACGGCCGCTCACACAGTTCTTCGCCTTGAAACTGCCCGGTTTGTAGTATATCCCGCTATGGATGACCCCGCTATTGTGGCCGGTCTGGTGATCCGCTAGCGCTTGCTCCTTCTCCAACAGGAGAATCCGCATGGCGGGAAAACGCGCCTGCAGTTTGTACATGGTCGCAGCCCCAACGATGCCGCCACCCACGATCACGACATCCCAGTCCGCTTGTTCGCCCATCGCCGTAATTGCTGAGGTCGCGAAGGTAGTCCGAGGTGTCGCCACGTCGGGCTGTCAATCCTCGGCCTGCACCACCGCCACCTCCCGACCGGGCACCATGAAGAGGAGCACCAGCCCCACGACGAAGAAGCTGCCGATGATGATCACGGTGTTCCTCAGGTCGCTGGTGAGCTGGAAGACCAGGCCGAAGGCGAAGGTGCCGAGCACGGTGCTCAGGTAGTAGCTCACGTCGTAGAACGAGAAGTAGGAGGCGTGGTCGATCGTCTCGGGCAGGAACTTGGAGTAGGTGCTGCGCGAGAGGGCCTGACTGCCGCCCATCACCAGGCCGACCCCACTGGCCAGCAGGTAGAACTCAGTGGCCCAATGGATGCGGTAAGCCGCCACGCAGAGGACGATCCATACGGCGGCACCGATCATCAACGCTCCGATGTTCCCGAAACGCCCGCTGAGCCACACGAAGAGGAAGGCCCCTAAAACGGCCACGAGCTGGATGAGCAGGATGCTGATGATGAGGCTGTCATCGCCGATCGGAAGGATCGAGCCGTCCGGACCGGGTTGCTTGATCTCCTCCTTCGCGTAGCTCACCGCCAGGTACATCACCGTCTGGATGCCCATGTTCAGCACGAAGAAGGCCATGAGGTAGCTATTGAGGCGCTTGGTGCTCCGCAACTCCATCCAGGTCTTGCGTAACTCCCGGTATCCCTTGGCGATGATGTTCCCTTCGGGCCGACGACCGTATTGGTCATCGGGCAGGACACGGAAGGCCATCTGGGCGAAACCGGCCCACCAGATCCCCACGGTGATGAAGGTGAGCCGGGCCGGTACGCCATGCCATTCCGTGCCGAATAGCGTCATCGAATCCGATAGACCGAGCAGGGTCACTCCGTCCCCATCCGGATCCATCACCATGAGCAGGTTGAGGATGAGCAGAAGCACACTGCCGATGTACCCCATGGTATACCCGCGTGCACTGATGCGGTCGTGGTCCTTCTTCTCCGCGATCTCCGGCAGGAAGGCATCATAGAAGATGAGGCTGCCGCTGAAGCCCGCACAGGCCAGCATCACCAGGACCAGACCACTCCACAGGTTCTCAAGGCTGAAGAAGAACAGTCCACCACAGCTGATCGCCCCGAGGTAGCAGAAGCCCTTGAGGAAGGCCTTCTTCTGGCCGGTGCTGTCGGCGATACCGCTTAGGATGGGAGAGATGAGCGCGATGAGCAGGAAACCGGCCGAGAGCGCATACGAGTAAAGGGATTGGGCCGGCAGGCCGTATCGTTGCAGGACCAGGTCCTGCTCACCTTGGTGGGTGACCGCGGAGTAGAAGATCGGGAAGACCGCGCTGGTGATGGTGAGCGAATACACCGAGTTGGCCCAATCGTACATGGTCCATCCTCGGATCACCCGCTTGTCCCCTTTCACGGAGGTGGAGGCCTGTTCACCATGTGCCATGTTCATGCCGCTGTCCGCCAAGGTAGCAGAAGGATGAAGGCCGGGCGGATGGAGCGATGCTCTGGATCCGACCGGCCTTCATCCGGGGATAGGATCAGGTGGTCACTTCCCCAGCTCCACCTCCACGCGGCGGTTCTTGCTCATGCCGACATCGGTCCCACTCGTATCCACGGGGTCATCACCGGCCCTGCCATCCACGGTGATCCGACCGGCATCGATCCCGGCTTCGACCAGGGCGTCCTTCACCGCTTCCGCCCTCTCCTTGGCGAGCGTGAGCAGATCGGGACGAACGCGGGTACGCTCCACTTCGGTGGCATCCATATGCCCGACCAGCTTCACCTTGATGGACATGTCCTCCTTCATGTGCCCGACCATGTCATTGAGCCATGGCTCCATGCTGCTATCGAAACTGCGCTGGAAGCGCTTGAAGTAGAACACCTGGGCGGCCACCTTCTCCGCAGGCTTCAGGCTGGCATTGATCACCCCCTTGCGGCTGAAGATGAACTCGCTCTCCGCCTTGTCTAGCTGCTCACAGGTGCATTCCCCGCGGTTCTTGATCGGATAAAGCTCCACGTTGTCCACGTAGTAATAAGCACTGAAGACCTGTGGACGGGATTCACCGCGCGGACGTTTGGTCTTCGTGTTCGGGGTCTTCTCGTTCGCGGCGAAGTTCCCGATCACCAGGTATTGTTCGGTACCGCTGGCCTGGTACACGCCGCACACACCCTGCCAGCTGAACATATCGGCGTAGATGTCGGTACGGAGGTTCGGCACCTTCACATCGTAGGTAAGGCTGCCCTCATCATCCTTCTCCACCCGTTGCTTGCCGATGTAGGCCCCGATCTCCCCGGCCGCGTACTTACTGAGGTCGCCGAGGCTCACATAATACTTCACGCAATAGAGTGAGTCCTTTTTCATCTGCTTGGCCAATCTGGTCTGCAGGTAGGTGCGCGGCTCCTTGTTCTGATAGCTCCAGATGCGGATCCCGGCGTAGTTCATGCCGCTCAGTGCGGTCTGCTCACCGGCGAGGTTCTTGGGCGAGGAGACGTTGGATTCCACCGGTGCGTTCTCGCTGAACAGATCCGCGCTCTTCTTGGTGGGACTTTCCCAGCCCGTGGCATAGGCGATGCCACCGGCACGCTTCAGTTTCTTGCCCTCGACGGCTTCGAAATCACCGTTCGTGACCCAGTTGCGATCATGATCGAATTTGTCCTGGGCGATCGTGGCTACGGTGAGGACCGCAAAGAGTGGTAGAAGTATCGTTCTCATGGGTGACTGCCTGCAGAGCTTGGGGGCAAGTTAACGTTCAACTACGCACGGCCTTGCGAAGACCGTGCCGCATGGGTCTGAAATAGGAAGGGCGGGCCAAGGCCCGCCCTTCCTGTGTCCGAAGGATGCTCAGCGCTCGCCGAACATGTAGGCAGCGCGGATCCCGATGTAGGAGTTCGTCACGTTCTCCTCCGTCGTCGTCACGCTCGTGCCTGAAACACTGACGGTCTCAACCTTGTCGAAGAGCATCTGATAACGCAGGGCGATATCGATGTTCTCCGTCACCATGAAGCCGATGAGCGGAGCCACACCGAAGTTGGTGACGCCGTCCGAACCTTCCGAGGACAACATATGCACGCCGGTCAGAAGACCGAGGTATGCCCCCTCCTGGTTGTCGGAGAAATAGTACTTCGCACCGATCTGGATGGGGATGGCTCCGGTGGAAACGCCTTCTGCCGTGACAGAACCGAGGGGACCCAGGTCCACCGTGATGTCCTTGGCGGAGAAATTGATGTAACCGGCTTGAGCGATGATGCCGAGATTGTCTCCGACGGGTAGCTCGTAGCCAAGGGATACGCCGAAGCCGAAGCCGGCATATTCGCCGAAGTCACCCATGGGGAGGGCGAGTTCGAGACCGGCCGAGAAACGGTTCTCCTGGGCCATCAGGCCGCCGGCAAGAACTACCGCAGCCATACTTAGGATGATCTTCTTCATGTGTTGGGAATTGGTTCGTAGGTGGTCAAAACTAATGGTTCCCCCGATCCCACCAAACTAACCTCAGCCTCGTTGCTCGGCCCGGATGATGTTAAGGGCACTGCCCGCCTTGAACCACTCGATCTGCTGGGCGTTGTAGGTGTGGTTGCACAGGATCGTGTCGCTGCTGCCGTCCTTGTGCTTGAATACCAAGGTGAGCGGCTTGCCTGGCTCAAAGGCCGTGAGGTCCATGAAGTCGATGCGATCGTCCTCCTGGATCTTGTCGTAGTCGGCCTCGTTGCTGAAGGTGAGCGCGAGCATGCCCTGCTTCTTCAAGTTGGTCTCATGGATGCGCGCGAAGCTCTTCACCAGCACGGCGGCCACACCCAAGTGGCGCGGCTGCATGGCGGCATGCTCACGGCTGCTGCCCTCGCCATAGTTCTGGTCGCCCACCACGATGCTGGACACCCCGGCGGCCTTGTAGGCGCGCTGCGTGGCGGGTACGGCACCGTATTCACCGGTCAACTGGTTCTTCACCTTGTCGGCCTCGCCGTTGAAGGCATTGATCGCGCCGATGAGCGTGTTATTGCTGATATTGTCCAGGTGGCCGCGGTAGCGCAGCCATGGACCGGCCATGCTGATATGATCGGTGGTGCACTTGCCCTTGGCCTTGATCAGCAGCACTGCATCAGTGATGTTCTTTCCGTTCCAGGCGGGGAAGGGCTCCAGCAGCTGCAGGCGCTGACTGTCGGGCTTCACCACCACCTCCACCTTGCTGCCATCGACAGCTGGGGCCTGGTAACCGTTGTCCTCCACAGCGAATCCTTTCGGAGGCAGCTCCCAGCCGGTGGGTTCGGCCAATTTCACCTGCTCACCCTTGTCGTTGGTGAGGGTGTCCCGCATGGGGTCGAAGGTGAGCTTGCCGCTGATGGCGATGGCCGCCACCATCTCGGGCGAAGCCACGAAGGCGTGCGTGTTGGGGTTGCCGTCGGCGCGCTTCGCGAAGTTGCGGTTGAAGGAGTGTACGATGGAGTTCTTCTCCTGCTTGTCAGCACCCTCGCGTGCCCATTGGCCGATGCAGGGACCGCAGGCGTTGGTGAAGATGGTGGCACCGCTCTTCTCGAAGGTCTCGATGAAGCCGTCGCGCTCAATGGTGTAGCGCACCTGCTCCGAGCCGGGATTGATGCCCAGATGGGACTTCGACCTGACGCCCTTCTTCACTGCATCCTCCACGATGCTGGCGGCCCGGCTGATATCCTCGTAACTGCTGTTGGTGCAGGAGCCGATCAGCGCCCATTCGATATCCACCGGCCAGTCGTTCTTGGCGGCCTTCTCCTTCATCTCGCTCACCGGCGTCGCCAGGTCGGGCGTGAAGGGGCCGTTCAGGTGCGGGCTCAGGGTGTTCAGGTCGATCTCGATCACCTGATCGAAGTAGGTCTCCGGATCGGCATAGACCTCAGGATCACCGGTGAGGTCGGCCGCGATCACATCCGCCATGGCGGCCACTTCCGCACGGCCGGTGGCCTTCAGGTAGCGGCGCATGCTGTCATCGTAACCAAAGGTGCTGGTGGTGGCGCCGATCTCCGCCCCCATGTTGCAGATCGTACCCTTGCCGGTGCAGCTCAAGTTGACGGCTCCCTCGCCGAAGTACTCCACGATGGCCCCGGTGCCGCCCTTCACGGTGAGGATGCCAGCCACCTTGAGGATCACGTCCTTCGGGGCGGTCCAGCCATTGAGCTTGCCGGTGAGCTTCGCGCCGATGAGCTTCGGGAACTTGAGCTCCCAGGGCAGACCGCTCATCACATCGCAGGCGTCCGCACCGCCCACGCCGATGGCCACCATGCCCAGACCGCCGGCGTTCACCGTGTGGCTGTCGGTGCCGATCATCATGCCGCCGGGGAAGGCGTAGTTCTCCAGCATCACCTGGTGGATGATGCCCGCACCGGGCTTCCAGAAGCCGATGCCATACTTGTTGCTGATGCTCTCCAGGAAGTTGAAGACCTCGTTGCTCTTGTTGAGTGCTTCCTGCAGGTCCTGTTTGGCGCCCACGCGGGCCTGGATCAGGTGGTCACAATGTACCGTGCTCGGCACGGCGACCTTGGGGCGTCCGGTGGTGCTGAACTGGAGCAGGGCCATCTGCGCGGTGGCGTCCTGCATGGTCACGCGGTCCGGGGCGAAGTCCACGTAGTCCTTGCCACGCCCGAACGCCGTGGTGGGCTCGCCATCCCAGAGGTGCGCGTAGAGGATCTTCTCGCTGAGGGTGAGGGGGCGACCGACCACCTTCCGGGCGGCTGCCACACGGGCTGGGAAGCGGTCGTACACCGCTTTGATCATGTCAAGGTCGAAGATCTGGCTCATGGTCACTGGTTCGAGCTGCGAAGGTACGGCAGGGCGACCAAGCCAGCGAATTTTCGCCAGCCGGTTCGGTGGCTATCGGAATGGGCAACAAGAAAGCCGCCCCGGTCAGGAGCGGCTTTCCTTCGTTCGGCAGGGTCAAAGCGGGGTGGAAGCCGCGACCAGGTTCGCCAGGAGGAGCTGGGTCTGTTGCCCGTCGTTGTGGTACATACCGTCCAGGCTCAGATCCGAGACCAAGGTCGAAACGTCCAACTTGAGGCCGATGGTGAAGGTGGATCCCGCCGTCACATCCTGGTGGATATGATAGTGCCCCATCATCGGGTCCAGGGCGGCACCGATGGCGTGGTACTGGAAGCCCACATCACCAGCCCCGGTGTCCAGCACATTGTCACCGTCGTTGTCCACGAATCCTTCGAGCTTGATGAAGATGCGGCCGGCATTGGTATTCCAGGCCCAGGTCATGTCCGATTCGTTCAACGGGGCCGGTGCGGCCACCTGATCCGGGTACCCGTAGCTGGACGCACTGTCAAGGCCGAAGGCCAGTTCAACGTTGTGCACATGCTCGGGGGCCATGGTCCCCAGATCGAACTGGTTGCTCCCGTTCAAAGCATCCACAAGCACGATCTTATCATGGAATTCACCCACGGTGACGTCGGCGTCATCGGTGAGGTGGAAGTCATGCGCGTAGAACTTGAGCTTGGTGATCCGCACGCTGCGTCCAGCGCCATCGGTGAAAGGCACGCTGGGGTCGAATGTCGTCATGCCGGTGGTGAACGCGTATGACATCCTGACCGATGCAGTGGTCGGTGTGCCGGACCCCCCGTTGTTGGTGGGAGGCACCTCCTCATCCTTCTTACAGGAGGTGATGGCGATGGCCATGAAGGCCATCAGGGTGAGTTTCTGGAGTTTCATGTTCGTTTCAGTTGATGTTGTACGTGATCCCGGCCACGAAACGTTGCCGTGTCGGGGTGATGTTGGTGCCCATTTGAGCCAGCAGGGCGTGCTGGTAGTACGCTGAGAGGGCGAGACGCCTCCACCATACGCGCACTCCGGTATGAGAGAAGACGGTGGTGCCGCCCGTTCCGTGGTCCGCGGCACCCTGGACCTTGTCTTGTGCCATCCACTCGGCATACCCGCCGATGGCTGGTGCGAAGCTGATGGTGTCGTTGCCGAAACGATGGAACACCTCCGCCGTGGAGCTGGATCCATGTCCCAATTGGTAACCTGCGCCGTTGGCACCGTTGAAACGGGCCAATGCGCTGATGCCTCCACCCGTCCGTCCATGCCGGACGGAATACTCCAAGGACGCGAGGGCATCCCAGGAACCGGTCCCGAGCTGGATATCTGGGCTGGCCAGTTCGTTCTCCACACG
>Ga0116143_10002579_pt1 | contig 19504 bp, 14 predicted proteins | sample AD_UKC034_MetaG_FD_89745 | JGI IMG/M metagenome (GOLD analysis project Ga0116143, IMG submission 89745) | Active sludge microbial communities of municipal wastewater-treating anaerobic digesters from USA - AD_UKC034_MetaG | ecosystem: Engineered > Bioreactor > Anaerobic > Digestate | place: USA...
CCAAAATTTATGATGCGCACTCAGCTTACCACCGTCTTCTTCTTTATCTACTGACGGAAGATCTATCAAGAGATGCTCGACTCCCAGATCAGAAATAAAAGCCGCAGCGTCCGCATGCAGATAGGCAGGATTTGTTCCCGAATACTGCCTGGTATTTTTTTCCGGGCCATTGGGCAAGGTGCGGATGATGATCGCCTCCACGCTCACATCCTTGATTTTTGTCCTCACCTGCTCAAGTCTAATCACCGAGTCCTGACCGATCCTTTCAGGCTCAATACTTATTAATTCGGCAAGGAAAAAAAACTTCTTCAACTGCTCATGAATAGGATATTCGTTTTTGGAAATATGTCCGACACTTTCGGTGTGCGTACCATTTCCATGTGGATTAAAAGAAATATTGTTCACATTACAAGGACCTCCTAAGGCAACACTTCCGACGAAATCTCCAATACGAAAAGGCTCTATTTTCACAGGAGAAAGGTGGAACGCATTTACATTCTCCTTCCCTGCACGCAGAGGAATAGAAATATCGATTGCAGCAGAAAGATCTACTTTAAAACTTTTCCCCCTATGTTCTATGTTAGCTATCATAATTTAGAATTATTAATTTATGAAGATAAGGAGAATAAAAATACTGGAATAAAACATCTGATCGATGAAGAGTTAATTCCATCGTACAAATAAAAGCCAATGTAATGTTCAGCGATTACATAATTTGCACTCCTAAAAAAATTAAGGTGATTTACTCTTTCAACAAGCGCCCAATCTGTTGTTCATCATCAAAAATTGTTCTCACAAGATAAAATCCTGAAGAAAGAGATTCAGGCAAGGCAAGCACCAGATTGCTGCTTCCTTTACTTATCGTCAGATTCTTTCTATAGACTACCTGTCCTATTGAATTTTCAACTTGCACAACTAAAGCTCCCCCTTGCTCAGATTGAAGATACATGACAGGATTAGCACGGAAAGGATTTGGAGAAGTGGCAAGAATACTAAACTTACACCCTGAATTAAACTGAACAACGACCATTTTCGAATAGGCTTCTGTACCGTCATAATCAACTTGCTTCAAGCGATAATAATTTCTGCCGGCTTGAGGATGTTCATCAAGGAAAGAATAAGATCTGGGCTGGCTGCTGTTTCCGGCACCCTGAACCAGGCCAATTTTTTCAAACACGATCATTCCGCCACGTTCTCTTGCTGCTTCAATCTCAAAATAATCATTGTTTATTTCAGTGGCTGTCTCCCAGGTACACAATACATTCTTTTCTCCTGATCGTTCTGCCCGGAATAATAAAAGTTCTACCGGTAATGGAGAAGGTCCATTTCCCGCAGATGCAAATCCACCAAAAACTGTCAAGCCATCTCTTCTTGCTCCCTGAAGACTTGCGGATGCAATCGAGTACTGTGAAATACCTGTATTAGCACTGATGTTCGTACCATTGTGAGAACCTTGAGTTGTTACAAATGGTCCCTGACCTGCATTTCCCGGAATCACAACACTAGACCTTTGCAATAATCTCAACTCTGACCCTGTGAGCCCGTCCTGCGCCAACAAGGCATAAACATCACCGGCAGTTTCAAGATCAAAGTTCACAGCCCCAAGAGCACCCAGGCTTGTTAAAGGATCACCGTTGGATGCGGCGCCGGTATTCTCCTGGAAATCCCAATAGAAGGTACTTAAGATGTCGATCTCTTTATTATTACAAGTGCTCGCTGTTGGTCCACCGATATCGTCGATCTCAAATGGATTCAAGCAACCATGCCCTGTAAACCCTATTCCGACCCCATCTGCTGTAGGATTATTTTGATCATGCAAATAAGTGCCTACCAAATACTGATTGTTTGTAATTGAATTTGACTTAATTAAGGAAGGAGTGTAAAAATAATTTCCGAGCACTCCGCTTCCACCCGACAATCGGAACCCAAGAGGATATAAATATTCATTGGCTGCTACGCCGCTCTTAATTTTTCTGTTTAGTCTTCCCTGGAAAAATCCATTCCGCGTATTTTGTGCGGCAATTGTTTGCCTTGTCACTGCGTCTTGCTCATCACTTAACAAAGTAATGGTCTTGTAATTTCCTGCAGTCAATTCATTGGCATCAAAGGTTCCGGCTGTTTTAGAGATCAAGACTCCATTGGAAAAATCTAAATTATACTGGACGATGAGATTCCCTCTCAGATAGGCTTCGTGATTAGCACTTGGGGCTGCTGTTGGTTGCGTTTTATTTACTCTTAGTTTACATATTGTACCAGGGTAATTACCATCAGCTCCCCTAATGTCCACACTTTGAGATTGTGTTGTACCGACAAGATCTATGAGTCCGGTGGTAAGAGCTGTAAAGGCTGTTGCTCCTGTGCAGGTACATGAACCGGAAATGTTTATATCACCTGTGACTGACAAAGTATAAGTTGCCAAATTTATACTTGCACTCTTAACAGGATTCACATTTGACTGCATCGTAAAATCATGTACAGTCACATTGTCACATCCGACACCCGGCTGCAACAAAGGATAATTTGGTCTGTCATCCTGAATAATTACATCATCTGTACTTGTTGGTAATGCTTCTCTATCCCAATTGCATGGCTGGCACCATTGCGTATTTATATTACCCATCCATGTAAATGCAGTGCCCGGAATTGTCCCGGTGTCAAATTCATCACAACCTATATCAACACAAGCTGGTCTGACTGTTCGGTCAATATCTAATGTGACAACAGGTGTTAAAGGTGTAGCTCCACCATTTCTAACATTCAAATCAGATGTATGCAAGTCGGTCGCAGAGGTAAAGACTACAGGAAGATTTCTGGTGTTAGCAGGATTATTCTGACCGGGGGTAGCCACAGATAACGCTGCAAGAGTACCATAAGCCACATTATTATACATTGCAAAGGCAGGACCGGTGCTATAATAAAGATTATTGGATGCCTGATAACTCGCAGCTATAGCCTGGGTATGCAAAGTATAATGATTGTTTGCACCGCCTGTTCTTTCATTATAAAAAATATTGTTCCATGTTCTTAAAACATTCCCCCCTGTAGTGTAGGAATAACAAGCAGACAAATCAGTTCCCGTTGCTGTGCCCATAATCCGTATTGAATTATGATACGCAAAAGTCGCTATCCCGGTCTGAAAGATGCCAACAATCTTCTTATTACCCGTCAGTCCGTTGCCAAGACTAATCATGTTATTATATACGTATGCAGTTCCGTTTAATAATAAATGAATTCCATTAATCGATGAACCAATAGCAGTTGATGTTACATTCAAAGAGTGAATAATATTTCTCTCAACGGAAGTAGGCTGTGAAAGACTTCCCAAGGGGTTTACAAGTATACCCTTCACGTGGTGAATTGATGAGCCGGTAACAAATGTGCAATTCAGGTTGTAGATTTGATTATCACTAATAGTATTAGGCATATTTCCCCCACCTACCTTTTCCATGATACCAATTACTGCGGCAGCATTATTAAGCCCTGTATTATTACCGGTGTGTGTCAGGTTTCTTACAACATTCGACACAATATTTACTGAAACCATTGCTCTTGTATTATTGATACCTACAATATTTCCACCTGTATGAGTAGAGGTAATACTATTTGCAACAGAACCACCGATTGTATTATTGGTGACATCAAATATCCCGTCACCCTCGTTGAGTATACCGTTGAGCTGAAAAACATCTTGTCCTGCTGTTCCACCGAAAGTCAAAGAAATTCCACCTATGGTATTGCCGGTAATATATAATTCTGCTGCACTTCTGTTATAAATCCCTGCTACAGGTTTAGGAGAAGAACCCGAGAGGGAGTTAGATTGTATTTGTATTGAATTGAGCGCAGTACCACTACCGATAGTATTATTGATAAAATTTATGGTACCTGTACTGCCTCCCGAAAAATGAACTCCAAGAAAAATATTCTCCCCGCTGGTGGAGGTTGCCCTGCTGGAGGTTTGATTGATCCCACCTATAACATTACCTACTAATGATGAAGTATTATTTGTTGTTGGATTAAAAACAAGTGCCTGTATCATAAAAGCAATGTTGGATCCGCCGCCATTGATGGTTGTAAAACCTGTACCGGCAGAATTAGCAAAACCCAGATAGTTGCCATTGATCGTATAACTTGATCCGGATTGAACATCTATAAAAGCAAATAGATTTGTGCCACTGGTAGTTGCGGAACGTGTAGCGGTTTGATAAAGCCGGTTACTGCTGATCAACCAACCTGTTGAATTGGCTCCGACCATGATACCTCTGGCATTACTAAGGTTTGCAGCAGAGAAAAAATCATAGATACGGTTGTTGTTTATTATATTATTGCTGTTCTCTCTTGCAGCCGTACCAACACTTTTAATTGCCTGGAAAGGAAGGTTTGCTCCGGATGGACCAATTTCATTTGTAGCAATTAGATTAAAATCATTTCCGGTACCAATCGTCGATGTTGAAAACAGCACTGTTGCTCCTTCGGATGAACTAGATGAACCATTAGATGAACCAAGGATTGTGCAATTGACAACCTGGTTATTTTTTGCATCCTGCAAAAACTTAATCGTCGACGCAACTGCAGAAGTCGATTGATTATTAATGATCAGAGAATTTCCTCCTGTATTAAGACCATCAATTTTAACCAGATCCGCACCATTAAAACTTATTAAGGGACCGTTCACACTGCCTGCTATTGTCCTCGCGCCTACCGGTGTGATCGTGACACTTGTCCAGACTGCAGCACTCTGATTCAAAACAGCACTACTTCCTTCAACAGTATTTCCAACAATTGATATAGTGATAACCGCACCGGGTTGCGGGCCGGCATTAATGGCCGTAAAAGCTGCACCAAGGGTAAAATATGACCCATTACCTACGACGGCACCTGCAACATTTACAAATTGAGCATTAACTTTTAAGGAACCACAGGCAAGAAGCAAAAAGCTGATTATGCCGGTACAGAAACGCAAATAAGCCGAAAAGTTTTTTGATAACATTAGTTTCTCTGGACTGGCAATGTGTTAACCTACAAATTTAAGCAAAAATGCATAGCAGGTCAATCACTTATTATGTAAATGACTTAAAAATGACGATGAACCATGTTATTTCAGAGTTAAACGTCCGTAAAATTTGGCGAAGAAATTCTGTAGGGAAAATGATGAAAGACAATGGCCTGTTTTTCAGTATTTTAAATCTAAGCTCGAATACTGCAAAAGGGCATCATATCAAGTGAAGAGCATACCTATTGAATAGGCTGCCGCAGCAGCAAGAATCCCGATAAGACTTGTTTGAAATGCGCCTTTAACAGGATGTTGACCGGTTGCTTTACTTTTAAAATATCCAAAAAATAACAGACAAGCCACAGTAATGATACTTGAATAAACCAAACCTTCATGGGGCATTTCTGTGAAGACATAGGCCATTAAGGGTACAATGCCACCCACTATATATGCAAGACCAATATTCAATGCACTCTTTCGGGCACGGTGAATGTCGGGTTTTTCAAGTCCCAGCTCGAAGCGCATCATGAATTCTACCCATTTGTCATGATCCTTTTCCATTTCACACATAATTAACTCTTGTGATGCCGGAGAAAGTCCGTAGTCGGCAAAGATCTCTTTCACTTCATTTCTTTCAGTATCATAATGAGTAATGATCTCATCATATTCTCGTTTTAATTCTGAATCATAGTGTTCTATTTCGGTCTTGCCGGCAAGGTAGCCACCCAATCCCATTGCAATAGAACCTGCAACTATCTCAGCAAGTCCTGCCGTAACAATGATATCATTGTTACTCACGGCACCGCTAAGACCTGCTGCCAGGGCAAAAGGAACAGTAAGACCATCTGCCATACCGATGACGATGTCACGCACTGTTTGTGATTGTTCAAAATGCTCTTCCTGATGATGATGTGCAGCGTTGGTATGCATTTTCCTATCTTTGATTTTCTCAAAAGTAAATAAATTTGGTTTGTCGCATCGATGAATAAATCTATCTATCTGGATTACAATGCAACTACTCCGGTAGATCCCATCGTACTTGAAACAATGCTGCCATACTTCAATGAGAAGTTTGGAAATGCTGCAAGTAGAACACATTCCTTTGGATGGATCGCAGATGAGGCGGTAGAACTCGCCCGCGAGCAAGTAGCAACTTTTATTGGAGCCGGGAAGAATGAAATAGTATTTACTTCCGGTGCAACAGAGTCACTCAACCTTGCACTTAAAGGAGTAGCAGAAGCATATAAAAGCAAGGGGAATCATATTGTCACCTTAGCAACTGAACATAAAGCGGTGCTGGACACTTGCAAGCACATGGAATCTTTGGGTGCATCGATTACCTATTTGCCTGTTGATAAAAACGGCCTGCCCGACCTTGAAATACTTAGTGACAGCATAACTGAAAATACGGTTCTTTTTTGTGGAATGATGGCCAACAATGAAACCGGTGTTCTTCTTCCTGTAAGGGAAATAGCTAAGATCGTTCATGAAAAAAACTGTCTGTTTCTGAGCGACACAACGCAAGCTTGCGGTAAAATTCCGGTTGACGTGAATGAGGAGGGAATTGATATTCTTTGCATTAGTTCACACAAGATGTACGGACCCAAAGGAACCGGAGCAATCTATTTACGTCGCAGAGATCCACGTGTACATATTAAAGCCCAGCAGGATGGTGGTGAACACGAAGGCGGTCGTCGAAGCGGCACCCTGAACGTTCCCGGGATCGTAGGTTTTGGAAAAGCATGTGAACTTACCCGATTGAATTTACCGGAAGAAAATAATCGTATCAAATCCTTGCGTGACCGGCTGGAGAATCATTTACTTAAACTTGGAAATATAAGTATTAACGGTGCCGGGTCAGAGCGTCTTCCCAACACCAGCAATTTAATTTTTCATGGAAGAAGATCCGAAACAACTATCCGAACGTTGAACACACTTGCCTTGGCAACCGGTAGTGCCTGCAGCAGTGCAATTCCCAAGCCTTCACATGTGTTATTACAAATGGGCCTGACAGAAGAGGAAGCTTCTTCCTCAATCAGAATATCACTAGGCAAATTCACTAGTATGGATGAAATAAATGAAACTATTGAAATCATCTCGAACTATTTGAACTGAATTGAATTTCTGATCATTCGTGCAGGCGGTTCAATTATCTTTATGGATCAAAAAAGAACAAAATTAATTTTTGTACATTCGGGTAAATTAAGATTAATAGCTATATCCCAACCAACTCAATTTTAATTGACGAATTGCTTTCGACATGTTAAGATAAAGGATATTCTTCCTATAGCATTGCATTAGAAATCGAAAGAACATATTTTATGAAAGTGTGCATTTATACTGACCTTTCAATTATTTATTTTCTTATGAATTAATTTATCCGAAGGGCAAGATTAATCTTTGATCTAAAATGGAAAATCATACCCAAAATAAAAACATTCCATTGTGGTTTCTTTCCAGACCTAAAACTTCCGGATTCATCATTCTGGTTTTATTACTATCTATCAGTGGATACATTACCTTATTAAGTTATGAGAATCAAAAAAAGAGTAACCAGAATGACTTAGCCAATATAGTAAGAGTAGTTGTACAAAATATTTACCAATCTCTGGACCACAGTAAACTGGCAGCACTTAGCATTGCATTAACGGTGAATGATGATGGGGTGCCGGAAAATTTTGAAAAAGTTGCATCTGAAATTATCAAATCAAACGCTTCAGTAGACGCCGTACAGTTGGTTCCCGGCGGTGTAATTAAATACGTATATCCTTATGAAGAAAACAAAGTTGTTATAGGTTATGATATTTTAAAAGATGAAAGCAGAAGCAAGGAAGCCTATAAAGCCATTGAACAAAAACAGATTTTTTTTGGCGGACCATTTGAGTTGAAACAAGGAGGCGTAGGAATAGTTGGACGTCTTCCTATTTATATTCGTGATAAGTTCTGGGGATTTTCAGCTGTTGTGATAAAACTTGACAGGTTGATTGACAATGCAGGAATAGATCTGCATGCCAACGGAGATTACTTATTCCAACTTTCAAAAATAAATCCGTTAACAAAAGAAACAGAATTGTTCATTGAAAATGACGAAAATGTAAGTTTTGAAAATGCTGAGACAGCTTTTTTTCCTCAGGGGGAATGGACATTACATGCAATCCGTAAAAGGAACCTCAATTCACAATATGGAATAATTTCTCTGGCAGGATTTGGAATTTTATTTTCGATGATGAGCGCATTCTTTGTAATATATATTCTCAGGACACCGTCACAACTTCAGAAACTTGTGGTAAAACAATCGAAAGAATTGATAAAAAGCGGACAAAGAAACAATGCTATCATGGAGGCTTTGCCAGATATGTTATTTATTCTTGATGAGGATGGAAACTTCATCTTTCACCATAATCCAACAGGTATGCCTACCCTACATCCGCCGGAAGAATTTATTGGGCAACATGTAACAAGGGTTTTGCCGCCACAATTGGCTAAGGAGGTTTTAGCCATTACCGAAAGCACAAGAGAAACAGGAAATATCACTGTTCATAATTACCAATTGGAGAAAGGTGATAAGATCAGGTACTATGAGGCTAGATTCGCAAGGATTAGCAAAAATGAAGTCCTGTCAATTATCAGGGAGATCACCAGAGCTAAAGAAACAGAAGAAGAAATTCTGGTGATGAATCAGAAATTACGAAACCTCTCGGAACACCTGCAAAATGTACGTGAAGAAGAAAGAGCTTCTTTGTCCAGAGAGTTGCATGATGAATTGGGCCAACAATTAACTGCTATAAGTCTTGATTTACACTGGTTAAAAAAGATGTCAGTCGACTCCACACCTGCTTTGCAACTAAAAATTAAAGACGCTCTTTCAATCGTTCAAGAAGCTTCAGCAACTGTTAAACGTATAAACACCGAGCTTCGGCCTGCTATTCTGGATGATCTCGGTTTATTTGCAGCCATAGAATGGCAACTGAGAGATTTCAAACAAAGAAATGATATTCAAATTGATTTCGTGTGTGAATGTGACCATCTCCAAATTAACCCACTACGATCCATTGCTATCTTCAGAATGGTCCAGGAATCTTTAAATAATATTGCTAAACATTCAAAAGCGTCAAATGTCTCTATCAAAGCTTTTGAAGATGGCGAAAATTTAAATATTATTATTACCGATGATGGCGTTGGATTTATCAGTGAGGAAGTAAGTAAAAAGTTGTCTTTCGGTCTGCTTGGAATGAATGAAAGAGCAAACATGCTCAATGGTTCGGCTCAAATTGTCTCCAATGTAGGTATCGGTACAAGCGTTGAGATCTGTCTTCCTTTAGCTCACTTGACTGAGGAATTGAGCTATAGTCATGATTCAAGGAGTGTTGTTTCATAGCTGTAGTTTATCCGCTTTTAAAAATTCCTATATTATCTATCAGCCGGACCTTCCCTACCTGAACAGCTATGAAGACCCTGGGAAAATTACTTTGTGCCCAGTCTGTTATAGGCTCTAGCGTGTTACTATCTGCAACTTCGAGATATTCCACTTTCATCAAACCATTTTTTTCTATGTTGTGAATGGCTTCCTGACAAGCTTCCAATAATGTTTTATGCTGCCAGTTATCTCTGATCAGGAAAAGGTTCTTTGAAATTTTAGTGACTTCAATTCTCTGTTCAGGACTCAACAACACATTTCTGGAACTCATGGCCAATCCATCTTCATCCCGTATCGTCTCACCGGCACGAATCTCAATGTGAAATCCCAACTGCTTTGTCATCTCACGGATCACAGCCAATTGTTGAAAATCCTTTGTCCCAAAATAAGCTCTATCCGGATGTATCATTTCGAATAAACGATTGACAACTTCAACAACTCCTTTGAAATGACCCGGGCGATGCTTTCCTTCCATGACATGCTCTAAAAGGCCTAAATCAACACTTACCTCTTTTAGGTCCTTGTCGGGATAGACTTCTTGAACTGTCGGAACAAATACGAAATCAACCTTTTCTGTCGCAAGGAGTTCCAGATCCTTCTCCAGGGTTCGCGGATAGTTCTTCAGGTCATCAGGATTATTAAACTGAGTCGGATTAACAAAGATGCTAACTACGACTATGTCGTTCTCGGATGCAGCCAGTTTTACTAAACTCATATGACCTTTATGTAAGGCACCCATTGTCGGCACAAAACCAATCTTAAGACCACTGTTCTGATTAGCGAGAGCTGTGCGGATGTCCATTACATTATCAAATACTTGCATAGATTGATTTTGAATTATCATTTTTGGCATTTGTACAAGTATTATAGAAGACCTTTCATGTATCTTTTTCACGAATGCAGATACAAAGTGGTAAATTTCAGCAATTAACAACTACAGAATTTTCAAAATTTAACTTCCCGTATGGATATTTTAACTATATTAATGGTTCTACAAATTAAGAGCTAAAGAACCAATCGCTTAGCTAATTCGAATCATTTATTTAGTTAAAAAACGGCATTTTCACACAATAGGGCTTGCAAGTCTTGAAAGATTAGCTTAAAATCCGTATCTTTGCGTGCCAAAATAGTAAATCCAAGACAAGTATGAAGAAAGCGAAAGTTTTATTTATTTCCCAGGAGATGACTCCCTATTTAGAGGAGACGGATGTATCACAGATAACCCGATTTTTACCACAAGGAATCCAGGAAAAAGGGAAAGAGATTCGAACTTTCATGCCAAGGTTTGGTGTGATCAACGAACGAAGAAACCAACTACACGAAGTGATCCGGCTTTCCGGAATGAATTTAATAATCGACGATTCAGATCATCCATTGATCATAAAAGTAGCCTCTATTCAAAGTGCTCGTATGCAGGTCTATTTTATTGACAATGAAGAATATTTTCAGCGCAAAAACACTTTCCGCGATTCCAAGAAAAAATTCCACAAAGACAATGAGGACAGAATGGTGTTTTTCTGCCGGGGAGTATTGGAAACGGTGAAGAAATTGGGCTGGGCACCGGATGTGATCCATTGTCATGGCTGGATGACATCTTTGATTCCATTTTTTACTAAGACAGGGTACAAAGATGAGCCTATGTTCAAAAACTCAAAGATCGTCTATTCCTCTTATTACCATGATCTTGAAGAAACCTTCAGTCCAAATTTGACAAAGAAATTAAAGATGGACGGCATCTCGGCGGACGACATGAAGCATTACAAGGAGCCAACTATGGCAAATCTACAGCTTGCAGCAATGAAGTTGAGTGATGCAGTCATTAAAGGTTGTGATGGAAAACATCCTGAACTTGACGCATACCTTAAAAAGTCTGGTAAGCCGGTTTTGGGATTCCAGCCTTATGATGAAGAAGGAAATTTTGTTAATGCATGTTCTGATTTTTATGATGAACTCCTTGAGCAGGAGCCTGTGCTCGCAGATTAATATGATCCAATTTTTGCCGGACCTCAGGTCCATTTCAAAATCAATCAGCATACGGCTTAGAGCCAACAACAATAATTCAAAAAATATTTCCTCCCCGGTTCGGTGGAGGAAATATTTTTTTGTAAGCATTTTGTTTTTACTGAGCTTGATTCAATCCTGTAAGGAACCTGATGCTGTAGGTCTTACAATTTTACCCGGTGAGGACGTTCTCAGCCTTAGCTTTTCTGATACAGCAACTATTTACAGTAAAACTGTATTGGAAGACTCATTGAGAACCGATGAGATCAGCGTCCAACTATTAGGTGCTATCTCTGACCCTGTTTTTGGCAAACATGAAGCTTCAATTTATGTACAGACTGCAATAGCCGGTATACCTTCTTTTGGAAATGTGACCCAGTCTGATTCAATCGTATTATCATTGCTGTATAGTGGCAGCTATGGTGATACAAACTACACACAGACGATCAGCGTTCACAAGATGACTGAGTATATGTACTTTGACAGTGCGTATTATTCCACCAGAAATTTTACCTATGATCCAACACCAATTGGAACAGCAATGATTGCTCCTAGACCAAATACAAATGTTGTGGTTGGAAGCGATACGGTCAGTCCGCGTATTCGCATACATCTGGACAAATCAATAGCCGACAGCATTATGGCTCTAAATGGTCAGTCGCAGTTGAGTACAAATGAACTTTGGGTGCAATATTTCAAAGGTCTATATATCAAGACCGATGCAGTGAATATGGGTGGGACCGGTAATATGTCTTATCTCAATTTTGTAGGCTCCAAAATGATTATCTATTACCATGACAGTACTAATACGGTACAAACCTATAGCTTTTCATTGGCTTCAACCCGTTCTACCTCATTTTCACATGATTATACAGGAACTCCGGTAGACCAGCAGCTTGCAGACTCTTCTGCGCTCGATTCTGTTTGTTTTGTGCAGGCTCTATCCGGCGTAAAAACTAAACTTTCAATGCCATTTCTGAAACATTTTCTCGACTCAGGAAGTATTGTGATCAATAGAGCAGAATTGGAATTAACCGTGGAAGCAAACACAACAGTTGACAATCCGGTACCTTCACAATTATTCCTTCTTGCCATAAATTCAGAAGGAGCGTCAGAATTTCCTCTTGACTATTTTGAATCATCAACGTACTATGGAGGAGTTTATAATTCCGGTACCATGAAATACAAATTCAATATCGTTCGTCATCTTCAAAGAATTTTAGATGGACGTGCTGAGAATCTCGGCTTTTATCTGGTTGCTACAGGTTCATCAGTTCAGGCAAATAGAGTAATTTTAGGAAGTCCCCTGAAACAAATGGAGGATGCTAAAATGAAGTTAAATCTTTACTATACGAAACTTCCAAGATAAACTATCATGTGCGGAATTGTTGCTTACATAGGTCAGAAAGAGGTTTACCCTATTTTGATCAAAGGTCTTCAAAGACTTGAATACAGAGGATATGACAGTGCAGGTATTGCCATTCTAAATGGCGACTTAAAAGTTTTCAAGAAAGCCGGAAAAGTAAGTGACCTGCATGACCATGTGAAAGGTATGGATACCAGCGGAAAAATTGGTATGGGTCATACAAGATGGGCGACGCATGGTGAACCTAATGATCGTAATGCTCACCCTCATTATTCTCAAAACGGAAAGTTCGCAATCATCCATAACGGGATTATTGAGAATTACAGTTCGATAAAAGCTGAGTTAACCAAAAGAGGACATACTTTTAACAGTGATACCGATACAGAAGTTCTTGTCCATCTGATAGAAGATATTTACATCAATGGCAAAGTTTCACTGGATGAAGCAGTCCGCCTTGCTCTTGGTGAGGTGATCGGAGCTTATGCCATTGTGATCCTTGCTCATGATCATCCGAATGAACTGATCTGTGCACGCAAGGGAAGTCCTATTGTTTTGGGTGTCGGAAAAGATAAAGGAGAATTTTTTGTTGCCTCAGATGCAACACCTATCATCGAATATACAAACAACGTTATTTATCTTAATGATGGAGAGGTTGCTTATATCAATGATGGACAACTGACGGTAAAAACAATTGAGAACCAGGTAAAAACTCCATACATCCATGAGCTCGAAATGAAACTCGAGCAATTGGAAAAGGGAGGCTATGATCATTTCATGCTGAAAGAGATCTATGAACAACCTCGTTCTATATGGGATAGTATGCGTGGCAGGATCGATGCGAAGAAAGGATTTCTCCGCATGGGTGGCGTCAATGAATATGAAAACAAATTTGTGAACGCAAAACGCATACTGATCATCGGTTGCGGAACATCATGGCATGCCGGACTGGTAGCAGAATATTTATTCGAAGACCTTGCCCGAATTCCTGTTGAGGTTGAATATGCTTCTGAATTCAGGTATAGAAATCCTGTTATTTATGAAGATGATATCGTAATTCCAATCTCACAATCAGGTGAGACAGCAGATACATTAGCAGCCATTGAACTTGCCAAATCAAAAGGAGCAACGATATTCGGTGTATGTAATGTTGTTGGTTCATCTATACCAAGAGCAACACATGCGGGTGCTTATACCCATGCCGGTCCTGAAATTGGTGTCGCATCCACAAAAGCATTTACCGCGCAGGTTACAGTTTTAACTCTCATAGCACTTCAGATAGCAAGGCACCGTGGGACCATCACCGACTCCAGGTATCATCAGCTATTGAATGAGCTGGAAATGATCCCTAAAAAAGTTGAGAAAGTATTGGAGCTGAACGAGCAAATAATTGGCATCGCAGAACAATTCCAAAATGCTAAAAACTTCCTTTATTTAGGAAGAGGATATGGATTTCCTGTTGCACTTGAGGGAGCCCTTAAATTAAAGGAGATCTCTTATATACATGCTGAAGGATATCCTGCGGCAGAAATGAAACACGGACCTATCGCATTGATCGACGAAGAGATGCCTGTTGTTGTTATCGCAAACAAGAATGAGACCTACGAAAAGGTCGTCAGCAATATTCAGGAAGTAAAGGCAAGAAAAGGAAAGATTATCGCCATCGTTACAGAAGGTGATGATGTTGTCAGAGACCTTGCCGACCATGTTATTGAAATTCCGGAAAGTGATGATGTGCTCATGCCATTGATCTCGGTAGTTCCATTGCAGTTACTTTCATATCATATCGCCGTGATGCGTGGCTGTAACGTTGACCAGCCAAGAAATCTTGCTAAATCGGTGACTGTCGAATAAGCATTCATAACAAATTACATTCAAAAGCCCTTCAGTAATGATACTGAAGGGCTTTTTGCTGCAACACGTCTATTATGCAAAAAAGATTTCCACAATAAGGCCATTCGTGGAGAAATAAATAGAAATTTCACGCATCATACAGTTTTTAATGTCTGCTTTTTTCTAATTTTATGCTTTAACCAAAAAACAGAATAAGATTATGATAAGCGTCAAAAAGCTGCTCGTATTTTTTGCGGCATTTATAATTTCAGGAACTCTTAGTGCATTAAATCCTTCCCGCGAATATGCAGTCAGGCCGGATAAATACGGAATGGACTATAAAGAAGAGAAGATAACCTTAAAAGATGGTGCGGTTATCAATGCATGGTTTTTTGAGACCAGTAAAAAAACTACCAACTGGATCGTGATCAGTGACGATGGAGACGGCAACATGGCTGATAATATAGAGATCTGCAGCCAGTTTCTTTCAGCAGGATGGAATGTAGCCATGTATGACTATCGTGGGTTTGGAGCAAGCAGTGATTTTAATATTGACCCTGACACTTATATTTATCCACAATTCGTTGAAGACCTGAACGGAATTCTTGACTACCTCCGTAAATCAAGAGCTGTTACAAAATTTGACCTGTATGGTCAGTATATTGGCGGAGGACTTGCATTGGGCGTTGGCGCCAACCGTCCTGAAACCCGGAAGATGATCGCTGACGGCCCGTGGCTGGAACTGGAAGGAATGAAAAAGAAATTGAAAGAGGTAAAACAAAAAGATGTTATCATCCCTTTTGGCTATGACAAAAACAAAGAGCCCATTTACGGTTGCGATAAATCACGTGCGAACATCAAAGGCGTTATGATAATTGTTTCCCCAAATGACGAACTTCTCACACCTGTGGATATGAAACCACTCCGTTGCACCACATATACATACGTTGTCACAGAAAGCCCTTCTAATGCCAAAAACTTCGAGACTGATAAGAATGCTTATTTTGAAAAGGTCAATAAGTTTTTGAACGCACAATAATTAATATGTCTTTAGAGCATAAAAAAACCGGCCTCGCCGGTTTTTTTATGTCCAGGGTTTTCCAAAATTATTAGAATAATAAAACCCACTTCAATACACAAGCAAACCGAAATAGGTGTATAAGCCTTTTGTCAATTTAATCTTTCATGTATTTTGAAATTAGTTTCCGCACTACGCATAAAATTAAAAAGAACTCTCAATCACCCTGGTTTATAAATAAGTGAGAAGTAGTATGGCCAGATTTTATAATTTAAATAAAGCTTATACCATCCAAAATTAATTTCCTTATTCAGAATAATACAGTTTCTTACTCTTAGTAATATTTAATATTTGCAACCAAGTGGCATTTAAGTCTGAATCTTCCGGCTTAGTTATTTTTTCCCAAGATAACACTGTACAAGAATTGCTTATCCTTATTGTATCATTCTTTGAGGATGCAATTAGCTCCAAAGAATTTCTTTCACACAAGTTATTATACCGTTCCAGTCTGTCAGCATTTGTGTAGATGAATAACATTCCAATTATAAAAGGTAAATAATACAATCTTTGTCGGCGTGACATGCTCTTTAAGATAAACAGTGCAGAGGCCCCAAAAATAAAAATCAAAGATAATGTTATTGGCATAATTGTGTCATACCTTAAAATATCTGCTCTATATGATCTATAACCACCGAGAGGTAAAAGCATTATGTAGATAATTGAAAAGAAACCGATATACTTTAATGCAGTTAATATTTTGTTTCCATGCTGAACAGGAAATGATTTTTTTATGATGATTGCATTGAGGGCAACTGCCATAAGCAGTAATGGGAACCCCAATTTCTGAGTTAATATATTATAAAGACCTTGTGGAATTTTTAAATACATGTCACCCAGATGAATTTGTGAAGCCAGTGTCAAAGAATTGTATCGCCCGAGAAATAATGAATAAACCGAGAATAATATCGCAGGCAACAAAAAGAACAAATATCCACTTGAAAATTGCTTGCTTATAGGCAATAGAGAATTAACCGAGACCCTGTTCTTACCTTTGCTTAATTGTCTCTTTAGATAACAGACAACAAGGATCAATGATAAAATCAATATGATTCCTGGGTTTAAAGGTCCACTTAAACATATCACCACTGAAAAAAGAATCCAAATGAATCTCAGAACTACGCTTCCCGGAAATTTTCGCTTATGATAAAAATGATTTATCAATGGCATTAAATAAACTAATAACAATGCACTGGGGAGTGCATAAAAAAAGTTATAGGTTGTGGCCGGATCGATTATACCCATATAGGATCTAAACCCATTTATTTGAAAAAACGGCGTAACCAAAACGGCTGATAAAATGAAATCCAGCTTAAATATATTCCCGGTTCCTGAAATTATATATGATAAAAGAAAAACGAGAAGTGCTTGAATAATAACTTTTGCTATTGCACACGCAAGGTAAACACTATCTATAGGTGAAACAAAATTCTGTAAAAATGTCGGAGTTGTTAGAAAATACTCTCTCATGATCCAATGACTGAAAAAACGATTTGGATCAATGTAGTTCTGATTTGAAAAAATTGCTTTTAATCCAAGCGGGTTATCAAGAACTTGCTGAACATCGTTTGAAGGTACAATTACCCAGGCCATGTCTCCGTCCAATGGCTGGCTAAAATGCTGAAAGAATGAAAAACCTAAATCTGTCAGAAATAGTATTAGAAGAAAAAAATATACTATTCTATTTTTCAATATTTAAAACAAATTGTTCAATAAAAACAAGTTACTTCTATTGAATCTTAAAAACCTTTAAAACCAAAATCAAAAAATCTTGATCCGGTATCGAAATCTTTTTATTTTTCTTAAAAATCACTCTCCTCCTCCTTTTCAATCGCCTCCACAGATTTAATCTCAGGCACCATCCTCAAAATTGTTTGCTCTATCCCGGCCTTGAGTGTCATAGCACTCATACTGCAAGAACGACAAGCACCCAAAAATTTCAGACGTACCACCATATCGTCAGTGATCTCTATCAAAGAAACATCTCCACTATCAGCTTCGAGATAAGGCCGAAGCTGATTAAGCGCATTTTCGACGCGGGTTAAAAGTGATGGATCCTGTGGCATTTATTTTTGTAATTTAATTGATCAAGAAATTTTAATATGCAATGGCTGAAACAGGTTTCGTCGGGCCGACATTTGCATTTCTTATTGCAACCTGACGAATGAGATTGTCAGCAACATCGCTGAACGCATCCGCTATTTTAGAGTTTTCATCCAGAGCTACAGGTATACCGGAATCACCACCTTCGCGAATACTTTGCACCAAAGGTATTTCACCAAGGAATGGCACATTTAATTTTTCGGAAAGATCTTTACATCCTTCTTTTCCAAAAATGTAATATTTATTTTCAGGTAATTCGGCAGGTGTAAAATAACTCATGTTCTCAACAAGTCCGAGTACCGGTACATTGATAGACTCCAACTGAAACATGTTGATACCCTTTTTAGCATCTGCAAGTGCAACATGCTGCGGCGTACTAACTATGACTGCACCTGTGACAGGAACAGCAGAGACAAGAGTCAGGTGAATATCTCCTGTTCCTGGTGGAAGATCTATGAGCATATAATCAAGCTCTCCCCATTCAGCATCGGAAAAAAGTTGCTGCAAGGCTTTTGATGCCATAGGACCTCTCCAGGGAATAGCACGATCCGGATCGACAAGCATGCCGATGGATAAAACTTTCACTCCATATTTATCAATAGGAATCATAAAAGTTTTTCCTTCTTTCTCATTTACAAATAATCGCTCACCTTCAACGCCGAACATGATATGCTGCGAAGGACCATAGATGTCTGCGTCTATCAAGCCCACTTTTGCACCTTTAGATGCAAGAGCTATGGCCAGGTTCGCAGAGACTGTAGATTTCCCGACGCCACCTTTTCCACTTGCAATAGCAATAATATTTTTGACACCGGAAAGTAAAGCCCCTGACTTTGTGCGACCGCTGGTTGTTCTGGCAGTCATGTTGACGGTTACATTTGCTCTTTCATCCACAAAATGAATAATAGCATTCACGCAAGCTGATTGGATCAATGCTTTTAATGGGCAAGCCGGAGTTGTAAGGACAACCGTGAAACTTACATCCATGCCAGTGATCTCAATATCCTCTACCATATTCAATGTGATCAGGTCCTTTTTCAGATCCGGTTCGATCACATTTTTTAAGGCTTCAATTACTTGTTCTTTGGTAATAGACATGCTTAATAATTTACGCCACAAAGGTAATCAAATTGCGTCTTTTATCCTGAAATACTGTGAGAGGATGGTAAAAGTGCCAATAAAAAGCGGCTTTATTAATGATAAAAAGCAGAAATATGGGTGAATGGACCGGAACCAGGAATCTTTCATGTCCTCAATCCAATTCCAGCTCCAGAATTGGATCCCAAAAATGACTCTTAAAATTTACAACCTGATCTTTTTTAACCTTTACCCCTTCCTTTTCCAAAAGCTCCTTCATTCTATCCGGACTACCGAAATGATGCTTGCCGGTAAGTAAGCCAATTCGGTTTACTACACGATGTGCCGGGATCTTAGGACGAACAGAATGCGCATTATTCATTGCCCATCCGACCATTCTTGATGACTTAGCGGTGCCGAGATATTTAGCAATGGCACCATACGAAGTAACCCGACCTTTAGGAATAAGTCTTGCAACGGCATAAACCTGTTCGAAAAAAGAATCCAGTTTATTATCTGAGCCTGCCATGAGGATATATTAAATCTTGTACTGCAAATAACATATATTCAATCCTTCCTTTAGCCATATTTTCTCGTATGTCGTCTTGATGGAAAGGATATCATCCAACATTTCTGATGTATAAA
>Ga0116143_10002580_pt1 | contig 19498 bp, 36 predicted proteins | sample AD_UKC034_MetaG_FD_89745 | JGI IMG/M metagenome (GOLD analysis project Ga0116143, IMG submission 89745) | Active sludge microbial communities of municipal wastewater-treating anaerobic digesters from USA - AD_UKC034_MetaG | ecosystem: Engineered > Bioreactor > Anaerobic > Digestate | place: USA...
AGAAGCTGTTTTCCGTCTTGCCGCCTGGGTGGCTAACCGTTACTTTTACTTGCATTGTCGTATTCCTCCTGGTGTCTTTATGTTGGCGATCCTTCGCCCTGTGCGACTTGATCAACTATTGGCTCTTCTCCGGGCGCTGTCAGCCCCTCGAACATCATTGCTATCTCGTCCCACTTTACCATCCCTTCTCCCATGTCGGGCGAGGTGATTATCACGGCGTCGTCGAATGCAACAGTGATTGTTCCGCGCAGCCATGTTCCGTTCTTCAATTGGATTCTCCAAGACCCTAAGAAATCATAGGGCCTGGCCGGATTCTTATTTGCCATTTGGTTGTCCTCCTTCGTTAAGCATCGCTTCTCGTTCCTTCTTCATTTCCTCAAATTTGTATGGAAATGCTGGCTCTCCTCTGTCTCTCTTCGGACATGTAAAGATGTCATAGGAGAAATTCCCATGCTGGATAGTCATTGAGCACGATAAGGCACAGACCAAGCAGCACTTGAAATAAGGCTTCTCTGCCTTCTCCCATCGATGCTTTCGTAACTTGATCTGTCTCTTCTGTGTTTCACTCACCATCAGTCTCTACCTCTGGCTCAGCTTCCTTCTTTGCCTTCTTCTCCTTCTTTGCTTTGGTCTGCTTCACCCCCTCCATGAACTTCTCTTTGTCTTTGTCTGCCGGGACTTCTTTAACTGGCTCTGGCTCTTCCTCTGGTTCTTCCTCTCTTGCTGCTGGTGTGGGCTTACTGTACGACTCTATACCTGATCCCGCGCCGGAGATTCTCCTTATCTTCCACTGTGTTTTCTTCTCCGGGTTCAAGCACTTGATGAGCAACTCCGCGCCGATTATTGGGCTCTCCTCATCCTCCTCTATCAGTTGGGTGAGCAGTGACCTGTTGGGCTCCAATACCTTCTCTTCCCCATCCAGGAGCACCGGGAACGACATCTGGGTATATTCCTCCCCCTTTGTCGGTCCCATCTGGGAGACCTTTGTTACCTTTGTAGGTTCTGCATAGAATGTTAACACATGGCTTGGTTGCTGTGAGTCAAATTTGATCCATTTACCCGCCGCTACTTTCTTAGCTTCCTTTGTCCAGTTACTCATTGTTTTCTTCCTCCATTACACTCATTAACTTGCAATAGGTGTTGTTCTTACTGTTGATTCCTTTTCCATTTAGGTGCCCACTTAGTGCCCCCCAATACAAAAGAGCGTCCACGGCCAACGTTGATGACGCTTTCATGATTCCCGCTCTTTTCATATATTCTGCATTGTCCTTACCAATTCTCTTTGCCAGCGCCAATATCTCTTTCTTGGCGTGGGCTGAGCATCTGGTCATGGTTCCAGTTGCCACACTTGGGTTATGCTTCACTGCCATTTTGCTCACTCACCTGTTTAGTCATTTCCGGTTTGACTACTGCCCGGATCCCGCCTTTCTTGATTATCGATATCGTGTTGGTCAGTCTCTGTGCTGCATCGCCGTAATTGCGCCTCTCAATGTCTGCCAGAGATTCTTCTAGTCTCTCTACCAGATCATCCACACTTATTGACATTACATATCCTCCTCGTCTGCGTCTTTCTTGTTGTATTTCTCATGGTCCCATACTTGGGAAATGTGCTTGCAGATCTCTCCCCTCTTCATCCTGTTATACCTGAAATCTGGACAATTGCACACCATTTGGCGTAGAGTTCGGGAGTACCTTACGGTGTATACAACACCCTTTTTGGTCTGTGAGTGGACAAGCCACCCGTTCTCCACGACGATAACGCCGTCCTCACCTGAAATTACTTTCTTCATTCTCGTATTCCCCATTCCGGTTTTCTCTCCGGTATACCCTACTATGTTATCAGTGGTATTTATAGTTTGCTGTTATCAGCACTCCATTTCCTGCCATCGCCCCTAAGTATAAATAGCAGTGGTGCGATATAGAGTATTGCCGGTGCTCCGATCGCGAGCCCACCAGGGCGCGTGACCAACTATTATTCGCTACTCGTAGGCGGGGCACCTTCCCCATTCTATTAACTTTCCCTGCAGAACTCTTTTATCCCATCGTGCTCTTTTTTTATGCATGTTCAGAAACTCGTACCGTAAAGTCGGCTTTGCGCGAGGCGCAGTTATGCCTGTGGCAGATAAAAAGAACACAATCCCCTCCATCCAGGCGGGCAACACCAGGCCTTATACCGCCCCTTCCAGGGGCAAGGCAGGGACCGGTGCATCTATTATGCCGATCGTCGCTCCTCCGTCCACGACTACTCCCTCCGGTATTACCGGCGTTGTAATAAATGGTCCGCCGACTAATCCGACTAAAACAAAGCAGTATTGCCCTGCGTGTGGTCAACCTATAAAGGGTACATAGACCAAGGAAGTCCCTCGCGCGCGCAGCGCGCTGTATTTTGCGCGGAGACTGTCCGTGAGTCTCCGCCGCTAAGGGGGGTTGGGATGGGTTCGGGAAGGCAGGGGGGTGCCGCAGCCCGCAGGCGAGGACACCCCCCTGAACTCCTTCCCGTCCAGGGTGCAGGGGTGCCCCTGCAATGATTACTGATTTTACATGCCTGCGACTTAACCTAAACGTGCCTGCGACTTAACCTAAATTACTCTACATGAAACCGTTTAAGGGGTACCGGGTGAACTCCTTCGGAGGCTTCGCCTCCTCAGGCGTTGTACTCTATAATAGTATACCTTAAGCTCTCTATACTCTATATCTATCTAGTCTTACTATACTAGTACTCACTATACTATAGGTGCAGATCTTACTTACCAAGCACTCTGAGTAAATGCTTAACCTAATTCCCTGCTGTTGTCTTTTAGAATAACATCGAGCGTAGCGAGATGTTCACCCGGTACCCCTTAGAGAGTTTACTATGTATTGAGAGGCATTCTATACTCTCTATTTAGGGTTTCATTGTCTCCCAGAAAAATACTAGCATCTTTTTTTCCTTTCCCACCAACCCCACCCCGCCTCTTTTCTAACCCACCAGCTTGTTCTGTTTCCTTCTCTTCTTCTTTCTTTATGCATTCTGCATCTTCCTTTTACCGGGCGCGGTAGCGCCCGGCGCGCGGAGCGCGCCTGCGGCGAGGGTACTGCCGCGCGAAGCGCGGCGGTCGAGCCGCAAGGGCTACCGAAGGCGCAAGCCTGAGTGTAGCCCGGAGCGCCGCAGGCGTCTTCCGGGCGCTCTGCGCCGGGGAGACGCTGGAGGCGCGACAAACTGCTAGCTACAGCCCGCGGGTCGCCGTGAGGCGGGGTACCCGCGGGACAGCAATGGCTCTGTAGGCTCACCATTTGACCGTAGAGCGATCTTTATTCTACTGCGCGCCCTTTACAGCCTGGCAAGCACAACCCCGGTCTAATGAGGGCGGGGGGAGTCTGAGGGCCGAAGGGGCCCTCAGCCGCCGTGCGAGGGCGGGTCCTCGCGCCGCGCTTCCCGCGCGGCACCCGGGCGCTCCTCGCGCCCGCTCCGCCGCCGAGGAGGGCTTCGGGAACCAGGGGTTCCCGACCGCCGCCCTTCCCCAGGGCGGTGTAGGCCAGCAGGCCGGGTAAAAGATTACTCGTAAATTTCTAGGTGGATTCGTACAGAGGAGAATTTCATGTTGTCTCGAAGAGAAGGTGAATGATTACTGCTGTGTGACAAATTCTGCTTCCTGGAGGGAATGTCTTCCCGTCGCGAAATCACTTACCTTGCGTTATCGAAACCTTTATCTCTGATAACGATGTATTAGGTATTGGTCGTGATGTCAGACACGACGGAATCGACAGGAAGACCTTTGGGATCTTAGCCATAGATCAGCCAAATTGGGGAAGCGGGCCGTTGACACGGTTTATCCTCCTAATCCGCTTCCCCGCACCTCTTCTTGCCGAGCCAGCGCGTGTCTTAAACCTGACCAAAGGGGTGTACGGGTGAACTCTGATAATTCCGCTCTGATTCGCAATGCTCTGCCGCTTGTCGTCTGCTTTGCTCTGCTCTGGCTGTATGATTTCAGTTGGATCGCTCTGTCGTTTGCTCTCGGAGTAGGCTTGCGCCTTCTCTGGGAGTCTTACAAAAAGTCCCGTGATTCGCTGCTTTGCCAGCAGTGAGGAGGATTTTGGGCAAGTCGTGAGTAGTTGAATGGGGTAACGTCGATGCCGAGGAACAATCTGCAGTCCCGGTTTACAAAAGCCGGGTCGAGGTGTTGTAATGTCTAATTTGTCTATAAAATTCAAGTCGTCTGCTTCCGGTAATGCCTGCGATCTTTCTGTTTCTGGAAAGATTGATGGGTTTTACGAGGTCTCTTATGTTGGTAGCGAATTGATGTTTCAGTTGTTTGCTATTCCGTTGTTGATGGAGTTGATTGATAAATGATGTCTGAGGAAGAGGTTAGAAGTCTCTTATCTACTTTGCAGGAGATTGACAGATTGAAAATAGCAAATACTGATGCGGCTATAGGTGCTCTCTTGATAGTCCTGGGCGAAGATCTCCCGTCGAAGAAGTGAGGTTAAAAAGATGTCCGATAAGATGCTTATAGACGTTCTTCATGAAAACTTCGTGTGTGGTAAATGCGGGGCTTGCTGCCGACATGGAGGCCAGATAAGGATAACTCCGAGCGAAGCGCAGGAGATAGCTGATTATCTTGATATCGATATGAGTTCAATGGAGCTATTCCCTTTTACAGCCCATATAGATGATCCTGATTACCTTTATCTTGAGGTTTGCGATCCCTGTTTCTTTTGGGATAAAGTAGAACGGACTTGTATGATCCATGAGGTTAAGCCTGCGGCTTGCCGTGGTTATCCCTGGATGCTGTTTAAAGATAATGGCTGTCTCTTAAGTGATATCATTATATGTCCTTCTGTTCGTGTTGATCTGGCTGTTGTTTTAGCTCGTCCTGTGGAGGACTAGACCGTGTTTAAGTTCTCTCATTTTGTAGATTATAACGAGCGCTGGCAGCTTCGTTTACACTGTTATTCTATCGAGATCTTCGGTTATATCATTCGCTTGGAGATCAATAAGCTATGACAGGCCAGGACTTCGAACGCAAGATAGTCCATGCGTTCAATGATTATGCTGATAATTTCAGCAAGAAGCTGATAGCTTATCGTCACCTTCAGACTCGTTATACTCCTCAGCTTTTTGATGTCTTGGTAGATAGCCGGGGCAACGAGTTCTATTTCGCGATAGAGTGCAAGAGTGTTCAGCCTTCACAAACCCAGGGCATTTACTTCAAGCAGCACTTCAGCACGACAAAAGGAGTTCACCAGCTGGTGCGCGAGGATGCCTGGCTTAATCTCTCTGGTCGCAATGGTATTCTGGCTGTAGAAGTTCGAGGAGGTGCTGGTAAGAGGTCTAGGGTGTTCTTTGTGCCTTGGATAACGGTTATGGCTAACTTTAGCGCGGGGCGTGTTGGGTTGCCTTCAGATTTAATCACAGGCTGCCCCTGCTGCGTCTCGGCGGGAGGAAAGTATCTTATCGATGATGAGATAATGAGTGAGATTATAGAGCGGTGCTGTAGTTATCCCCGCTCAGTAAAGAAAGCAAAGAAAGCACACAAATGGAGTAAATAAACATGGCTAACAGAGAAAGAATGGACAGGGTAAAGTTTGACGCGACAATGGAGATTATAGCTCGGTTGCTCAAGCAGAAGAGCGACGAGGTAATCGAGACTAAGAAGGTCATGCTTAAGGGTGGCCTAATGCGGTTTGATACTCACCGCCTTGTCAATGATCTTGAAAGTCTGATAGAAGAGATCCAGTTGTATTCTCCTGAAGGCTTTATTGAGACTTGGCCTAGAGAACAGGACGCTGGTGAACCTAACACCGATGAATCCCTTTAACTCTAAGAGGTGTTATGCAGCTATACCTTAGTTTTGGGTATGTGGATGAACAGGGCGAGAGTACTCGCCTCTTTCATCTTGAAGAGCCGGTAAGTGCGGATATTCTAAAAAGTATCTGGGATTTTGTGAGAAAGGAAATAGGGATTTGAAATGAATTTCTTAACTGCCCTTTTGGCTATAGGGTTTCTGGTGTCTGGCTCTGTGGTTGGTATGTCTTTTATTCCTAATGAGGACATTATGACCTATGGAACTGATGGTGAGCTTAAGACCATATGGGGAGAGCATAATTTCTATACGGATACCTCTTCTATGGATCTTAATCTCTGGATGAAGAATGGAACAGTTTGCATAGGTGCTAATTATGCCAGATAAGCCTACAACTGAGAAAGAATGGCTTGCTTGCCTCGCCCTCGATGAGATGTACGAAATAATCCCCGCCGGTCACATCCTGCCTATCATCGGTCCTGAAATCTGGGTTGACGGCAATGGTCGCAGGTTCTCTCGTGGTGACTATATCAAGAAGCATGGGGTTGATCCTAAGATCGGTTGGGATGCGATCAAGGCCTACAGAAAGGCCGCAGGGAAGAAGGACAAGGCTGTAATGTTGTGAAAATAGAGAAGCAGACCTTAAACGGTCTGCGTAGTATCCTTTTTTAGAATTACTGCGTTATACCATTCTTCATAATTGCTGCCCTTGAACACCTCTACCTCAATCCCCGAACTCTCTATGAATTCCTTTGTTGCTCCGTCTATGAGGCTGCATACAACCCTTTTCTTAACTGGTCTGCTCCAATAGCGCTCAAACATCGGTGTCTGTGGGAAAAGCTGGGCGTAGTTATTCAATTGCCCCACGACATCGGGCTTAGCTAGCATCTTTGTTTCTATTATTAGCACCTCGTTCGGCATCACGACTATGACATCTGCCCAGCGCCTCAACTTGTAGTAAAGTGGGTCATTGCTGCCTCCTGGGACTGGCCCTACTGAGACTCTGAACCATGTTGGCTGATTTGCATAGAACTTGGAAACATACTCGTAGGCCATCTTGCTTTCCCAATTTCGGCCCTTCCGCCTCTTCTTTCCTGGTGCTATAGTGCCTGTCCCTATCAGCGCTGCAATCCGTTGGTCAACGAGTGACGCCACGGTCATGACAGTTTCAGTTTCATTTGCGCTCATTTCTTTAACCATCCTGTAGGGTGTACCCCTACCTCAAATCATTCTCTTTTGCTATAGATAAGTTCTCTTAATCTATTACAGATTCCCAGGCAAAGGGGTATATCCCTAGCCTCTACAACGAACGCTATGGCAGTCTAGGTCTCGCTACAGCCACGATCTACCCCACGGAGGCATAATCATCCTGTCTCACCCTGCGCCTGCCTCTACGGGGCTCTCAGTGGCCTTAGAATTGATCTGACGCCAGGAGATATCGAAAATGGTTTTTGTACCAAGTGCCGCAGAGAGAAAGCAGAAGTATCTGAATTCTCTTGGTAACGTCCCAGGTGCCTACAAAGCAGGAATCGAGAGAACAACCAACTGGAAAGACAAGGCCCTGGCTGGCCAGAATCTCTATGAACAGCAGATGCAGAACGCTGCGGTGCTGCGAAGGAGAGCCGTTGCTCTGGAGAAGGTAAGTGAGTCTGACTGGAAGAGCCGAGCTGCTACTCTTGGGTCTACCAGGATTGCCGAGGGTATGAGGAACGGCGCAGAGAAGCAGGCCGCTAACTATGAGCCCGTGGCGAATGCTCTGCGTGCTGTTGAGCTTCCTGAGAGATCTGCTGATCCGATGGCCAACATTGACAACCGTGTCAAGCCTATAGTTAGAGCAATGGTCCAGGCATCCCCTAAGAATCAGTGAGGATGATCTCATATGAGACTCGAACAGTCTGTAATCATGAACAGGGAGGCACAGTCAAGCGATACTGCCCTGTTCAGAAAGGATCTTCCCAAGGCCGGGTGCTACAGTGCTCTTGATATTGGCATCCGGCTTACCAACGGTGCCACATCCGGTATTGATGTGGATATTTTGACAGTGCTTAAGCATATCAGCCTGGTCTGCAACGGTAATGACTATCGTTGGCATATCTCCGGTCATGACTTCTTCAGGAACTTCTGGCTCAAGCATGGTAGGCCCATGCCCTACATCTGGACGGAAGCCGGAGGCGGTATCAATGAAGTCTGGCTGAGAATGGAGTTTGGCAGATTCCTGGGAGATCCTCAGTATGGACTCGATCTGAGCAGGTTCAACAACGTCCAGCTTCAGATTGATTATGATGCTACCCTGCTTGGTGCCGCTGCCGTAACAACCTTTACCACTGGTACCTTCACGGTGACTGTCATTGCTCATCAGTTCCCGTACTCTTCCAGGCCTTCCTTCCGTGGCATGCTTGGCTGCCGTGAGTTCTACACCTCCACCAGTGCCGCCAGCGGCGATATAGTTGAGGATCTGCCTTCCTCTGTTCCGGTGCTCGCACTCGCGGTTGCTGCCAGAGAGGATAATGTCGCTGAAGCCACCGACATAACCGATATTGAGATCGGCAAGGATAACTTCTCCGTCGTCTACAACAAGGGCAAGTGGTACAACTTCCAGGCAATGCAAAACGCTGACCTGGACGTTAGAGAAGAGATCTTTGATCTTCTGTTGACCAGTGGTGCTACACGGGTCGCGCATCTGGCCAACCTTCGGAGCATCGATCTCCAGCCCAGGGCGGCGACCGCGGGAGCAGCTTAAGGAGCAAAAGGAGGTTCAATAAATGACAACCAGCTCCGTAAATTATGTTGCTGCTGCAACTACAGTGACGGGCAATCAAGTCACCATCATAGGCAACACCATCACCGCTCCCCACACCGCAGGCAATACCTCTGGCCAGCCCATATCCGCTGTCAAGTTTGCCATGAAGGTAGTAGGAGATATTCACGGTCTGCTCAGGTTCCCCTTTGCAGATCCTGAGACCTTCGATGGTGTTCTCCTGCCCGCTGACCTGCGAACAGCACAGATCAAGTTGACCCAGGGAGGCGCTGGCGCAGCCCTGGCCTTGATCGCAGAAGAGGTCTATCCCTATTAGGGCGGCTTAGGCCGTCCTGGGGCTTTTTATGAGACCACTCATCTTAGAGTCCGGTGTAATAGCCGCCGCTGAAGTGACTATCCTAAAAACTGATGTGATTGGTCCAGGGCAGATTTTTAACTGCCTCGCTGCTATGGCTATGGACGAGACAACCCAGATAGCTACACGCATTGAGATTGGTATCTTCTCAGGAACTCGTCTCATTCCCATTGATGCCACCGCCGGAGCATATCCCGCAGGCGTTAGCCATACAATCTACTGGCCGTTTGCTATTCCTGCCGGGTGCGGTGTTTATGCAAAGTTCGTTACTCCTACTGCTGGCGATCAATTGCGTCTTGTTGCTACTGGTGTTGTTGGTCCCGTTGCTGATGTCCACGGAGAAAGGCCAAGAGAGAAGCATCATTTAGAGCATTGAGGATAAACTAAATGCAGAAAGCGAGCGGGATAGGTCGGTTGCAGGATGCTTCGGATATCGATGTTACTCTTGGTGCCGGTGTTGATGGCTACACTTTAAACTATGACCATGATACCGGCAAGTTTGTTCTTGTGGAGCCTGTCGCCGCTGGTTCTTCTGCCCTTGTTGATTGCTCTGACGTTGATGTTTCTCTTGGTGCTGGTGTGGACGAATACGCTCTTTGTTATGACCATGATACAGCCAAGTTTGTTCTCCGGCAGATAGCCGGGGTATATGTTGCTCTCGTTGGCTCTACCGCGTATCAATCTATAACTAATGGACTTTATGTTACTGCTCACAATTCGGTTGATTCGTGTGGTTTGAAGGTTACACAAGGATGGGACGATCCTACTTATACTTGGCAGAATGTTTTTGCCGTCTATACCCGCACAGGTTCATTAGTATTTGCTGTCCAGGGCAGGGGCAAGGATGGCGCGGGGAAATGTGTTTTCAGTGCCATTGCTTCAACGCCTGATTCGGATAAGTGGGGCGTTCGTGTTCTTACCAGTGGGTCTGCCGCTCAAGCGTTTCAGACTAGGGCGATGTTGGTATCTCAGAATTATACCGAGACTGCATCGTCTTTTGCTAGCAGTACGATTTATGGAGATTATTTGTCTGGAGGCAATCTTTATCTCCAATCTACTTATCACGCAACCAAGGGCTATATCTTGCTTCATGCTACGGGTGGTAATTGTGGAATAGGCAATTCAGCACCCGGCACACCTTTAGATATTAATCTGTCTAACGCGGTCACCAATGCTGTTTCTGATGTTCTGACTGTCCGTCATTCCAGCACCGGCACTCCGGCGGCAGGATTCGGTGTTGCGCAGATATTCGCCCTTGAGAGCAGCACTACAGAAAACCAGATAGCGGCCAGGATACATGCAATATGGACAGAAGCCACTCATGCCACAAGAAAGGCGGCATTGATCCTGACCGCTTATGACACGGCAGAACGTGAAGCAATTAGGATAGGAGCTAATGGCGGTGCTGCCACGATTGGTTTTCTTGGCGCTACTCCTTCGGCTCGATTGGCCCATGTTGCCGATGTCAAGGGTGATTATGGAGCTGGTGATTTAGATTCTGAGGCTGAGGTAATTGCTGCTGTAAATGCTCTTGCCGCTGCAATAAATAGCTTAAACGCTCTGGTAGAGACGTTTGGTCTTAGGGCTTCTTCGTAGTGATTAATGGAGGTTAAAAACAATGTCTACGTTTGCACATAGGAATGATGTGATAAGCAACACTCGCGAAGCTGCTACGCAGGTCTTGAACGGGCTGGCTAACTTAGAGAAATGCCTTGCTGCCTGGGAAGGCCGGGGACTTAAGTCTCAGGTCAAAGATGCTACAGGTGATGATCCTTCTGCTGAAGGCTATAAGGCCAATGATTTTGCAGGCCATGAAGGTCTGAGGAAGGCTGATATTAACCAGGTTCTTATGATAGCTCTGCCAGCCCTTAGAACAGTGATCCAGAGCGTAGACGGGAAGAAGTTGGAGGACATAGCCATATGAACTCTGAAGAGGCCAGGGCGATCTTAGCCGAGGAGCAAAAGGAGCAAATACAGGCCTTTACTTTAGAGATCGATGCTCTATGCAAGAAGTTCAATTGCGCTTTGGTGGCGGTTCCGTCTATCTCTCCAAGTGGCTCTGTAGTTGCTGAGATAAGGGTAGTGCCAAGGTAATCATGCATTATTCCTTTTTCTTCACTGTAGAGCCTGAAAATGACGTTGATAACCCCGTAGTCGAAACTATAAAGCTTGCATCTGGTATTCTCCGGGAAGCTTCCCCTACCCAAGAATGGGGAGTTCGCCTCACAGGCACCAGCACAGGCAATAAGACCATTTACGGAATCTATAGTGGCAATGCTGGCAGCGCCTATTACGACGAATCAAGCGGCAGCAATACACATGTTACATGAGGTAGGCAATGATCTACTCTTACTCTTATGAGATATTGCCTGCTGATACTGTAGATGATCCTGTTGTAGGCCACATAAAGCTTAACTCTGGGTTTATTCGTCGTGTCCAGGTTTCTTTTCCGGTTGGTTGTGCTTTTGCCGTCAAGTGTTGCATCTATAATGATAGCCGCCAGTTAATCCCTACTAATCAGGATGGTGTTTTGTGTCATGATGGCGGTACTTTTGATGTCCCCATGTGGTACGACATCGACAACCAGGGCAATGACCTCTATTTCGTTGGATGGGGGGATGATCTCGATTATCCGCATTCCGTCTATCTATCCATCGACGTTAAAGAATCGACTGAACCAGATATCCTCTTAGTTCAGTCCCGTGTAATTGATTTACTTGAACATCTCATAAACGTAATCAAAGGGATTCTATAGGTGAAAATATGGGAAAAGACTCGCCAGATGGCTTATTCAGACAAGCAGGTTTCGGTTACGGAGACCTTATACAGCAATATGCTGCTCCTAACGTCTATACTACATCCGCTACAATTGCTTCCGGTTATGCTTCCGTTCTCGGATATCAAAACTTTGATTCTGCTAGCCTGGGCCGTATTCGCGGTTGGCGTATTATCTCCCTTGATGAAACTAAGTTTCGAGCCTATTTGTATTTTGGATCCCAGGGCTTCGGTTATTATCTTGGTGCTTCACAGCTTGAAGTTTGGTATCCTACTAACGTCAATCTTGTATGTGATTATCTCGACACGTTTACTGCAAACGTAACTAATCTGGATTCCTCATCCCGTGTTCTCAGGATGTATGTTTTTTATGAGAAAATAGTTCGCCCAGTCGGATGGATTCACAGGCCTACCGCCAAATATTCGGTTGATGACTCTACTCCTGCGGTTGGTCAATCCGTTGCCTTCACAGATGAGTCTCTTTATACCCCTACCTATTGGCATTGGGATTTTGGAGACGGCTCTACTTCAAATGAACAGAATCCTAATCATGCTTATTCCGCTGCCGGTACCTATACCATCTTTCTCACTGTTCGGAATGCTGGCGGCACTGACGTTAAAAGTGCTACTGTTGTGGTGAGTTGAGATGCCTTGTGAATTCGTAACCGTGATAGATCAGATGGCGCAGACACAAGCCCCCTGGATGGTGCTTAGTGCTGCCCTTGTTCTATTTATTATCAAGTTGCAGAATGATAAAATGACCCAGATGTTAGAGATGATGCTTAAGCTTGTCGTGCTTTATGAGCAGCACGACAAGAGAGCCATTGAGATTTATGAGAAGACAGACTTTCTCCATGACTGGTGTTTAGCCAATGGTACTAAGGCTGATGAATGACCCTGGCGGGGTTCCATGCCCTCCTAGACCAACTTTCTTTTCTCTTAGATACTTATAATACCCTTGACCGATTATCTGCCTTTTAAATCGATCTGAACCAATCTAAAGAGGTTAGCCTACAATGAAACAAGTTCTTGTGAAGTCCGATCCGGTTAAGGTACAAACACCGGATGCTCCCAATGCCGAGAAGGAGCTTAAGCGTAGATTGAAGGAACTGCAGGATTACAAAGGCGAGCGGTAGGTGCGTTTATGGGTTCTTATCAGAAAATTACATTCGGCACAGGCGGCCAGGCTGGTACCATTACTCCCATATCCAAAGCAGAGTTCCAAGCAAATTATCCTTCTTCTTATGCTTATACCCCTGCTCAACGTCAGGCTATCCAATATACTATTTCGCCTAGCTATAACTACACTCCCATTGTTCGTTCTTCGGTCCCGTCTGCGCCTTCTGCGCCTTCTCAGTCTGGTTATATGGCATCTAAACCAGCTACTACTAAGGCACAGATAGCCACTAATGCCAATGTAGGGAGTCAAGTATCTGCTAATGACATTAAGACATATGTGTATAAGAGTATAGATGATACTAGAATTGCCATAGGAGATACTAGGAAGATAGAGTTTGGTAAGAATAGTGGAGATATTAGATATGTTAAGAGAGTAGATGCTAATACTTATGTGTATGTAGATAATCCATCTGCTAAGTCTTCTATAGCTACTGTTACGGTACCCACTACTGTTCATATCACTAATGAGCTTACTAGGACAGTTACACCTGCCCCATCTAAGACCATTACCTTTAAGGACGTAACTAAAAGTGGACAGGTAGTTAACCAGGGCAAATCTATTCCCAGTGGTGCTGTGGTTAGTACTGTTAAACCTGTGTCTTCTGTCTCTTATTCCGATGTCCCCACAGGAGCTAAGACCGACAAAGTACCTGTCATTGAATATGATGGTTATCCTTACTTGACTGCCGATCAGCTAAGGGGCCCTGGGTGGATGACATCTGTAGATTTGCCAAATAACCACTACATTACTGTACTCGAGGAAGAGGATGGATCTCTTACCTACTACGACGAGGACAAGAGCACTGGCAAGACTGTAATGTATCCATCTGAGACATCCAAGTATAACGCAGATGGCAGCCTGAAGAAAGCCTCCTCTCCCACTTCCCCTACAGCGACTCTAAAGCCCTCTACAACCACACCGCCCACAACGGCAGTACCAACTGCCCAGGAGACCGTTAAAACCTCTTCTGAGCCCACTACAACCCAGCCAAAGGCATCTGGAATATCTAAGACCAAGCCAGATGAAGTTCTTAGAATCCAGCAGGCTGGTGAACAGTACGGAGCTGCTGCACCAGCTGGCCAGGGCCGTACTGCAGATGATGAAGATGAGAGCCTGTGGGATAAACTGAAGGAAGCCATTGGCTATGGGGATGAACCCGAACCAAAGCCAAAGGAAGAATCTAATCCTGTGGAAGAGGTCATTTATGATGGTGTTATGCCTTCTCCATCCCCTACAGATGCGGCTATTCCTGCTGTTGATAAGGGTGTTGTTGGTGGAGGTATCGAAGATCCCAAGAGTCCTCTCACAGAGACCGTACAAGTGCAGGAGTCTATTGATGTTCTTACTTCACGGGATACTGTAAACTCTGAAGCTCCCGTTGCCGAATCCGTCCCTGCAAGTGACATTATTGACCGCGTGCCCAGGACCGAAGAAGACAAGCGAGAAGTTACTGCTCTCTGGCTCGATCAGAATAAAGAGGCTCTTGGTATAGATCAGCGTGACGTTTTCACTCTTGCGACTCATTTCTATCCGTGGGCAGCTAAGATGTACCAGGATGGCTATGATCTCAAGCAGTTATCGGACATCGCTACTTGGTATGACGGCTTGGTTAACAACGATCCAGATGCCTTTAACCAACTAGGCAGCGTGTCCGTCCGGGTTGGCTCTGATCCTTCATCATTCCAAGGATTTGCCTCGCTCTCTCCTGAGCAACAGCAGGACGCTATCATTGATTTTAACAAGGAGATGCTTGAGCGTGGCATCCCGCCAGAAGCTATCGTTTTGATGAACAACGGCATTTATGCCAAGCTCGGAGAGAGTGACGTTGGCGATGATACACGTTACTGGATGACCCACAACGGCATTATTAAAGGACTAAAAGCCGACTGGAAATGGAACATGAAGGAGGATGTAAAGGACTTCCTCAACAGTAAAGAAGGCCTTGCTCTCCTTGGCGGCGGTGCAGTGATCGCGGGTGTAGGCGCGGGCTTCCTCGCGGCTGGCCCTCTGGGGGCTGCGGCTGGCGCAAAGTTTGGAGCTACCGCCGGGAGTGTTGTATCTGGTGGCACTATCCTTAGTTCACTGGCAGGCATTAACACTTTGCCTTTTGCCATAACAGAACTTCCCCAGGCTTTCATAGCAAATCCCTTCGCTCATAAGCAGGTTCTCCAACAGAAGAATCAATATGGTAAGGACATCGACTCTGAAGCAGATCAGCTCTATAATAACTTCAAGTCTGCTACCGATTCCTTGAAGTTCAACACCGACACCGACAACCCGCAGAACAATATCAATCTCGTAAAGAACGCAGAGCAAGCAAAGAAACAGTACGAGGATTATATAAAAAGCAATGCGTTCTATCTCATGGGAGCAGGCACGCTTGACAACCATGTCAATAAGCTTGATACAATGTCTGGTGCCCTGGCCTCCAATGCAGCCAGCTACGGAGCTGATGGTTCATATGATAATCCCAAAGCCAAAGGAACCAAAGCCGTGTTTCTGAACATGCGTGACGGCTGGAAAGTCGAGTACATGGGAAAGACCTATGAAGGCAAGGGGACCGAAAACACAGAGTTCTATAAGAAACCTGTAAGTGGCGCACTCACTCTCATTTCGCCGGAAGGAACGCGCTATTCCTCTGAGACTGTGCGCCTCTTCGCTGACGGAAAGGATGCTACTGTTGATATTGGCTCTCTCATTGACAAAGCCACTTCGTACGGCAGCAAGAAATCTGGCTCTGGGTCGTCTTATACCCCTGCTGCCAGCAGCGGCAAGACGACGGTTTACCTTCCCCCTGGCATAGAGACCTCCTACGACGGCAAGACCTACAAAGGAGGAGATACCGGCATTAAGCTCGACTTTAAGCGCTTCGATAATTCCCCCTTGCGTCTCACTTTCAAGGCAAGCGATGGAAGCAAGAAAGAGCTAACTGAATACATTGGCTATCCCAAGTCTGGCTACAACTATTATCAGCCTAATCCTGACTTGAAAGGATCTACCACAGGCACTGTAGAAGGCTTCCAGACCTATCTGGCAGAAGGTTCACGGCTCTACTGGCAAGACCTGGACATAACCAAGTACATCGACCCTGAGACGGGCCTGGTGGCCATGCCTGGGCCTGGGTACTACAACATCTCCGTAGTTGATAAGAACGGCAACAAGATAACTAAAAATATCTATGTTGGTGAAGGCACCTTTAACACCCTTGGACTTGCACCAATTGAGAAAGAGCCCTTCGTTCCGTATAGCTCTCAGAAAAAGTCATCTGGGGGCGGCTACAGCGGAGGCGGTGGTTATAGTGGCGGCGGCGGTAGTTATGGCGGTGGTAATTACGGCGGCGGTGCTCAACAGGAAGAGCAGGCTCTTATTATCTACGGCGAGACCTGCCGGGATGCTGAGATCTGGCAGGATGACGTACAGGTTTATCCTGAAATAGGGGTCGAGTACGGCATAGACAAGGGCTATCATGCAATTGTCGTGAAGAAGGTAGGTAAGAAGACCTGGCAGAAGACCGTCTATGCTGCATCTGGTGATACTCTCACTGTCTCCCCATTGCTCGAAGATGACACCAGCACCACCACTGTGCCTGACCCAATATATACACCGCCTGACGCCAATTTCCCCAAGCGTGTTTTCATTAACTCCGACCCTAGCGGCGGTAAAGTGCTTGTTAATGGCTCTGCCTCTGGCCAGTGGACACCTTGTTATCTCGATTTGCCAGAAGGCTATTACACCTTCACCATCGATAAGAACGGATACGAGTCCTACGATATACTCTGTTATGTTGGGGAGATAATCGCATGGAATCAGCAGGCAACAGATCTGGCCAAAGGCCGGGGGTGGATTTAGATGACAGTGCTTCCAAACAACGAGAATACCTATAACGCGCAGCTTAAGAAAAAGGAGGAAACTTCCTCCACCGAACATCCCACGGACACCGGCTATCAAAATGATGGCTACATAGATGTTCAGAGCAGCCCTTATGTTCCTTACCAAGTAGTGAACTATGATAACCTCTTGGTGGATAACCTCTCACCCAAGACGCCGTCTATTCCCAAAGTGCAGTACACCATCGGCAAGAAGGTTCTCTCTCTCGATGTGGAGACCACCGGACTTAATCCATGGGAATATAAGATGGTCGTCTGCTCCGTCTGGGATCTCGATGAACCCAAGGCTCAAATGAGAACCTTTGCCGGGTGGGATGAGGAACAGGTTGTGCGGGATCTCTTCGCCTACATCGAGAGCAAGAAGCCCGAGGTCATCTTGGCTTTCAATGCCAAGTTTGAATGTAGATGCTTCCTCACCAGGGCAATGTTGTACCAAATTCCCTCTCCCTGGATCTTCACCGCAGACTGGCATGACATGCTCACGATACTTGAAGGTGGATGGAAGAATGGATTGCTCGGCACCATGCCTTCTGGCTCTGAAGAGAATTGGCTCAAGTTCTTCTTCAATGAGGAAAAGCCCTACACCATCGAGGAGTGTTTTGAGGGCATCCGCCAAGGTCGTCTTGATGAGATGATAATCCGAAACAGAACTTGCGTCCAGGGCCAAGGCGACATGTATCAACTTTTGATGTACGTCCAGCAGTCCGGCGAGGTCAACGTGGGAATTGAGAAGCCTACCGCGGCCATGCTTGACGAGGGCATTCTTGAAGGCATAGTAACTGTTGAGTGCGGAGTATGCGCCGCCATTAACGAAGTGACCACTCCTCAGAACCCAGGTCAGTGTTGGAGATGTTCCGCCAATTTACCCGCCGTCACTGCCGCAGATATCATTAGGGAAGTGGCCAGACCTGTTGACTGGTCACTTGTTGGGCTCAGTGGAGATAAGTTGAAAGCTGCACAAAAGGCACAAAAAGAGAATCCGGTTAAGGTAACCCTTCAGCCGGTCGACCAGGACAATATTGCAGCCCAGGCCGCAGTTAGGTTGGCTAGCATCTATTCGCAAGGCGATTAGCTAACCTTTCTTGGTTCTCCATTCTCTTTTTATTTATCCTCATTCCCTCCACAAATGCCTTCTTCATGCTCTCCGGGGTGTTCTCGCATTTAATCATAGCTGGCCATATATCACCGCTCACTCCCGACTCTACATGGATCATCATCACCGCGCCTCCTCGTTTGCCGGTGGCTACGGCAACTACAGCGTCTTTAGCCATTTCTGCTATCTCTTTGTCCACCTCAAAGGTGACGTGCTGCGCACAGCCCCACTTATCCACAGCACTAATCGTTATCTTGTTTCCCTCTACCCTCATTTCTCATCATCTCCCCTTGTGCTCACAGTCCGGGCAAATGTAATCATCCATTATCTCTTTTATCCAGTCAATTACTACTTCTCTTCTGCACTCAAATAGTGCGTCTAACTCCTCCTTTATCGACACATCTGGCCAGTCTTTAGTTGCTATCATTAATCCTCCTGGTGGATCATTGCCCATCTATGCAGCAATGTCTTTAGGCTTTCTTCCAGGGTGCGTGCGCTCCACCCTCTCCCGAAGTACTCCGTCAACAAGTCACATTGACAATCTCCCTTTGTCTTGGCGCATACGAAATGCATTCCCTCGGTTGTCTTGCCTGTTGTTATCTCGATATATGGGAGCAAGTGCGCATATTCCGCACTCACCATTATGGATGTCGTGTCGGTCGTCTCTCCATCATCGTTAATTCTGAACACTTCTACATTAACAGTCTTTTCATTCATGCTTTAACCTCGTATATCCCCAAATGCCCTAAAACCCCTATGTTTTTTGTGGGTGGGATGATTATACCTCCCACCCCGTTAAAGTGGCTGTAGCGCGACTACAGCCAATCCTAGACGCGCTCTAATCTATTTGCTATCCTCTTTCTCTTGGCTGCTTCGGCCCTCTTTGCTGCTGCCCGGGTCTTTGCCTCGTCTGGCCAGTATGCAAGTATCGCCTCCCGCCTTATGTGGATTGGTGCTCCGTCGAAGTACTCTCCTATCACCTCCTCCTCGTTGACGGAGGTGACCTTTATTTCTACTACCGGAATGCCAGGCAATAGCAAGGAGCAATAATGTCCTATTAGCTCTTTATCTATCATGCTGTCCATCATCCCTTATTCTTCCGCTCCCTCTTCTACTTACCCATCACGCCTCTTTTTCTTTCCTCTCGCCTCATTTACTGGGTCCAGGCTTCCATACTTGGTAAATATGTCATTGAATTCTTTCTGTACTCCGTGAATCAGCTCTTCCATTGTTGCTACTTCCTTGAATGTCATGGACTGGGAGAAGCTGTTTTCCGTCTTGCCGCCTGGGTGGCTAACCGTTACTTTTACTTGCATTGTCGTATTCCTCCTGGTGTCTTTATGTTGGCGATCCTTCGCCCTGTGCTATCTGTTCTACAATTGGTGTTTCCCCTGGTCCTATCAATCCGTCGAACATCACTGCAATTTCTGCCCACATTACTATCCCCTCACCCATTTCCGGAGAGTTGATTATCAGAGCATCGTCGTAAGCTCCGGTGACAGTACCTCTCAACCATGTTCCGTTTTTTAATTGGATTCTCCAAGGCCCTAAGAAATCATAGGGCCTGGCCGGATTCTTATTTGCCATTTGGTTGTCCTCCTTCGTTAAGCATCGCTTCTCGTTCCTTCTTCATTTCCTCAAATTTGTATGGAAATGCTGGCTCTCCT
>Ga0116143_10002582_pt1 | contig 19491 bp, 15 predicted proteins | sample AD_UKC034_MetaG_FD_89745 | JGI IMG/M metagenome (GOLD analysis project Ga0116143, IMG submission 89745) | Active sludge microbial communities of municipal wastewater-treating anaerobic digesters from USA - AD_UKC034_MetaG | ecosystem: Engineered > Bioreactor > Anaerobic > Digestate | place: USA...
CCCGCCAGAACTCGACCAGCTCAAGGCTCAGGTCGCCAATATTCCAAAACGCACGCAAAAATACAATGTTACTGCGAAATATCTGAAACTCGGTGATTCCAAGGTTCCGACCGGTCAGCAGGTTATGGTGCTCGAAGTGATCGGCAAACGCGCCCATGTCATGCTGATGGGCCCGAGTATGGATAACAACCCGGTCGAAGGCCCGGTCAGCCTGCGTGACCTCGAAAAGCGCACAAGCTGGAAAAAAGAAAACATCAATTTTTACGCGCGCGAGAACCTCTGATGACTAATACTTTGTCATATTTGAATGTGTGCTTAAAAACTGTCATTGCGAGGAGCGGAGCGACGAAGCGGTATGCCGAAGGCATAAGCCAGCTCTGAGCTAATCTTTATGACAATGAGATTGCTTCGCTCCGCTCGCAATGACAAATAATACCCAGATTCAATGTTGACAGACCACTAATCGTCGAGAAGCTCTAGTTCGGGGGCGTCACCATCGGCGCCGGGAACGCGCCTGTTTATAAACTCCCGGATGTTGCCGACAGATGGGCGGCCGCTGCCGGTCGGGTCGGGGATGATCGGCAGGTCTATCTGTTCATCGGTGATGGTCTGATTGAATTCGACGTTGCTGCCACGGCTGTCGAGAGTGTCTGAGAAATGCTGGTTCATCTTTTCCTGATGCTGATTCAGAAGATTGTCGTATTTTTCGTCAATCAGGCTGAGAGTAGCGGTGAGGCTGGCTGAGTTGGCATGAAAGAGGTCGTCGACATCAGCCTCATCATTGGCGACATGCTGCTGAAAAATATCGAGATCGGCCATGGCCGCTGTGTGTCTGGCATGGTATTCATCATAGGCCTGCTGCGAATGCAGGTTGATTTCTTCGCTGCGCATGCGCAGGTATTTGCGGCGGTATTCGATGCGCGGCCGTTCGAATTCCTTGAGGTCGCTGCGGCCGGCGCTTTCTTCGACCTGTGCTGAAAGACTGGCAAGGCCGTTGCTGTAATTGTCGAGATAGGCCTGCTGTCTCTGATAGTTGGCAAGATGTTCGGCACCGACCCGTTCTCGCGTCTGCTCGATGAGAGCCAGCGCATCAGACTGCGAGAGGCCGAGCAGCGAGGCCTGGTTCAGGCCGAAAACAGGATGAGAAGGAGGCGGGGTGATCGGTCCGGTGAGAAATACCGAATCAGGACCATCTATATGCAGATCGGTGAATACCGAACGCAGGTTCATAGTGCCGGTTTTCGTGGTATCGTCGGCTTCGGGCTTATAAACTGTTTTTGCTGGTGCGTTATAAAAGCCTTTGCCCTGTTCTTCATTTCCGCGCAGACGGCTGACAATCTCGATATTACGGCGAGTGCCGTCTGCTTCCGGTTTCGGCGTGGTGTAGGTCAGGCGGTAATAGCGCTCGAGTTTCATGCGGCGGCTGAGCGCTTCATAGAGTTTCGCGAGCTGCTCGGGCGTCGTGGTCTGCAGATACCAGCCACCGGTCGATGTTGCGAAATCTCTGAGAATGGCTTCATCAATGTCATTGCCAAGACCCACGGCAATCAGCCTGACGCCTTTGTCAGTCGCTAACTTGCTGACTTCGGCCGGTGTATGAGTAGACATCGGCGTTTGTCCGTTCGGTTTGCTGTCGCGACCGTCGGTGAGACAGACAACCGTCTTGAGATCGCTGCGCCCCGCCTTGTTGTTAAGCTCTTCGCAGGCTGAATATAGAGCATCGTAGAGTGTGGTTCCGCCCCATGGCCTGATTTTCTGAATGCTTGCTACCAGCGATTCTCCGTCAGCTGAAAAGTCATGAGTGAAATCAAGGTCACTGCCAAACGACAGCACAGACATTTCCACATCGCTGACCATGCTCTGTACAAAAGAGGCCGCCGCCTGTTTAACCGCAGGCATTGCCGGTTCGATACTCGACGAGCGGTCGATTACCAGCACCATGTAATGTCGGTTTTTCTGAAAGACCAGCTCAAAACTGCTTATTCCAGTGGTATCTTCGCTGATTGAAAAATTATCGTTTTTGAGCTCTGCCGGTTCTTTGCTGAATACTTTCAGCAGAACGCCAATCTTGGGAAATCCGGCCGAATTCACCTGAAAAATCTCCGACGCAAAGTCTTTGGCCACGGCAGTCTGAGTCAGTCCAATGCACAAAAAAGCCAGCATAATAATTTTTCGCATAGTTTAACCTTTTTCAGCACGCAATCTCTTCGAGAAGAAAGTTTTTGAACCTGTTGAAATCGTCAGCAAGACGCTTTGATAGAACGGAACGGTTGGAGACTGCCTGCAATGGCGCGGGCAGGTCGATACTGAGGGCGAGTGTCTGTTCGACGGATTCTTTGAATTTGGCGGGGTGAGCGGTTCCAAGAAATATCCCCTGTTCTCCCGGTTGAAGTGAGGTCTGCAGGGCGCAGGCTGCCACAGCAGCGTGTGGTTCAGCGAGGTAGCCGAGGCGATGGAGTTCACGCAGTGATTCGCGAGTCTGATCTTCAGAAACGGACAAGCCGGTGAGGTCGCGGAGCGGTTTGTCCATCGCCTTTAAAGTTGCTTCGACGCGCGGCCAGTTGCTCGGGGCGGCGACATCCATGGCATTCGAAGCGGTTGCCACCGTCGGGTTCGGCGACCAGACTCCACTGCTCAGATAACGCGGAACCGTGTCATTGCAGTTGGTCGCAGCAATAAAGCGTTTGACTGGCAGGCCCATGGCCTGTGCCAGCAGACCGGCAGTCAGGTTGCCGAAATTGCCACTGGGCACGGCAATGACCGGTGGTTTGCCGCAATCGCAGGCGGCGACAGCCTCGAAATAGTAGCAGATCTGAGCCAGCAGGCGGGAAATATTTATTGAATTGGCAGAATTTAGATGCAGCGCCTGTTGCAGCTCGGCATCGACGAATGACTTTTTGACGAGCTCCTGGCAGGCATCAAAATCGGCGCTGACTGCGACAGTGTGAATATTGCCGCCGAGAGTGCAGAAAAGTTTTTCCTGAAGCTGGCTGATTTTGCCTTCCGGGTAGAGGACAACGACTTTGATACCCGGCAGGCCGTAAAAAGCGTGTGCTACGGCTGCGCCAGTATCGCCCGAAGTTGCGGTCAGAATGGTGATCTGCTGCCCGGCCGCGAATTCGCGCAGGCACTGCGCCATGAAACGGGCGCCGAAATCTTTGAACGCCAGAGTAGGGCCATGAAAAAGTTCCAGTATACTGCGCCGCGCATCGACCCTGACCAGTTTGATCGGAAAATCGAAAGCTTTTTCGACCAGCCCTCTGGCCGCTTCACGACCGATTTCGCTGCCGATCCAGGCTTCGATAATGTGGCAGCTGCGTTCGACGAAAGGCAGCCGCAGCAGGCCGGTCAGGTCATTCATTCTCGGTATTTCTGTCGGAAAGAAAAGACCACGGTTCCGGCCCAGACCAAGTTTCACTGCTTCGGCAAAGGTTACCTGTTCATCGGGGTGCTGCAGGTTATAGAGTTTCATATTGCTAAAATATCCTGATTCATTTTATCGATGCGATATGCATTGGGTGCCGGTTTCTGAGATTCTGCAGACTTTAACAAAGCCGCCGGGTTCGCAGAGATAATGGTTGGCGAGCCATTCAGCTGCCAGATCGGCAGTCTCACGGCTGTTGCTTACGGCAAACATGGTCGGGCCACTGCCGGAAATACCGCTCGCAAGCACGCCAAGCTCGGCTAGAGCTTTTTTAGCCCTGTCATAGCCTGGAATATGTGGGCTGCGGTAAGGTTCGGCCACGACATCCTGCAGCAGAGACGCTGCGAGTTCAGCATCGTCAGTGTGTGAAGCGTGAATGAAGCCGCTGAGCAGGCGACCGTAGTTGATGAGATCGGCGCGGCTGTAGCTTTGTGGCAGAAGTGCGCGCATTTTTGCAGTTGAGAGTGAGATGCCGGGGTAGGCGACAACCCAGAACCAGTCGCAAAAAAATGGCAGGCTGACGCAGAAACTTTTTTTGCTCTGCAGCATGAGCTGCAGGCCGCCAAGAAAACAGGGTGCGACATTGTCGTAATGAATCGAACCGCTGACTTTCCCTTCGAATTCGCCCATCATCAGCATGAGCCTGTCGTTGTCGAAAGGCCGTTCGAAAAGCTGGTTAAGTGCGTAAAAAGCGGCTACCACCGAGCAGGCGCTCGAGCCGAGGCCACTGCCGACTGGCAGGTTCTTTTCGAGTTCAAGACTGACACCTGCGCTGCCGGCGGCGCCAAGGTGCTGTAGAAAGTGCCCGGCGCACTGATAGACTATGTTCTGTTGCGGGTCCTGTGGCAGTTTGTGCTGCCATGGGCCAGAGCAGGTGAGGCTGATACCATTCGCGGTGCGTTCGGCCTTCAGCCGGTCGCCGAGGCAGCTGCCATCAACCGGCACGACCGCGGCTCCGAGCAGATCGAAGCCAACGCCGAGATTGGCTATGGTAGCCGGCGCGTAAACCCTGATGCTCATACGACCGTCTCTCTGGTCCAGTTCAGGGTGCGCATGAGATCCGCGAAGACGCCGGCCGCCGTAACTTCGTTACCGGCTCCATAGCCGCGCAGCACAAACGGAATCGGCTGATAGTAACGGCTGTAAAAGGCAAGTGCGTTTTCGCCGCCCTTGACGCTGTACAGCGGGTCATCCGCACTTACTTCGCCAACTCTGACCCGGCAGACACCGGCATCGATCTCGCCGATGTAGCGTAAAACCTTGTTCTGGATACGGGCTGCTTCGACGCGAGCTTTGATTGCGGCATCGGCCTGCGGCAGACGGGTCATGAATTCATCAACACTGCCGCTTGCGTCAAAGCCTTCAGGCAGAGCGCCTTCGACCTTTATGTCTGAAAGTTCAAGGGTATAACCGGCTTCGCGAGCCAGAATCAGCACCTTTCTGGCGACATCCATGCCGCTGAGATCGTCGCGCGGGTCAGGTTCGGTAAAGTTGCGTTCGCGTGCGATACGCGTGGCTTCTGACATCGGGATACCTTCGTCGAGCTGGCCAAAAATGAACGACAGCGAACCAGAAAGAATACCGGTGAAGCGGAGCAGCTCATCGCCAGCATAGATAAGTTTTTTGAGGTTGTCGATAACCGGCAGACCGGCGCCAACCGTAGCTTCGTAAAGGAACTGCCGGCGCTGCCGCAGAGCAGTGGCACGCATGGCTGTATAGTAGGCGTAATCGCGGGTATTAGCCTTCTTATTGGGCGTTACCACGTGCAACCCGGCATTCATCGCGTCGATGTAGCTGTCGGCAACACGCTGACTGCTGGTGCAATCCATGAAAACAGGGTTTGACAGCTGCTGTTCGCTAGCCCAGGCAAACATTACGGCGAGGTCGCATTCCTGACCTTTTTCTTCGAGTTGCTGCTGCCAGTTTTCGAGGTCGATGCCGCGGGCATCGAGCAACATCTTTTTAGAATTTGCAATGGCGCAGGTTCTGATCGTGATGTTGTTTTTTTTGAGCATTTCTTTCTGGTGCTGCACCTGGCGCAGAAGGGCTTTGCCGATGTTGCCACAACCGACGAGAAACAGGTCGAGATACTGCTGCACGTCGAAAAAGATCTGATGGCAGCCAATAACAGCCTGTGCGGCTCTTTTCTGGTCGATAACCACCGAGATCGAGCGCTCGGAAGCACCCTGGGCGATCGCTATGATGTTGACGCCGGCCAGGGCAAGGGCCTTGAAAAACTTTGCTGCCAGGCCGCGACGGGTGCGCATGCCGTCGCCGATCAGTGAGACGATAGCGAGGCCATGCATCAGCGCGAATGGTTCGAGCAGGCCGGTATGCAGTTCGAGTTCGAACTCGGCGCTGAGGGCCTGTTCGGCTTTATCGGCACAATCAGAAGCAACGCAGAAACAGATGCTGTATTCTGACGAGCTTTGCGAGATCAGTGAAATTGAGACGCCGGCGCGAGATATGGCACCGAAAACGCGACTGGCCATGCCGACCATTCCCTTCATACCCGGCCCGGAAAGATTGAACATTGTCTGCTTCTCGAGGTGTGACACGGCTTTAACCTGCATTCCGGTGCGGTCGGTCTCGCTTGAAATCAGCGTGCCAGCAAAATCAGGGCGCAGGCTGTTTCTTATATAGCAGGGAATATGATACTGAGCGATTGGCACAATCGTCTTGGGGTGCAGCACTTTGGCGCCAAAATATGACATTTCCATGGCTTCCTGGTAGCTGAGCTGGGCAAGAAAGGCCGCATCTGGCACCAGACGAGGGTCAGCACTGAAAGCTCCATCGACATCGGTCCAGATTTCACAGCTGTCGGCGTTGATACAGGCGGCGAGAACGGCGGCCGAATAATCAGAGCCGTTGCGACCGAGTGTAACAACCTGACCATGCCGGTTAAATGCTGCAAAACCTGGCATTATCCAGATCTGTTTTTCATGCAGATTGATGCCTGAGAAAAGTTTTCTCCCATGATCGACGTTGACGAGTGCGTCAAGCGTCGGTCCGTATGCCGGAAAGAGTCTTGCAGGATCGAGTTGCGCGCATGTTCTGCCGCGGGCGATCATCAGCTGCTCCATCAGGGCGGCTGACATGTATTCACCACCGACGGCTACGGCTGCGGTAATGGTTTCACTGCACTCGCCAAGCAGAGCGACGCCATCTGCCTTGCGCCGCCAGAAACTGAGCTGGTTATTGAGAATGGCGGCAAGCAGCTGGTGCTGCTCTTCGTTGATTACTGAGTTGGCGGCTTCGAAAAGATTGCGCAGAAGAACTTCGATACGGTTGAGCACCTCTTCGTAGTTCTCGCCGCTGCGTGCCTTTTCCATCATTTCGAGGAGACTGTTGGTTATGGTTGCCGGCGCTGAGAGCACAGCCGCGACTTTTTCGGTGTGAGCAGAGGCCAGAATGATGTCTGCCGCCTGGGAAAATCGTTCCCAGTTTCCGAGGGAGGTTCCGCCGAATTTCATGACCTTCATCTAGAGATTCTCCTTGCGCGACTATGATAGAGAGATAATGGTTTGATAAGATCAAGCAAATGCGCTTGCGATTACGATAACGATTACCGCTTTGCTGAGCACGATTTTAATGTGCATAGTATATTGTTTACAAGTGAATGGCGCAAGGCTTATAATCGGGCCGGTTAAACTCAATTCTGACAGTCGTGATGCCAGGAGAAAAAAATGAAATCAGACAAAAAAAAGAACGTTGATGATGCAGCAGACGAGATAAAAGGCCCGCAGAAATACGATCTGCAGGCGGCTCACCGCAAGGTCATGGCGGTAATGATAGGAATTTTCCTGGCAATGCTGGGAGTAATGATCGCCTGTTCAGACAAGGTAGAATTCGCCTCAACCGGCGGCATGTAATGAGGGTTTGGTAAAATAGAACCCTGGCTTTCTGAGGCTTGATCCCAGATAATTATGAAAAGTAACAATCGAACTCACTGAGGGCGAAAGGTTTAAGAGTTCTCGTGCTCGTTCGCGTAATCTTAATCGTAATCGATTTTGTTTTTCGATTACGATTACGAGCACCGCTTCGCTGAGCACGAATTTCGGGTATGGTTCAGTTTGAATTGTCATAGTCAGCCTGATTTGTGCAGTAAAATATGGGTCAGGATCTGACGTCGACGAAGTTGCCGGTGTTGAACATGGCCGGAGTTGAGATCATGTCGTAGAGCCTGAAAACCTGGCGGGAAAGAAAATTTTCGCCGCGCAGGCGCATGGTTTCTTCGGGTCGCTCAGTTTTCGCGGTCAGCGGTTGTTCGCGTTCACGGCGCAGCAGCGTTTCGCCGGCGGTTTCGGTTGGTTCGAGGCGCGCGATGGCCGGTTGAACACGATTTTCGCCTTCTGCCAGCGGGTTGACTTCGATCTGAGACGATGCATCCGGCAGGGCTGGCGGCTCAATCACAGAGCTTGGCGGTTCGGCAAAGAATTCAGCGCGCGCGAACTCGGCCTTTTCGTAGCCGACCGGCTGCAGGTAAGAGCCGGCATCAGGTTTGTAGGCGCGCAGGGCGAGGTTATACTCATAACGCGGCATGGCCTTAACCGCTTCAGTTGGCGTGGCCTCGGCGGTTGGCAGGGCTTCCGGCAGCGGGGCCGGCAGTTCGGCCGGCATCAACGGGTTGTCGCGTTCGGTTTCGGCGGCCAGCGGAGTTGCCGGGCGCAGGTTGGCATTGGCATCGGGCAGTTTGCGTTCGATCTGCGCCGGTTCGGCGACGGCAGAATCGAACAGCGGCGAACTTTCGCTGCGGTTGATTTCAGGCGTTATTGCAGCCAGTTGTGACGGAGGTGCAACTGTTGGCAGCATTTCGGTGTTGCTGACGTTCTGGATCGGGGCGGCAGCGCGTGGCCCGGCATAAGGGAAAGCCTGTTCGGCCAGCGGCAGATAAGAATCGGTGACTTCGGTTTTATCTATAGGAGTCGGTCGCAGTACAGAGACGACCGGCAGATCGTGTACCTGGCTCTTGAGTCTGGTCGGAACCTGGTTAAAGAAATCGATCTGATAAGAATACTGAATTCCTTTTACCGATATAGCCATATATTAATAATAACCCTTTTGGTGTATTCATGCCAGTAAAATCGGACTGGCAGTGTACATGAATTCTGCTGATATGTGCTGGATGACAGAAAACTGTCGATTACGACAACGACAACGATTAAGATCACGAAAAAGGGTCTGTGACCGCCCATAGCATTACAGATAATCAAGACGTCATGTCTGGTAATGAAGTTTATGTTTGCATCGTCGATTTTGCTTTACAGAAGAAGCGACTGATATTACCATATTGGCGGTTGAAACGGTGCTTCTCGCTTCGGGAGGTCGCGCTTCGACTTATGGGTCGGGGCCGCCTGACAGATTGGACTGCCGCGACCGGGCATGATCGATAAGGTGAACAGATGCCAAAGAAAAAGCCGGGTTACCCTCCAAGTAAAATAGTGAAGGTTAAGGAAGAGCTGCATGGAGTTCGCTGTGCTGACGAATTCCGCTGGCTCGAGGGCGATGCTGAAGGAAATACCACACCAGAAGTCGCCGAATGGACAGACCAGCAGAATGCTTTTACCAGGTCGATGCTTGATCGCCTGCCTGGTCGGCAGAAGCTCAAAGAACGGCTGACTCCATTACTTGAGCGCAGCAGCAACAGCCTTCCTGTCTATGCCGGCAATCGAATCTTTTATTTCAGACGTGAGGGAAACCGGGATCAGCCTTGCCTGTACATGGCCGAAGATGTCTGGGGCCGCGAAAAGGTAATAGTCGACCCGGAAAAGATAGACGCCAGCGGATTAACGACCATCGGCTGGTTTTCTGCTTCGCATGATGGTGAACTGCTCGCTTATGGCACCGCGCGCAGCGGCGACGAAAACTATCAGCTCAAAATCATGCGGGTTAAAGATGGCAGCCCTCTCAAAGACGAGATAAATAACCGTGTCATCAGCGTCTACTGGCTGGCAGACAACTCTGGCTTCATCTATTCACGCCTGTCTGACATCAAGAATCCCTATTCCCGCGAAATAAAGCTGCATTACCTCGGAGACAATCCCGAAGACGACCGGCTGATTTACGCGCAGTATAAAGAAGGCCCGCTGGCCACGACCTGGGGGCCGTTTGCATCGCTTTCAGAAGACGGCAGGTGGCTGCTGCTGTCTTATTACACGGGCACCAGGTCGAATGATCTCTGGCTGATCGACTTCAAAGAATGGGTCGAGTTTGGCGAATTCAAGAAGCGTGAGATTATCTGCGACTGCGACAGCATGACGCACGCGCGGGTCGTGGGCGGGCGCCTGTTCATTCACAGTAACGAGGGCACCCCGAACGGTCAGATCTACGAATCCGAGCTGGCCAACCCCTGCCGCAAAAACTGGCAGATTGTCATAAACGAGCGTGATGATGCGACAATTGAGGGCTGGGATTTTACCAGCAACTCGATGATTGTCAGCTATCAGAAATCAGCTGCCAGCGAGCTGGTTAAATACGATCTGCAGAGCAAAGAAACAACTGCTGTCAAACTGCCGGGAATCGGCTCTGCCGGTATTTCGTGCAGCGAAGAGCACGATAACTTCTTCATTCACTACGAATCGTTCAATCATCTGCCGACCATCATACAGTGCAAAAGCTCAGACTGTTCGCAACGCGTCTGGTGGAAATGCGAGCTCGCGATCGATCTTTCCGAGATGCTGGTCGAGCAACACAGTTATCAGTCAAAAGACGGAACCAGGGTCAGCATGTTCCTGGTCTATCGCCGGGGCATCGAAAAAAATGGCAGAAACCCGACACTGCTTTATGGCTACGGCGGCTTTGGTATCAGCATGAACCCGTCATTTTCCGGACTGATCATACCATGGATTCAGGATGGCGGCATCTACGTGGTCGCCAATCTGCGTGGCGGCGGCGAATATGGCGACAAATGGCATCAGGCCGGCATGCTGGCGAACAAGAAGCTGGTTTTTGAAGACTTCGAAGCCGCAGCTGAATGGCTGATCGCCCAGAAATACACATGCAGCGACAAGCTGGCGATCAGCGGACGCTCGAATGGCGGGTTGCTGACCGGAGCCTGTCTTACCCGCCGTCCACACCTGTTTAAAGCAGTAATCTGTGGGGTGCCACTGCTTGATATGATCAGATACCACAGGTTTCTGATGGCAAAATACTGGGTTCCTGAATACGGCTGTGCCGACAATGAAGCTGACTTCGACTGGCTCATCGATTATTCGCCTTACCATAATATCTGCAATAAGAGAGAATACCCGTCGGTATTCTTTTTTACCGGTGAGAACGATACCAGGGTACATCCCATGCATGCACGAAAGATGGCTGCTGCTCTGCAGACCCATGCCGGCAATCCTGAAGAAAAGCCAATTCTGCTCTGGGTCGACCGCGAAAGCGGGCATGGGGTAGGCAAGCCGCTCAAGATAACCCTTGAAGAGCAGACCGATCAATGGATATTTCTGCGCTGGCAGACCGGGCTTGAGGCGTCGAAATGACGCTTGCCCTGTTCGATTTTGACGGGACCGTGACGACGCACGACAGTTTCTGCGAGTTCCTGTTATTCTGTTTCGGGGCACCGGCTTTTTTGTGGCGCATACTGCCGGTTGCGCCATGGATGCTCGCTTTCGCGGCAAAACTCATAGATAATCAGGCAGCCAAACAAAGGGTGACGCAGGCATTTTTGCGGGGCATGCGTCGCGAAGAATTCGACGCTTTCGCCGAGCGATTTTTGACTGAAAAACTCAACGGCATGATCAGGCCGGCGGCTCTCGAAAAGCTGCGCTGGCATATTTCCATGCAACATCGGGTAATTCTCGTTTCTGCCTCGTTCAGCGAATATCTGACGTTCTGGTGCCACCAGCACGGAATTGAGCTCATCGCCACCCGCCTCGAAGAGAAAGACGGCGTTCTGACCGGCAATTTTGCCACTGCGAACTGCTGGGGCCCCGAAAAAGTCAGGCGCATAAAAGAAATCGTCGATCTCGCAAACTATGATAAAATCTACGCTTACGGCGATTCGCGCGGCGACCGTGAGATGCTCGAACTGGCATCAGAAAAAGGCTATCGGGTATTCTGAAATTTCGCACTTGCCAAGACTGGCGACAGCCTGTAAGGTATTGGCATACTGGTCGAATGCTCTGTTGGTTGACTGTTTCGCTGCCACGCAGTTTCGCAGCAATTCATTGGCGTATGTGGCGCGGCCGCCGTGCTCTCGCAGGAATAGAAACATTAGAAATATAAGATTCAGCAGGGAAGGAGTTCTTTCTTGAACAGAAACATTTATGTTGTGATTTTATGCATGCTGCTGGCTTTTGCTGCGGCGCATGCCGAAGAAGAGATTGCCACCGCCACGCCGACAGCGGAATCAGGCAATGAGATACATTCTCTGCTTCCGGAAAACCTGAGCGAAGAAGAAATCAAAGCCCGCACCGAAGCGGTTCATACAGATCATGCCGGCATTTATAAGGGAGTCAGTCCTGAGGTTATTGCGATGCTTGGCAGTCTCAAATGGGAGACCAACACTGAATTTCAGGGCCTCGGCAGTCGTGATGCCAAAAAGGGCGGGACTCTCAAGTGTGCCGAAACCTCTTACCCGCCTTCGCTGCGCACTGTCGGCAAAAACGCCAATTCAACCTTCAACAGCATGCTGAGCGGGCTATGTTACGAAAGCATGCTCGATCTCGACCCGATTACATTCAATTACGTGCCAAATCTGGCAAAACGATGGGCAATTGCCGACGACAAGGTAAGCTTTTTCTTCGAGCTCGATGAAAACGCACGCTGGTCAGATGGGCAGCCAGTCGTGGCTGAAGACATTGTCAAAAGCTGGGAACTTTATACTGACCCCGGCATTGAAGACCCTTTTTCGATCGACTACTGGAATAAATACGAAAAGCCGGTGGCGGTTTCGAAGAGCATAGTCATGGTTAAGTCGAAACAGATGAACTGGCGTGCTTTCATGTCGATCGGCTTCATGACCGTTCTGCCGGGTCATATCATTGCAAAAATAGATGGTAAAACCTATCTGAGCGAATACCAGAACAAGCTTATGCCGGGTTCGGGACCCTATGCATTTGAGAGTTCGAAGGTCAACGAAGAGATCATTCTCAACCGTCGCCGCGACTGGTGGCAGCAGGACGCGGTCAAAAACACCGGATACTACAATTTCGACCGCCTGCATTTTATTTTCATTCAGGACGATAACCTCGTAAAACTGCGCTTCAAAAAAGGTGAGCTCGACTGGGTCGCGATCAACGTGGCGCGTGAATGGAATCAGGAATTCATTCCGGCAATGCTGGCAGAGCTGGCCTACGGCTATATTCAGAAGCGTAAAATCTATACACATCGCCCGATCGGCGTTTCCGGCATCGCCTTCAATATGCGCAAGCCACCATTCGACGACATCAGAGTGCGTCAGGCCTTTTCCCACCTCTACAATCGCGAAAAGATGATGGATAAACTGTTTTTTAACGAATATGAATATCTCGATTCGTTTTATCCGAACTCGCCCTACGAAAACCCGGACAACCCAAAAACACGCTATAATCCAGACAGGGCGGTCGAACTGCTCGAGGCCGCCGGCTGGCTGCAGAAGAATCGTGACAGCGATGGCTGGCTGATCAAAGACGGCAAACGCTTCGAGCTTTCGATCAACTACGTGCAGAAAAGTTCAGAAAGAATTCTGACCATCTTTCAGGAAGATCTGCGCGACATCGGCATCAAGCTCAACCTCAAACAGGTCACCTGGGCGACCGACATCAAGGAAGTCGGTGAGCGCACTTTCGAGCTAAGTTCGCGCGCTTACGGCGGTCTGCTTTTTCCGAACCCGGAAAGCTCGGTGCACTCAAAATTTGCCGACAAGAAGAATAACAATAATATCTGGGGCTTCAAAAATGCCAGGGTCGACGAAATCTGCGAGCAGTATCCTCTGATGTTTGACCCAAAAGAACGTATAAAGGCAGTGCGTGAGATCGATGGCATAGTTACCCGCGAGCATCTTTATGCACTCGGCTGGTTTTCGGCGAGTACCCGTCTGCTTTACTGGAATAAATTCGGCATGCCTGATTACGTACTTTCAAAGACTGGTGATCAGCGAACTATTGCCTCTTTATGGTGGTTCGACGCCGAAAAAGAACGGATTTTGCAGGAAGCACGCCGTAACAAGATGAGGCTCGACCGCGGGCCCGAAGAAATACGCTGGTGGGATGAGCATTACCCGCCTTCAGCAGGAGACGAGTAAAAATGTACAGCTATTTTATCCGAAGATTTTTGTTAATGATACCAACTTTTATAGGAATCACACTGCTTTGCTTTCTGGTTACCAGATATGTTCCGGGTGGACCGGTCGAGCAGGCAATTCTGCGTTATCAGCAGGCCATGGCCAATACCGGCGAGGGTGGCGGTGGCACCTCTGACTCTGCAATGGAAGATGGTCAGATCTCTGAAGAAATGATGCAGCGTCTCAAAGAAATTTACGGCTTCGACAAACATCCTGTTATAGCCTATCTGCACTGGCTGTGGCGTGTACTGCATTTTGATCTGGGCACTTCAGATACCTATTCGAGACCGGTATGGGATCTGATAAAAGAAAAGTTTCCGGTTTCGATCATTTTCGGTTTTACCGGGTTTCTGCTCTCTTACATGATCTGTATTCCGCTAGGTGTCTGGAAAGCGGTAAAACACGGCTCGGCATTCGATACCAGCAGCTCAGTGCTTGTTTTTATCGCATATTCGATTCCCGGCTGGACTGCCGGGGTTCTGCTGCTGATGCTGCTTGGTGGCAATGCCTATCTCGACATAGTTCCTTCGGGCGGCAAAGAGAGCGGTTATATCAACGAAAAGTCAACGCTCTCAATGTTTCTGCAACAGGGTGGGCTGGTTTCTGATCTGCCGGCTGAAATTCGCAGTCAGTATCCCAAATTGCGCGACAATCAGCAGATCAGTGCAAGTCACGAAGCTTTCAAGCACATTCCTGCCGATAAACGTTTTCAGCTCAAAAATGGCAGCCATGCTGACCTCTCTTTCCTCGGGCGGCTGCTCGACACTATCTGGCACATGATTTTGCCTGTCTTCTGCTACGTTCTCGGCATGTTTGCCTCAAAAACTGTGCTGATGAAGAATTCGCTCATGGAAAATCTTGGCCAGGACTACGTGCGCACGGCATTTGCCAAAGGGTTGTCTGAGAATACGGTTATCTTCAAGCACGCACTGCGTAACTCACTGATTCCGATCGCTACCGGCCTGGGACACATGCTCTCGATCATTCTCGCCGGCTCTTACCTGATCGAAAAGGTATTCAACATTAACGGCTTCGGTCTGCTCGGCTATGAATCGCTGATTGCGCGTGATTACCCGGTAACCCTCGGCATTCTCGTCATCGGTTCGATGCTCAAGCTCTTTGGCAACATCATGTCTGATGTGCTTTACTGCATAATCGACCCAAGGATCAGATTCTCATGATAGAAACCTGGAACAGATACAAGAAAATATTCAATGTCATTGCTCTGCTGATTGTCTGGGCGGCGCTGTATTCGGTGATGCCGGCGATCGGCGAGAAGGGAATCAACCCCTCGTATACGACTGTTATCGCGCTGGTGCTGGCGGCCGGCTTTGTCGTCTATATTCTGCCGATACTGGTTTCGGGTGCAGATTCGTTTCGCATCTTCATAACCAGTCCGATTTTTCGCAGACGCTGGGGCAAGTTCAAAACGCTAAAACGCGGCTATTACGCTTTTCTGCTGATTATCGGTCTGTTTCTGCTGTCGCTGTTCGCCGAGTTTTTCATCAATGGCAACGCCATCATGGTGAAATATCAGGGCAGCTATTATTTTACGCTGTTCAAGTTCATCAGCGCCCGCACCTTTGGCATGCGTGGCTACGGCAACCCGAATTACCGCATGATGAAAGACGTTTTCAGCGTTCGCAACAAAGAACGCGCCGAGCGCATCAAAGCCGGCACCGCCACCGAAGACGACGGCAAATACGAACAGTGGGGCGACGACTGGGTTTGGCTGCCAATCTACCCATACAGCCCGCTCGAATCATTGCTCGACGAACTGCCGACCCGCCCACCGCACCCGCCGACCTGGCTGACCGGAGAATGGCGCAAGGCATATATCGGCGAATCATTGTATCAGCTGCCTGATTCGCTGCCGACACCTGAAGAAATCACCGAAAAGTTCAAGCGGCCTGACTGGGTCGATCTCGAACCGGCTGCACTATATCTCGAAATGGCGCACGCCGGCATGCTCAAGCTCAAGCCCGAAGTTAAAGAACCAGGCACTTTTCAGCACATTCTCGGCACCGACGACCGCGGCCGCGATGTCTTTGCCCGCATGGTCTACGGCTTTCGCACATCGCTGTCGTTCTCGCTCGTCGTCACCTTCTGCTGTTACCTGATCGGTATCACCATCGGTGCTCTGCTCGGCTATTACGGCGGTTTGTTCGACATCATCATGCAGCGCTTCGTCGAGATATGGTCGGCAATGCCGTTTTTGTACACTGTCATGATCTTTGCCGCGATAATGATTCCGAATTTCTGGATGCTGGTCGTGATACTGGTCATGTTCAAATGGATGGGCATGACCTATTACATCCGCGCCGAGTTCCTGCGCGAAAAATCGCGTGACTACGTGGCGGCAGCACGCGCGATCGGGTGCACCGACGGCGCCATTATCTTCCGACATATTCTGCCCAATTCGCTGACACCGGTCATCTCGTTCGCCCCTTTTGCCATAGTTGCAGATATCGGTTCGCTCGTCTCGCTCGACTTTCTCGGTTTCGGGCTGCCGGCGCCGACTCCTTCGTGGGGTGAACTGCTCGGACAGGGGCTCGGCAACCTGACCAAACCATGGCTGATTCTCTCACCGACGCTGGCCATGTTCCTGACGCTGCTTCTGGTATCGTTCATCGGCGAAGCGATTCGCGAAGCCTTCGACCCGAAGCAGTATTCGCGGCTCAGATAAGCGGGAGACACACAAATGGCCAACGAACTGTTAAAAGTAAAAAATCTCAAAACATATTTCAAGACCGAGGCGGGAATCGCCAAAGCGGTTGACGGCGTCGACTTCGACATTATGCCCGGCGAGGTGCTCGGCATCGTCGGCGAATCCGGGTCCGGCAAATCGGTCACCTCGCTGTCGATCATGCAGCTGATCCCGAATCCGCCCGGAGACATCGTCGAAGGCAATATCATCTTCGAAGGTAAAGACCTGCTCGAAGCCTACCGGCGCAAAGACTACGATGTCATTCGCAAAATTCGCGGCAACAAGATTTCGATGATCTTTCAGGAACCGATGACCAGCCTCAACCCGGTTTTCACCATTGGTGACCAGGTAGCCGAATCGCTGGTTCTGCACAAAGGTATGACGCCGAAAGAGGCGCGTGACTATGCCGTCAAAATGCTCGAACTCGTTGGTATACCTTCGGCCCGCGAGCGCATAGATGAATATCCGCACCAGTTCTCAGGCGGAATGCGTCAGCGCGTAATGATCGCCATGGCGCTGTCATGCGACCCTTCGCTGCTGATCGCTGACGAGCCGACAACTGCGCTCGACGTGACGATTCAGGCGCAGATTCTCGAACTTATGCTCGAAGTCAAGGCCAAAACCTCGAACGCCGCTATTCTGCTGATTACGCATGACATGGCGGTTATCGCCGAAACCTGTCATCGGGTCGTCGTCATGTATTGTGGCCGCATTCAGGAAATCGCCGATGTCAAAACGATCTTTCACTCGCCGCAGCACCCATACACCCAGGGGCTGCTGGCCTCGCTGCCAAAACCAGGTCAGAAAGTCAAGCGTTTGAGCACGATCGAAGGTATGGTACCTTCGCTGTTCAATCTGCCAAAGGGCTGCAGTTTCTGTACCCGTTGCAGCCAGAAACTCGCACAGTGCGAAACCGTGCCACCTGAAATGGTCGAAACCGCACCCGGGCATCTTGTCAGATGCCATCTGGCCAAACCCATGAATAGCGCCTGACATGGAGAACAACATGACAGAAAAAAAGAAAACTGAAACCCTTTTGGAAGTAGTCGATCTCAAAATGTATTTTCCGGTTTACGGTGGGGTTTTTCGCAGTCATGTCGCTGATGTAAAAGCGATAGACGGCGTCAATTTCACCCTCCGGGAGGGCGAAACCCTTGGCCTGGTTGGCGAATCAGGTTGTGGTAAATCGACTACCGGCAAATGTATTATTAATCTCAATCGGCCGACTTCCGGGCACATCATTTTCCACACACAGAAAGACGCATCCAGGGGCTATCGCATCACGCCAGAAAAACCGGTGCCGGTCAATCTTGCAAAGCTCAACAACGATCAGATGCGGCCTTACCGTTCAGAGATTCAGATGATCTTTCAGGATCCCTATGCTTCGCTTAATCCGCGCATGACGGTCAGCGACATCATCATGGAACCACTCAGCATCCACATGCCCGAGCTCAGCAAGGCACAGATGCTCGAAAAAGTCGACTGGCTGATGGAAAAGGTCGGACTCTCAGCTGAGCAGGCAACGCGTTATCCGCACGAGTTTTCAGGTGGACAGCGTCAGCGCATCGGCATTGCCCGCGCCCTGGCAACCAACCCGCGCCTGGTTATCGCTGATGAACCGGTTTCCGCGCTTGATGTCTCGATTCAGGCCCAGGTTATCAACCTGATGCAGGATCTGCAGGAAGAATTCGGTCTGACCTACATCTTCATCGCCCACGATCTCGCGGTCGTCGAGCACATTTCAGACCGTATCGCGGTCATGTATCTCGGCAATATAGTTGAACTCGCCGACGCCGAAACCCTGTTCAAAAATCCTCTGCACCCCTATACGCGCGCGCTCATGTCGGCTATTCCGCACCCCGACCCGAACGTCAAAAAAGATAAACGTATCGTGCTGCAGGGTGATGTGCCAAGCCCGATGAAAAAACCTTCTGGCTGCGGTTTCAGAACCCGCTGCCCGATTGCCCGAAATGACTGTGCGATAGACGTGCCGCCAATGCTCGAAGCCGCACCCGAACACTTCGTCGCCTGCCCATATTACGCAACTCAGGACAAGAATTAACCATCACTGGAGACACTTATGAGAATGTTCAGATTATTTGTTCTGCTGACCTTCGTCTGTCTTTTCGTCTCGGGGCAAGTGTTTGCGCAGATACCAGTGCCTGTTGCCGGAATGCATGAGGACAACGAGTATCTCATTTACGTGCCGGAAGGACTGGCAGAAGGCATCAGATACCCGCTGATCGTTGGTTTTTCGCCGTCGGCTAATGCCCGCGATACAATCGATACCTGGAAAGGTCACGCTGACAGGCATCTATGCGTAATTCTGGCATCTAAAATAGTCAAAAACGGCATGGATATTTCGCGTTATCTGGTGAGGCTGAGCAAACTGATTCATGAGAAGGTCGCCAGTGAATACCCGATCAAGCCTGACTGCATCATCGCAGTTGGCACTTCAGGCGGTGGCATGGCTTCGCATCTGTTTTCGTTCTTTCATGCTGATACTGTTGCTGCAGTTATAACCAGTGTTGGCTACATCCACGAGAACAGTCTCAAGCAGAAAGATGTCTACCCGCGCGACAAGGTCTGCGCTTTTCTCACCAGCCCGACCGACTTCAATTACAAACTGATGAAAGAAGACCGCAAGTTTTTGACCAGCCTTGACTGGCGCGTAAAATGGTATGAGTTCGAAGGCGGCCACCGCACCGCGCCCGAAGAAATCCGCGAAGAAGCCCTGGCCTGGGTTCTCGAACAACTCAACGCCAGCTGACTCAGGTCACTCAAAGCTGTGTAGAAAATGAATATGTTTAATTATTGCGGTATTTTTGTTAAATTTAGAGCATGTCGCAAAACAGGTTTTTAGTAAAATTACTGATAATATGCGTCTTTCTGACGATTGCCGGCGGGGCGCTGGCTGACGAGAAACCTGCGCCGATGCGAATCGAAATCGGCCTCTACATTCTTGATATTGCGCATCTCGATGTAAAAGAGAGCGAATTCTACGCCGATTTTTACATCTGGTACAAAGCTCCGGCCACCAGCACCTGGAAGCCTGAAAATATCGAGTTCATGAACGGTGTCATCGAGAACGCG
>Ga0116143_10002585_pt1 | contig 19459 bp, 21 predicted proteins | sample AD_UKC034_MetaG_FD_89745 | JGI IMG/M metagenome (GOLD analysis project Ga0116143, IMG submission 89745) | Active sludge microbial communities of municipal wastewater-treating anaerobic digesters from USA - AD_UKC034_MetaG | ecosystem: Engineered > Bioreactor > Anaerobic > Digestate | place: USA...
ATTGAGGTGCCTGGCTATAATAATTATTGAAAAAATAACCGCAAGTATCATAAAAGTGGTTTGAAAAGTATCTGTCCACACAATTGTTTTAATACCTCCCTTATATGAATATAACAATATGATAAGTAAGAATATAACAGCAACAAGTGCAAAGGGAATATGCCAATGCGAAAAAACAAAAAAGTACAGAACATATATAACCAGAAACATGCGGAAAGATGAACCGATAAGTCGCGAAAGCATAAAGAACGATGAGCCGGTTTTATACGAATATGTGCCGAAACGCGATTCGAGGTAAGTATATATGGATGTAAGGTTAAGCCGGTAATAGAGTGGTAAAAGAATTTTGGCAATAATGATATAGCCCACCAGATAGCCCACTACGATGAGCATATACGAAAACTCTGATTTGTTTACCCAGCCGGGTACCGACATAAAGGTAACCCCCGAGAGTGAAGCCCCGAGCATGCCATAAGCCACCACAAGCCATGGCGATTTTTTGTTGCCTGTAAAATACGACTCATTGTTCGATTTGCGTGAAGTGAGCCAGGCAATAAAAAAAATAGCAGCCGTATAAATAAGAAATATACCCAGTATAAGTACTTTATTCATAAAAGAATATTTCTGCTGCAAACATACATAAATAAAAAAGAAAATGATGTGTTTAAATTTTTTCTATATTTTAAAAAAATCTTAGCGTAAAAAATATTTGTTTTGTATTTGAAAAAAAAAATTGTATGACGATTTACATACTTTGCTTATAACTAGTTATTGGGTAAGTATGAATTTGTTGTAGTTATAAATGAGTTATGCACAAATGCCACAAGTAACTGACGTGGTAACTTTTTTCTGAAACAGCCTTTAAAAATTCTATTGCAAGACGGCCGGCGCTGACTGAAAAAAACTGAAATTTACTAAGTATTACTGACCAAGTAGTTGATAATCAGAAATAAGAATATCTGCAGACAAGTTTAGTTTATTTGCCAATTTGCGAATCATTTCAACGGTTAATTTTCGTTTTCTATTTAACACCTCTGACACACGACTTTTTCCGCCAATTTCATTGACCAAATCAACTTGTTTCAACTGAAGTTCTTCCATTCTGATTTTTATGGCTTCAATCGGGTCGGGAGCTTCAATCAGATAATGTTTTTTTTCATATTCATCAATAAGAACACCAAGCACATCTGCTTCATCACTATCAGGAGTGCCGACAGGTGCATCAAAAATATCTTCTAGGCGTTTCAACGCATTTTTGTAATCAGACTCGGTTTTAATAGGTTTTATTTTCATGACTATTTTTTTTAAATATTATCTGCATCAATTTTATCATACTCTGAATGGGTGCCAATAAATCTTATAAAGACCCATTGCTTTTCATAATTTATCCGGGCTATCAGCCTGTATGAATTGCCTTTAATATTAAAAACAATTCGACCATTCTTTAGAATACTTGCATTGGCGTAAGACTTCTTTACATCACCCGGAGTTTTCCATTGCACACTTTTAACCGTATCATACCAAGTTTTTAAATGTTGCTCTGTTTCAGGAACTTTTTCCCAATATTCCCTTAATGTGCTTTTAGCAAATATTCTTTCCATTCAGATAAATTTGATACAAAGATACAAAATAAATTCGCAAATTGGGAACTTTTTAATAAAAATATTTTCACTGGTATTGACTGACATTGACTGAGTCGCTGTCTGACAGTGTTCTTGCTGTTCGTATTTTCTGTGCCTGTCTGAAAGACCTGAGAATAAAACATAAGTGAAAAATACTGAAAAGTTTTTTTCGGGCCGACACTTAATTTTTTATAGTAAAGGCTGTTAGTAATTCATTGACAATGACTGATACAGAATGAATTTTACTGATACAGACTGAACGTTCTCTGTGGTTGCATCAGTGCATGACAGCAGCTTGGTTTTAGGCGGGGTAAATCTTTTCTTGACAGATTAGAATTATTTATATATTTGTAGTGGGGTTTGACAGTTTAGTGGTGTAAAACCCGCCCAAAACCAAAGCTGCATACCGTTACAACCGGTTTTATCCCCGCTGTTTGTATCCCGACAACACTTCCTTAACTTTTAAAGCTATAAACAGCAATGTCAGCGGGATGACAAGAAATTCGGATATCAGCGTAAACCTGTCGAGTCCGTAAAAAATAAAGGTTATCAGAATAATATTTACTAAAAAGAACTTTACAATAAGAGGAATGGAGACAGGGAAGAGGGTGAAGTGCCGGGTGTGCTGCCAAATAATTATACATAACAATAAACAACAAAGTACAAACAACAAAGGGGGGCAGATGCGCAGGAGCAGCAAAAGTACAGGGATGACTATCAGAAAAGCGGTAAAAAAAACAGTTCTTGTGTTTTTAAACAGCGACAACAAAGAAAGGAGCAGGATGATTTGAATGAAAAGGAAATTTTTAAAACCCGAAAAGAATTTATTGGGGAAAACCTTAAATATTAATTGAGGATTTTTGAAGTAAAATTTTACAACCCGAATTAATGAATGCGCTTTATTATTATCTGTTTTGTAATAATAATCAACGTATTGCGATTCCTTGTGCCAACCCCCGTCGGTGCAATGCTCATTATTACTTTCGAGCAGCAGGGTGCGCGGTTGAATAGTCAAAAGTGTTAAACCGTTAAAATTAATATAAAGATACTTATGTCCGAACCAAGGAAGGGCTAAGTAATTCACATATTCTTTGTAAAACTGATTTACCTCTTTCTTTACAAAATCAATTACCTGAGCGTAGCTGCTCTTTATGATATCTGGATGTTTTTTGGCAAAATCCTTTACAAACTGATAACGGCTTTCATCCCAGTATTTATTATTGTAATAAATGTCGTTAATGTCGCCGATAACTTTAATAATATTTTTTTCGGTAATATCAGTATTTTTGAAAATGGCTTCAACCTGGCTTGTGGCTGTAATGATTTGGGTTTTTGAAATGGGTTCAATAAGCACAAACTTATTAACAGAACTGGCATAAATGGTCCAGGGTAATAAGCCCAGAAAAAATGCAGTAAAAAGGGCACAGATGGCGCTTTTAAGTTTTTTTTCTTTTGTCCTGAAAAACAGAAAAAGCTGGTAAAACAGATAGAATGCTATAACAAAGATAAGCATACCTTTTGTAAGCAGGGCTAAGCCGAAAACGATGCCCAAAAGACTTCCTGTCAGCATATCTCTTTTTTGTTCAAAAATTACGGTTAAACTTACCATTAAAAAGCTGAAAAAGATAAGCAATACTTCGGTCATGATGTCGTGTGCAAGGTGGTTATAGTTTATTAAAAAAATAAGTCCACCGGCAAGTCCTGCATACAGCCCCTTTATATGCCATAAACGATAAAAGAGCCATGCCGAAAAGCCCGCTACAAAACATAAGAGTAAGAGTTGAATAATTTTAACCGCTGAGGGGTGGATGCCAAAAAGTTTGTAAACAATACCCAGAAATACGGAATAGGCAGGAGTGCGATAGGTATCAACAACATCATAGGGCAATATTTTAAGGTTATTTAGCGACTCTTCATCCACACCCTGTTTATCGAATAGGTATGTGTCGAAAGGTTCGAGTATACTTAAACGTTGTATGCCATGCCCTTTTGCCTGATTTACACCCATAGTCTGATATTCCCAACTGTCGCCGCTCAGGGTAACACTATCGGTATAATTATTAGACGTAATAAAAACAAAAAAATATAAACCCGTTAGCAAGGCAGAAAGGCATACAACCCTTCCTTTTGTCAGGTGGGAACTTAAAAGTTGAGATATCCTGTAAAAACGTTGCCACAGCAGCACAGAAAGGGCAATAAATATAAACAGTACATACCACACGATAACCGCTGCCGGTGCAAAGCTGGTATGGGTAACCACAGCATTTATTTTTTTTAAAAAATGAGTTTTCTGCAAACTATTTGGTAAGTAAAAACAAACTTTTTCATTGGATGTAGTATGCGTCCAGTTTTTGTTTATTTCAGAAAAAGGAATATAATTGTTATTGTTTTCCAGTTTGATAAATAGTGTGTCTTCTTCTGTAAGTTGCGAAACAATTGCAGTATCAGCATTAATAATGATATGGCTATAATAACCTGAAAGTATGTAACTGCCATTTTTATCAAGATAAAAGGGCTGCTCTTTATTGAGCGGGCTTATGGCTATAAATGAAATATTTTTGTCATCTGTTTTTTTTGTTTTCATCTTAAGTGTCAGAGTCCCCGCAAAATGAATACGCGAAAAATAAAACCCAGCAATAGCCGTAAAAAGTATAAGCACTGTTAATATAACAGCAAATAGAAGTTTTATACGTTTTGGGATCATTAGCAGGTTATTATAATGACAAACCTATACAAAAATATTCATTTTTAAAATTTTTAAGATAAATTTGCATAAATAATAAATGTAGTATGATAACACCAAAAACCTCAAATTTTAAAATACGTTTAAAAATTATATTTCGAAGATTATTTAATTTTTTTCTTCAGGGATTGCTCTATATAGGTCCCATAACGGTTGTTGTTTATATAATATTTAAACTTTTTCTTTTTGTTGATGGAATAATCCCATTTAAAATACCTGGGCTTGGTTTTTTTGTTATACTTTTTAGTATTACTTTTATTGGCTATATAGGGAAAACAGTAATAACCAGACCAACAGTAGGGTATTTAAAGAGACTTATTGACAGGGTGCCGCTTATAAAGACCGTTTATGAGTCGGTAAAAGATTTGCTGTCGGCTTTTGTTGGTAATAAGAAAAAATTTAATGTTCCTGTGCTGGTAAGGGTAAATGCAGAAACAGAGATGTATAAGCTGGGCTTTTTAACCAGAAACGACCTTACTGAATTAGGCATAGAAAAAAAGATGGTGGCTGTTTACCTCCCACATTCATATGCTTTTTCTGGGAATATGTTTATTGTACCGGCAGAAAATGTGCGTCCTCTTAACCTGCCATCATCAGAAGTTATGAAGTTTATTGTGTCGGGTGGTGTAATAGATATTGAAGATGATAAAGACAATAAAGAAGAAGAAAAGAATTAATTATCTTTGCCAGAGTTTCAGAAAATTTTTATTAATTGAACGACAGCAGCAAGACAGTATTTATGAATAAAAAACCTTTAGTTTTAGTAACCAACGACGATGGTATTAATGCACCCGGATTAAGAACACTTATCAATATTGTGAAAGAGCTAGCCCGTGTTGTAGTTGTTGCCCCAGAAAATTCACATTCAGGCATGGGTCATGCCGTAACTCTCACACAACCCATACGGCTGAGAAAAATTCTTGAAACAGAATCAATTACCGAATATGCTTGTACAGGCACGCCTGTTGATTGTGTGAAACTCGCCATTAACAATTTACTTGATGAAAAGCCCGCACTGATAGTATCGGGCATAAATCATGGTGCCAACTCATCTGTTAATATTATATACTCAGGCACTATGGCAGCAGCCATCGAAGGGGCACTGGCAGACATCAATGCCATAGGATTTTCTTTGCTCGATTTCTCTTATAAAGCAGACTTCAGCCCTGGTGTACCGTATATAAAAAGTATAATACAAAATATGCTGTCGGCAGAATACAATCATGGCTGTTGTTTAAATGTGAATATCCCCTCTGTGCCCGCATCCGATATTAAAGGCATAAAGGTGTGCCGACAATCGAAAGGACAATGGATTGAAGAATTTGTTCAGAGAACAGACCCGCATAACCATGAGTATTATTGGCTTACAGGTACATTTCATAAAAAAGAAGACAGTCCCGATACTGACCTCTGGGCACTGGATAATAATTATATCAGCATAGTACCCGTTACTCTCGATTATACAAATCACGAGCAACTGCATTTATTTAAAAACCTCGAAACAAATGTTTAAAAAAGATTATTTCCTGGCTGGTGTCATTATTGGTTGCCTATTACCTCTGCTCATAGCTATTGGTACTACGTATGTAAATAAATATATTTTGAATAATACGACTTTTGATTTGTATAATTCTAAGCCAGCCATGATGATGAGTTTGGTATTCAATGTGATTTTATTCCGTATTTTGATGGTTAATCTTAAAAAATACAAAATGGGTAAGGGATTATTACTTGTAACCATATTGTTCATCTTCTTTATCATTATTAAACCTGGCTGATTATGAAATATTATATAATAGCCGGTGAGGCATCGGGCGATTTGCATGCCTCTAACCTGATGAAAGAACTCAAAAAATTGGATGCTGATGCCCATTTTAGGTGCTGGGGTGGCGATAGGATGAGTGAACAGGGAGGCGTCCTCGTGAAACATTACAGAGACCTGGCTTTTATGGGGTTTATTGAAGTATTGATAAATATCCGTACCATATTACGCAATATGAATTTTTGCAAGAAAGATATTTTACAATATAAACCACATGCACTTATACTTGTTGACTACCCCGGATTTAACCTCGAAATAGCACAGTTTGCCCATAAAAATAATTTAAGGGTTTATTACTATATCTCCCCACAGGTATGGGCATGGAAATCGTCGCGCGTTAAGCTCATCAAAAAGGTAGTCCATAAAATGTTTGTTATCCTGCCTTTCGAAAAGGAATTTTATGCCCGCTTTAATTATGAGGTGCTATTTGTCGGACATCCCCTCCTTGATGCCGTAAATAGAAATGAAATATGCCTGGATAAAATGGCATTTATACGGAAATATACATTGTTAGACAAACGCATAGTGGCTTTATTACCCGGCAGCAGACTTCAGGAAATAAAGAAGATACTCCCTGTGATGTTAAAAAGTATGGCTTTATACAGTGAATACCAGTTAATTGTTTGTGCTGTAGGCACTATCGACATTGAAATATATAAAAATCTATGCAGAAATTATAATGTCAAAATTGTAGTAAACGATACCTATAATGTGCTCAACAATGCACATGCCGCCCTGGTTACTTCTGGTACAGCTACTCTCGAAACAGCCCTCTTCGGCGTGGCTCAGGTGGTTTGTTACTATGCTAACTATTTTTCTTACATTATTGCTAAAAACCTTATCAAGTTAAAATATATTTCACTGGTGAATTTAATCTTGGACAAAAATGTGTTAGCCGAATTAATACAGAAAGATTTAAATACAGAAAGAATTAGAAAGGAATTTGAAAAAATTTCGGAAGATACAACACAGCGAAAAGCATTACTTGATGATTATAATGAACTCAAAGAAAAATTGGGTGGAAAGGGGGCTTCTGAAAGAACAGCCACTTATATTTTTAAAGAAATGAGTGAAAGACTTCATGAAATATAATATTTTTGCAAAATAAATTTATCAAATGACACTTATTAAATCAATATCAGGCATAAGAGGTACAGTAGGTGGTGTGCCGGGCACAGGACTAACACCTGTCGACATCGTAAAATTTACATCAGCTTTTGTGGCGTTACAGAAGAAAAATTTATCAAAAGACACTTTAAAATTTGTTATAGGACGCGATGCACGTGTATCGGGCGAGATGGTAAGCTATATAGTAACAGGTGCACTTTTGGGTATGGGTGTTGATGTAACAGACCTGGGGCTGTCAACAACACCTACTGTTGAAATAGCAGTACCACACCTGCAGGCAGATGGTGGAATAATCATCACAGCAAGCCACAACCCCAAGCAATGGAACGCCCTCAAATTGCTTAACGAAAAAGGTGAATTTATTTCTGCCACCGAAGGAAAAAAATTGTTGGAAATGGCGGAAAAAGAAACATACGAATTTGCTAAAGTAGATTTTATTGGCGATTATAAAAAAGATGACACATTGTTTGATGTGCATATTCAAAAAATTCTTAACCTTGCTTTGGTGGATGTAGAAGCCATAAAAAAAGCCGGCTTTAAAGTTTATATCGATTGTGTTAACTCAACAGGAGGGCTTGTACTGCCCAAGCTTCTTAAAGCCCTTGGCGTAGCAAAGGTTTACGAGTTGTATTGTGAGCCCACGGGTATATTCCCTCATAATCCAGAGCCACTGCCCGAGCACCTCGAAGATATTTCGGAAAAAGTAGAGAAATCCGATGCCGACCTTGGCTTTGTTGTGGACCCCGATGTGGACCGCCTCGCCATAGTGTGCGAAAATGGAGAAATGTTCGGCGAAGAATATACACTTGTTGCTGTTGCCGATTATGTGATGAGCTATCAGAAAGGAGATACCGTGTCGAACCTCTCATCAACAAGAGCTCTGACTGATGTAACCTCAAAACATGGCTGCTGCCATTTTGCATCAGCTGTAGGTGAAGTAAATGTGGTGCAACTGATGAAAGAAAAAAATGCCATCATCGGTGGCGAAGGTAATGGCGGCGTTATCTATCCCGAATTGCATTACGGACGCGATGCCCTTGTTGGTATTGCCCTCTTCCTGTCGCATCTGGCTCATTTTGGCAAATCGTGCTCCATGCTCAAAAAACATTTCCCCGAATACCATATATCAAAAAATAAAATTGAATTAAGCCCCGAAATTAACACAGCCGATATTGTTGACAAAGTTCAAAAACACTATTCACAACAAAAACTCAACACCACAGATGGTTTAAAAATTGAATTTGGCAATGAATGGGTACACCTCAGACGCTCAAACACTGAGCCCATTATCCGTATTTATGCCGAAAGCGACTCTATGACCAAAGCGGACGCATTGGCAACAAAAATTATTAACGATATAAAAGAAATATTAAAATCACTTTAACCGATGATTTATTTCGATAATGCGGCATCTACACCTTTATTTCCCGAAGTTGTTGAGGAAATAAATAATACAATGTCCCATGCCTTCGGAAATCCCTCATCTATACATTCATTCGGACGAACAGCCAAAGTGGTGCTCGAAGAGGCAAGAAATATTATTTCTGAATTAATACATGCCAGTCCCTCCGAAATAGTCTTTACATCAGGAGGTACCGAAGCCAATAATATGGCTTTGTGGGGCTGCGTTCATTCATATAACATACAACATATTATCACATCACGAACAGAACACCCCGCGGTACTCAAACCTATTGACGACATATGTAAAACACTTGGTGTTAAACTGAGCTTTTTAAGTACAGATAAAAACGGACAAATTGCTTTATCCGAGCTGGAAAACATTCTTGAAAATGAAAATGAGCCAACCCTTGTCAGCTTGATGCATGCCAACAACGAAACTGGCTTGCTGCTCCCATTAAAGGATGTATCTGCATTATGTGCTAAACATAATACCTTTTTTCATACCGATATGGTACAAACCATTGGTAAATTTCATATCAATTTTAAACATATCCCTGTAAGCTTTGCATCTTGTTCGGCACATAAATTTCACGGACCCAAAGGCATTGGCTTTTTATATATCAACGAAAAAAATAAAATAAAACCTTATATTCTGGGTGGCTCACAGGAACGAAACATGAGGGCAGGTACCGAAAATGTGTACCTTATTGCAGGCATGGCTAAAGCCATCGAATTATGCCATAACAATATGGAAGAAACACAGAAATATATCACCGTACTGAAAAATTATACCACAGAAAAATTAAAAGAATTTGAAGGTGTTACCTATAATGCATCCTCAGATAAAGGGGGCTTACATACTATATTGAGTATTAACTTTCCTGAATTACCACAAACGGAAATGCTTATCCAACAACTCGACATTGAGGGTATTGCCGTTTCGGGTGGCAGTGCCTGTGCTTCCGGAAGCTTTCATTCATCGCATGTGCTTCAGCAATTAAATGTTAAGCCCGACACACCCTCTTTGCGCATCTCTTTTAGCAAGTATAACACGAAAAATGAAATAAACAAATTTATTGAAGTACTGAGAAAAATTGTACATCATGAAAAAAAGAATTAAGAAAAAAAAATATAAAAAGTTTATTTTTAAACTGTCCGAAAAACAGTTCAATATTGTGGAGAAATTTTGTAAGTCTAAAAAAACAACACCCAATAAAATATTTAAAAAAGCCATAAAAGACTATATTGTCAATAATTATGATTTTAACAGCATTGATTATCATATAAGCGAAAACCAGCTTGCACTGTTTGATATTGAAGATAATGAAGAAGAAAATGAAAAAGTTGAGACAGATGAATAATTTCATAATTACATAATGATGGACAAAAAAATCAAAATAGCAATGGCTCAGCTTCTTGTTGAAGGTCGCGAACCTGAAAGAAATTTAGAAAGAGCTGCTAAATTGGTAGCCGAAGCTTCAAAAAATAATTGTCAAATAGTTTTATTACCCGAAACTATTGATTTTGCATGGACACATCCCGCTGCTTTAATTGAAAGCGAGCCCATACCAGGTACTTATTCCGATTTTTTTTGTCAACAAGCTAAAAACCATAACATCTTTATTTGTGTTGGACTTACCGAAAAAACTGAAAAAGGAATCAATTACAATACAGCACTTCTAATCGATAATAAAGGAAATATTATTCTTAAATACCGAAAAATAAACCTGCTCGAAGTAGAACATCCCTATTATGAGGTAGGTACAACCCTTAATGTTGTTGATACACCCTTTGGGAAAATTGGTGTTAATATATGTGCCGATAATTATATCGAGGGTTTGTGTATAGGACATACTTTGGCACGCATGGGCGCTCAAATCATACTTTCTCCTTCATCCTGGACAGTAGATTATTCAATAACCGAAGAAGATGACCCGTATAAGGATAAATGGCTTAAACCCCTGAGTATATTAGCCAGACTTTATAATATTGTGGTTGTTACAACAACGAGTGTTGGCTATATAGTAGGAGGTCCTTATGAAGGGAAAAAACAAGTGGGATGCTCTCTTGCTGTTGGTGAAAAGGGAATTATTGCTCAGGGTCAGTTTAACGAATTTGCAGGAGAACTTATAATTGCAGATTTTGAAGTGCCTGATAGCAAACTTAAAGGCACCCAGTTCGGCGAAAGTTTACGAAAAAAAGGATACAGGTTTGAATAACAGACCCGGCAGGAATAGCTATTTAGCTAAATAATCATCTCCATAGGCAAATACCTTATACCGTTTTCTTCTTGCATAGAACCGGTCTCTATAAAACCCATCTTTCTGTAAATCGGTACTGAAAAGGGTGATGCATGCACATAAATGCGATTAATACCCGGATCCCTTGCTTTGATTTCTTTCAGTGCCTTACTAAACAGTCTCTTGGCAATGCCCTTGCCCTGAAACTGCTTATCAACAAAAAGTAATGAAATATATTTATTATCTCTGATTTCAATCATGCCTACCAGTTCAGACCCAAAAAACGCCAGCCATATATTTATCTGTTTCTGCTGCCTTGTAGCAATTGTTGCGGGCTGTACCCAGCTGTAGAAAAACTGATTTCCCGCTACGGAATAATCAACAGCCACAAATTCATCATACACCTTTCTGATAAGCATTGAAACCACTTCTTCCTGACCTTTTTGAAATCTTTTAATAATTAGTGTGCTCATCTTTCACCTTTTGTAAATAATGATGATATCTCAACTCCTTTATCTTTTATCTCAAAAATATGTATTTTTTTTGAATACCTGTGTTGAAAAAAGCAAATAATTGCTAAGCTTGTAGTGTTTAAGATTTTAGTAACTTACTTTTTTATTATATTTGTTTTTTTATACAATGAATACTGTAATTGTCAACGGCAAACCCACAATGCTTAGCCCGCAAACCTGCACCCGCTGCGTACAGGATACTACTGTGCCGGGCATTACTTTCGACACCCATGGGATATGCAATTTTTGCCATTTTCATGATTTGTTGTCTCAAATTTTTCCTAACGATGAAAGAGGAGAAAAGATACTTGAAAAAATCTTTAGGGAAATAAAAACTAAATCAAAGAAGAAAAAATACGATTGTGTAATAGGCATCAGTGGCGGTAGAGACAGCACTTTTTTGCTCTACCTGGCAGTAATAAAATGGGGCTTAAGACCATTGGCAGTACATTTTAACGATGGCTTTGATAACCCGGTAGCTGGAGAAAATATGCTCAATGCCTGCAAAAAACTTAATGTTGAACTGCGTACGATTACTTCGGACTGGCGCGAAGCAAAAGAACTTAAAATTGATTTCCTGAATGCCTCTGTGCCTGATATTAATCTGGGAACGGATATTGGCATTGCTTCTTCGCTGTATGGTGTGGCAGCTAAAGAAAAAATAAATTATATCCTTATCGGACAGTCGTTTCGTACCGAAGGGGTAAAACCGCTCTCATGGTCTTATTTCGATGGCGATTACCTTAGAAATGTGCACAATTTGTTCGGTAATGTAAAATTAAGGAAATGGACTCCAGTAGATCCCGGATTTAATCTAGGTATAAAAGAATTATTTTATTATACGGTCGTACGTAAAATAAAAACTATTACTCCTATGTATTATTATCCGTATATACGGAACGAAGCAGAAAAAATAATTGTTAAAGAACTGGATTGGGTATATCCCGGAGCTCATTATTACGACGATTTATACCACAGTCTTATTAAATATATACATAGGGTCAAATTTAATATAGACCTTAATATGAACAGTGATTCTGCTTTGGTACGTTCCGGGCAAATGGACAGGGAAACAGCACTGAAAAGAGCTCATGGTATATATGCCATTGAAGACCCCAGAATCATTGATTTGTGTATAAAAAGACTGGATTTATCTGCTGAAGAGTTTGAAAAAATTATGCAATTACCACCAAAAACATTTCATGATTATAATACAAGTTATAATTATATAATGTTGTTTAAATATCCTATAAAAATTTTATCGCATTTTAATATTTTACCAAAAATAACTTATTATAAGTATTTTAAATGTGGTGAATAAAAAAAATGATGGTATCTTGTATTAAAAGTAATGTGTGATTTAACTAATCTTTGATACATCTAACGGCAAAACCTCTTTCCTTGCCATAGCTCTCGCGGTGAATCTGAGGATTGCCGCTGGTAACACCCCTGTACCATGCAGTACTGTCGTCTCTTATACTTGATGTCCAAAAAGAAGCATAATAATTTTCGTGGCTGAATGAACCATTAAGAAAACGGAAACCTGCATATAAAGCATCAAAATTTGCTTCATTATTTTTTAATAATTTTTGTCCCTGAAAAAAACCTCTGTAACCAGTAGAATCTATCATCGTTTCGCTTAATCCCAATGTCCTTTCAAGAATTTTCCAATCATCATCGGTGGGTATGTGCCAGCCGGTAGGACAAATACCTTTGCTGCCAGGTGTTGATGTGTAAACCATCATCTCGTTCCAATCGTATAAACCACCATAGACGGCACAAAAATTAGTGTCGTTTTTAAAGCAATATTTTTCAATGATGGTGTCATTTACAACATCGCTGTGCGCTTCCCCCGAATAGGTGCTGGGAACATATACACCTAAGTTGAGGTTTTGCCTCAGCCAACATTGTTCACCAATAAGAACGGTTGTATACGTATTGCTGTCGGCATCATAAACCAAAGGAATACCCGGACATTCAATACCAATCAGTGGCTCATCATCAATGGGCTTGGGCTTGGGTTCTTTCTTACAAGCCATTGTTAAAATTAATGCAAAAATTAAAAGCAGAGCAGTAATTTGAAATATTTTCATTGCGTTTGTATTTAAGCTTAAATTTTGAGACAAAACAAAATTATTAAAAAATTTTTAATTATACACATTATTGTAATTTTTATTTATCAAATCTTAAGAATTACTATTTTTGAAAGAAAATATTAAATTAATTAAATGGACAATTTTAAAGCTTTTAATCCCACATACTTGCTTTTTGGAAAAGACGTTGTGAGAAAACTCGGTAAAACAACCCGTGAATTTGGTGATAAAACATTGCTCATTTATGGCAAGGGCTCCATAAAAAGGAATGGTATTTATGATTCAGTGAAGAATGTGCTGAGAGATGAAAATGTACATGTGTTTGAATTTTCGGGAGTTAAATCCAATCCCGTTTTTGAAGATGTTGATGCCGCAGCACAAATCGTTAAGAAATATAATATTGATACCATTATTGCTGTGGGAGGTGGTAGTGTGCTGGATACAGCTAAAATGATCAGCATCACGGCAAAAGTCAAACACAGTTGCTGGGATTTTATTATGGAAAAATCATATCCCACCGAAGCTGTCCCTGTTATATGTGTACTTACCCTTGCTGCCACAGGCAGCGAAATGAACCCCTATGCCGTTATTCAAAATGATAAAACAAAACAGAAAATAGGATACGGGCATCCACTTCTATATCCAAAATATTCGTTCCTCGACCCTTCATACACTTTAACAGTTTCTGATAGATATACCTCTTACAGTATCGTCGATATTATAGCCCATTGCCTCGAGGCGTATTTTGGTAAAGGCAATTGCGATTTGACAGATAAAATAAGCATTTCTATCATTAAGGAAACTATGCACAAAGGGCTCAAATTAATAAACGATTCGGACAATTACGAACTCAGAGCCGACATCATGTTGGCATCAACCCTTGCCCTTAATGGCATTACTTTTTATGGCAAATCGTATGGCGACTGGGGTGTGCATTCTATAGGACACGAATTATCTGTTTTATATGATATGGCTCATGGTGCATCTTTATCTATTGCATTTGTGGCATGGCTTAAAATTCTTGCCCCTCGTATCCCCGATAGAATTATTATGCTTGGCAAAGAATTGTTCGAAAATATTGAAACAGTAGATGATGTAATTTCAAATTTTATGTTATTCTATAAAAAAATTGATGCACCAGTTAAAATTTCAGATGTCGTAAAATCTTACAACAAAGAGCAAATCCTTAATCAGTTAAAAATAAACAAGGTGAACGGTTCATGTTATAATTTAAGTCAGCTTGATTACAGCAAACTGGTTGATTATATGTGTGAATAAGCTTTTTATTAATAGAATTTTCCCTGCCAGGTATCCTGCTCTTCCATTCTTTTTTCAATCAATTGTAGTATCTGGTCGTTTCGCAAATATCCGTAGGTATCATCTTTCATTATTGAAGGTCCAGCCAGAAAACGTGGCGGTACTTCACCAGCAAAACGGTCGATAATAATTGCCGGATTAAGACATTCTGTAAATCTAATAATAAGCTCAATATAACTGTCGAGAGTGAACGGCATGAATGCTGTAGGGTCTTTCTTATACATTGTTTCAAGTATAGTCCCTTTAACTATCTGAAGCTGATGTATTTTTAAGGTGTGCACAGCCAGCTTCGACAGGGTAGCAGCCCTTAACAAAATCTCTTCCCTGCTTTCGTAAGGTAAGCCAAAAATAAGATGTACTCCTGCAAGTACATTTTTCGTTGCACATAATTCAAGTGCCTCAACACATTGTTCATAAGTATGCCCCCTGTTTACAATTTTTAGTGTTTTATTGTTGGTGGTTTCCATACCAAATTCAAGAACAATATAGTGTGTTGCTGATAATTCCGATAAATAATCAAGCAATTCTTCATGAATACAATCAGGTCTTGTGCCAATAATCAAACCTATTACATCAGCATATGAGAGGGCTTCGGTATATAAGTTTTTTAGAACATTTATATTTTTGTAGGTATTTGTAAACGACTGAAAATATACGAGATACTTCTGTGCTTTCTTATAACGTATGTTTAAAAAGTCAATACCTTCGCTTATTTGTTGAGTAATGCTTTTAGACGGGTTGCAATAGGAGGGGCTGAATGAAGCATTGTTGCAATAAAAACAACCCTCTGTGCTTATAGTACCATCGCGGTTGGGACAAGTAAATCCGGCATCAACAGATACTTTTTGTATTCTTTCTCCAAAGCGCTTAACACAATAATTGGTAAATGCATTAAAACGCCTATTATGTTGCCAAAAATAACCTTTATTCATTGAGCAAAGCTATTAAAAAAGATTATTTTTTCAGAAAAAAAATACTTTATTCCTTACTTGTAAAAAGAGATACGGTAAGATATCCCATGAGCCCTCCCCAAATCATACTCATATAGGGATTGGAATTGATGGGGCAACCATTGGTACAACCATAAAAATAATAATATAAATAGCCGGCGGTCATCCCTGCCAAAATACCAGCAACATATAAGAAAAGGCGATTTTTTACTAGAGATAAAAGTTTTTTTAATAATGTCATAAAAGCGCTTCTATTTGTTGTTTAAGAAATTCTTTTGTTTGTATGCCCAAAAAACGGCGTTCGGCTTTACCGTTTTTAAATATGATGATGGTTGGTATATTGCGTACATCGTATTGCATAGAAATAGCATTGTATTGGTCAACGTTGAGCTTCGCAATAGTTACTTTGTCCGACATTTCTTTGGCCAATTCATCAATTGTTGGTCCTAAAGTACGACAAGGGGCACACCATGCCGCCCAGAAATCAACAAGCACAACACCCTGACTGATGGTTGAATTGAAATCTTTATCAGTAAGTTCTATTGCTTTTTCTACTTGTTTCTTTTCTGGCTCAGTGTCTTTGCTTGGCTCAACAACAGCTTGTCCATCTTTTTCAGCTTCAACATCATTGTTTTTTCCTGAAGTGTCCTTTTTTTCATTATTCGATGTACAATGTGTAAACAAAATTATTGATGAAATGGCAAAAAGAAATACTAAAGGTTTAAGAAATATTCTTTTTGAGAGATTTAATTTTGATTTAACTATCATAATATAATTTTTTTAAAATGTTTGAATTAATACAAAGGTATTTAATAATTCAATTCATTTATTAAAAAAGAATCAGGATAAAGCTTTATTGATATAATGAACAAGAGAATCTTTACTTTGTACGCCAACAAACTGGTTAACCACTTTTCCATCTTTAAAGATAATAAGCGTAGGAATACTCATTATACCATATTTTGAAGCAACAACACGATTTTCGTCTACATCGAGTTTGGCAATCGTTGCCTTATCGCCTATTACCTCTGCTACTTCGTGCAGAATTGGTGCCTGCATACGACAGGGAGCACACCATGCAGCCCAAAAATCTACAAGGACAACACCCTTTTGAATTAGTTTATCAAAACTCTGGTCATTTACATTAATTACTTCTTTTTTTAGTGCATTCATTTTTTTTAAGTTTTAAAATTATACAAGTCATATTATAAAATTATGCCAAACAATATAAAGTTCTGAAATACAAATATTTACTTTAAATTATTGGCGAAAATTATCAGAATTAAGTTGATGGAAACGTTAACATTATTAACAAAAAGTTTATACCCACAAAGAAAAATTATTTGTTTGTTGCCTCAATTATTTCTTCACTTTCGGAAGCAGCACTCTTCATTACTTCAGGTATAATACCAGGCATAAACTTACCCAATAAAGAGGCATTCATACGTGAGATTATTACACTGCCATCAGCTTTTTCGTAAACTGCAATACGACAAGGCATCATCGAAATGGCTATCCTTTCTTTGTCGCGTGATAGTATTTTATGTGAGAGCTCGGGCTGACAAATTTCTAAAACCTTTGCATTAAGCACATCGGTTTTACCATTTTTACGCATGGTTTCTTTCATGTCGTGTATCACTGGAATTTTCCAATGTTTATCCTCAAATCCTTTTACAAGAGCGTTTACTGTGGTATCAAAACCAGCTTTTGCTGTATTTTCTCTAAAAATAAAATGCTTTGCCGATAAAAATAAATAATAAAAACTGATGAATACACCACCAATAAAACCTATTGAAAGTGCAAGAATAATGTTAATGGTCATGATTTAATAAATTTTGTGAATAATTAAAATAAAACAAAAAATCAAGCCAAATAATATTATTGCCTCATAATCAATAAAATACAATTATTTAATAAAATAAATATTCAAGCATGTGTTAACTTTATTTATTAACTTTGTAAACTTTTTTAAATATTTAAAACATGAAAACAACTTATGATTTTTCCCTTACCGATATTCTACCTGTTTCGATAATATTACTCGACAATACATTAAATTTTATTGAGATGAATACTCATGCACGTTTAAATTTTGATGTGGATAAATTATCCTTAATAAATCTAAAAGATTTAAAATTTTACGAACCCAATGGTTTATCCTTTTCAATTGAAAAATGTATTACAAGTTATTTTAAATTGAATAAAAAACCATTTTCAAAGAGTGTATTATATAAAACACAAGATGGCGTAAATAAGCTGTTTTTTATGCATGTTGAGTATAAGTATTTTCGGAATAGTTATATTTATATTTGTGTATTTAGTGATATTTCATCTGAGATTGATTGTCTGTCAAAAATAAATGAATCTTTAGAGCCCGTGGTATTTTTTGGAAACCGTATAATTGGGCAAAATGAAAAGATGAAAGAATTGCATCGTTTAATAGGTCTGGCAGCCGATTCGAATGCTACAGTTATTATTTCAGGTGAGAGTGGCACAGGTAAAGAATTGGTTGCAGATGCCATCCATACTTTATCGGAGCGAGCCAATAAACCGCTTATAAAAGTAAATTGTGCTTCTTTAAGCGAAACCTTGCTCGAGAGTGAACTTTTTGGGCATGTAAAGGGCTCATTTACGGGAGCTTTTAAAGATAAAACAGGAAAATTTGAGTTGGCTCATCGGGGTACTATTTTTCTTGATGAAATAAGCGAAATAAGTCCATCACTTCAGGTTAAACTATTAAGAGTTATTCAGGAAAAAACTATTGAAAGGGTAGGAGACAATAAACAAATAAAGGTGGATATGCGTATTATTGCTGCAACCAACAAAAACTTAAGAGAGCTTATTAAAGAAGGCAAATTCAGAGAAGATTTATTTTACAGGTTGAATGTGTTTCCAATTCAAACAACACCACTGAGAGAACGCAAAAACGATATTCCTTTATTGTGTAAGCATTTTATTGAAAAATTTAATAAAAACACCAATAAGAATGTGCAATCTGTCTCTGCAGACGCATACCGACTCCTTATGGATTATTGCTGGCCAGGCAATGTAAGAGAACTCGAAAATGTAATTGAACATGCTTTTGTCGTTGTAAAAGGGCAGCTTATTGATATCTTCGATTTTCCACAGGAATTAAGATACATCGCATATAATGAGGGGATATGTAAAAAAGAAAATAACCCCCAAAGCCCCTCTCAGGTAAATGAAATTATAAATGATACACCATTCAAATCAAAAACAGGGAGATTGTTAATTGATAAAGAAACCTTAATCAGAATACTTGAAAAAAATAATTGGAATCAAACAGTTGTGGCTCAAAAAATGGGCATCAGCAGGGTGGCATTATGGAAAAAAATTAAAAAGTTTAACTTGTGATTTTTTTTTATATTTACATTTATTTAAATAAAAAATTATATATTTGCCAAAATTTAAATACTTTAAGATAACCTAAATATTAATTAAAATAAAAAAATAAAAAATGAAAAGGATTAACATTTTAACACTTGCAGTTCTGGTACTTTCAGTTTTTATGATTTCCGGTTGCGGACTAAAAAAGATGGTTAAGAAATACGATACCGTTAAATATGAAACAGCCCCCAATCCATTAGAAACACATGGTCAGAAAATA
>Ga0116143_10002587_pt1 | contig 19429 bp, 14 predicted proteins | sample AD_UKC034_MetaG_FD_89745 | JGI IMG/M metagenome (GOLD analysis project Ga0116143, IMG submission 89745) | Active sludge microbial communities of municipal wastewater-treating anaerobic digesters from USA - AD_UKC034_MetaG | ecosystem: Engineered > Bioreactor > Anaerobic > Digestate | place: USA...
CCGACATAGAAACTCAGGTCATTTGGTGCGCCATTCCTTACTGAGAGGGCGATATTCAATCCGCGATTGAAGGGATACCAGGCACCCAGATCGATTACCTGGAGATCCCAATGACCATTCGTAGCGAAAATGATATCGACATCCTTGACCCGGGTGCGTCCGTTATAGACCGATACATAATACACTTGCGGATAGGCGTAATCATCCTGGCCAAGGCCCGATACATATTCTATGCCAATATACCTGACTCTTGGTATCACTCCTCCCGTCTTCTTATCATACCCGGGCATCGGGCAGTATATTTTGACCATCGGATACAATGAAGAGATCTTCGCTCGCAAGAGGGTATCTAGGCCACTGCCGTAATAATCAACCCTTTCTATATCAACATCATTCACATCCGCCACTGCATTCAGCCCATGAACGAAGACGGTATCATAATTGGTATAAGCACTGCCATCAAGGACCGGGCTTTGTGTATCAACACTACCTGATATTAGCCCGGTTGGAGCGATCATCGTATCCGCCGGACTCACTGAGGGTATTGATGCTGTCGCATCAGGTCCCTGGACAACGAGTTCTTCCTCCGTATCCCCCGGTTTCTTTGCCATCGTTGGCATGATACAGAGCATTATAATGAATACTCCAAGCAACACCACCATCATGCGTTTCATCTTCTCACACCTCGTGGAAAGGATACCTCTGAGAGACTTCAGATGATTTGCCCCCCTATCAGAGTTCCTTGTTACCCACTTCACCGGTTCTGTAAAAAAACCTTACCTGGACGTGCTCCCTTAAGTTGAACCCTGCATTCAATATCGGGTTAAACCTGCGAAGGCACTGAAATGGTTTTAGCACCGTTGTTCAAAATGGGAGAGTTTCATTTTTTCAAAAAAAGGAACGTTCAGAATGGGAAACATCATCAGGAAGTTACCATTCAAACCTGGCTCCATACCCACATACTGCGAAAGAACTTGGTGCATCCATTCCGTTCCTGATATAGAGAACGAGATTCAATCCACGATCGAAGGTATACCACTCACCAAGATTAATAATTTGAGTCGTCGGGCTCGTACTAGAGAAGGTCATACTGAAGGAATCGACTTGGGTGTATCCATTGTATACGCCGACATAATAAACCTCAGGCCAGGCCTTCGATCCTGATACCCCAAGGCTGTAATGCTGCACTGCAAGATATCTGACTTTTGGCTGCACTCCCCCGGTCTTCAACTGATAACTGGGAATCGGACAAAATATGCCGGTTTGGGGATAATACGTGGACGTCTTTGGATTCAGCCGTGTATAAACGCCCCGTTCAAGTAATTCAACCCGCTCTACATCAGGATTGGGTACATAATTCTCTGCATTCACTCCATGGACGAAGACGGTGTCATAATTGGTAAAAGCACCACCGTCCAGGACCGGGCTTTGGGTGTCAATGCTGCCATATACTGGCCCGGCTGGAGTAATCACGGTATGCGCTGGACCCTCAGATGGTACTGATCCCGCTGCATCAGGTCCTTGGACAAGAAGGTCCTCCTCCATATCCCCTGGTTTCTCTGCCATCGCTGGCATCACACAGAGCATTATGATGAATACTCCGAGCAACACTACCCTCATGCGTTTCATCTTCTCACACCTCGTTGCAAGGATACATCCGAGAGACTGAGAGGCCTCCTCACTCCTATCTGTCAGAGCTCCTTGTTGCCCACTACACCAGTTCTACGGTAAAAAGCTTCTCTGGTGCCCAATCCCTGCTGGTGTCTGCGATAGGTTCACTTGGGTTGGGACTGCGTCAACATAATCACCTATAACATGAGAAGATGCAGATCATTTCCTGAGAGGTGGAGATCAGGATGGCCTTGGAAAAAACCAGTGTAATTATGACAATCCTCATTGCCATGCTGGCAATGAGCGGAGGAAACGTGAGTGCTGCAGTACCGACCGGCGCGTCGGAAGTCGATGGATCAGGATGCCCCAGCTGCTTTCTTCCCATAGCAGAATTTACCTCTGATATTCGGTATGGCAATGCCCCGTTGACGGTCCAGTTCTTCGATCAGTCCATAAACTCCCCGACCAGCTGGGCGTGGGATTTCCAGAATGACGGCATCAGGGACAGCCAGTCGAAAAACCCGGCCTTCACCTACCCGGAACCCGGCACATATTCCGTGAAATTGACGGCAACCAATGGGCAGGGGAGTGATACCGAGATCAAGTACCGCTACATCACGGTGTTTCCCAAGCCGACCATCACTGTAGTGTCTCCCAACGGCGGTGAAGACTGGCCCCGGGGCACGTACCAGATCATCAGGTGGGAGTATACCGGGTATCCGGGTACCACGGTCAGGATCGAGCTGCTGAATGGGTCAACCCTGTTCGGGATCGTCACCCCCGGCACCCCGGTGGGAACAGACGGAACAGGGTCTCTCATCGTGCCAGTCCCGCCTGACATGCCCCTCGGGACCGAGTACCGGGTCCGGGTCAACAGCACCCGCTATCCGAGCGTAGGTGATACCAGTGATGCCACCTTCTCGATCAGTGTGGTCCCCTCCATCACGGTCGCAACTCCGGGGGGCGGTGAGGACTGGGTGCAGGGTTCCCTACAGACCATTCGGTGGAACTATACCAGCGATCCAGGCCCATCCGTGAAAATCGAGCTCCTGAAGGGAACCGCGGTACGGGTGGTTCATCCAAACATGGATATCGGATCGGGAGGATCGGGATCGTTCCCGGTGACGGTTCCTTATTCCCTGCCCCCGGGGAACGATTACATGATCCGGGTCACCAGTACCCGATGTCCGACCTGTATTGATACGAGCGATACTCCCTTCACGATAAGTCCGGCTATTACCATGATCTCTCCTGATGGCGGTGAAGCGTGGCTTCAGGGTTCCAGCCAGACCATCAGGTGGAGTTATACCAGTAATCCCGGCTCCATGGTGAAAATCGAGGTACTCCGGTCGGGAACGCTCTTAAAGACCATCAGCTCCAGCTATCCTATCGGATTGAATGGAACGGGATCTCTGGATCTGACCGTTCCCTTCTCCACCCCCCTCGGTGATGATTATACGATTCGAATCACCAGCACCAGCTATCCTGCCTGTACGGACACGAGCGATGCACCATTCACGATTGTTCCCGCTCTCACCGTTGTCACTCCTGACGGAGGGGAAGACTGGTTCCAGGGTTCCCTCCATACCATTTGGTGGAGCTACAGCGGCAATCCTGGGTCCACGGTAAAAATCGAGGCACTCCGATCGGGCACGCTTTTAAAGACCCTCAGCTCCAGCTGTCCTATCGGATTGAATGGAACGGGATCTCTGGATCTGACCATCCCCTTCTCCACCCCCCTCGGTGATGATTATACTATCCGGGTGACCAGCACCAGCTATCCTGCCTGTACGGACACGAGCGATGCACCATTCACGATTGTTCCCGCTCCGATCGACGCGAGTGAATCCGGTCCCTATATTGTTCCGATTCCCTCCTCCACTCCGTTGGGATCGGACTACTGGATACGGGTTACCAGCACCAGCTATCCGGCCTGTACTGATGTTAGCAACGGGACGTTTGCGATTAGTGATGCATGAGCGTCGAGTGGGAGGTGGCCCATCTTTTTCAATTTAATCGGAAATTCATCTGGTATGCATGATAATCGATGGTAATTCAGCGTTTACTAGGGGGTATGGGAGACCGGTGAAACTGATAGGGGGTATTTCCCTGGTAATAGTGAGGAAATGAGCCAATATATATGCAATCTGGCATTGTTCTCTAGAGAATTCAGCAATTAAAAAAGAGAGGGCTACCACTCAAACCTGGCTCCATATCCTCCGATCATGACATTCCCGTAAGATGTCGATGATGGATTTCGAATTCCTAACACCATATTCAATCCGCGATCGAATAGATGCCAGCCTTCCAGATCAATAACTCGAGTTGTAAAGCCTGCGGTGCTTTTGAGTGGAGGGTTAAAACTAATATATCCAAGAGAATTGTGGCCATTAAATATCCATACCCCGGTAATTTCTGCTGTTTCCGATGTCTTATACTCCAAGCCAAGATATCTGGCTCTGGGTTGTATACCTCCCTGCTTCGAATGATAACTAACAAAGGGGCAGCTTACATAGACATTATAAACAGATGGATTAAGATTAATAGAATGGCCGTCAGAATAATCGCCCTCAAAATTAACACCGAATGAAGAGGGATTGGCCTTTGCCATCGTCCCATGAATGAAGAGGGTATCATAATTGGTAAAGGCACTCCCATCGAGAACCGGAGTTTGCGTATCAATGCGATAGGTATCACCCATTGTTCTTGATATTCCTCCAGGATTCGTGGTTTGTTCAAATGTTCCCACCGTCGCAGTATTCATTTCCCCGGCAACGACACCCTCCTCTGTATCCAGAGGTTTTGCTGCCATCGCTGGCGTAATACAGAGCATGACGATGAATATCCCGATTAGTACTCCCATCACCTGTTTCATCTTGAACACCTCGCTTTACGGATACAATCAGAGAGACGGAGGTGGATGAATCAAGGTAAGAAAAAAATATCAGATTTTGTTTTGTATAACCCTCTCGACCCACTCCAATCCAGCTTTTGTATCTAATACCCCTTCACGGGTTCTTGAATAAAAAGATTGGGCTCGGGAGCCGCTCCCAATTACCGCTCAGACGCCACCACGATCCGCCATTCCGTCCCGTGGAGCCCCACCGTCCCCCATACCGCATCCTTCACAACAGCAGGACCGCCTTTCGTGGGGGTGAAGGTATAGGTGCCATTCCCGTCAGGCTGGGCAACGATCTTCTGCACGAACGCCACGAGGTCGGGGTAGTCGGCAAAGGCCGGGTCGGTGAGCATATCCCGCCCGACAAGACCAGCAGGATCCCGATCGTAGATCAGGTGGCTGCCTATATCGATTGCCCACGCGGTGTAATTGGTACCTTCAAGGGCTTTATCGGCATGGTCTGCGATCAGTTCCTGCGGGTTGAAAAGGACGGTAGCAAGGCCGAGGAACGTTCCGTTGCTGTCCGTCACTGGTCTCCGGATGGAGACGGCATCAAATCCTTCTGCTGCCGGGAAGACAAGGGTCATCAGGGGACGGCGTTCCTGCAGTGCCTGCTGGTTGTGGCTCTCGTTGCCAACATAGGTCCCGACCGCAGCCCAGTACTGCTCCGGCATGATGGCCGCTATCTGCCCTTCAGCGGAGATAGAGACAGCATCAATCGCATACGGAGTGGTAGCAGCGACCAGCGCAAGAGTTGCGTTTGCCCCCGGCCCGCTGATCCCTGTTGTACTCATCGCGGAGGCTGCCGTCGCAAGAATAGCATCCATCTCCTGCAGGGTGGCATTCACCCCGGTGATGAGCCGGGTGAGTGCTGCGGACGTGCTGGTTGCCGCAAGGGGGGTTCCACACGTCGGTTCCAGCCCGGTGGTCGTGGTATCGGGAGCTGAGGTACAGCCCGCTGCGATGACGATGACAATGACGAGGAAAGAGACGTATTTCAGGGCGTTCATACACCACATTCTGGCAGGGTGATATTAAACTGATGGTGGTTGATCAACATCCCTGATAGGAGCCACCGGCCATTGGAAAATCCCGTGAGATTCATGGGAGCTACCTGGGTCTCCCCCCTGTTGAGGAGCAAGGGATCTCCCCCCCTTCACACAACCGTGGTACCGCAGGGCTGACCCTTCTTGCCATTCACCGGGTTTCATCCAGGAACAGGTGGCAGGCCGGGCACCACCATCCGATGGGAACCGAGCGCCGTTTCCGGTTCTCATCGAGGATCCTGATGTACGTCCGGTACATCTGCTGGGGTCCCTTCCGGTTCCCGGAGGTGGTGGTCCTGCAGTGGTTGGGACATCGTGGACTTGTGCACACGATCTTTCACCTTGCCGATGCACCTGATAAACCTGCCGACACCCGGCGGGTAGGGAAAATAGAAGGTTTTCTGATACGAAAGGGAATGGTTCTGGCTCCTCTGAAAATGGCTGTGACTCAACAGATCAGAAGAGTGAGGGAAAACGGCCGGATCGCTCCTCATCTCTGTCGGAAAAGGATCCTTCTCTGGAATTGTTGGTTCGTTTCACCCAGTTTCACCCAGGGTTCCCATCCCGTCTTTCGGTGAGTTCGATGGTGTCCTGGTTCAGAACGTTGGAGTATCACCAGACAGGCGTTACCTTAAAATAGGGGTGCACTGATGAGATATTCATCCCAGAACGGTTGGGGATGCAGGAAGAAGGGGGAAACAGATGTATACGCTCACGCTGACAAAGGAAGAGGTCTCGATCCTGAAGGACGTGCTCGAAGAATATCTTTCAGATCTCCGGATGGAGGTTGCCGACACCGACAAGCAGGACTTCCGTAACCATCTCAAGAAGGAGGAGGAGACGATCAAGGAAATTTTGGGGACCCTGTCCCGGATGCAGTCCGGAGTGTAGGAAGGCGTTGCGGGATGGTCGTTCTGCCTGGACCGGAAGAAAGGAGGGAAGGGAAGTGATCAGGGAGGGTGTCATTTTTGCGTTCGGGTATTTTACCGTAAACGCAGGGAGAGAAGAACAGTTTCTGGAGAAATGGCAACAATTTGCCCAGTGGACGTTGAACCATGCCAAAGGTGCCCGGTGGATGTACATCGTGCGCGACAACGATGATCCCCGGCTCTTCGTCGCCTTCGGACCCTGGGAATCCCAGGAGAGCATTGCTGAATGGCGGCAGTCTTCGAAGTTCAGGGCGGCCTTTGCCGAACTTTCAGCCCTCTGCGACCGGATCGAGGAAGGGACCATGACCGAAGTGAATCATGTGAAGCGATAGCGGTCGTAATGCGGAGAGGTCAGATCAGCCGGAACAGGACAGAGAATACCCGTGGGAGAGGAGGAGAGACGGGGGTGGTAGGATCTCCGGAAACATATTATAATCTGAAATCGATAAAACATTGGCGGTATTCTATCCTCCATATGCCACCTTGATCAGGAGTGCCGCTAGTGGTGGGATCACCATAAGGTAAAATGTAGGAACGAATCTTAAAAACCCCCAAACCCCACCACTTTTAACAGGATACTGTTTTCCATTCCTCTCCCTTCATGATTCATACGTTAGTTACCGGGGGGTTCCTCTCCCCCTCCTGTCTGGGCCGGTCACGAAGATTCGCGATAATTCAGGGTATGCCTGATTCGTTGCCTTGGTTGCCGGCTCTTCGTCGAATTTTTTAAAGATTCGTATCCGATCTACCTGATTTCCGTTTCGACAGAATCGAGCCCAGGCCGATTCTCAAACGAAGAATCGTTTAAGGGCGGAACTTTTGCTCCCGGACGGATCGGAATCCCATAGGCGCATCAGCCGGGAGATGGTCCTGAACGGGAATGATACATCGTGAGAGGTTGGCGTTGAGATTTTCGGGAAGATGCACGACCGTTCGAACGTACTGTGCTCACCTTGCAGCGATGATATCCTACAATCAGATGGTTGTCCAAAGGGAAAGAAGCATCCAGGATGAAAACGGCAGAGGCATGTTCAGGGGGAACTGTCAGTAACCGCCCTTCGGTTGATCATAATCTAAGGAGCTGTCGGGGTATGTGGATCGGAAAAAAAACTACATGATTCCTTCAAGGGACACATGCATACGAGATGAAAATGCCGGAGGCATTTTCATATAAAAAAATTACATGATTCCTTCGAGGGACACATGCATACGAGATGAAAATGCCGGAGGCATTTTCATATAAAAAGAGTAAAAAGAACCTGGAATTACTACATCTTTATTGCGAGCAGGACATCCTCTTCCTTGATGGTCTTTCGTCCCGCATGCATTGCAAGCCTGTTTGCCTCACGGGTCAGGTTTGCAATGTATTCTTCTGCGCCCTTTACCAGAGCAATAGCACCGTCGTGACCGACACGCTCTGCTCCATTCTTCTTCGCAATTCTGATAACTGCTGCGATAGGTAAATCTGCCACCTTGATTACCTCACGAAAAAGGAGGATTTGGTGGTATATATAAGTAACCGTCCTTTTTCACAAAAAAGGGGAGAGTGGTGGGAATATGGGAACAGTTTTCGTATTCATCATCTGTACCGTCCCATGGACGTCTGTGATGCTCCCCTCTCATTTCTCCATTCTGGTTTTGCCAGGATCCGAATCTGTTGCCTGTCCCGGGGTACTTCTTGTTCTCTCTCATGATGACATCAGACCGGGGGAGGACCGGAAATGGCCGGCTCTACCAGTATCGGTACATTTCAGGGTGCCGGGACTACGAAGTATATGGCGTACACTCTGCCGATGTTCCGCGTCATGTGGCCTCTGCCCGTGGTATCTTCAAGGAGAACAAGGTCTCCCGGGGCGAAGTGCCTCACCTCGCCATCGGTCGTCTCCATCTCCACGGTTCCCGACATGAGTGCGAGGAACTGCCGGGTGGGGGCCGGATGCCATTCGCCGATCCAGCCGGGTTCGAAGGTATAAAACCGGTACTTCGTTGCAGGATGATCACCTGAAACGTAAAACGGAGCAGCGGGGGGTGCTGCCTGGACACTGCTCTGCTCGATGATATTGGTAGCAAAGTGCGAGCCGCCCTTTTCATCAGCATAGATCCGATGATACTTTACTTTGGCGAGCTTCTGCGAAGGGATCTGGGTCATGGGGTATACGCTCCAGGGGATGCAGGGGACGAACCCTGCTTTCCCGATGAGAAGAGAAACAGAACGGTGAACGATAAATGTTACGACACGGATTTTCGGAGCTTTCATGGTTCAGGGAAATCAGGTCAAACAGGAAGGGAATGGGTCAGAGCGGTCGGCGCAGGGGTCACCTTCCCGGGCGAAATCAGCAACGCGTTCAGCCGGGATAGCTTCATAGTCATCAGCAACGATGGTCGCGATATCCGGAGAGAAGATAGTTCCGGAATCGTGTGTCGTTAAGGAACCGGAGAACATCCGGTGCTCAATGAATGGCTGTCGTTCTCGTAGTACTGTATTTAAACCCGGTCATTGTCAGAGGGGATCCCTGGAATTATGTAGTATGACAGAAAAAAAATCCTGCATGAACACCCGCCGGAATGCACGCCAGGAGGGAGTCGGCCTCATTCCGTCCAGGGGTTCCATCCAGGGGTGCCAAGCGGGGAAGGATCACCCTCTTCATCGGGACAGGAGGGCACATGCCTGGAGATGACCATCCGGCAACTCATCTGCAATACCTGCCAAGCATGACGAGCGATTACAGCAGGATCTCTGACACCGCCAAGGCAATCGATCCGTTTATTAAGCCGGCACTTCTCTCCTACCTCGCATCGCTCCCCCTTTCTTCCGCAGGAAGGCAGCTGGGATCCCCCTTTGTGATTGCAGATTATGGGGCCGCCGACGGGGTCAATTCAAGCCAGCTCCTTGAGCAGATCATCCGGTTCCTCCGTCAGGAACATCCCCTTCTGGGCATACGGCTGGTGTATATCGATATTGCTGATCCTGCCCCGTTCCACCACTTCTGGAAGAATTCAGGACTCTCAGGACTCCCCCGGGTCGAGGCTGAGTACCTCCAGCGCTCGTTTTATGACCCCCTCCCGGAACTGGCCGGGAATGTGGATATCGGTATCTCCTCCACCTCCCTGCACTGGCTCAATACAAAAACGGTTGATACCACATTCTTCTATCATCCCACCTGCATCCAGGCAAACCAGCTCCCTGCAGCTGAACGGAAAAAGTTTTACAGCAAATGGATCAGTGACTGGCGGGTCTTTTTCCGCGAACGCAGCCGGGATCTCGCTCATGGAGGGATGTTGTATCTGGCCACCCTGACTGACCTTGGCGGCGACCGGTGGCCGGCGTCGGCAGGATACAATAACCTCCGTGAAGTGTGTGTCTCGCTCTACCAGGAGGGCCGTATCTCAAAACAGGAACTCGATGCCATTTTCATCCCCGATTACTTTGCGACACCGGATGAGATAGCATCCCTGGTGGCAGAAGAGAGTATCAGTCAGCACTTCTCCCTGAAGTCCCTGAAAACCCTGACCGTCCCCTGTGCGTATAGCTCACGGATGCAGAATGCAGGGAACGATGCCCGGAAACGCCAATACCTTGCCTACTCCCTTGCACGGGTCGTCCGGGCATGGAGTGAGTCTTCGATCAGGGTCGGCCTCTCCCGGGATCATGAAGGTCTTATCGATGAGATATATCGCCGTCTGGCGGAGCGGTTTTTTGAGCGGCCGGAAGGATTGCCGTATCAGTACTGCCTGATGGAATTGCTCAGGAGGAATACTCCCGCCAGGGATTGAGGGATTCGGCCCCGGCATGGGAACTGGCGCCTTCCAGACCTAAGGAGATAGGGATTGATCCCGATGGCAAAAAGGGAAGGATTTCCTGCTGTCCCTTATTCTGTATCCCGAGGCGATTATTCGGTGAAAATTGAGGTGAGATGAGGTGATGCAACCAGATGGGTGCCGATTGTAGTAGTCCGTACCGACAGAGATGCCGACAACAAAAAAAGGGGTAGGTATCGAATCAGACGATCGCAAAGGCGATATCGCTGGTATCGCTGCATGCCGGATACGTGGTGCTGGTGACCCGGACCCGGTAATCGGACCCGGTGGGAGTTGAGGCAGGGATCGTCACATTGTACCACCCGGAGCCGATGGGTATCCCGGTGATGGTTTTCAGGGTGCTGTTGCCCTTGATCACATCGATCATCACCGTTGCTCCCGGACTTCCGATATAGGTCCAGCCCATCGGGAGGGTGCTGCCAAGGGGATAGCTGCCTCCGTTAGGAGATATGACCGTGATTGCCGGACTGATGGTGAAGTAATCATCGCCCGTGTCGGTCCAGGCCGTGTTGCTGGTGCTGGTCACCCTGATCCGGTAGTCGGAGCCGAGGGGAGTGTTGTAGGGTAAGCGGTTCAGGATGAATGAACCCTGACCGTCGGACCCGATGGTCGTAGCGGGGGTGATGACCGCGAGAATTGCCTCGCCCCGGAGGGCCTCGATCTTCACCGTGGGTCCCGGATCGCCGGTATAGGTCCAGTTGATGGCCAGGGGGGAACCCTGCAGGTAGTTCTCGCCCCCGTTTGGTGATATGAGAGAGATTGATGCACTGGTGTTGGTAATGACCGAGAACGATGCATCACTGGTATCGGTATAAATGGGATTGCTGGTGCTCGAGATTCGGAGACGATAAGTAGTGCCGGCCGGGGCGTTCTTCGGCAACGTCAGGGTCATCGAGCCCGTTCCTCCGGAACCAACCGGGGTTTTCGGAGTGATGACCGCGATGGCAGTATCTCCCCGGAGTGCTTCGATCTTCACGGAGGGTCCGGGATCACCACCATAGTCCCATTGTATGGTCTGGGTGGTCCCCTGCTCCCATTCCTCTCCGCCATTGGGAGAGAGAACGGTGAGGGGAGGGATGATCGAGAAGGGGGCATCGCTCGTGTCGGTATACGTCGCGTTGCTGGTGCTGGTAACCCGGATCAGGTAATCGGATGCTAACGGGGCGCTGTAGGGGAACGTAAAGTTGAATGAGCCAGATCCATCCAGCCCTATGGTTGTATTCTGGGCGATAACCCGGACTGCTGACCCCTTCAATACCTCTATCTTTACCCCGGGTCCGGGATCGCCGGTGTAGTCCCACCGGAGAGTCTGGGTAGATCCCTGTTTCCATCTTTCTCCGCTGTTTGGTGAATCAACCGTGATCGGTGCACCGGCAACGATTGAGAACAGAGCATCGCTGGTATCGGTGTACACGGGATTATTGGTACTGGTGATCCGGATCTTGTAATCAGATCCAAGCGTCTGGTTATAGGGGACTGTCCAGTTGAAAGACCCTGACCCTCCCGGACCAAGCGTAGTAGCGTTGGCGATGACATGGTCGACTGCCTCACCATTGAGCAATTCGATCTTCACCGTTGAGCCTGGGTCGCCAGTGTAGTTCCACTGAATGACCTGGTTGGATCCCTGCTTCCAGGTCTCCCCACCGTCAGGTGATACCATCGTGATAATTACACCGGCACCAATTGAGAAGGGGGCATCGCTGGTATCGGTGTACACGGGATTACTGGTACTGGTGATCCGGATCTTGTAATCAGATCCAAGTTCCTGGGTATCGGGGACCGTCCAGTTGAAAGACCCTGACCCTCCCGGACCAAGCGTAGTAGCGTTGGCGATGACGTGGTCGACTGCCTCACCATTGAGCAATTCGATCTTCACCGTTGAGCCTGGGTCGCCAGTGTAGTTCCACTGAATGACCTGTTTGGACCCCTGCTTCCAGGTCTCCCCACCGTCGGGTAATACCAGGGTGACAGGGGAAAGGAGAAACTTCTGGATGCGGTGGTTATTGCAATCTGTTACGTAAATATGTCCTGCAGGACTGACCGCCACACCAATTGGGCTATTGAATTCACCATCGTCGGATCCCTTACTTCCCCACTTCGTGATAAACGAGCCGGTTGCGTTGAACTTCTGGATGCGGTGGTTTTCTGTATCTGAGACATAGACGTTCCCTGCGTTATCAACCACAATACCATATGGCCCAGGGCTTCCCCACTTCGTGATAAACGAGCCGGTTGCGTTGAACTTCTGGATGCGGTGGTTTTCTGTATCTGAGACATAGACGTTCCCTTCATTATCGACCGCAACACCTGTGGGATGATTGAACAGGCCGTCGTCGGCTCCATAGCTTCCCCATTTCAGGATAAAAGCGCCGGTTGCGTTGAACTTCTGGATGCGGTGGTTATAGTAATCTGCCACGTAAACGTTCTCTTCGCTATCGACCGCAACACCGTATGGTTTATTGAACTTGCCATCCCCAGATCCCTCGCCTCCCCATTTGGTGATAAACGAGCCGGTTGTGTTGAACTTCTGGATACGGTAATTTGACCAATCTGCGACGTAGACGTTCCCTTCGTTATCGACCGAAATACTAATCGGGCACCAGAACTGGCCGTCGCCATATCCCCAAACTCCCCAGTTCGTGATAAACGAGCCGGTTGCGTTGAATTTCTGGATGCGGTTATTATTAGTATCTGTGACGTAAACGTTCCCTTCGTTATCAACTGCAATACCATATGGCCATTCGAACAGGCCATCCTCATCTCCCCAGTCTCCCCACTTGAGGTCGAAGACGTAGGATTCAGCTGCTGCGGTTGCGATACCTGGTATGGCACACAGTATCAATGTGGCCATCAGAACGAACATAATGTGTTTCCTCATGTACTATCCCCAAAACACCCGACATTACCGGAGGGGCACAGAGACCTTACAAGAGGTAATTGGATGATGCTCCCCCTTTGACGGATAAGAGAAGATTATTGTCTTGTTATTTATTTGTGTATGAAATGATGACAGCCAGGCAGGCGATCGCTGTTCTCCCTTAAGAGGGTAATGGCCATTGAAGACTGCGAACCAGTGTCTTCCCGTTTTTTCATCCCATCCGGCAGAAGGGTATGACAGAGAGGCCGATACCAAAATAGAGAATTATTGGATCAGATGATCGCAAAGGCGATATCGCTGGTATCGCTGCATGCCGGATACGTGGTGCTGGTGACCCGGACCCGGTAATCGGACCCGGTAGGAGTTGAGGCAGGGATCGTCACATTGTACCACCCGGAGCCGATGGGTATCCCGGTGAGGGTTTTCAGGGTGCTGTTGCCCTTGATCACATCGATCATCACCGTTGCTCCCGGACTTCCGGCATAAGTCCATCCCATAGGAAGGATGCTGCCAATGGGGTAGCTGCCGCCTTGGGGAGACACGACCGTGATTGCCGGGCTGATGGTGAAGGGGTTCGCACTGGTATCGTTCCAGGAGGGATAGGTGGTACTGGATACCCTGACCCGGTAATCAGAGCCCGGGGGAGTGTTGTAGGGTAAGCGGTTCAGGATGAATGAACCCTTACCGTCGGACCCGATGGCCGTGGCGGGGGTGATGACGGCAAGGACCGTCTCCCCCCGGAGGGCCTCGATCTTCACCGTGGGTCCCGGCTTGCCGGTATAGGTCCAATTGATGGCCAGGGGAGAACCCTGCAGGTAGTTCTCGCCCCCGTCCGGTGATATGAGAGAGATTGATGCACTGGTATTGGGAACGACCGAGAACGAGGCATCACTGGTATCGGTGCATCCCGGATAAGCGGTGCTGGTGATCCGGATCCGGTAGTCAGAGCCCAGGGGGGTATGGTAGGGGAACGTCAGGTTGAATGAACCCTGACCGCCCGATCCAATAGCCGTTGCGGGGGTGATGACCGCGAGAACCGCCTCCCCCCGGAGCGCCTCGATCTTCACGGTAGCCCCGGGAGTACCCGTGTAGTTCCACGTGAGGGTCTGCGGTGAACCCTGCGGGTAGTGCTCGCCACCGTCAGGCGATACCACTGTGATTGCCGGCCCGATCGTGAAGGGATTATTGCTGGTATCGGTGAAGGTTGCATTGCTGGTACTGGTGATCCGCACCCGGAAATCAGATCCCAGGGGTGCATTATAGGGGAGTGTCAGATTATAAGATCCTGCACCTCCCGATCCGAGCGGGACCCCGGGAATCGTTGCCAGGACGGTTGCACCGTTCATCACATCAATACGTACCATAGGTCCGGGATCCCCAAGGTATTCCCACCGGATGGTCTGCTGGGATCCCTGTATCCAGTGCTCTCCCCCATTCGGCTGGGTGACACCGAGGGAAATGAAGGAGAACTTCTGGATGCGGTGGTTATCTTTATCTGCGACGTAGACATTCCCCGCGTTATCGACCGCCACACCAGTGGGATACTGGAACTGGTCATTGCCGCTCCCCTCACTTCCCCATTTCGTGATAAACGAGCCGGTTGCGTTGAACTTCTGGATACGGCGGTTTCCAGCATCTGCGACGTAAACGTTCCCTGCGGTATCGACTGCAACATCATAGGGAGTCTGGAACTGGCCATCGGCCGATCCCGCTCCACCTCCCCACTTCGTGATAAACGAGCCGGTTGTGTTGAACTTCTGGATGCGGTTGTTATATTTATCTGCGACGTAGACATTCCCCGCGTTATCGACCGCAACACCAGAGGGATTATGGAACTGGCCATTGCCGGATCCATACTCGCCCCATTTTGTGATAAACGAGCCGGTTGCGTTGAACTTCTGGATGCGGTGGTTGTAGGTATCTGCGACGTAGACGTTCCCCGCGTTATCGACTGCAACACCATAGGGACCTGCGAACTGGCCATCGTCGGTCCCCTCACTTCCCCATTTCGTGATAAACGAGCCGGTTGCGTTGAACTTCTGGATGCGGTTGTTATTATTATCTGCGACGTAGACATTCCCGGCGTTATCGACCGCCACGCCAAAGGGATAATCGAACTGGCCATCGGCCGATCCATGGCCCCCCCACTTCGTGATAAACGAGCCGGTTGCGTTGAACTTCTGGATGCGGTCGTTGGAGGTATCTGCGACGTAGACGTTCCCCGCGTTATCGACTGCAACACCATAGGGTAACTGGAACTGGCTATCCCCAGGTCCAGAGCTTCCCCACTTGAGATCATAGACGTAGAATTCAGCTGCAGCCGTCGCGATACCTGGTATGGCGCACAGTACCAATGTGGCCATCAGTATGAAAACAATGTAGTTCCTCATGTACTATACCCCAAAACACCCGACACCACCGGAGGGGCACAGAGACCTTTCATGAGATAGTTCGATGATGCTCCCCCCTTGATGGATAAGAGAAGATTATTGTGTCGGTATTTATGGGTGCCTGTTTGGATTACAGGCGGGCAAGATTCTGGGGCTCTCCCCCTTATATGAAACGGGTTCTGAAGGAGAGAGGATCCTGTTTTCATATTCCGATAGGGCAGAAAGGATTGGGAGAGATACCGACAATAAAAAAAGGGATAGATATCGAATCACCAGATCGCAAAGTCGAGGTCGCTGGTATCGGTGCATGCCGGATACGTGATGCTGGTGACCCGGATCTGGTAATCGGGCCCGAGGGGAGTTGAGGCGGGGATTGTCACATTGAACCATCCGGAGCCACCAGAGCCGATAGGTATACCGATGAGGGTTTTCACGATGCTGGAGCCCTTGATCACATCGATCTTCACCATTGTTCCGGGGGTTCCGGCGTAGGTCCACCCCATGGGAAGGATGCTGCCGATGGGATAGCTGTCACCGTTCGGAGATACGACCGTGATCGCCGGGCTGATGGTGAAGGGGGTAGCACTGGTATCGTTCCATGCGGGATAGACAGTACTGGATACCCGGATCCGGTAATCGGAACCCAGGGGGGTGTTGTAGGGGAAGGTCAGATTGAACCATCCCGACCCGTTTGACCCGATGGACGTTGCAGGGGTGATGACGGCAAGGACCGTCTCTCCCCGGAGCGCCTCGATCTTCACCATGGTCCCAGGAGTACCCGTGTAGTTCCATTTGAGGGTCTGGGTGGAACCCTGCAGGTAATTCTCGCCACCGTCTGGTGATACCAGGGTGATCGAGGCACTGGTATTGGGAATGACCGAGAAATAGGCATTACTGGTATCGGTGCATCCCGGATAAGTGGTGCTGGTGATCCGAATCCGGTAGTCAGAGCCCAGCGGGGTAAGGTAGGGAAATGTCAGGTTGAATGAACCCTGACCGCCCGATCCAATAGCCGTTGCGGGGGTGATGACCGCGAGGACCGTGTCGCCTCTCATCGCCTCGATCTTCACTGTGGTTCCGGGAGTATTCGTATAGTTCCATTTGAGGGTCTGCGGTGAACCCTGCATGAAGTTCTCACCACCGTCTGGAGATATCACCGTGATTGCCGGGCCGATCGTGAAGGGATTATTGCTGGTATCGCTGAAGGTTGCATTGCTGGTACTGGTGACCTTTACCCGGAAATCAGATCCCAGGGGTGCATTGTAAGGGAGTGTCAGGTTATACGAGCCCGCCCCACCTGCACCGGCCGGGACTGCGGGAATCGTTCCCAGGATGTTTGCACCGTTCATCACATCGATACGTACCGTAGGGCCAGGGTCCCCAAGGTATTCCCACCGGATGGTCTGCTTGGATCCCTGTACCCAGTTCTCTCCCCCATTCGGCTGGGTGACACAGAGGGGGATGAAGGAGAACTTCTGGATGCGGTGGTTATAGTATTCTGCGACGTACAGGTTCCCAGCGTCATTGACTGCAACACCACGGGGATACCTGAACTGGCCATCCGCCCATCCCTCACTTCCCCATTTCGTGATAAACGAGCCAGTTGCGTTGAACTTCTGGATGCGGTGGTTATTGGTATCTGCGACGTACACATCCCCCGCGTCATCGACCGCAATACCAGCCGGAGCGTCGAATTCACCATCGCCAGTTCCATACCCGCCCCATTTTCTGATGAAAGAGCCAGTTGCGTTGAACTTCTGGATGCGATTGTTTTGGGAATCTGCAACGTAGACGTTCCCTGCGTTATCGACCGCAACACCGTTTGGATGAAACATCTGGCCATCCGCTGATCCATATCCTTCTCCCCACTTCGTGATGAAAGAGCCGGTTGCGTTGAACTTCTGGATGCGATTGTTATTGGTATCTGCGACGTAGACGTTCCCTTCGTTATCGACGGCAACTCCATAGGGAAGATTGAACAGCCCATCCGATGAACTCGGACCGCCTCCCCAGCTGGTGAGAAAAGTACCATTCGCGGTGAACATCTTGATGCGGCAGTTGTTGGTATCTGCAACGTACACGTTCCCTGCGTCATCGACCGCAACCGCATAGGGATAATTGAACTCTCCACCCCATTTGATGATAAAAGAACCATTCATCGTGAACTTCTGGATGCGATTGTTAATGATATCTGCCACGTAGATATTCATTTCGTTATCGATCGCAACACCAGAGGGATACATGAACTGGCCATCCCCGGTTCCCCAGTTTCCCCACTTGAGATCACAGATGTAGAATTCACCTGCTGCGGTTGCGATACCTGGTATGGCACATAGTATCACTATGGCCATCAGTATGAAACCAATGTAGTTCCTCATGTACTATCCCCAAAACACCCGTCACTACCGGAGGGGCACAGAGACCTTTCATGAGATAGTTCGATGATGCTCCCCCTTTGATGGATAAGAGGAGATTATCGTGTCGGTATTTATTGGTGTCTGTCCGGGGAAGAATTTTACAAATTATGTTCATCTCTGTTTCCTTCGTGGGGCTACAGCCAAACGACGGCTGAATTATACGGTAAAAACGATCGGGAGAGGAAGTGATGCAACCATATGGGGCAGATTGGAGGGTATACCCCACGATAAGAGAGTCCTGAGACAAGGTATTTTATGGTAGAACCTTTGAAGGGGATAATTGGATACAAAGGGTTCGATGAGGGGGATTCATTCGGCCAATTCATATTTTCCATCAATCTGATATTTTTTCCCAATTGATTGATCCGCCTCATCTCTAGGATTGTATCCTTTCACTGAGGTGGGAGCATGAAACGCTGGATGGTAGTAGTACTCGGAGTAGTCATCGTGATGCTCTGCAGTATGCCGACATTGGCAGTAAAGCCGGTGGGTACGGACGAGGACGTCCTCTCTCCGGGAACAGATGCAGCGACATCGATCATGGCCGAAAGTGATCCCTATGAAGCCACTTTGCATACCACAGGATTTTCGGAGGGATTCGTGGGGTCAGGGAGTGCCTCCCAAAGCCCGGTCATCAATGGTGGGGCTTACTCCAATTACGACACTGTCTTTTATCATGGAAGTCTTGCAGAACCGAATGGGATTGTGAATACTGTCTTTGTTGATCTTGAGACCGATTATATTGATTGCCATTTTATCAACCTTCAGCCAGGATCGGCGTCCTCATATTGGTTTACGGATGCCTGGATTGGCTGCCCATTCGCCAGTTATGATTCGAAGCAGGGGGGAATTTATCCCGTCGTCAGATACCTTGGCTTGTATTACAAATCGGATCTGTCTGGTACTGGGTATCCAAAAGTTGATATGATATACGTTCTGAATGGAGGAGACGTGATCAAGACAATAGTCTATGACCCTCCGTTCTCTAACGACGGGCAAGCATATACGGTTCAGGTGATTGATCTGGGTGCCTATTATCGATTCAATCGCGGGTTGAATATGGCCGTGCATATAACAAATTCATTACCCTATAACAACGCGGCCTTCAGGATAGCCGGGTATGGGGCCAGGTTTGAGTGGTAGCGGTCTGATGATGTTCCTGATACCACCCAATTATTTTATTTAAAAGTGCTTCTAGCACGTTCATCCTGCAGGCATGTGTCGAAAGGTAACTCATGTGATTTTTGTGAAAAATGGGCTGAATGGTCAGATGAGGTGGTGTCTCTTCCCTCTCCCTACCTGTATGAGCGTTGGAACAAACATCACTACAAAACCAATGATGATAGATACGATAATGCCTGCGGTGCTCGGTATTCCAGAACCCAAAAAGGTCGCGTAAATATACACTGACACAGGGGCGTAGAGTGCACTTGCAGTCAC
>Ga0116143_10002589_pt1 | contig 19425 bp, 7 predicted proteins | sample AD_UKC034_MetaG_FD_89745 | JGI IMG/M metagenome (GOLD analysis project Ga0116143, IMG submission 89745) | Active sludge microbial communities of municipal wastewater-treating anaerobic digesters from USA - AD_UKC034_MetaG | ecosystem: Engineered > Bioreactor > Anaerobic > Digestate | place: USA...
GCGACTGGGCTTTCAAGCGCACCCCGCGAGGGCGAGCGCTGGTGTCGATGGTGGCTGTGCTGGCCGGTGCCATCCTGCTATGGGTCACGATGGGCGTACCGATGGAGAACACCACCGTGTTCATGGTCATGCTGTGCCTGACCGCCCTGTTCATCCCGGTGGCCAGCTCGAACGTCATCTGCACGGTGTATGACATCACCCTGCCCGAGGTGCGCAGCACGGCCATGTCGGTGCAGTACTTTATCGAGTCGGCCGGGGCAGCGCTGGCGCCGTTGATGGCCGGGTTGATCGCGGTGCGTTCTTCGCTGGGCAATGCCATCCTGCTGATCTGCATTTCCACCTGGATACTGTGCGCGCTCTTCTTTGCCGTGGTGGCCTATCTGGTGCCCACAGACATTGCCACGCTGCGCGGGCAATTGCGCGAGCGGGCGGAGAAGGAAAAGGCAGCGCAGGCGGGGGCGTAGGGCGAACCGAAGACTGAAACGAGCCCTGGCCCGGACCTCCTCACGGCGGCCACAGGGGCTATGCCAGCAGGGGGAGCGGAAGGGCCGAAGGTGTCTGCGCTGCTGCGCAAACGCAGAGACCCTCCCCTGCGGCTTCTTTTGACAGCCACCCACTGGCTGCTGCCGCAAGGGCCGTCGCTGCAGACAGGGCGGGAGGGCCGAAGGTGTTTGCGCTGCTGCGCAAACGCAGAGACCCTCCCCTACAGGGAATCTGGTCGTCCACCCGCCCGCCGTGCAACGAGCTCTGGTTGGTCGGAGGAAGCGAAACGCCGCAACGGTCAGTGCCGCTGCGGCGTTTGTTTTCCTCGAAACCCGCGCTCCCGCGCTAGTTCACCGGCGCGTACTTGACCACGCGGTTGTTGCCCGAGTCGGCCACGTAGATGAACCCGGCGGCGTCCACGGCAATGCCCGACGGCGTGCTCAGCCCCTGGTCGTTCGAGCCATACTGGCCCCACATCGCCAGCACCTGGCCCCCGCCGTTGAACTTGACCACGCGGTGATAGTCGGGCTGGGTCACATAGACAGAGCCCTGGCTGCCGATGGCCAGATAGGGCTTGTTGACCGGGGCCTCGCTCTCCCAGCCCACCACCGGCCACTGGGCCGTATACGTGCCATTGCGGTCAAACTCTTGTATGCGCTGGTTCCACACGTCGGCCACGTACACGCCGTCATTGGCATCCACGGCCACGCCGCACGGCTCGCGGAGCTGCCCTTCGAGTGTGCCAGAGCCGCCCCACTGCTGCACGAACTGGCCCTCTGAGGTGTACTTGACAATGCGTTTGTTGCCCGTGTCGCTCACCAAAACGTTCTTCTGGCTGTCCACCACGATGCCGCGCGGGCCGTAGAGCAACAGGGGATCGCCCAGCACGCCGCCCACATCACCGAACGCTCCCCAGGTGGTGACAAACTTGCCCGTCGCGTCGAACTTTTGGATGCGGTGGTTCCACGTGTCGGCCACATAGACATAGCCGTCCCTGTCCACGGCAATGCCCCACGGCTCCTGGAACTGGCCAGGACCGGTGCCCTGACTGCCCCAGGCACGCTGGAAAACCCCTGCCGAGTTGAACATCTGCACGCGGTGGTTGCGCGTATCGACCACATAGATGTTGCCCGCGGCATCGAGGGCCAGGCCCTTGGGGTCGCTGAACTGCCCGTTGCCCGAACCAGAGGAGCCAAAAGCAGCCACTGCGCTCAGACTGATCCGCTTCTTCTCGTACACGTCCTCCGGCAGCTCGACCTGTGCGCCGGCGATCTCCGGGCCAAAGTCCCAGAGCTGCGCAGCTACGTCCTTGCGCACGTACAACGAGAAGGGATGAACGTAAGGCCACGAGGTAGTGGGCTGGGGATACTGGCGCGACCAGAGGATATCCCACCAGTAGCGGCGGCGCGCCGGGTCGCGCAGGTCTTTCCAGATCTTGGCCGGGGTCAGGCCCGAATAGACATCCTGATTCGGCCACCAGATGAGGCGATACTGCCGCTTGATGTATTTGAGCTTGAGCTGGGCCTGGACCTTTTCCTCGTTCGGCGGACCGACGATGACCACCTGCGGATCGCCCGAAAGGCCGCTCTCGGCGGTAAAAAAGGTGGTATTGGGATAGTCGCGCAGCAGCCAGACAAAGGGCCAACTCGATTCGTTGTCGTAGGCAATCTTGAGCTCTCTGTCTCCCGCCAGTCGAGAGGAGATCATCTTCAGGTCGGCCATGACCAGGCCCGTATCTGGGCTGGAATCGGCGTACATCAGGAACTCGGTCGGATAGTCCTGGTTGCTAAAGCTGGCCCGCAGCGCGTCGCGCACGGTGATCGCGCCGAGCACCAGCACCACCATGGCCAGCACCAGCCGGAACCAGCCACCGGCGCCCAGGCCCGCACAGCGCCGGCGCAGCAGCACCAGGCAGATGCCCAGCACCAGCAGCGACAGCAGCGCGCGCATGGTCACCGTGAGCTGAGCCAGGGTCATCCCGGCAAACGGGCGGGTCGGCCCCAGCACGGCCGACAGCAGCGCAATCACCGCGAGCAGCGCCACGGGCACAAGGACCGCCGCCTGCAGCCCGCCCCTGGCCTTGAGCGCGCGCCAGGAGGTATTGTCCCAAATCCTGCCCAGGAACCAGCCGCCCAGCAGCCCCAGGGGCACCACCAGGTGCATATTCTGCCAGGGCATCTTTTCGCCGGCCAGGGTCCAGATGAAAAAGTTGCCGGCCACCCAGTAGATCAGGAAGGGCACAAAGGGCAGCGGCCGCTCAGCCTCTGGCGCAGCTTCGGCCGGGGCCGATTCCTTGCCCGGCTGGTTCTTGCGAGAGCGCCAGAAGTAGTAGGCAGCGCCCAGCCCGGCCAGGAGCAGTGGCAGGTACTCGTAGACCACGTTCAGGAAGTAGAAATAGTACCACGGCTGGCCGCCACGGGCCACGCCCTGCTGCGAGAGCCAGTAGCCCAGCATGCCCACCATGCCCGTGGCCACACCGAGGGGGTTGGTCAGCAGCGTCGAGTAGAGCAGGATAAAGAGCAGGTAGTAGATGCCGGCCGAGATCAGCCAGGCCCGGCGCTTGTTCCAGGTGCCAATCACCGCCGAGATGACGATGAGCAGCACCACGATGACCGTCGTGCGCACCAGGGCAGGCCCGCTGTAGTCGAGGGGATCGAGTTTGGCTAGCTTGAGCAGGAGCGGCGCCGACTGCGGCAGCACCAGGGTGCCCAGCAGAATCACCAGGTCCAGCGCCGGCAGCTCCTTCAGCGACCGGCGCGTGCGAAACCACTCCACCAGCAGGTAGCCTACCAGGAAGGTGCCAAAGATAAAGCCAGTGATGAAAGAAATGGCCTTGCTGGCAAAAGCCACCGCCAGAGAGCCGGCCATCAGGTAGAGCCAGTGATCCTTGCGGTCTTGCAGGTAGCGAAAGATGCAGATAGTGATGACCACAAAGGCCACCAGCAGCCAGATGTCGTGACGAAAGTAGCGGCCGCGCAGCATCAGCGTGGGCGAGATGGTCAGCAGGGCCATGGCCAACACCGCGCCCGCCTTGCCGAGCCACTTGCGCATCGGCCACACCAGCAGCACCAACGCCACGCTGAACAGGGCCGGCGCGTAGCGGGCCTGGACCTCACCCACGCCGAACAGCAGGAAGAAAAAGGCCACCACGTGATAGCCAAAGGGCCCGTGATAGATCGGGTCGTGCGTATAGCCCTGCCCCGTGACCAGCTTCCAGGCCTCCCAGGCGTGGATGCTCTCGTCGTGGCCGTAGGAGCGGTTGCCGAGGTCCCAGAAACGAGTGGCCACCAGCGCGGCGACGATCAGCACGAGCACGACCGCCCAGCGGCCGATGTCCCGACCCGCCTCACGCGGCTCCGCAACCGCTACAGGCACAGCCTTCACGGGGCTGCTTCTCTTTCGGCGAGGCCTCTTGGTTACTTCTTCCATCCCATCCATCCTCTGCAGATTCCTCTGGTCCGCGGCCTAGTGCAGCGCGGGGTACTTGACCACGCGGTTGTTGCCCGAGTCGACCACATAGACGTTGCCTTGCGCATCCAGCGTGATGTCCGAGGGGGTGTTCAGCGAGCGCTCGTCTGTGCCCATCAAGCCCCAGACGGACAGCACCCGGCCCGAGCTATCGAACTTGACCACGCGGTGATAGTCCGGCTGAGTCACATAGACCGACGCGAACTGGTCCGCCACCAGGTACGGTTTGTTCACCGGGGATTCGCTCTCCCAGCCCACGACCGCTATCTGTGACTGGTAGACTCCGTCGGCGCTGAGCTTCTGGATCCGGTGGTTCCAGACGTCGGCCACATAGATGTTGCCGGCGGCGTCCACCGCCACGCCGCAGGGCTCCAGGAACTGCCCCGGCAGGGAACCTCCCCCGCCCCACTGAGCGATGAACGTGCCCTCGGGTGAGAACTTGATGAGGCGCTTGTTGCCGGTATCGCTGACGATCAGGTTGCCATCGGGCGTCACGGCAATGTCGCGCGGGCCGTAGAGCACGTCGGGCGCGCCGAGCAGTCCACCCGTGTCGCCAAAGGTGCCCCACGTGGCGACAAAGCGGCCCTGCGCGTCGAACTTTTCAATGCGGTGGTTCCAGGTGTCGGCCACATACACGTGGCCATCCGGGGCCACCGCGATGCCCCACGGCTCCTGGAACTGGCCAGGGCCGGTGCCCTGACTGCCAATGGTCTGCACGAGCTGGCCATCGGCGCTATAGACCTCGACGCGATGATTGCGTGTGTTCACAACGTACACACGTCCGAGGTGATCCACCGCCACACCCTTGGGGTCGTTGAGCTCGCGCGAGCTGCCAAAGGCCTGGATGGCGGCCAGGTCGAGTCGCTGCTTCTCATAGTCGTCCTCGGGCAGCGAGGTATCCATGCCCGGGACGTCCGGCCCCAGCACCCACAGCCGGGACGCGAGGTCCTTGCGCACGTAGAGAGCAAAGCGGTGCACCGACGGCCACAGGGCCGTCGACTCGGGGTACTTGCGCCACCAGAAGATGTTCCACCAGAACTTAAGCCGCTCGGGGCTGCGCAGGTCATCCCACAGCTTGCGCAGGGTGAGGTTGCGGTAGACATCCTCGTACGGCCACCAGATCAGGCGATAGTTCCGCCGAACGTAGCGCCCGGCGAGCTGGGCCTTGAGCTTGGTTTCGTTGTCCAGCCCGATGATGACCACATCGTGCACGCCTGAGAGGCCGCCGTCGCCGGTAAAGAAGGTCACGTTGGGTAGCTCACGCAGATACCAGAAGAACGGCTGCTGCGAGTCATTGTCGTAGGCGATGCGCAGCGGCTCGCCGTCTGGCAGCAGGCGGCGGATCTCTCCCAGCTCGGCCATCACATCGGCGGTATCGGGCGTAGCGGCGGCATATTGCAGGAACTCGGTGGCATAGTTCTGATTGATGAACGTCAGCATCACCGCAATGCGAATGGTGGCCGCCGTAAGCACCACAAACACCACCGCCAGTAGCACCCTGGCCAGACCTCGCCAGCCAAAGCGGCGTGACCCGGCGATGAGCAGGGCCCCGGCCACGACCTCGACGATCAATCCCAGTAGAAAGCGCAGCGTTACATAAAGCTGTTCGAGCTCCATACCGGAGAACGGTTTGGGCCGGCCGGCCAGAGTGACCACCCAGACCACATTGCCGAAAAGCATCACTGGCAGCAACACCAGGCAAGGAAGGAATCCTTCTTTCAGCAGCTTGCGCCAGTCCGCGCGCTGCCACACCTGGCCCAGGAACCAGCCAGCCACCAGGCACAGGTTGAGCACCAGGTGCATGTTCTGCCAGGGCATCTTTTCCGCCGCCCAGGTCCAGAAGGCAAAGGTGCCCAGCCCCCAGAACAGGATAAAACCGACAAAGGGCGGCGCAGCGGTAGCGACGGTCTGGCTCTCCCCCTCTGCCGCCTGAGGCCTGAGCTCGCGCAACAGACGATAGAGGTAGTAGAGAATGGCCAGCAGGGCCAGGATGAGCGGCAGGAATTCGTAGATCACGTTGAGGAAGTAAAAGTAGAACCAGGGCTGTCCGCCGCGCGCCACGCCCTGCTCGCCCAGCCAGTGGCCGACCATACCGGTAAAGCCCGTCTCGAGGCCCTGCCCGTTGGTGAACATGGTGGTGTAGAGCGGAATGTAGATGGCATAGTAAATGGCCGCGGCGATGGGCCACACCTTGCGCTTCCACCAGATACCGATTACAGCCGAAAGGGCCACCAGCACCAGCAGCACGCCCCTGATCCGCCACAGACCGGCCGCGCTATAGTCGCGCGGGTTGAGTTTCAGAACCATCAGCACCAGCGGCGTCAGCAGCGGCAGGGCCAGCGTGGCCATCAGCACGGCCAGGTCGAACTCGGGCAGCTCGCGCAGGGGGCGGCGCGTCTTCCACCAGTTGAGCAAGAGCACCCCTACCCAGAAAGCACCAAAGATGGCGCCGTTGATGAACGAGTTGGCCTTGGCACAGAACGTCAGCGCCAGCCCGCCGGCGATGACATAGAGCCACCTCTGGCGGCGGTCAGTGACATAGTGGAAAAAGGCCACCACCACCGCCATGGTCGGGGCGATGACAAAGATATCGTGACGAATGAACCGCCCGCGGAACATCATGCTCGGGGAGAGGGTCAGCAGGAACATCGTGAACAGAGCGCCCGCCTTGCCGAACCACTTGCGCAGCGGCCACACCAGCAGAACAGACAGAATGGCCAGCAGCGCCGGAGCGATGCGCGCCGTGGTATCCGAATCACCGAACAGCCAGTAAACCAGCGCCGTGGCGTGATAGAGGAAGGGGCCATGATAGACCGGGTCGAAGCGATAGCCCTGCCCGGTGATCAGCTTCCAGGGCTCCCAGGCGTGGGTGCTCTCGTCGTGGCAGTAGGCGCGGTTGCCCAGGTCGTACAGCCGGGTAAAGACCAGCAGCACCACCAGTAGTAGCAGAATCACCTTCCACGCGTCGAGCCGCAGCACCGACCGAAGCGGCCGATCCAGGGTGCCCGAGGCGGTGGGTTTTTCGAGACTACTTGACTCCATAAGTCAACACTCCTATTGCTGGGGCGCCCTGACCCACAGCACTGCATCTTCGTTGGTAATGATCGAGACCGCGCTTTTCAGCCCGACCCACCAGCGCACCCACTCGTTGAGGCCAAAGCTGCCGCCGGGGTAGTAGGAATGAATGGCCAAGCGCAGCCCCACGTAGCGCGCCGGCTGCCCGGCAGCGACGGGAAAGATCAGTCCATCGGCAGTGGGCGCGTCCGGCAGGCGCCGCTCAAAGCGCACGTTGTCGAACTGGCGCAAGTACCAGCCCACGGGCACTTCCAACGACTCGTCGACCTGCCAGGAGAGCACGCGCGGGTCGCCCTTGGTCTCGCTGGAGAAGCGCGCGGCATAGCGCGCCAGGTCGAGCACCTCCGGCGACACGGTGCTGCCCACCAGCGGCTCGAGCGGGTCGCGCGCGGTCAGATAGTTCACCCGGGCCATCGTGCGCAGGCCACCCACCGCGAGCAGCACCAGCGCCAGCACGACCAGGGCCCGCAGGGGCACGGCAATGCCGCGCAGGCTCCACGCCAGAGCGTAGAGTGAGAGCAGGAACACCACCAGCGCCGCGATGCGCAGCAGGTATGGCGTGGAGGGATTGGCCAGATACGTAACCAACTGGATGAGTGAAGCAAAGGCCACCAGGCAGCCCGCGCCCACCAGTGCCCACAGCAGGGGGTGCGTTTTCCACTCACCCAGGGCCCCCCACAGCCGCTCGACGGCCTGCCCGCCCAGCAGGCACAGTGGAATCAGCACCAGCACCACGCTGGCCGGTGGACGATAGCCGGGAACGATGGACACGAGCAGCGCCACCCCCAGCCAGGCACGCAGAAGGAAGGAGGTCAGATCGCGTCGCGAGCGCTCGGTCACCAGACCGGCCAGGCCCAGCACGAGGAGCAGCGCCTCGTAGGCCACCAGCAGGAGCGGCAGCCGGTACCAGGTTCCGCGCAGCCACTCCAGGCCGCCCACCCAGCGCCCGAACAGGTCCAGCGCCTGCTGCAGGCCCAGCGGATTTATCAGCAAGCCCAGGCCGCCGACCAGCAGCACCAGACCCACAGCAACGCACGCCGGCAACCAGGCGGCGCGGTCCGCGACCATAGCCTTGACCGAGTCACTCCAGAGGAGCCACGGTTCGTCTTCGTGAGCCACGCGGCGGTGCAGCCACAGCGCGGCCGGCAGGGCCAGCAGCACGAGCAGCAGCGTATAGACCAGCGGTGAGGAAAGAAGGGCGACGGTCTTGAGCACCGCTGCCCAGATGAGATAGCTCCGCTCCCGGGTCTCCCAGTAGCCCAGGGTCGCCCAGACCAGACCCAGTCCGCAGAAAGCCAGCAGGATCGTGCCATCGGCGAGGCGCGAGAAAAAGACGAGCGACGGTGAAAAGGCCAGCAGCAGGGCCGAGGCCAGAGCGCCCACGCGGCCCAGATAGCGGCGCAGACCAAAGGGCCACAACACCATCGCGCTGCCAGCCAGTAGCGACAGGCCGCGCACCAGGCCGTCGGTCCCTCCACTGAGGAAGGACACCAGCGCGCTCCAGTTGAACAAGAGCGGGCTAAAGCCGCGCAGGGAGGAGGGCAGTGCACGGGCAAAGCGCCAGGCCGAGAGGGCCATCCCTGCTTCCAGGTCCACCAGGGGCCAGCGCCCCAGGTTGATCAGGCGCAGCGCCAGCGCCAGCAGCAGGATGAGGCCGTAGAGCCCCATCTCCACCGTAAAGGAGCGCTTGGGCGATTCAGTATTGGTTTCAAGCATCACAGTCATATCCCTTACCCCAGAGTTCAGGCCCGGCACGTCAGCGCCGGTAGATGCTCACACTGCCCTGCTCAAAGACCTTGTCCAGGAAGCGGCCGAGGCGCTCGTCCACGTTGGGTGGCAGGTTGAATTTGCTTCGCTCCACCGGCCCGAGGTACACGTACTCGATGTCGTACTTGTCCAGAATCGACAGCACTTGCTCGCGATCTGTGCCCTGGTAGATCTGCTCGATGAGCGGGCGGCGCAGGTTGGCCTCGGTCGAGTTGCCGCGCCATTGATGCTCGTGAAAGTCCCAGCCCAGCACGGTGGGCAGGCCGGTAAAGGCCGAGACCCAGGCCGTTTCGGTGTAAGAGCCCCCCGTCGATTCGACGATGTGTGCGCTGCCGGATACGTTCTTTTGCAGCCAGAGCATGGCGGCGTAATCATCGGCGCGGAACCCCTCGATAAAGGCCATGCCGTCCAGCGTCGGCTTGCCTTTGAAATCGCCGGCCTTGCTGGGAACGCCCAGCAGCGGGTAGACCAGGCTGGCCGAGATCAGCAGCACCAGCGCTGCCGCCCACACTCCGCGAGCAACCGTCTTGCCGGTGGAGGGCGCGATGCTGGGCCGCCCGAGCAGGTGATAGCAGCCATAGGCTGAGGCCAGGGCAAAGAGCAGCCAGGCCTGATAGTAGAACTTGAACACCGTGTTCATCCGCGTGCCGAACGAGTCACGCAGGTAGACGAACTCGACGGCCAGCGTCAACAGGAATCCCGTGCCGGCCATCAGATAGGAAAAGTGCAGGGCCGGGGTGGATTCTCCCTCCTGGTGCTCCCCGCGCCACGACCGCTCCAGCAGCAGCACCAATACGGCCAGGGTGCCGGCGGTAAGCACAAACACCCAGGGATTGCCCAGGCGCAGCAGCACCGACTGGCGCAGCAAGCCCAGCACCCCCTGAGAGCCGATCAGCGACTGGACGCGCTGGTCGGCCAGAACCCCCTGGATGAACTCGCGGCCGTTCTTGGTGGCCAGGACTAAAGCCACACTGGCCAGAATCAGCAGCACCGGCCCCAGGATGAACCAGGCGAACCACTGCAGCAGGTCGAGCGGCAGGAAGCGGCGCTCCTCGGCCGACGACCGGGCAAAGAGGCCCTTGAGCTCGCACAGGGTCAGGGTGACCAGCACAAAGACGAACAGCCCGAACATCAGCAGGTATTGGTGCACCCGGGTCACGTTGAACAGCACCGGCAGCACCCCACCGGCCTGAGACTGGAATCCCAGATAGAAAGGCAGGTACAGGAGCACCGCCGGAACCAGGAGTGCCCCGGTGAAGCCGATAGTGTGCCCGAGCCACTGCTCGTTGCGCAGCGCCCGCTGGCCGACGAGAAACGCCCCGCAGATGACGAACAGGTGAATCGGCAGGTCCCAGGTGTTGAGAAAGCCCAGTGCGCCGAGGCCAAAGGCCAGCAGCCCTATGTCGAAGGTGCGCTGACGGAGCAGGAACCAGCCATAGTCCCACACCGAGCCGAGCCACCGCCGTGCCCGCGACAGGGTCGACTCGCTGACCGGCGCCGAGACTTGAGCCAACGCTTCTTCAGCGCTGGCGGCCTTTCTGCGGCGCGAGCCTGTCCGAACGGCCGACGCCTGGTCGCTGCGCTGCTGCCACCAGGACGCTGCCCCTAGCAGCACGTTGAGCGCCAGCGCCAGCGTCAGCAGCACAAAGGGCAGGGCCAGCACGTGGGGATGCATATCGCCCAGCAAAAAGCTGAACTGGGGGAACTCGTCGATCACTTCCATATGCGTGCCGTACAGGTCACGGTCATTGACCACGCGCGAGGCCCGCCACCACCACCACATATCCTGCGGCACCCACTGGCCGCTCACCGCGGCCTCGGCGAGGTTGTTGATGTCCAGCCATTTCCAGAATGCCGCCGAGCCCAGGCCGCGCGTGTGCAGCACCTCGAACACGCCTTCCAAGTTGCCGACCACTACCACAAAAAGCGGCCCGAGCAAAGCCCACAGGACAGCCGAAACGCGCTTGACCACGCGGCTCCCCTGCTCGGTGCGCACCAGGTTGTAGACGATGCTGAAGGATCCAGTCGCCGCCAGGGCGAACAGGAGCGCGATGGCCAGGTTAAAGGCCACGCTGGCCGCCACGCCGGAAAGCCGCGTGAGGACGGAGATCAGCAGGTAGCCAAAGTAGTAGTAACTGATGCCATAGCCGGAGAGCCAGGGATCGTTCGGCGGGAATCGCTCGCTGCGCAGGATGGCATTGAGGAAGGCGATCTCCATCGGCTTTTCGGTGGCCGAGATCTCGGGATTGTAGGCGCGCACCAGGGCCCAGCCGGCAAAGGCCAGCAGGAACACCAGCTCGGTGGCCAGGATGAGGCCGCGGTTGTCGCGCAGGAACTGCCGCAGCTCAGCGCCGTCGCGCCGCCAGATCCACAGCGACACGGCCGCCAGCAGGGCGATGATGCCCATCATGGCCAGGCGCCCGTTGCTCAGCAGCCCCAGGCTGCCGCCCAGCCAGAGCACATAACCGGTCAGCAGCAGACCCAGCGGCCGGGCAAAGGCATAGCCGCGGTCGGGCAGAAAACGGAACAGCCGCAGGGTGAGCGGCAGGGCCACCAACCCCAGCAGCAACAAGATGAGCCACCAACCGAATACCGCCAACATGAGCTCCTCCGTCCCCCGGCTCAGTCCTTGACCTGGTAGATGCTGACCTGCTCGTTGTGGTAGGCCAGTTCGAGAAGGCCGTTGGCCCTCATCTCCTCGAATTTGCGCAGGCCAAAATCAGGATAGTAGATGCGTTCGACCTCGCCCACATAGACGTAGCGCACGTCATAGCGCTTGATGATCTCCATCGCCGCGTCGGGACTAGAGTCCGAGTAGAGTTGCTGCACGTCTCGCAGGCGTTGGTCGATCCACTGGCCGGGCATAGCCGAGCGCTGCTGGCGCTGGTGCCAGCTCCAGCCGATGATGGTCGGCAGGCCGGTGTAGATGGCCACGCGCGACCCCCAGCGGTAGAGTCCGCGCGGTTCGGTGTTGGCCTCGGCGATCACCGGCGAACCCTTTACGTTGTCGAGCAGCCAGTTGATGGCCTCGAGGTCGTACTTGAGCTGAATCTCCTGTCCGCCATCATTGTAGACGGCGGTCTGCATATAGGCGGTTCCGTCCAGACTCGGGCCGAGCGTGGCATCAAAGCGGTCATAAATCTTGGCTCTGGTGGCCATCACCGGGTAGAGCGCCGCCAGGAAGATCAGGAAGGCCAGGCCCCCTTGCCAAACGCTCCTTGCCGCAGGCGTCCACACGGCCGGCGCTCCCTGGCGCGCCCGGAAGCGCTCCAAAATGTGGCTCAGCCCCACTGCCGCACCCACCGACCAGAAGACCCACAACTGCAGGTAGAACTTGAACACGGTGTTCATGCGTCCGATATCGCCCTTGAGCACCACCAGGTCCACGGCCATCGACAGGACCAGACCGATGCCAAAGAGCAGCCAGACAAAGCGCTGTCGGATCTCCAGTCTCAGGCGCAGCACAATCATCAATGCGCCCAGGATCAGCAGCCAGACGAACAGGAAGAACCACTGTTTGGCCAGGGCCAGCCACAGCGCCACCAGAATCAGAGGCAGCACGATGGCCCAGCCCAGCGAGTCGTACTGGCGGCCCTTGCGCACCAGGCGGTTGTAGGCCCCCAGCAGGCGCGGCAGGCGGTCCCAGTAGCGCACGCAGAGCTGGAGCATACGCACCGTGCCCTCGCGCACCTCGCGGCTGAACAGCTCGATGCACATCCAGGTGATGAGCACAAAGAGGAACAGCCCGTGGATGCCCAGGTAGTTGCCCAGGCCCGTGCGGGCGCCCTTCCAGCGCTCAAAGCTGGTGTAGGCCGTGGCATAGCGCGAGAGGAAGGGTTGGTACAGAACAAAGCTGAGGCCCAGTACGATGAGCGACTTGACTCCCACTGTCCACAAGAGGCCCAGGTCGATGCGCTTTCTCAGCTCCTGCTCGCGCAAGAGCAGGGCCACACCGGCCACCAGCAGGTAGGTCGGATAGTCCCACGAGTTGATCGGGCGCAGCGCGCCGACCACCAGGCCAATCACGCCCAGCATCAGCATCTCGGACCAATCGATGCGCGCCAGCAGGCGGGTCACGACGGCCGGCAGGCGGCTCTTCCAGCGTGCCAGCAGGCCCGGCGAGCCGTGCGCGTCCTTCGGGGTGGTCGCACGCCGAATGACCGCCACGGCCAGGCCCAGCGCCAGCAGAGTAAAGGGCAGAGCGATCAGGTGCGCGTGCAGGTCGGCGTAGAGGAAGGTGAAGAAGGGGAACTCGTTGATCTCGCCGTTGGGCATCACGCGCGAGGGATTCCAGTAGGGCCACTCGGGCCGCAGGGCCAGCCGGGCTTGCCCGTGCAGCACCCGCGACAGGCCCGACAATACCTTGAGTGCCGCCGAGACGAGGGGAATCGAGCTTTGCGTGGTCGAGGTGCCCAGCTCCCACAGAGCGCGCAGCGGCACCGCGATCTCGGCCAGGTTGCCCAGCACGGCCACCAGCAGCGCGCCGAAGAGGGCATAGGTCATCGGCGCGTTCCAGGAGCCGAGCCAGGCTCGCAGACGGTTGGCCCAGGTCACGGCTTGAGCGCCGCCCTCTGGCGCGGCCGCTTCGCTGGCCTCAGGGGCAACCGGCTGCGCCTGCCGGCGCTTTTTGTCGGCAGGCAGGGTCAGGTTGTAGACCACGGAGAAGGCGCCCATCGCGGTGAGGGCCGCCAGCAGCGGGATGGACAGGTTGTAGGCTACCCAGGGCACGATGCCGGTGAGCTTGATCAGCACGGCCAGGATGATCTGCCCGAAATAGTAGTAGTTGAGATAGCCACCGGCGTACCAGGGGTCGTAGGGCGGAAAGACCGTGCTCCGAATCACCGCGTTGAGGTAGGCGAAATCCATCGGCTTTTCGCCGCCCATAATCGGGTGCCACAGGTCGGGGTTGCCGTAGCGAATGAGCAAGAAGCCGACAAAGAACAACAGGTAGAGCACCACGTTAAAGGCCAGCAGATGCCGGTCCTCGCGCAGGAAGGACAGCAGCTCGTTCTTGCGCCGCCAAAAGATCAAGCCGGAGCCGGCGGCCATCAAGAGCAGGGCCAGCAAGATGGCGCCGCGGGTAAAGGTAGCCAGCCCGGCATTGACCAGCATCCAGGTGAGCCAGGCCATCAGGAGGATGCCCAGGGTCCTGGAGAAGATGAACCCGCGATCCTTCAGCCCGCGAAAGACATAGTAGCTGAGCGGGAAAGTGATCCAGCCGATGACCTCGACCACCAGCAGCCAGACCAGCACGGGCGCGGCGTTGGCCAGGCTCTTGCGGTTAAAGATCTCGCTCCAGGTGCCGCCCGATTGCTGGGCCTGCTTTTCGTCATCGCTCAACTGCAGCCCGTTGCGAAAGTTGGGTACCTCGGTGGGGCGTATGCGGGCGATGTTCAGCCAGTCGATGCCATCGCCCAGCAGCGAGCGCACCTTGTCGGGCGAAAAGTCGGCCGTCTTGCGGAATACGGACACCTTGGGGTGGTCGTAGACGGTAAAGGGCTCTTCGGCATAGTCGTCGACGAACTCGAGGACACCCAGGTTGGGCCGAGAGGTGAACTCTTTGATCAGCTCAAAGCCCAGGTCGCCGGCGAATAGGTACTGGTAGTAGCGCGTGGTCATCGGGAAGCGCATCGGCAGGCGCGGGATCGAGCCGTAGCAGCGGTTGCTGCTCAGGATGATATAGTCGGCCTGAGAGAGCCAGTCGACGAACCAGTCCAGCTTGATCGGCTCGTCTTCGGCATAGGGGTGGAACTCGACCCAGCCGTAGGTGCCATCGGCATAGCCGTTGCGGCCGCCAACGCCGCCCCAGGGGATTGCGTCGTCCCAGTGCTCACAGCCGATGGCCGAGCCAGCGGGGATATTGTCATAGACCCACAGCGAAGCCGTAACGCGCGTGAGCGGCCGGGTGTAGATGCGGCTAAAGGCATAGGCCCAGGAGACAGAGCCGACGGTGACAAACAGGGTGAACGCCACCGCAGCAATGGTCAGCCAGCGAACCGCCCGGCCACTGCCCGCGCGGCGGGCGGGCCATTCTTCTCTCCACATCTGGACCTTCCTCCACAGTTGAACGAGCAGGTAGCCGGCCAGCATGGCCATAAAGGGGAAGAACGGCGTCAGATAGCGCGACAGCTTGCCAAAGCGCGTCGACTGGTACAGGAAGAAAAAGGTCGTCCAGAGCAGCACCAGCGCGTGGTTCAGCTTGCGGTGGCGGAGCAGCTCGTACCAGGCCAGCAGCCAGCCGGCCCAGGCAGCCAGGCTGAGGGGAACGCCAACGGCCCACAGCACCATATTCTGCAGCGAGTAGAGCACCGGTGCCCGGCTGGTCCAGAACATATTGAACGGCAGGTCAATGACGCCGTCGGCGGCCTGCGCCCAGTACTTGATGTCTTTGAGCCAGGCCGGCGCCAGCTTGATGCCGAAAAACCCCGGCCCCTGAAAGCTGTAGGGCTGGGCAATGCGAAAGGCCAGGAAGGCCACTACGAGAGCAACTGCAAAGCGCAGCGCGACCTGAAAGCCTGCCTCGAGCCAGTCGGGCCGGGAAGGCTCCGCGAGTGCCTCCCGCTCTGGCTCAGCGGCCACTGGCTGGGCAGCCACCGGCTCGGCAGAGGCGGCCTCTGGCTGGACACGCTCAGCGGCCGGGAGCTCCGTAACAACTGCGTCGCCTGCTTCTGCCGGCGGCGGCTCGACGCGGAAGGCAAAGCGGATCCCGCCCAGGGTCAGTTTCCAGTCCATCAGGGCCTGCTTGAGGCCCGCGCCGTTCTCACGTACTTCATTCTCCGGCAGCGCCGCAGGCGCTGGCTCGGCCGGCTCCGGTTCCTGCAGCAGGCGGTACAGCCGCAGCACGCAGGCCAGGGCCATCACCACGCCAAAGAGGGCCACATTGATCTTGGAGGATACGGCCAGCCCGTAGCTCAATCCCATCCAGAAAAAGTCGCTCCACCGGCCGCGCTCGGCCACCCAGATGCACCAGTAAAAGGTCAGCACGACGAACATCGCCACGCAGCTATCGGCGGAGAAAAAGTGCGACTGCTGAATGTGGATGACCAGCGTGGTGGTAAAGAGCGCGGCGAGGAGGCCAGCCACCTTGCCGTAGAGCTTTTTGCCAATGAGGTACATCAGCCAGACGGTGGCCAGGTCGTACAGGCCGGCCAGCACCCGGCCGACCAGGTGGATCTTGTCGCCGCCGACATGCAGTGCCTGGCCCACCGCCTTGGTCACAAAGAGGGGCAGGGTGCCATAGATATAGCTGCTGCCGACGTTGTACGGATTCAGCGGCGAGGTGGCCGTATCAAAGTACTGGGCGATGCTCTTGGGCCAGTTAAGCGAGAGCTCGACCATCCACACAAAGCGCTCGTCCGGGTGCAGGTGGGTATAGTCGTCCCAGTTGACCCCGGTGAAGCGAAAGTAGGCACCCAGCAGCAGAATGGCCACCAGGCACAGCGGCACAAAGTAGGGTTGGTCCACCAGCCGCGACAGCCCGCCGGACTCGACCGAGACCCTGATGCGCGATGCGAGCGCGCGCAGCCGCTCACCGAGTAGAGTCGGCGTCGGCGGTGGTGGCGGCGCAGCTTCCTCGGGCGCGGCCTGCGTCGGCCGGTCCGGGGTTACGGCGGGTTGGTTGCCGTCCGGTACTGGTTCGTATCCTGAATCCATGAACTAGTGCCTCTCCGTCAGGGGATTAGCGGCCTTGGTCACCAGGGTTCTGCCCTGGTTGGGGCCGTTGACAGCCAAGCTCAACTGGACTCTGCCGGCGGTCATCGCTTCACCGCTCGACAAAGACAGTGACATAGCCCGGGACACCTCCGGGCAGGTAATGAACAATGCTCACCACGTGAGGGAACTCTTGTCGCAGACGGCTCAGCCCCGCCACGTCCTCCGGGTGCAGGATGAACAACGCCCGCTGTCGCACGTCGGACAGGGGCCACTGGCCATCGATCAAGTCAATAAAGACCCGTTCCTGCTCCTCGGGCGCCATTTGCAGGTAGGTGCGCAGGGCCCGCCCATCGAACCAGTACGGCCAACCCTTGACGTAGACTGACGAGCGGTCGCCATAGGCCTCGATCTGCCGGGCGAACTCGCGGGCGATGGACACGTTCTGGCTGTCCGGCAGAACGTTCTTGAAATCGTGAAAGTAGAACTGCCGCGTATCGCGGAACTCGGCCAGCAGGAACAAACCGACGATGGCGACTCCGGCCAGCGCCAGCGCGCCGCGCCGGCCGACCAGCCACTCCACGGCGCCCTCGCGCTGCGCCGATGCCGCCTGCAGCCTGAGGCGCAGGTCCCACGCCGGATAGGTCGAGCCGAGGATCCGCAACTGCGCATCAACCGCAGTGAGGGTCAGCGCACACAGGAGCAGCGCCGGGCCGATGGTGCCGGCGGCGCGAAAGACGTTGGGCATCTCGTGGGGCAGCATGGCCAGAGTCATTGGTGCGATCAGCACCAAGAAAAAGGCCAGCAGCAGTGCGTTGCTGCCCTTGCGCCAGCGCCAGAGGGCGTAGGCCAGCCCCGGCACGAGCAGCAGTGCGCTGATCTGGCCCAGGTGCCTGAAGCCGGGTACGTTAAAGCGGGCATTGGAATCGCCATAGACGTTGAACATGAGCAGACTCGTGCGCACGTTCTCCAGCAGCAACGGAGTGGTCACCCGGGGCGTGTTGCGCTCGCCCTGCACCAGCTCTAACTGCAGGCCGATACGTTTCAGATAGGCGGCACGGTTTTCCAGCGCATAGCGGCCCAGCGGGGCAAAGGTCACCAGCGCTACGAGCGCCATCAACACCAGTCCGCCCACCCACTGCCGCCAGCAGGCCCGGCGCTCTGTCAGCAGGTACAGGACCAGAGCTATCGCCAGCGCCACAGGGGCAAAGAAAAACGGGGTGTAGGTCTGCATGCCCAGCCCGATGGCCACCCCGGCCAGCCCGAAATCGAACCACCTGCCGCGACGCAGAGCCCGAGCCACGGACCAGAGGAAAAGGAGAACGAACAACGGCAGCAGGATCACGCGGAACCCGGGCCGGCTGAGCACAATGTGCCAGTGATTGACTGCCAGCAGCCAAGCAGCAGCCAGGCCCACCGCCGGGGAGAAGAGCTCGCGCCCGGTCCAGTACAGGACCGGTATGGTCGCAATGCCGATCAAGGCGGAACTAAGCTTGAGCAAAAAGTGACTCAGCTCGCCAAAGCGGGTCAGAAAGGCCACCCAGTAGAAGAAGAGTCCCTCGCGACCCATGTTGGCGGTGAAAAAGATGTTGTGCTGCCCGCGCAGTATGGACAGCACGTCGGTATAGTTGTAGGGCAGATCCCAGCCAATGTCCGCCGGAATGATGTCGAGCTGGTACAAGCGCAGCCACGCGCCGACCGCGACCGCGGCCAGCAGCAACACCAGCGTTGGCGTGAACCACTTGCGCCGCGCCTGCGGCCGGGGCTGCACCGCTGCCGGGCGGCTGAGGCGTTCATTGAGGTAGAGCCAGCCCAGCGCCAGCAGCAGGCCGCCCAGCCAGAGAATCAATCCGACCTTCCGGTACTCGTTGCCGCCGAAATCGAGGCAGCCCAGCAGCGACACGGCCAGGAAGGCGAGCAGCACACCCCACACGCGCGGTGTTGCCGTCGGTTGGCCGCTTGCCTCAGCGGATGACGGCTCCCGCTCCTGGGCGATGCCGCCAAAGGCTACTACGAAGAGCACCGCCGCCGCGCCACAGGCCAGATAGGACGATGCATTGAGCAGACGCTGGTCAAAGCGGCCCTGGGCAAAGACCGCCAGAGCCAGGCAGACCACGGCCAGGAGCAGGCTCCACGACGCCCGCACTCTGGTCACGCTGGCAGCGGGTCGGCACCGGATGGGCGTACTGGCTTCGTCTCTGCTCATTGGCGGCTCACTGCCCCGCCAGGGGTGCGGGGCTCTGCTGGGCAGGGGCATAGAACACCATAAAGTCTTTGTCCGCTTGAAAGGCCTGGTAGCGCAGCAACTGGCCGTTCGGGTAGTGGGTCAGAAGCCAGCGTTCGGCTGCCGTGTTGGAGGGATTGTAGATGTAGAGCCTGTTGCGCGGCTCGAGGAGGTGCGGCTCGGCCTCCCTCATATCCATAATCAGGTTGTTCCATTCCATGTTCGGTATGGACAGGGCAATGGCCCGATGGTCCACCCAGTAGGCCGTGCCGATGCAGTAGGCATCATAGATGCTGCCCAGGGTGTCGGCAAAACCGTTCATCACCCGGGCCATGTCCCTGGCATTCCAGGCCGCCCGACGGTATTGCTCGTCATAGTCCACATAGAACAGGTGAAAGTTGAGCACAGCCGAACGGTAGAGCAGCAGCCCGCCCAGGGTCAGCACCAGCACCCAGCCCAGCCCGCCGCGCAGCACGCGCAGCACCTGCCGGCCGACCAGATAGAGCGGCAGCGCTACCAGCACCAACATCACCGGGATGACGCCCGAGGCGCGGATGTTGCTGGGGTTTTCGATGGGAAAGGCCACCGACATGGTTGAGGGCAACAGAGTGAGGAAGACCGCGGCCAGCCAGTAGAGAGCGAGAGGCCGACGCGTGGCCACCAGCAGGTACAGCAAGTAGGCCGTGCCTAGCACGAACAGTCCGCCGCTCACGTAATCGAGAATCGGCCTGGTGGGCACGCTGGCCGTCCAGGCGGCA
>Ga0116143_10002592_pt1 | contig 19413 bp, 14 predicted proteins | sample AD_UKC034_MetaG_FD_89745 | JGI IMG/M metagenome (GOLD analysis project Ga0116143, IMG submission 89745) | Active sludge microbial communities of municipal wastewater-treating anaerobic digesters from USA - AD_UKC034_MetaG | ecosystem: Engineered > Bioreactor > Anaerobic > Digestate | place: USA...
ACCGAAGTGCCCTATCAGGTTGAATGATGGGCAAGGAGAAAAAGAGAATGAAAATACTCGTTGTTGGCAGTGGGCGAATGGGCGCTGAGCTGGCTTACCGCCTCTATCGCCAGGGACATGAAGTTTGCGTGGTAGATGGTTTCCACGAATCCTTCCAGTACCTGCCGGCCGATTTTCAAGGCCGGGTCTATGAAGGTGAAGTCATTAACCAGGAAGTGCTGCACCGCGCCGGCATTGAACACTGCGATGCGCTTGCTGCCGTCACCAATTCAGATGCCCTCAACCTGGTGGTTGCCACCATTGCCCGTAATCATTACCGCGTGCCGCATGTTTTGGCCCGCAATTATGACCCGATTTTTGCCGAGTTGTACGATACCTTCGGCATTCAATTCATCAGCGCCACCACCTGGGGCGCCCAGCGCCTGGAAGAAATGATCTACCACGGCGAAGTGCGCTCAATCTTCTCGGCAGGTAATGGCGAGGTGGATATTTATGAATTAAAAGTCCCGGAGCGTTGGTGCGCCCGCCCGCTGCAAGAACTGGTGCCCGCAGAACTTGTGGTCGCCTCCCTCACCCGTAATGGCGAAGCCATGATCCCCGCACCCGATACCATGCTCGAAACTGGCGACCTGCTGCATGTCGCCGCCACACTCAGCGGCCTCGAAGCGCTGAGCGCCCGCCTGGAAGGCAAGAAGGAGGCGTAATTATGTATGTCGTTATTGCTGGTGGTGGTCGAACCGGTTCGCATTTAGCCCGGCTGTTACTCAGCCAGGATCACGAAGTTCACCTGATTGAAGATCGCAAGGATGTTCTCACGATGAACCATCGGGAACTCCCGACCGAATCAATCCATGAGGGTAACCCCATGAGCCCGGCAGTCCTGGAGCAGGCTGGCATCCGCCGCGCCGATGTGCTGGCTGCCTGCACAACCCACGATGAACTGAACCTGGTATTGTGTTATGTGGCTCGGGCCCGCTACGGCATCGCCCGCACCATTGCCCGCGTCAACAACCCACGCGATGCCTGGTTGTTTGACCAGAAGTTCCACGTCGATGTTGCCCTCAATCAAGCCGAAATCATGGCGAACATGATTCAAGAAGAAATGTCCCTCGGCGACATGATGACCCTCTTGCGGCTCCGCCGCGGCAACTATGCCCTTGTTGAAGAGAAAATCCCCGAAAATGCCCCTGCCGTCGGGCAGGCGATCAAAGACATGCACCTCCCCGAAAAATGTGTCATCGCCGCCATCATCCGCTCCGGTGAGGTTATCGCCCCGCGCGGGCAGACCGTTTTCCAGGTTGGCGATGAGGTCTTGGTCTTCACCGATGCCGACAGTATCCATGACCTGGCTGAATTGTTCTCAGATTCGCAGGATAACCCGCCCATCGTTTGACCGTATCACAATGCTGCGGTATAATTGCCGCTCGTTATCACGTAACCAGAAAGTGAAAGGATAAAGATGTCAACCAAGCGTACATATCAACCCAAGATCCGCCGCCGCGTGCGCGTGCACGGCTTCCGGTCTCGCATGGCCACTGCCGATGGCCGCGAGGTTTTGAAGCGCCGCCGCGCCAAGGGCCGCCACAAGCTCGTCGTGAGCATGAACAATCACGTCAAGCAAAGTCGGTGGTAGAATACACCCTCGCCCTTGGATGAAACGGTTTGATCTGCAGGCTGGGCATACAGCCTGACCGTTATGGACAGGGATATGGGTGAAGCGATCTTTTCGTCTGACACGATTTACCGACTTTCAGCGGGTGCGGCGGTCTGGCAAGACCTACGCTCACCCGCTTGTCGTGTTAATAGTTGCTCCGGGGGAATCGTCAGCGGTGCGGGTCGGGGTGGCAGCCGGTCGTGTGACCGGGAACGCGGTCGAGCGCAATCGCGCCAAACGCCGCATCAGAGCCTGTATGGACGGGCTGCTTCCCAGACTGACACCTGGTTGGGATCTGATCCTGCTGGCGCGTAAACCCATTCACGGCGCAACTTTTGATCAGCTTCAAACTGCCCTGCAAACACTGTTAGGCCGCGCTGGCTTGCTGCTACAATATCCGCCTCCCGGTGAACCTTCCTAAAGACTACCCCAATGAACCGCGCCTGCGAGACCTGCCTTTCCGGTGGGCCAATTTGCCGCGCATCCCCCTTCTGGCGCTCATTCGGGCTTACCAGGCGGTCATCTCCCCTGCAATGCCAGTGGATACCTGCCGTTTCTATCCCAGTTGTTCACACTACGGTTACCAGGCCATTTATAAGTACGGCGCTCTCAAAGGCGGTTGGATGGCCTTTACCCGTGTGCTGCGCTGCAACCCGTGGAATCCGGGCGGCTACGACCCCGTCCCCTGATCAACGAATGGAAACTCTATGAAACAATCTCGCTATTTGATTCTCGTCTTGTTTGTCTTGGCTGCGGCGCTGCTCTCAGCCTGCACCGGTGCCATGACGGCTTCATCCTGGCCGGGCCTCACCCCTCAGGAGGATGCCATCTATGTCGCCAATTCCAGCTTCGTTTACGCCCTCCGTCCAGCCGATGGCGGCGAAATCTGGCGCTTCCCCGAAAAAGCTGAAGGCCAGAAGATGTTTTATGCCGCTCCTGTTCTGGCTGATGGTCAATTGATTGTTGGCGACTACCAACACACGCTCTACAGCCTGAACCCCGCCACGGGACAGGAAAACTGGCGCTTTGAAGACGCCACCAACCGCTACATCGCCAGCCCGCTGGTGGTGGATGGCCTCATCCTCGCGCCCAATGCCGACCACACCCTCTACGCTTTGGATATGGACGGCAAGCTGGTCTGGTCTTATGAAACCGGTCAGCCGCTCTGGGCTTCTCCCGTTAGCGATGGCAGCCAAATCTACCTTGCGGCTATGGATCACAACTTCTACGCCCTGAATGCACAGACCGGCGAACTGGTCTGGCAAAAAGATCTCGGCGCCGCAATGCTGTACACCCCCACCTTGAGTGAGGATGGACATCTCTTTGTCAGCACGCTCAAAAACACCATCGTGGCGCTGGATGCAAGCGGCATGGTAGTCTGGGAGTGGCAGGGTGATGCCGCAGTCTGGGCTCAACCCGCCCTGCGTGAGGGCCTCCTCTACTTTGGCGATCAACTGGGCGTCCTCTACTGCGTCGATGCCGAAAAAGGTTCGGTCATTTGGACCATTGACGCCGGCGGCGAAGACAACATTGCCTCTTTTGGCACCCCGCTGCTGCTTGAAAACGTCGCCGTCTTCTCCATGGAAAACGGAGATGTCATTGGCGTCAGCTATGAAGGCGCTAAACAGTGGACCCGCAGCATCACCGGCACACTGTATGCCGGGCCCGTGCTGGCTGGTGACCGCTTCCTGGTTGGTGTTAACAAGGGCGAAAGCCTCATTGTGACCTTTGACTTGAATGGCAACGAAAGCTGGTCATTCGAGCTTGATAGCAAGAAGAAATAAAGGATGCCGTTATGTGGGACGCCTTAATTGTCACCCCGTTCATTAATGTTCTGCTCTTCATCTACAATCTAGTCGGTCAGAACTTTGGTATCGCGATTATTCTCTTTACCATCCTGATCCGCCTGATCACCCACCCCTTGATGGCCAGCCAGATCAAAGGCTCCAAGTCAATGCAGGCGCTGCAAAGCGACCCGGAATATAAAGAAATGATGGAGAAATACAAAGGCGACCGTGAAAAACTGGCCGCCGAGCAGATGCGCATTTACAAGGAAAAGAACATCAAACCTTTTGCCTCGTGCCTGCCCACGCTCATTCAGTTCCCCATCATCATCGGCCTCTACCAGGCCATTATCGCTGCCCTGGCCAGCACCCCGGTTGAGCTCATCAACCTGACCCGCCACATCTACCCGGCGCTGCTCAAAGTTGAAGCCCTTATTCCGCTGAACGCCCGCTTCCTCTGGATGGACCTCGGCCAGCCCGAACGCCTCAACCTGCCTTTCCTCTCGTTCGGCATCCCCGTCCTGGCGATTGTGGTGGTGGTGACCACCTTCCTTCAGTCCAAGTTAATCACCCCGCCATCTTCTAACCCCAACGATCAGGGCGCCCAGATGGCCAAGATGATGAACTGGTACATGCCCATCTTCATGGGCTACCTGGCCTGGACCCTGGCCTCCGGCCTCTCGCTCTACTTTGTCATCTCGAACTTGATTGGTATTGGTCAGTACGCTCTGCTGGGCAGTCTCAACTGGTCCAATCTTTTGCCAAAATCCAAACGTCCTGCGCCGGCGGCTGCTGTGGCTGGCCCAACCAAAAAATCTGATTCTGTTGTTCAGCTTGCAACATCGTCTCGCCCAGAACCGCAGAAAAAAGCAGATGATTCATCCACCAACCGCGGCAACAAGCAAATTCGCCCGCCCCGCAAGAAGAATCGCTCATAATCAGGGAGGTTGAACATGACTACTGAAAAAACGACCCTTGAAGTTATCGCTTCTACCGTTGAAGAAGCCACCGCCAAAGGTTTAGCGCAGCTTGGACTGCCCGCCTCTGCGGTTGATATTGAAGTGTTGGACTCTGGCAGCCGGGGCCTCTTTGGCCTGGGGGGCCGCCAGGCTCGCATCCGTCTGGTCTTGAAAGACATCACCCAGCCTATCCCGGCTGCATCCCAACCGGAACCTGTGGTTGTGGCGGCCACCCCCGTCGAAACAACCCACAAACCCAACCATGTTGCCGAACCCACCGAAACCATGGACCCGGCCTCGGCTGAATCAGCCCGCCAGGTGGTCTCTGAACTTCTGGAAAAAATGAAAGTCCAGGCGCAGGTTACTGCCCATTGGACCCCGCCCCAGGACGAGAAAGACCGCGCCATGGTTGTGGTTGAAGTCCAGGGCCAGGACCTGAGCATCCTGATTGGCCGCCAGTCCGAAACCCTCAACGCCCTTCAGTACATCACCAGTCTGATCGTCAGCAAAGAGGTTGGTCACTGGGTGCCGCTGCTAATCGACATCCAGGGCTACCGTTCCCGCCGCGAGCGCCAGCTTCGTCAGCTTGCCCGCCGTATGGCCGAACAGGTGATTCAATATGGCCGGCGTCAGGTGCTCGAGCCCATGCCCGCCAGCGAGCGGCGCATCATTCACCTGGAACTGCGCGACCACCCCCAGGTGACGACCGAAAGCGAAGGCGAAGAGCCCACCCGCAAGGTTGTGATTCTACCTAAAAAACAGTAAGATAATCTAAATTGCCAGATTTTCCGGCGCTGATGGCCGCCCGCAATGAAGCGCAACCCATTGCGGGCCGCCTTGCTTAATTGCCGATTGTGTAAGGAGAGATAAGATGCGTGCAGTAGATATCATCATCAAAAAACGAGACCGGGCTGAATTGACCGGCGACGAAATTGATTTCTTTATAGATGGTTTGACCCATGGCTCAATCCCCGATTATCAGGCCTCGGCCTGGGCCATGGCCGTTTTGCTGAATGGCATGACCGAGCGCGAAACCACCGACCTGACCCTGGCGATGGCCCGCTCCGGCGAAACCCTGGACCTCATCGGCGTGGTGCCAATTGCCGTGGATAAACACTCCACAGGCGGCGTCGGCGATAAAACCACCCTGGTCGTCGAACCTATCGTCGCTTCCTGCGGCCTGCCGGTTGGCAAAATGTCGGGCCGTGGCCTGGGCTTCAGCGGCGGCACCCTCGACAAAATGGAATCTGTCCCCGGCTACCGCACTAACCTCACCCGTGAAGAATTTTTACACCAGCTCAAGCAGATTGGCCTGGTGCTCACCGGTCAAAGCGGCGACCTGGCCCCCGCTGATGGCAAACTCTACGCCCTGCGCGATGTAACCGGTACTGTCCCCTCCATTCCCTTGATCGCCTCCTCCATCATGAGCAAGAAGATTGCTGCCGGCGCCCAGGCCATTGTCCTGGATGTCAAAGTCGGGGTTGGCGCCTTCATGGAAACCCTGGAAGATGCCCGCCGTCTGGCTGCCTTGATGGTTGCCATTGGGCGCCTGAGCGGCCGCAAGACCGTGGCCCTCCTTTCCGACATGAATCAACCCCTCGGTGAAGCGGTTGGCAATGCCCTCGAAGTTCGCGAGGCGATTGATACGCTGCATGGCGGCGGCCCTGCCGACTTCCGCGAACATTGTCTGATTGTCGCCAGCCACATGCTCAACCTGGGGCAAAAGGCCCCCAATCTGCAGTTTGCCCGTCAGATGGCTGAAGAAGCCCTGGAATCCGGCCAGGCCTGGACCCTGTTCCGCCAGTTGGTCCATGCACAAGGCGGTGATCTGGCTTATGTTGATGATCCCGAACGCCTGCCACGTGCGGCCCTGGTCGAAACCGTTTCTGCTGCACGGACTGGCTACTTGTCCGGCATCAATGCCCGTGAGGTCGGCGAGACCAGCGTTGAACTTGGCGCTGGGCGCGCCCGCAAAGAAGACCCCATCGAACATTCGGTGGGTATCGTCATCCACCACAAAGTGGGTGATCGGGTTGAAAAAGGCCAGCCGCTCTTTACCATTCACGCCAATGACCCGGCCAAACTCAAGAAAGCCCGCGCTCGCCTGCTTGCTGCGCATCAATGGAGTGACAGCCCCTGCGACCCCTTGCCGCTGTTTTACGGCGTCATCGAATAAGCTTACCCTATCAATTAAAAATAATCGGTCCCGCATCCAATTGGAGCGGGACCGATTGTTTTAATACTTATACACACTGCCGCCGATAAATTCCCGCAAAACCGAATCTTCCGGGATGGCCGAATCGTCCGTCAGCGGGGTGATCTCTGCAAGCATGGCGTTCACCCGTACGGCGCGGGTATAAGCGTCCTCGCGCAGTGGGTCACCTTTGAATTCTTCCGTCCAGCCGGCAAAATGCGTCATCAGCCGCGGCTTGTAGATGCACAGCTCATGCGGCATGGCGCTGTTCACAATAATATCTGCCGTGTTGAGGAAGGGGATAATATTCCGCTTCTCGCTTGTGCGCACATAATGCCAGTGCACCAGGGTTTGCCGCGGCTCGTAGCCCCGGTGGGCTGCGTCGCGCAGCATCCGACGCATCAGTCGGATATCCGTCCAGCGCACATACTGGCCTTGTGAATCCTTCAACTGCATCAGCGGCTCAAGGTACACCTTGAATTTTTGGTCGTGTGGCACTGCCTGCGTCATCTCCGGATACAAACCGTGCAGGCTGTCAATCAGCACAATCTCGTTAGGTCCCAGCCGCATGGGGGTCCGGTTGTCATACCGTTTCCCCTGTTTGAAATCGTAGTATGGCATCAAGATCTCTTCGCCGGCGGTCAGGCGGCTCAGATGTTCATTGATCAGCTTTAAATCCAGCGCCTGAGGCGTCTCAAAATCGTAGTCTCCAAACTCATCCTTGGGCTGCAGCGCCAGATCATAGAAATAATTGTCCAGATTCAGCGTCACCAGTTTCAGCCCCAGGTAGGCCAACCGCTGACCAATTTTGATGGTGGTCGTTGTTTTCCCCGAAGATGAAGGCCCGGTAATAATCACCATCTTCACTTTGTCTCGGCGCAGGGCAATCATCTCAGCCGCATTTTCCACATCCTGGTTATAGGCCGTTTCGCAGGCTTCCACAATTTGTGGTAGTTCGCCGCGTTCAATCCGCGCATTCAATCCCGCAATCGTATGCAAATCTTGACTTACTGCCCAGTCCAGCACATGCCAGATCTTCGCCCAGGGGATCGTCTCAGAAGGCCGGGCAGCCAGCTTGGCGCGTTCCTGCCGATCTCGGGCGCGTTCATCACGATAGAGAATATAGGCCTTTGCCACCTTGGCATGACCGTTTTCAATCAATACCTTTTCCACCATATCCTGAATTTCTTCCACCGATGGAATATGGTCTGGGGCAATGCTGTTTTCCAATGCCTGAACAACCTCCGCCGTCAGCGCCTCAGCGGTACTGCGGTCGCGTCCGCCTACTGCAATTGCCGCCCGATAAATGGCATTGGTGATCCGTTCTGCATTAAATGGCACAACTGCGCCGGTTCGTTTAACAATGCTCTGAATTTTTCCCATCATTGCACCTCAAAGACGAAAGAACATCATTGGATAGGTTTTAATTATAGCATGTCTGACAATACCCCAAACGCCACTCAAGCCGCGTTTCAATTCTAAAAACCCCATTTGCATTCTGGCTGGAATTGTGGCATAATTCAACCATCAACAGCGTTGATGGAAACGAGTAAATCCGCCCCGCGCTGTCAGCGAACCCGGATCAAGGTGCAAGCCGGGCCAGCCCAGCGGATTGAAAATCCTTCCGGAGCTGCAAACTGAACGTGGATCTCCACCAGTAGGTGCGCCGGCCTCGCCAACCGTTATCCCGGGCGCAGATATTATCCGCCAAAGGACGTATCTGACCGAGCGCTCACCGCGAGGTGAGAAGCAGGGTGGTACCGCGAGAAAGCCCTCTCGTCCCTGTGGGATGCGAGGGCTTTTTAATTGGTCAAGGAGGCCTTATGTTTAAACCTGTTTCACCCCGCTTGAATATCACCCTGATGGAAGAAGCCATGCTGCGCTTCTGGAAGCAGCACAATATCTTCCAGGAGACCATGACCCAGCGCGAAGGCGGCCCCGAATATGTCTTCTTTGAAGGCCCGCCTACGGCCAACGGCCGCCCGGGCATTCATCATGTGCTGGCCCGCGCATTCAAAGACATCTTCCCGCGCTATAAGACCATGCGCGGCTACCACGTCAGCCGCCGCGGCGGCTGGGATACCCACGGCCTGCCCGTTGAGCTGGAAGTTGAAAAGAAGCTCGGCTTCACCAATAAGCAGCAAATTGAAGCCTACGGTATCGGCAAGTTTAACGCCCTCTGCCGCGAGTCAGCCTTCACTTACATCCAGGAATGGGAACGCATGACCGATCGGATGGGTTACTGGGTGGATATGCAGTCTGCCTATGTGACCTTCCGCGATTCCTATATCGAATCGGTCTGGTGGATCCTTAAAAATTTCTGGGAGCAAGACCTGCTCTATCAGGGCTTCAAAGTGGTTGCCTACTGCCCGCGCTGCGGCACCCCGTTGTCGGACCACGAAGTTGCCCAGGGCTATGCCGATGCCACTGACCCATCGGTCTATGTCCGCCTGCCTCTGGTCGATCAGCCCGGCGTTTCACTCCTCGTCTGGACCACCACACCCTGGACTCTGCCTGCCAACGTCGCTGTTGCGGCCCACCCGGATATCGAATACGTCATGGTCGAGCGCGAAATGCCCGAAGGTGGCACCGAGCGGCTCATCCTGGCAGAAGCCCTGCTGACCAAAGTCTTTGATCAGCCCGAAAAACTGCGCATAGTCGAGCGATTTAAGGGCAAGCACCTCAAAGGCAAGCAGTATCGGCCGCTGTTCACCTTCCTGCCGCCCGACAAACCGGCGCATTACGTCGTTCTCGCAAACTACGTCACCACAGAAGACGGCACTGGCCTGGTTCATATCGCCCCATCCTTTGGCGCCGATGATATGAATGTTGCCAACGAATACGACCTGCCCGTGCTGATGACAGTTGCCGAAGATGGCACTTTCATTCCCGCGGTGCGCCCCTGGGCAGGGGTGTTTGTCAAAGACGCCGACCCTGCCATCACTGAAGACCTCAACCGCCGCGGCCTGCTCTTCAAATCTGGCACCTATACCCACACCTATCCTTTCTGCTGGCGCTGCGATACGCCGCTGCTTTACTATGCTCGCCCAACCTGGTACATCCGCACCAGCCAGTTCAAAGACCGCATGGTTGCTCTTAACAATGACATCAACTGGTATCCCGGCCACATCAAAGCTGGTCGTTTTGGCAACTGGCTATCCAATAATGTGGACTGGGCGCTGGGTCGTGAACGCTACTGGGGCACCCCGCTGCCCGTCTGGGAGTGTGGCGATTGCCATCACCAGGAGTGTATTGGTTCTGTGGCCGAACTGTCACAAAAAGCAGGCCGTGATCTCAGTAACCTCGATCTGCATCGTCCGCATGTGGATGAAATCCACTGGCGCTGTGCCGAATGTGGCGGCACCATGCAGCGCGTCCCCGAACTGATCGATGTCTGGTTTGATTCAGGCGCCATGCCGGTTGCCCAGTGGCACTACCCCTTTGAAAACCTCGAAGCCTTCAAACAACAGTTCCCCGCCGATTTTATCTGCGAGGCCGTTGATCAAACCCGGGGCTGGTTCTACACCCTGCACGCCATCTCCTCGCTGTTGTTCGACAGCGTGGCTTTCAAGAATGTCATCTGCCTGGGTCTGATCCTTGATGCTGAAGGCCGCAAGATGTCCAAGCACAAGGGCAATGTCGTCAACCCCTGGGATGTGCTGAACGAATACGGCGCTGACGCCACCCGCTGGTATCTCTACACTGCTTCACCCTCGGGTCAGGAACGCCGTTTCTCCATGGATCTGGTAGGCGAGGTCGTCCGCACCTTCACCTTGACGCTGTGGAACACCTATTCCTTCTTTGTCACCTACGCCAACCTGGATGGCTGGCGTCCGGACCCAGCAGTCCAGCCTGAATACAGCCCGCTGGATCGCTGGGTGCGCTCCGCCCTGCATACGCTGGTGCGTGATGTGACCGATGCCCTGGAAAACTATGATGTCCTGGGTGCCACCCGCCCCATCACCACCTTTGTGGATCAACTCTCCAATTGGTGGCTGCGCCGCTCGCGCCGCCGCTTCTGGAAGAGCGAAGCCGATGCTGATAAGCAGGCCGCCTATTCCACGCTCTATGAAGCCCTGACCACCCTCAGCCGCCTGTTGGCACCCACCATGCCCTTCCTGGCTGAAGAACTGCACCAGAATCTTATCCGCACCATGGACGAATCTGCGCCCCTCTCGGTCCACCTGGCCCCCTGGCCTGCGTTTGATCCGGCAGTTGTTGACGAGAAACTGAACCGTGAGATGGCTCTGGTCATGCGCTTGGCCTCGCTGGGCCATGCCGCCCGCAACAAAGCCAATCGTAAAGTGCGCCAGCCCCTTGCTGAAGTTGCCTTCTCTGTGGCAAATATCGAAGAAGCAGGTGTGGTCTTGCGTTATGCCGAACTGCTCGCTGATGAGCTGAACGTCAAGCACGTCCGCACCCTCGATGCTGCTGGCGAAGCCGTCTCTTATGCCCTCAACCCACTGCCTAAACAGCTCGGTCAAAAGTATGGCAGCCGATTCCCTGCCATCCGCAAAGCAATCCTGGATATGGACGCTGAAGTCGCCGCCCGGACGCTGCTTGCCGGTCAATCTTTGCCCGTCACCATCGCTGGCGAAACCTGCGATATCCTGCCTGAAGAAATCGAAGTGCGCGCCCAGGCCCGAGAAGGCTTTGCCGTCGCTTCCGAAGGCGCCTATCTGGCAGCCCTAGTCACTGACCTGACCCCCGAACTCATCCGTGAGGGCCTCGCCCGTGAATTTATCCGCCGGGTGCAAGACCTGCGTAAAACCGCCGAGTTTGACATCTCGGACCGCATCCGGGTCTATTATCAAGCCACTCCGGGCCTGGCTGCTGCCGTCCAATCCTTTGCCGAAATCATCATGGCCGAAACGCTCACGGTTGAACTTCAAGCTGCCCAGCCGCCTCAGGGCAGCCCCACCGCCGCCGACTCTTTCGATGGCGAAGACCTGACCATCGGCCTGCAAAAAGCCTGATCAGATAGCTAAAAAAACACCCCCGGATTGCTCCGGGGGTGTTTAGTATGTTTATCTGCTCATTATCTCAGGATAATTGGCAGGTAGATGAACCGGTGCGGTATCACCGCAGTTGTGGTCAGGACAGAGTTATCGCTGATCGCTGTATTTCCTTGTGAGGTTGCTGTGATGGTGGCAGTATCTACCGCGCCATTTGCCGCTCCCGTTGGGATGGATACTGTCACGGTAATATCGGTTGTTGCTCCTGCGGCCAGCGGACCAACACTGGATGGAGCAATAATCGTTCCCCAGACAGCATCTGCGGTCAGGTCAAAGCTGTCTGCAGCATTACCGGTATTTTCAACCGTCAGTGTGTAGATGACCTCTGCGCCGGGCGTGCCAGACTTTGCATCCGTTGCCGGGGTAATAGACACACCATAAACCGTTGCAATATTCGCTGTGGTTGTCAGCGTTGAGCTGTCCGATATCGCCGTATTACCCTGCGATGTGACCGTGATGGCGGCTGTATCGGTCGCTCCATTTGCTGCTCCCGCCGGGATGGATACGGTTACTGTTACATCTGCCGTTTCACCCGCAGCCAGAGGTCCAACGGTGGTCGGCAGCACCGCGGTACTCCAGGTTGCTGTGCCTACTGTCAGATCAAAACTATCGCTGGTGTTTCCGGTATTCTCAACGGTTAGCGTATAGACGACTTCTGTCCCCACCAATCCAGATTTGGCGTCGGTAGCTGGCGTGATGGATACACCATAAACCGTCGCTACATTGGCTGTGGTGGTCAAGACTGAGCTGTCTGTGATGGTCGGGTTTCCTGTTGAAGCTGCAATAATGCTGGCTTCATCTGTTGCTCCATCACTGGCGCTGGCGGGAATCGAAACTGTGACAACGATATCAATGCTTTCTCCTGCATTAAGCGGCCCAATGGTAGCCGGATTAATCAGGGTCAGCCAGACTTCGGTACCTCCTGTTGTCACACCGAAGCTATCTGCTGCGTTACCCGTATTGGTCAGGGTCAACGTGTATGAAACCTCAGTTCCGGGCACACCAGACTTGGCATCTATAGATGGTGTCAGTGTCAGGCCGCGCACCGTATTGGCAGTCGTGGTCAGCACAGACGAATCGCTGACTGCGCTATTTCCCACCGATGTGGCGGTAATGGTCGCGGCATCGGTTGCGCCACCCGCCGCTCCTGCCGGGATCGAGACAGTCACCGTCACATTCGCCGTTGCCCCTGCTGCCAGCGGACCCACTGTTGTGGGCGCCACGCCGGTTGTCCAGGCCGCGCCGCCCGCACCCAGGGTGAAGCTGTCGCTGACATTGCCCGTGTTGGTTACGGTCAGTGTGTAGCTCACATCCGTCCCCGGATTGCCGGATTTGGCGTCTGTCGCTGGTGTCAGCGTTACGCCGTACCCTGTATTGGCAGTCGTGGTCAGAACGGATGAATCGCTGACTGCGCCATTTCCCACCGATGTGGCGGTAATGGTCGCAGCATCGGTTGCCCCGCCTGCCGCTCCTGCCGGGATCGAGACAGTCACTGTCACATTCGCCGTCGCACCTGCTGCAAGCGGACCTACCGTTGTAGGTGCTACGCCAGTTGTCCAGGTGGCACCGCTCGCTCCCAGGGTGAAGCTGTCGCTGACATTGCCCGTGTTGGTCACGGTCAGCGTGTAGCTCACATCCGTCCCCGGATTGCCGGATTTGGCATCGGTTGCCGGGGTCAGCGTCACGCCATACCCCGTATTGGCAGTCGTGGTCAGTACGGATGAGTCGCTGACTGCGCCATCTCCCACCGATGTGGCGGTAATGGTCGCAGCATCGGTTGCGCCGCCCGCCGCTCCTGCCGGGATCGAAACGGTCACCGTCACATTCGCCGTTGCTCCTGCCGCCAGCGGCCCCACCGTTGTGGGCGCCACGCCGGTTGTCCAGGCGGTGCCACTCACACCCAGGGTGAAGCTGTCGCTGGCGTTGCCCGTATTGGTCACGGTCAGCGTATAGCTCACATCCGTCCCCGGGTTTCCTGATTTGGCATCGGTTGCCGGGGTCAGTGTCACGTCATAGACGGGTGTCGCGTTTGCAACTGTTGTAACCACACGAGCCGCATCCCGTACAGTCGGGCTGCCTGTTTGTGTGGCATAGACCATCACCGTATCTGTGCTCCCGTTACTTTGTCCAGCGGGAATATTGACGGTTACGGTGACGCTCTGGCTGGCTCCTGCCGCCAGTGGACCCACTGTGCTTGGGCTGATGGTGGTTCCCCAGGCATTGCCGCTGGTAGTCAGGGCAAAACTGGCGCTGGATGAGCCTGTATTGGTCACGGTCAAAGTATAGTTCACCGGACTATTGGCTGGCCCGCTTCCTGCATTATCGATTGGCGATAGGCCGACGCCTAGCGCCGTGCATACCGCCCGTTGGATCGTCAGCTCAAATCCTGTGACGCTGCCTGTATCGTAACGGTAACCATCCACAGCCTTTAAATTCCAGGTGCCATTCAGGTTGGTCCCGTCGAGCACACTCAGGACAGATTCGGGCCGGTAACTACCCGTAAACGGGGCTGTCCCACCGGATATGGGCGTGGCGGCCTCATCGTCTAGAACTGTATTGGTAAAATTATTAGCACTGCCGCCGCGTCCACTGATCAATGAAACTGTTGTCGAGTTGGGGGAGATCAGGCTAAAGGTCAAATCTCCATCATAAGTATGAGTGGCATTGATCTTGACGTTAACATCTTGTATCAAAGCCGAATCGGTGATGGTGATTGGAACCTGAACCCCGGTTGGATTATTATCTGGAATTGCAACCGCACTCCCACTGTAGGTATAGGTGTTGGTCGTGCTTGATCCAGCCGCCAGCGCCGTGAGCGGGATTGTTGCCGACCCACCCGTGTAGGTTACATTGAGTGATAGTTGAATCGGGGTGGCGCAGGCGTGAGTTGAATTAACCTTGAGCACATAAGCAGTTTGATTGGTCTGTGTTCCACCGCTGGCGATATCAGCATATGCTGAACTGGCCTGGATCACAGATACATCTCCGCCGGTAACCGAAAGCGTTCCGACAACATTGGCCGCCGTGCCAGAGCCTGTATTGGTCAACCCCACATTAACAGTGAAATTTTCGCCCAGTTCCAATGAGCCGTTGTTGTTGCCCCAGACCGCATCGCTCCAAGTTTGAGATGCTTTTTCAAGTACAACCAGTGGAGCAGTGGTTTCGGTGACGTTGTAGCCGACTAGGGCAAAATCCTGGTCAGTTGTATCGGCATTAGCGGGCAGGCCGTCGCCGGCAATATTTGTCGCAATGACGCGCACGCGCACCACGCCACTGGTTCCGGCAGGCAGGAAAACGTTTTCGATATTATTTCTGGCGTCAGCAGTTCCACCAGAGATGGACTGGCTGCCACTGAACACATTACCTCTATAGGTGGTTCCCGCAGTGGTCACTTCTAGATCCAGATTGTTGACGTAAGCATTACCCGTAGTTGGGCCGGGCGCATCTGACCACACCAGTGAGATGTTCACCGGTTTGCCCGTATCCGATACCAGCATATAGGCGGTGTAGGCTTCTCCGGTTGCGCCAAAGGTTGTGGTTTGATCCTTCAAGAACCGCGGGCTGCCATCAAAAATGAGCCCCATATTGGCGTCGCCCCACCCCTGGTTGTTGCTGGGCAGAGTGTCATTGTTGGATACACCCGTCAGGTAGCGTGGTGTATTTACAATCAGCGCCTTCAGCATGGCCGGGCTCGGAATGGCGCCGCTGGTCAGCACACGCCCATAGTATTCATACACCAGTTGTGCCACACCCGATATGGCCGGGCACGAATGACTCGTTCCTGATGACCAGGCGTAGAGTGTTTGACCGCTAGGGTGATACTGGTCGCAAACACCGCTGCCATCATAACCGGAATCCTGTGAGGCTGGCCCTTGAACATGGGTGCCCGGTGCAGTGATGTCGGGTTTGATGCGTCCATCATCGGTTGGACCGCGCGAAGAGAATGTAGCCGTATCATCTGCATTGTTGGCATAGTTCACGCTGCAGCCATCCATTGTGCCCTGTTCGCGCACATTTTCTGTGGCGCCTACTGTCAGCACGTTCTTGGCTGTGGCCGGCGAACCAATTGTATTGGCGCTCGAGCCGCTGTTGCCGGCTGAAAAAACATGCAGCATTTCCTGATTGCCGGCTGTTGCCGAAGCATCTCGGGTCAGAGTATCATATTCCTGTGAATCGGTGGTATAGGCGCCGCCTACTGGAGCCCCCCAACTGTTGGATGTAATCCGTGCACCGTTGGTATAGGTACTGTACACCAGCGCCTGATTGCTCCCATCACCGCAATTAGCTGTATCCCATGATGTGGTGCTGAAAACCTTGGTCCCAGCAATCCGCCCATAAGGTGATATACCCAACCCGAGTTGATATCCATTGGCATCTTCATAGGGGGTTCCGGTGGTGTTGTTATAGCCGCCAACAATACCTGCATTTAAATTTCCATGTCCGGCAATGGCATCGCCCGCGGGATCGGTCGTGCAGTTGGTGACGTAAGTAACCCGATCCGGGTTGGCCAGTACACCCAGCTCATGAAAGTCTGGATGTAGTACGTTGGATGCGTTGCCCTGATCAAGTCCATCATCCACAATATCTACAATCGGGTAGGAACTCGGGGTAGTCGGGAAACCCTTAGTCGCCAGCCAGGCCAGGTAACCCGGTGAGCTTGGTACGGTGTTGCCGCCCGAAACGGTAATATTGCCTGCCAGAATCTGATTCTGGACTTCATCATTCATCTCGGGCTGAACATAAATTTCAATATCGAATACATCGGGTTGCGCAGCCAGTGCTGCCAGGTCTCCCTCGGCCAGGCGCACCCGGATGTTGGTGTAATTTAAGACGTTGTAGGGCCCTTCATACCAGGCCGTTGCTTTTTGAAGCAAACTCTCAACGGCCATCGTTGTCTGATCGGTGCGGTAATATTGCACTGTAACATCCACTTCGCCCTCCGGTGCCATGGCAGCCGTCCGCAAGGTGGGGTCTAACCGATAGTAGGGTTCATAAGCCCCATTCCACACCAGCAGTGGATTTTCTGCCGCAGCCTTCAAGACGCTGTCTTTGGGTTGTTTACCCCAGACCACATAGGCGTTTTCAGGAATGTAAGCCACAATTTCCAGGCCCTGGGCTTTCAAACCATCCAGCCAGGTATCCTGAATGGGGCCTGCAAACTGCACCATCCAGAAACCAATTTCTGGCTCTGCCTGCGCCTGCAATGCGGCCGGCATTTTTACAGCATCATCCGCATTATTGGTATTAATCTGCACTTCGCGCAGATAGATGGTAGGATCGACCACCATCACGCCTTCCGGTGTGCCTACGCCGCTGGGGAGCTCCCAGAGCGAGAACGCCCCATAATGCGCCAATGCGGTCGCCCCATTGGATGAAAGCAGCCCGGCGGTCTGTGGCATAGCCAGTACGCGCAAACCCGGTTCCGATGATGCTGACGCAGGTTGCACCCCAAGGGGTGTAAATGCGGCAAACAACAGTGCTAAAAGCACAAGGACATTGAGCTAACGTCTATTCATTTTTGCCTCAACTGAAAGGAATTTTTTGTTGCCCGAACGAAACAATTATAATCCGGTTACTCGCAATCAAGATTAGAAAATTAAGCCTGCACAGCAAGGCCTTCATGTATTATGATCGCCTTTTCTTTCGTAATCGGGTATCTTTATGCGGTAAAATTAGAAGATAGCTTTTATTATTGGAGGATCGTTTGAAACAGCGCTGGCGTGACTATCTCTGGCTTTTTACAATTGTGGCCATCATTGTAACCCTCGATCAGGTGACCAAGGCCATTGTCCGGGCAAATCTGTCTGTAGGAGAAACCTGGATGCCCTGGGTCTGGCTGGCGCCATACTTCCGCTTTGTACATTGGTACAATACCGGCGTTGCCTTTGGCATGTTCCAGGGATTGGGCATGGTTTTTGCTGCCCTGGCTGCAGTTGTGATTGTGGTCATCGCCATCTACTTCCCACGCATCCCCCGTTCTGATTGGCTGACCCGCCTGGCTCTGGCAATGCAAATGGCTGGCGCCATGGGCAACCTGATTGACCGTCTCACCCAGCAGGGCCGGGTCACAGACTTTGTTTCAGTGGGCACGTTTGCCGTATTCAACGTGGCCGATGCTTCCATCACCCTTGGAGTGGGGGTGCTCTTGCTGGCAGTCTGGCTTCAAGAGCGCCGTGAGCGCAAAGCCCAGGCCGAGGCCGCTGCATCACTCCGTTCAGAAGATTTGCCCGTTGAAGAAGATCACGCATGAGCGCCCAGACCTGCCTGTTCCGCGTAGCTGAAGGCGAATCTCAACGGCTGGATAAATTCCTGGTTGCCTGCCTGCCCGATCTGTCGCGAGTCCGTCTTCAAACACTTATAAAAGAAGGGCAGGTCAGCGTAGATGGCCACCCAGTCACAAAATCCAGTCTGATTTTGATGCCCGGCCAACAGGTTACCCTGAACCTTCCTGCTCCAGAGGCAACCAAACTTGAGCCCGAAGCAATCCCGCTGGAAGTGGTGTTTGAAAATGCTGACCTGCTGGTGATTAACAAACCCGCTGGCATGGTGGTGCACCCGGCTGCCGGACATTCTACCGGTACACTGGTTCATGCCGCCCTGGCGCACATTCCCGACCTGGAAGGCATTGGCGGCGAGCTTCGCCCCGGTGTCGTTCATCGGCTGGATAAAGATACCTCGGGCCTCATTCTCATGGCCAAAAACGATCGCGCCCACCGCTGGCTCCAGGATCAATTTCGCCAGCGCACAGTCAGCAAAATCTATCTCGCCCTCACCGATGGCGCCCCCCCCACGCCAATTGGTCGGGTTGAAGCCCCCATTGGCCGTGACCCCTCCCACCGCAAAAAGATGGCCATTACCACCCCGCAAAAAGGCCGCGAGGCCGTAACCGAGTACCGTGTTTTGGAATCGTTTTCGGGGTATACCCTCATTGAAGCCCACCCATTAACTGGACGAACTCACCAGATCCGCCTTCACCTGGCCTTTTTGGGCTGCCCGATTGTTGGGGACACAATTTACGGGCACAAACATTCCAGTCTGCCGCTGGAGCGCCATTTCCTGCATGCCGCCCGACTCACCATCCACCTGCCCGGAGAATCATCTCCGCACACCTTTGAGGCGCCGCTGCCACCCGAACTTCAGTCCATTCTCGTTGATTTGCGCCACAAAACCCACTAACCTGTTTGCCGATATAAGAGGTTTACCATGAAGCTCATTGACTTGCGCTCTGATACAGTTACCGTTCCTACGCCCGAAATGCGCGCCGCCATGGCTGGCGCCGTTGTCGGCGATGATGTTTATGGCGAAGATCCAACCGTTAAGCGGCTTGAGGAACTTTCTGCCGCCCGCCTCGGCCACGCGGCGGGTCTGTTTATTCCCTCGGGCACCATGGGCAATCTGATTGCGACCCTGGCCCACTGCCAGCGCGGCGATGAGGTCATCATGGGGCACCTGGGTCACACATTCTTGTTTGAAGGCGGCGGTATTGCTGCCCTGGGCGGCATTTTCCCCCATACGCTCCCCAATCAACCCGATGGCACATTGAACCTGGAAGACGTCAAAGCCGCCATTCGCCCGGATGATATTCACCATCCCATCTCACGCCTCCTCATTCTGGAGAACACCCACAATCGCTGCGGCGGCGTGGTGCTTTCGCCGGAATATACCCGTCAGGCAGCCGATCTGGCCCATGCCCGCGGCCTCAAACTGCATCTTGATGGCGCCCGCATCTTCAACGCAGCAGCAGCCCTGAATATCCCTGTAGATGAATTGACCCGCCCCGCCGACTCGGTCACATACTGCCTCAGTA
>Ga0116143_10002598_pt1 | contig 19393 bp, 16 predicted proteins | sample AD_UKC034_MetaG_FD_89745 | JGI IMG/M metagenome (GOLD analysis project Ga0116143, IMG submission 89745) | Active sludge microbial communities of municipal wastewater-treating anaerobic digesters from USA - AD_UKC034_MetaG | ecosystem: Engineered > Bioreactor > Anaerobic > Digestate | place: USA...
ATGAATACGAGCTGGTCTACGAAGCTACCGGCCGACTGATTCCGCATGGTGGCATTCCGCTCAATATCGGCTGCGTAGTCATGAACGTCGAAACTCTGCTCAATCTCGGCCGCAACAAGCCATTCATCAGCAAGTTTCTTACCATCGCCGGCAAAGTGCCCCAACCCTGTACCATCGAAGTGCCCATTGGCATCACTGTGCGCGAGGCTCTCGAGCTGGGCGGACTCAAAAAAATCGACGGGCTGAAAGTAATTGACGGCGGCCCGATGATGGGCAAGCTCATCGCCAGCCCTGAAACCGCAATTGTCAGCAAAACCTGTGGCGGCCTGATTGCATTGCCCGCCGACCACGTTCTGATCAGAAAGATGTCGAACAGCGACAAAAAAAATTCGCAGATCGCCCGTTCAGCCTGCGACCAGTGCACTGACTGCTCAGAACTCTGCCCACGCGCCCTGCTCGGCTATCCGATACGGCCGCACAAAGCGATGCGCACTGCGCAGTTCGCGCCCTACGCCGAAAGCAATTACGCGATCGATTCGATATTCTGCAGCGAATGTGGCCTGTGCTCACTGTTTTCATGCCCCGAAGACCTGCCTCCCCGCGAGATGTGCATGCTTTCGAAAAAGTATCATCTCGGCAAAGGCGTAAAACTCGCAGAATTTCCGGGTGAGCCAACAATTCACCCAATGCGTTCGGTTCGCCGCGTCAGCATCGAACGCCTGATCAAGAAGCTCGCTCTGCTCGACTACGATCACAAAGCGCCATTGCAGCAGGTTAGCAAGAATTTCGACAAGGTAACCCTGCCGCTCAAGATGCACATCGGTGCTCCTTCAGTGCCGGTTGTCAAAGCTGGCGACAGGGTTGGTGCCGGTCAACTCATCGCAGTGATACCTGAGGGCAAACTCGGTGCGGTGCTGCATGCGTCGATCAGCGGCAAAGTAGCTTCGGTCAGCGACCAGGCAATTGTCATAGTCAGAGAATGAGGTAAGATAAATGAATATCCACGGAAATGCCATCGGCCTGATCGAACTTTCCAGCATTTCTACCGGCTATCTGGTGACCGATGCCATGCTCAAGACCGCTTCGGTCGAGCTGGTTCTCTCGCGCACCGTCTGCCCGGGCAAATTCATCTGCCTCGTCTGGGGCGATGTCGCAGCCGTCGAAGCCAGCGTTGCCGCCGGCATTCAACTCGGTCAGGGCTATCTTGTCAACGATCTCGTCATTCCGAACCTGCATCCGCAGATTTACCCGGCAATTACTGCCACCAATCAGATTACCGAAACCGGTGCGCTTGGTGTTATTGAGACTTTTGACATAGTTTCGACGATTCTTGCTGCTGACGCTTCGGTCAAAGCGGCTGACGTAACGCTTTGTGAACTGCGCATCGCCATGGCCATCGGCGGAAAAGCCTTTTACACGATGACCGGCGACGTTGCCGCAGTCGAAGCTGCGGTCAAAGCCGGCCTAGAATCACTCGAAGGCAAGGGTCTCGTCGTTCATCATGTCGTCATTCCAAGGCCGCGGCCTGAGCTGTTCAGGGAGTTCATCTGATGCCAAGAATCTACCTCGGTGCCGATCACGGCGGTTTTCCACACAAAGAAGAACTCAAAAAGTATCTCATCGAAAAAGGGCACGTAATCGAAGACATGGGTGCCTATTCGACTTCACCTGTTGATTACCCTGATATAGCCTATCTGGTAGCGGCTTCGGTCGCCAAAAATCCGCACAGTCTCGGCATTGTCATCGATGGCGCCGGAATCGGCTCATGCATGGCTGCCAACAAGGTTCCCGGCATTCGCGCCGCCTGCTGTAACGATCTTTATACTGCCCGCAACAGCCGTGAACACAATCACGCCAATATTTTAACTCTTGGCAGCATGGTAATCGGCACCGGCTACATGAAGCAGATCGTCGATCTCTGGCTGGCAACTGCTCCGGCCCCCGGCCGCCACGCCGACCGCGTCGCCAAGATCATGCAGCTCGAACGCCTGACCGGCTGACATTCATTTTGTAATTCATCTTGCGTAGGGGTTCACCATGTTGAACCCCTGTCTCTTCTACCATGATGCAATTGTATTTGATTATCATACCGCGAAATTGTATATTTTTTTAGAATCATTTAACTCACACTAAGCAAAAGGAAAGAAAAATATGAGAGCAATATGCATAGTACTCGACAGCGCCGGCATTGCGCCGATGCCTGATCAGCACGAATACGGCGATATCGGCGCCGCAACAATCCCGAATATCGCAAAAGCCACTGGCGGCATCGACCTGCCAACCATGCAGAACATGGGACTCGGGAATATAACCGAAATCGAAGGAGTGCCACCGGCAGACGCCCCGACGGCATCTTACGGCATGATGTACGAACTGTCGCCAGGAAAAGACACCACTACCGGCCACTGGGAAATGATGGGAATGAAGCTCGATTTCGCGTTTCCGGTTTTTCCGGAAGGCTTTCCGAAAGACTTCATCGAAAAGTATGAAGCTGCTATCGGCCGCCAGACTCTCGCCAACTATCCGGCTTCCGGCACCGAGATCATCAACCAGCTTGGCGACGAGCATGTTAAAACCGGCAAGCCCATTGTCTATACCTCAGCTGACTCGGTGTTTCAGGTGGCCGCGCACGAGGAAGTAATTCCGGTTCCTGAACTGTATCGCATCTGCCAGATTGCCCGCGACATGCTGCAACCGCCAGAACTCGGTGCAGCCCGCGTCATTGCGCGCCCGTTTCTTGGTTCTTCCGGTAATTACACTCGCACCCCTAACCGCCACGACTTCAGTTTGACACCTTCAGAAACAGTTCTAGATGTGCTTAAAGCCAAAGGGATTCCTACCTACGGCATCGGCAAAATCTACGATATTTTCGCCGGTCAAGGTGTTGAACCGCATGTAACGACCAAAAGCAACGAAGACGGCATGCAGAAAACGCTCGAAGCACTCGACAAAATCAAGTCAGGCCTTATTTTTACCAATCTCGTCGATACCGACATGAAATACGGTCATCGCCGTGACGTTCATGGTTATCGTGCCTCTCTAATGGAATTCGACACCTGGCTGGCCGAATTCATCAACAAACTCGAAGATGATGACGTGCTGATCATCACTGCCGACCACGGCTGCGACCCGACCTACAAAGGTTCCGATCATACCCGCGAAGCAGTGCCGCTGCTGGTCTACCAGAAGGGCAAAACCGGCAAAGACCTTGGTATTCGCCAGGGATTCTGGGATGTAGCCGCTACCATCGCCGCCCATCTTGGCGTCGATTACAAAAACGGCACCTCTGCGTTGTAAATAGCACAGATCTTCCAGCCTGAATGAAAATCGGCCGGGGACCAAGGTCCCCGGCCGATTCGTGTTTATAACCTGGAGAGAGGTTTTCTTCTAAGGTCTGTCTGCAAGAACGCTGATGGTATAGAGCGAAGGTGAAGTCGATTCAGGAACTGGAATGGCTTCTTCATCAGGTGTGTTGATATAGTAAGATGCAGAAGCACCCGGAACTGGATTCGGCTCGATTACGATCTGATGTGCAAAACCATAACCGGTAGCGACATGAAATTTGATCAATGCTTCGCCGGTAACGCCTGCCTGAATGGACGGGGTGATCTGTGTGTTGTCCCACAGAGTAATGGGATTGTTATTCTTTACCTCAAAGCTGTCGTAAGGCAGAGAAATATTGGCAGTCACCCGGTCACCATTCGCCAGGTCAGGACCTGCGACATGAAACACCACATCACGATAGATGATGTTGTCATACATGCCAGCCTTGCTGTCAGCAGCAACCGCAGGATTATAATCGAATGCCGTTGTGTTGTTGTCAAAGGTAAAATCGACGTCGATACGGTAATTGCCTTCCGCACCGCCAAACGCAGTGAGCGAAGAGCCGATCCTGACGACTTCGTCCTGATAGCCAACCATCTGAATTCTGAGATTAACCGGGAGATTGATGGCAGCAACTTCAAAAACATTTGGCAGGGCGTCATTGGAGACAATAAGATTGCTTGTCGTCAACACATGCGCCGGAGATGTATTCGTTTCGACCAGAACATTAGCCTGAGCGTTGTTTAGATAACTCGGAGCGTTAACCCAGCGCAGCTGCAATTTATAGGTAACCGGCGTGAGAGATATCTTCACGTAGTATTCGCTTCCGAGCAGAGTGACGCCCTCTATTGTAGATGGCATGTAGAGAGGCTGATCGGCGGCATGACGAATGGCGATATCCATCGACTGAGCTGAAGATCTCTCAACGCCAGCACGCAGATCACCGGCAGTCAATTTAGTATTGCCGAGGCTGTCCTTCAAAGGTTCGCCATTGATGGTGACATAAAATTCTTCAAGATCCTGTACTTTCACTGCTGACTGAGCATCGAGACTATAGGTGCTGTATAAATCGATCTTGATTGTGGCGGTTGGAGGCAGGCTGGTAGCTGACTCGATGAGCGGCAGGGCACCAAGGCTAACGACATCGCCGCTTTTAACATAGATAGCTTCTAGCTTTGCAGACTCGGCCGCATCGCCTGTTTCTGTTTCAGTAGTGGTTTTAGTGCTTGGGTAAGTCGCCTTGTTCTGACCCTTCTGATACTCGATCAGAACGTTGTCGGGAATGACGTTATCGAACACGAAATAACCGTTGGCGTCGGTGACAGTGGTCAAAAAGTTTTTGCCCTGTTTGAGCTCAGAAGTTCCCTGGGCTTCTTTCGACATGACTCTTACCGTTGCCCCTGAAATACCGACAGTGTCATTATCTGCCTTGACGATACGACCGGTGATCATCGCCGGTTTGACGCCAAGAGCGCCTTTTTCGCAACCCATGCTCAGCATAATGACCAGTCCGGCAATCGCCAGAAACCAGCCGCCCCAGAATCTCAGCTGCATAGTGCTAAACCTCCCGAACGCTTGAGAAGAATTATTATTCATATCAGTTCACCTGTATTGTTACGACCTGAGCTTCAGCTCCGTCGTCGTCCACACGTTTGGTCTCGGTATTCGATTTGCCATCGCCGACGATATAGCCGACAAAATTCAACTCGTATCCGGTTGGAACCTGATTGGTGCCAAGATCGATTACACGTGGCGTGCCGATTGTCCAGCCCGGCGGGTTGGTAACTATAGTTTGAGCCCACTGAGTGCCGGTTTCCTGGCAGAATGCACCGACAAAGTCGTTGGTTCTGATGCTTTCTCCCATGATGATTATGCGAACATCACGCATGATCGGTGAGAAATTGTTTTTCAGCGAGAATGTCTGGTATATGGTTCCCTGGAAGTCGCCGGAAGGATAGACCACAATTGGTCCGTTCATACGATAACCTTTGATCTCTGCTTCGATCGACACCGAAACGCCTCTGGGAATACCCGAAATGGTAAAGGTCTGTTCGTTGATGGTTGCGGTAGCAGTGGCGACAGCCCGGTTCCCGGCATAGGCAAAGATATTAGCAGTAGGATTTGCCTGGAATACCCAGCCTGGCACATCCTGCCAGCGCCCAACGATCGAATAGGTCTCGGGCTGCAGCAGAATCGTTCCGATGCTGCGGTCTGAAAGAAGACCTGCATCAAATGTATAGGTGAAACGTTCGTACCCGGTCACTGTGATAATAAGCCTGATCGGTTCTGCAGACGCAGGAACTCTGAATCCGGTTGTCAGTTCAGTAGGAAGACGATTGTTGAAAGTCTGCTGGCCGAACACGAACTGTGCATTGCCATAGGTGATGAGCGTTCCATTAACGGCATCCTTAAGAGTGCCAGAAACGGTTACATACTGGTTTTCGTAGATCTGTTGCATGCGAACCGAAGGCACATGCGAAGTATCGTTATTGGTAACAACAACATTGACAGCTGCCGAAGCCGAATCACCCAGCGGCACGTAGCCCACCTTGTCAAAGCTTAGATTCCATTCGTCAGCGCGCATATTGCTGAAATAATAGTTTCCGTTGCTGTCGCTGGTGGTGAACTTGGTAGCACGACCATCTTCGCCCTCTTCGCCGGTAGCAGCAGTGATGCTGACTCCGGCAATTCCGACAAGAGTGCGACTGTCGAGCACGCTTCCCGAAATACCACCGCCTTTGAGCCCGAGGGTGCCTTTCTCGCACCCGGCCAGGCTTACAATCAGCACAATGAACAGTGCTGCCAGGATCCCGAACGGCTTCGGGTTCCGCCTTTCTCTAATCATGTTAACGCCTCCAGCAGAAATCTTAAAAGAGTCGGCTTCACTACTTAATCGGCTAAGGCTGACGAAAACTTAACCAAAAAAAAATCTTTCACAGGTTTCAGAACAAACAGAAAACATCAGCAGATTACTCAGATTTCACAGATTGAGCAGACAAGGCCGTATAAAGAACGGCCGAACCGGCTGTAGTTTTCTGACAATATGGAGCCACCAATCGCATCATGGTGAGCCTCTGAAACCTCAGCCTTAAACAGGAAACTAGACCTCAGGTTACTCTCAAACTGCGGCTATCTGCGAAATCTGCGGATATTCTCATTCTTCTTCTCTTCTTTGTGCCTTCGTGCCTTAGTGCGGCCTTTCTTCAATTTTCCGGCATTCGCAAAAAAAAAGATGAAAAAACTCTTCAATTTGTCAGCAAGACAGCCGATAAGGTTTCAGAGATATTTTCGAGATTTTTCATGGAGGCAACCATGGTAAGACAACAATCGACCGCAAAAGGACGTTGGCTGCTGCTGATAGTTCTTTCGCTTGCCAGTATCGTTTTTACTGGCTGCGAGAAGGGCTCGCTTGGCATCAAGAGTGGCACGATCACAGGATATGTCATTAATGCCAACAACAACCAGCCCATACCGGATGTTCTGGTGCGAGGCACCAGCGACACGCACGAGAACAAGAGCACCTATACCGGTGGCGATGGCAGCTTCGTCATGGCCGACCTGACCAAAGGAGCCTGGAGTCTCTATGTAGAGAAATATGGGCACGCTCTGGTGCATCCGGACGCAACCGGCAGTCAGACCGCCAATGTCATTGCTGCTACAGTCAATGTAGCTAACGGCGAAACGGTAAGTGCGCAGGTCATCAAGATGACCAAAACACCGGAACTGGTAAAGGGCGTGCTCAAAGGCTACCCGATCGATTCGATCACCGGACGACCGTTAACCAATTTCACGGTAACTCAGACCTACCCATATACTCAGCGCAAGTCAAAACTGTTCGAGACCGCAGCTGATTTCAGGGATATTGGCTGGAGCGGCCTGGAAGGTGGCGACCATCATTACACCATTAACGCCAACAATTATGTTGAATACAATACTGCCGGAGCCGGCGGAGAAAACGCCGATGCTGCATATATATCCATCGGAGCTTCAGCGGTGAATCTCGGTACGATCAAAGTGACGCCTCTTACCGTAAGTATTGCCGGCACACTGCGCAATCTGCCGGGTTACGTGCTCGAAACCCAGAACAGGGATCTGGTAATCTGGGCGGAAGCAGCCGGCAAAGTGGTCGCGACCTTTACCGATACATATGTCGAAGGCGCTTACAAAGGCTCGATAACCTACAAGCTCAATGATATTCCGGTAACCGCCGGAAGTGTCTCAGTAAAATGCAAGCTCAGAGGCTACGACCTGCAAACAATCAACCAGGCTGTCAGTCTTGCCAGCAATATGCCGGGTGGCACAATTGCCGGAGTCGACATTGACTTCGCCAATGTCGAGCCGATCCGCCGCGATCTTCGCGTAGTGGTAATCAGCACTGAGCCGAAAGATGGAACGCCGGCATCCTTCAAGCCCGGACAGACGGCGCGCGTATTCCTGCGCCAGGGTGGCAAAGACATCGTGCCTTACATCGACGTGGTCAGCGTAAATTATCGCGCCGAAGCATACTTCTCAGGCGTAGTAACAGGTTACGAACTCAATATTTACGCCGTTAACATGAGTGAAGGTTACTACCAGGTTCTGTCTGATCCCTTCAAGGTTCAGGAAGACGGCAATTCGGCCTTCACTTACAACGTGCAGCTGAAACCCTAGAAAAATCTCGACAAAAAGGCCTGGTATGCCGCCAGGCCTTTTTTTATTGCCACAAAAAAGCCGGCCGACAGGAGAAATCCATGCAGCCGGCTTCTTTCAACATGCCGGGTGTCGTTCAGATCAACAGCTTTCTGGCATAAAGTGCGGCATCGGTCTCGGCATACTGTGTCATGATGATTTCAACGTGACGCTTGCAGCCGTCTTTATCGCCGCGTTTCTTGCAGATGGCGGCCAGCTGATAATGTGCATTGTCAACGTATTCACACCCGGGATACTGTTCGATCAGCCGGTTAAATTCAGCAACAGCCTCGTCGAGCTTGCCTTTCTCCATCAGCTTGCGCCCGTTGAAGTAGCATTCGTCGGCAATCTCGGCCGGCCCTTTCCCCATGGTGCGGCAAAGTTCGACGTATTCGTCCTTGCCAAAATAGGCCGCATCGGTATCAGGGTAATTGTCGAGCAGGTATTCATACCAGCTCAGCGCGCGCTGCTGCTGCCCCTTGCTCAGAGCAATCTTCGCCAGATTGTAACAGGCGTTGTCTGCCAGATCGCTGCCGGGAAAATCCTTGATGAAGGCGCGAAAGATGTCTTCGGCCTTATCGACTTCGCCAGCTCTGAACGCAGCAATTCCAGAATCCATGATTTTCTTTTCTTCAGAGGCCATTCAGATCTCCTTGCTGAGATAATTTGCCAGAAAGGCGTCACGAAACGCCACAAAACGACCGTCGAGCAGAGCCTGACGGATTTCACCCATAAGATTAACCATAAATGTCACATTATGCAAACTCGCCATACGCAGCCCGAGAATTTCGCGGGCCTTGAACAGATGGCGCAGATACCCACGCGAAAAGGTACGGCAGGCGTAACAGCTGCAGCCTTCATCGATCGGCTGGTCGGAAAGCTGCCAGCGGGCGTTGAGCAGACTGATGCGGCCGTTGCGGGTAAAGACAGTCGCATGCCGGGCGATGCGGGTCGGATGCACGCAGTCGAACATGTCGATGCCGCGTTCGACCCCGATCAGCAGGTCTTCTGGCGTGCCGACACCCATCAGATAACGTGGCAGCTGTTCGGGCATATGAGGCATCATGCCATCGAGAATCTCGATCATCAGAGGCTTTGGCTCGCCGACCGACAGACCGCCTATCGCCAGTCCTTCAAAACCGATTTCAGCAGTGCGCTCGATCGATTCCAGGCGCTGCGGCAGATACATCGAGCCCTGCACTATACCGAACAGTGCCTGACCGTTGCGCATTGGCGGGTGATCGACGCGGCAGCGCTTCGCCCAGACAACGGAACGTTCCATGGCCTTGCGCGCAACACTCTCTTCTGCCGGGTAAGGACAGCATTCATCGAAAACCATGATGATTTCAGAACCGATCGAACGCTGTATGCGCATCGATTCTTCTGGTGTCAGCCAGTGTTTTGAACCGTCGATATGCGACGAAAACTCGACGCCTTCATCAGTTATCTTGTTGAGCTTCTTCAGCGAGAAAACCTGAAACCCGCCAGAATCAGTCAGCATCGGGCGGTCCCAGCCCATCATGTTGTGCAGGCCGCCAAAATGGTCGAGCACCTTTGTGCCCGGCCGCAGCATGAGATGGTAGGTGTTGCCAAGAATGATACTGGCACCGGCGGCTCTCAGTTCCTCAGGGCATAGGGTTTTGACCGTGCCGGCGGTGCCGACTGGCATAAAAACAGGGGTTTTGATCTGTCCGCGACGGGTGCTGATCACGCCGGCGCGACCGAGGCATTCATTCGATCTGTGTTCGAGGGTAAAGGTAAATTCTGCTTTGTTCATAGTAGTAACATCGAGTCACCGAAACTGTAGAATCGGTATTCCTTTGCTATGGCTTCCTGGTATAGTTCAAGAACTTTTTCGCGGCCGCAAAAAGCGGCAACCAGAACGATCAGGGTCGAGCGCGGCAGATGAAAGTTGGTAATAAAGCAGTCTACCGCGCGAAACTGATAGCCGGGTGTAATAAAACAATCGGTCGACTGCCAGCCAGTTTTGAGTTCGCCCGTCGCAGTTATCGCCGATTCGAGCGTGCGCACGCTGGTGGTGCCGCAGGCCCAGATGCGCCCTCCGCTCTGCCTGGTCTGTCTGAACAGTTCGGCAGTCTTATCCGAGATGTAAAAAACCTCTTCATGCATGCGATGCTCGGCGATACTGTCGGCCTCGATCGGCTTGAAAGTTCCCAGGCCAACATGCAGAACTACTTCGGCCACCTGCACCTGTTTCGTCGCCAGTGCCGAAAAAACCTGGTCGTCAAAATGCAGACCGGCAGTCGGCGCGGCAATCGAACCCTCGATCGATGAATACACGGTCTGATAACGATCGGGTGTGCTTTCGCGCGAAGTGATGTATGGCGGCAGCGGCATCTCGCCAAACTCGCGAAAAACCGGCAGAATGTCTTCGCCATCTGACGCCCGCAGCACTCGCAAGCCTGAATCAAGAATCTCGACAGTCTCGATCATCCTCCCGCCGGGCAGTTGATGACGGCGACCTGGCCGAAACTTGCGACCAGGACGCACCATGGCTGCAAAACTGTGGTTTTCGAGTTGCCTGACGAAGAGAATCTCGTAGCCACCACCGCCATACTCTCCGGCGACAGTAAAAATGCGGGCCGGAATAACTCGCGAACTGTTGAGAATCAGCAGATCGCCAGGCGCAAAATATTCTACGATATCGGCAAACTGGCGATGTTCGACCCGGCCACTGCTGCGGTTATAAACAAGCAGACGCGAAGCCGATCGTCTTTCGGCAGGCGTCTGAGCGATCAGGCGTTCGGGCAAAACAAAATCGAACAGGTCAGTTTTCATTGGCTGGTTCCGAGGTCGATGCGATATCTGGCTCTACCGGTGTCGTAAAGCTCGCGACCAGCTCTACCGCCGCCAGATCTGAAAAATGGCTGGCGCCGATTTCCATGGCCTTGTCGCGATATGGCAGAAAAAAGCTGATTTTATCAATATAGCGGGCCTCGCCTGGCAGTGAAGTGTTCTGAAACTTGACCTGATAACTCTCAAAGCCTTTTACCAGAGTGAAAAGTTCTGCCAGTGAAAAATCGGTCTTAACATGATCGAAAGCTTCGCTGATGATCTGAGGAAGTTTAACAACTGTCGCAGGCTGCATGAGCTTCTCGACCAGAGACTTGATAAACTGCTGCTGCCGCTTGATCCTGCCAAGATCGGCAGCCGCGTCGGCACGAAAACGCACGTAATTCAGAGCCTGACGGCCGTCAAGTCTATGTCTGCCCGGATCGAAATGAATGTGTACTTTGCCCCAGTTATCATCGTAGTGCATCGGCTTTTCGATATCGATTTCGACACCGTCGACTGCATCGATCACGTTTATGAAGCCCTGAAAATCAACTTCGACATAGCGGCTGATCTGTATATTGAGAAGATCTTCGAGCAACGAGCGCAACACATTCTGCCCGTAGCGCGGCAGAATCTCGTTGATCTTGCGGGCGCGACCGCTGATAAGCACTCGGGTATCGCGCGGAATCGACAGCATGCTGACCCGGGCCTTGGCCGGGTTGATGCCGAGCACGAACATGGTATCGGCCCGATGCGTGCCGTCAACTGAATCGACGCCGAGCACCAGCACGTTGATATTGCCAATTCTCCGGTAACTGCCACCTTCCAGCTGAACTTCGGTCCAGTTGGCACCGGCCGGTGCCGAAATGCTGCTGAACAGCCACTTGTTGATGACCCCCGCGAAGAACACCAGCGACAGCAGAACAAACGTCAGTTCGAACAGAAGCGCGCCATTTCGCATCAGGCGACGGTGACTCAAGCTGCTATGTTTTCTACAGAGAAGTTTCATGACAGTGCTATCTTATCAAAGGCCAGCAGCAAACTCCAGCATTAATTAGTGGCCGCCGGCGGATTTGCGTTTGAGCCCAAGAACCTGCCTGAAGCGCTCATCCAGAGGCATCTCTATCTGACGCAGAACATCACGTTCGACAATACCGCGCGAAGGCTCGAGCGTGTCGGCCAGCACCAGAACTCTGGTCAACAATGGTGCATCATCAGCCGGAAAAGTATGCCAGCGCACTGCGTTAACAATGTCAGGATTTATCGCAGGAATCTTCGAGCGCAGATAACCGGCGGCAGCGGCGCCATGTGCCAGCATCGGCATTTTGCGCTCAATGCTGCCGAGCGAAGTGCCGCATTTCTCGGCAAACGCAAATACCTGAGTGGCATCCGCACCTCTGAACAGATCGTGCGCCAATCCGGCCAGCATACAGATGCGCGGGTCAAGACCGGCTTCCATGCCGTATTTGACTGCAAGCCCGGCTACTGCCATTATGTGATCTATCAGGCCATCAGGCAGATGACGCAGCTGCGCGGAAATCGTTTCGAGCCAGCCGCAGTATGGGTCGCCAAGGCTGCCGTAATAGTCATTGAGCAATATTGCAAAAAGCACTTCGGATGACAGATGCAAAGCCGAAAAATCATGTCTGCTCAACTTTTCGCGAACTTCAGAAGCCGAAACCGCCGAAACCTCACACTCAGCCCAATGCACTCTTGCAGTCGGCACCTGTGAAGATTTTCGATTCCCTGGCCGTTCGATCACGATGAACTCAGTCATTTCGGCAATTCGTGCGATTTCCCGCCAGGTATGCAGCTCGGCCAGCGAATCGCCGCCGATCACCAGAAAGAATTCGCGGCCACGATAACGCTGCTGCAATTCTGTCAGCGTTCTGACCGTGTAGGAGGCTCCACCAAGCTCCTGCTCGATATCGCACACCCGCAACCCGCTTCTGCCCTTGATTGCAGCCTGCAAAAGCTCACGGCGGGCGTCGTAGCCGAGAAGAGTATCACCGGGCTTATGAACCGGCTGAAACACCGGCACAAACCAGACTTCTTCGAGCTCGAACTGCTTCTTCGCCGCCAGTGCCATCTGAACATGCTGGTCATGCACCGGGTTGAAGCTGCCTCCGAGAATGCCGGTTCTCAAATAAAGAACTCCCGATAGGCGAACTCCATTTCGCCTATCGAAAAGACATCATCATCGCCGGCCTCAAGCTGCGCCAGATCATCGATAAAACCAAGCTTTTTGAGCTTGCGACGAAAAACGGCAATAGCCTCATCGCTGGTAAAATCAGTCATGGCAACCAGACGCTCGATTTCAGGGCCGCTGACCAGCCACTGACCTTCAGAAACCATTTCGATCTGGTAGGCCTCGAGGTATTCGTAAAGTTTTTCTTCTTCATTTGCTGCGATCTGTACTGGTTCTCGCAAGCCCTGCAGCTGCTGACAGATATAGCGCAACAGTTCGTCAACACCTTCACGGGTCGCCCCTGAAACCGCGAACACCTTGACACCACGCTTTTCCAGCTCATCTTTGAATTCAGGATAAAGCTCACGCGAGTCTGGCAGGTCCATTTTGTTGGCAGCGACAATAACCGGCTTTTCTGCGAGTTCTTCAGAAAACTCGCGTAATTCTGACATAATGACGTCATAATTACCTGTTATGTTGGCCATATCGAGCTGACTGACATCGACCAGATGCAGAAGCAGCCTGGTGCGTTCAATATGCTTGAGAAACTGCATGCCGAGCCCGGCGCCCTCATGAGCGCCTTCGATGAGACCAGGTATATCGGCCATGCAGAATGAAGGCAGACCCTCGGGTTTAACGATACCCAGACTGGGATGCAGCGTTGTAAAAGGGTAATCAGCCACTTTTGGCCGGGCATTGCTTACTGCCCGCAGAAATGTCGATTTGCCGGCGTTCGGCAGCCCGACCAGCCCAACGTCAGCCAGCAATTTTAGTTCGAGTCGCAGATTCAGAGTTTTGCCGGGCTCGCCCTTTTCGGCAATACGCGGCGTTCGCCTTACTGAAGAGGCAAAGCGGGCATTACCGAGACCACCACGGCCACCATGGGCAATGATAACCTGCTGTCCCTTGTGATCGAGGTCACACAGAAGTTGCCCGTTCTCCTGGTCGTACACCAGAGTTCCTACTGGCACTTTGATCGTCAGATTTTTGCCGTTGGCGCCAATCATGTCACGCGGTCGGCCATGTTCGCCGTTTTCGGCTTTGTAAATGCGCACAAAACTGAGTTCGTAAAGAGTGGTCAGGTCGTCGGTAGCCTCAAGAATCAGGTCGCCGCCGCGGCCGCCGTCACCGCCAGAAGGGCCGCCCATCGGCACGAACTTTTCGCGTCGAAAAGCCACGACGCCGTTGCCACCGCTACCAGAAGACACCTGAATTGTAATTTCATCAACAAATTTCATAGACGGCGATTATACCATTAACAACGCCAACAATCCACCGAAACAAATCTGCAAAATTATTTGACTCGGGTGCTCTGTAGTGCTAATCTCTGCAGTGTTATTTATTTCACAAATTCTATCGCTGCAACGCGGAGGCATTCAATGAAGGTTCCTCTTCTCGATCTTAAACCCCAGTATGCTCAAATCAAAGACAAAGTTATTCCTGAACTTCTTGATATCATAGAAAACCAGACATTCATACTCGGGCCCCGCGTCGAAAAACTCGAGAAGGAGATTTCTCAATACATCGGCACGAAGCACGCACTTGGCTGTTCATCTGGCACCGACGCGCTGCTGCTCGCACTTATGGCGCTTGACATCGGCCGTGGTGATGAAGTCATCACCACTCCTTACACGTTCTTCGCCACCGCCGGCTCTATTGCCAGAGTCGGCGCCATTGCCCGTTTTGTCGACATCGAACCCGACACTTATCTGATGCGGGTCGATCAGATTGAAAAAGCGATCACTCCTAAAACCAAAGCGATCATGCCGGTTCATCTTTTTGGTCAGTGCGTAGATATGAAGCCTCTTATGGAAATCGCAAAAAAGCACAATCTCAAGGTTATCGAAGACGCCTGTCAAGCTATCGGTTCAAAATATGATGGCGTTCAGGCCGGCGCTTTCGGCGAAGTTGGCTGTTTCAGCTTCTTTCCGAGCAAAAATCTCGGCTGTTTCGGTGACGGGGGACTGTGCACTACCAGCGACAGTGCGCTGCAGGAGCGTCTCAAAGGGCTGCGCGTGCATGGCGGTCAGGTGCAGTACCAACATCAGGAAGTCGGGCTCAATGCCAGAATCGACACGCTTCAGGCTGCAGTGATCTCAGTAAAATTGCCTCTGCTGGCCGGCTGGACTGAGGGGCGCCGCCGCAACGCCAGCCTCTACAACAAGCTGTTCTCCGGCAACAAAAAAGTTGTTACACCGGTCGAAAAAACCGGCCGCTATCATATCTACAATCAGTATGTGATTCGCGTCGAGAACCGCGATGCACTAAAAGCACATCTTGGCGAAAAGGGTATCGGCTGTTCGGTATATTACCCGCTCTCTCTGCATCAGCAGAAGTGTTTCGCCAGCCTCGGCTACCATCAGGGCGATTTCCCCGAATCTGAACGTGCAGCTGAAACTACTATCGCGCTGCCGATATATCCTGAACTCAGCGAAGAACAGATTCGCTACGTTGCCGAAACCATCAACGCTTTCACTCAGGCCTGATCTGAAAACCAGATTCTGCTAAGCTATCACCTGTAAGCTGCCGATGAGTTGAGAAGACAAGATTCTCACAGACAGTTTTTCAGGAGGCGGCAGCAATGGTTCAGGAGAGCCTGATTGAAGGCATTGTCAGAAGTTTTCGTAAAAATGCAGGTTGGGCAACCGTAATTATTGGGCTGTCAGTTGTTTTTGCGGTTTTTTTGAACCGCTATATTCCGACCGTTTACCAGAGCGAATCTCTGCTGCGGGTAATGACGACAGAAGCAGGACGGGATGTCAGCATTGCGGCATCGATGCATGGCCTGCTTGCGCAGAAATCGGTTATTGCTCAGATAGCTGAGAAAAGCGGCCTGAACGAGACCGAGATCAGACGCGAAGACGTCATTTCGCTGGTCGACCATGGCCCCGGTCTGGTCATGCTGACCGTTCGCCATGAAAACCCGGTTCTGCTCAAGGAACTTGGTAATGCCATAATCGACGTTCTTTCAGAACATTTCCTCGGTTATAATTCTGAAGCCCAGGAATTCGAGATCAAGGCACTCAAGAAGAAGCTGTCTCACCTCGAGACCAGCATCGATGAAATAAAGCAGGAAGTCGCCAGCAAAGCAACGATCACCACCGCCAAGGTCGACGACAGTACGCTGTTACTCGAGAATCTCGCGCACCAGCTCGAAGAAAAAATCGACATCAATGGCCGCAGATTACAGACGGTTCCGAAAGAAGTTTTCTATTACCAGGAAGAAGAAACTTCTGAATACAAACGGCTGAATAACCAGCTTCGATCCGAACGCAACGAACTGGCTGAGCTTTTCAAAAGTTACAAGGAAAAGCACCCAAAAGTCATTGCCTGTCAGAACAGAATAAAAGAAATCGAGGGAAACCTCAAAAAGTCCCGTACGAGAGTGCAGAAAAGCAGATCAAATTCAGAACATGTCGCTCTTTCTGCTGAGATTGCCAGCGACCGTGAAAAGCTGGAGCAGGTAAAAGAAGAGCTGAAAAAGCATTATGCCAGCAGAATCGACAACAGCACCGGCGAAGAAAGCTCGGCTGAGACCCTTGCTCTGCGTGTAAAAACATTGGAAGAGCTTCATCGCAAAACCCTGATGGAGCTTGAAGAAACCAGAATCGCTCACAGCACCTCTGCCGGTCGCATCAATGTTCTCAAAAAAGATGCCAGACCGCCACAGGCAGTTGGCTTTACCTCACTGCAGCGCGACGCCATCGCTCTTGCGTCTGGCGTGTTGCTTGCTGTCTTTCTGCTTTATTCCCCGGCTCCAGTGAGAGCCGAACTGGTGAGTGTTTCCGGCAATATTCTGGCCGGTGCAGTGAATACCGACAACCGTCCGGCTCTACTCGCCGAACCGGCAGAAATCATTCTCGAGGTTCCATCGCTGATCTCAGAGCCGCTGGCGTTACCCTGCCCCAGCTCTGCCGACATTTGCGAAACCGTTTTTGATGAGCGTCTGATCGCTCTCAACGATCCCGAGTCATCAAAACTCAAGCCGTTCAAAAGCCTGGTATCGAACCTGCAGATCAGCATTTCAGAGTCGCAGACGAGAATCGTCCTGGTTGGCTCATCGCGTTCGGGCGCGGGACGCACGACTTTGCTGGCCAATACTGCAATATTGCTTGCGCAGACCGGCTATTCGGTTCTGATGGTCGATGCCAACTTCCGAAAACCAGAACTGCACAGACTTTTCGACCTGACCAATGAAAGAGGTCTGTCTGAAGCACTGCGTGGTACCGACCCACGTCTGCTGATCAAAGAAACCTCAGTTGAGCGTCTTTCGCTGCTGACCGCCGGTATCGTTCCGGCTAACCCGGCCGAGGCGCTGGGTTCACAGGAAATGATCGAACTGCTGGGCAATCTGAGAAGACGCGTCGAGATCATTCTGATCGACACCCCTGCCCTGCTTGAATACCCGGAAGCAGGCATAATGGCCGGTCATACCGGTGCCATGGTATTTCTGCATCGCGAAGGTGAACCCGAAGACGATCTGCACGCATCGCGCAAGCTGCTCAAGAATGTGCGGGCGCGGGTATTCGGTTACGTTAAAATCTGAGGTTGCAAAGCTGGCGACAGCAGGCTAGAATTACCTCGAATTATAAAAACGAGGCCACTGAGCGATGCAGCTTGATTTTACTACACATGCTCCTCTGATACTGGCTACTGCGGTAGCCAGTATCGCTGTTATTACCGATCTGCGTGACGGGCGCGTCTACAACTGGCTGACATTTCCGGCCATACTGCTCGGTTGGCTGCTCAACCTTTATCTACACGGGCTTTCCGGCCTTGGCTACAGCGTAGTTGCAACTCTGCTCGGGATTATTCTATACATGCCCGGCGGATTATTTGGATTGATCGGCATGGGCGACGTAAAACTACTTGGTGCGCTTGGTGCCATCGGTGGTTCCAACTATGTAGCAAACATTTTCCTGTATTCATCTGCTCTCGGAATTCCGCACGCAGTGCTGGTTCAACTGCTGAATTACGGCAAAGACGCGCTCTGGATGATTTACACGAGTTTCAGCACCGGCGTCGTGCTCCAGAAAACAATTCACAAAGAGAACAACGACCTGCTAAAAGCAGGCAGATATAGATTCCTCATGGGCATAGACATTTTCATTGCCTGTATTATAAGCTGGTTTCACGTCTTCAACATCAGCTGGTAGCAATCTGTAAAAAGTCCTGGCAAAGTCGCAATTACCCTGCCTTTTTATAAAAATTTCACTTGCAAATTGTACATAAAATTGTACATTTGACTTCCTGTAATAAAAAATCTGCCATCAGGCCGATTTTTTTGCCGTTGCCTGGAGCGTTAACCTGTGGTATATTGCGGATTAAAATCAGTGTCGAGGAGGATCCTCACAAGTGAACAGAAGAGCGATCGTCGTAGCATTGCTGGCCAGTCTGGCCATATCGATGCTTCTCTGGAGCAGGCTACAGAAGGGCCCAGCCGGCCCGGTAGTAGCACCCGTTGTACAACAACCGACTATAATAAAAAAAGCGGTTATTGTCAGTAAAAAGGCTGTTGCCGCGCGCACCAGACTTGAACCGGCCATCATCAAGGACTCATTCGAGGTCAAAGAACTCATCGCCTCGGCTGTTCCTGAGCTGGCTATCACAGATATAGCGTCACTGACCGGGCGCTACACCTCTGTAACTATCCTTCAGGGTGATATCATGACCGAAAGACGCCTGATGGATGCGAATCAGATACCCAATCTGGCGCGAGCGGTTCCTCCCGGCAAACGCGCTGTATCCATAGCGGTTTCCAAGGTAACTTCCGTCGGCGGTTTCATACAGCAGGGCGATTTCGTCGATGTAATCGCGACCTTCAAGCCACGTGGCAGTGAACCGGTTACCAAGATCGTGCTGCAGGACATACAGATTCTGGCAGTAGGTGGTTCTTATCAGTTTGCCGGCGGCATCCCGACGATGACTCCCGCAATATCTGCCGCCAAAGTCGATCTGATCACTCTTGCGGTCACTCCCGAAGAACTTGAAAAAATGATTCAGCTCGATGACAGCACTACTTTCAAATTCGTTCTCAAGAATCCGAATGATAAAGACAAGCGCGTAGTCACCAAGGGCGCGACGCAACGTTCGGTTCTTCAGGAAATCGGGCATCCTGATTACGTTCAGGTAACAGCTCCGGCTTCTGACGACACATCTGGCACAAAAGTAGTGGTTACCGCCCCCATCGATGACGGCAAGGTCGAAATAATGTACGGTGCCATCAAGAAAAGAGAAGTCTATAAATACGGCGGCCCGGCTGCTGCAAAATTCCAGCAGTTGCCCGACAAAGTGCCATCTTACACACCGGCAGGCATGGAAAGCGCTGAAAGCACATCTTCCGGTTATCAATCCCCGGCCGAGTCAGGAGAATAGTCATGATCAAGCGAGCATTATTCAACCGAACCAGTCTTTTCG
>Ga0116143_10002599_pt1 | contig 19387 bp, 22 predicted proteins | sample AD_UKC034_MetaG_FD_89745 | JGI IMG/M metagenome (GOLD analysis project Ga0116143, IMG submission 89745) | Active sludge microbial communities of municipal wastewater-treating anaerobic digesters from USA - AD_UKC034_MetaG | ecosystem: Engineered > Bioreactor > Anaerobic > Digestate | place: USA...
CTTTCTTCCAGTGGTGATGCTGCTGCACTTCTTTTTGCTTTTGTGTTGTTACCGTCTTGTTTGATTTATCTTCGGGAGTTATGCCTTGCGAGGTGATTTCTTGACTGTTGTTGTCTTGCAACTCAAAGGCATACTGTTCTGCATCTTCGAGCACTTCTTTCTCCAACAGTGAATCCATCGAAGCATTGGCTTTGATCAAAGCACTGTCCATGGCCTGACGTTTACCACGTACCATTCCTTTTTCAACGCATAGCTACAATACCTTTTTAAACAGTGTCAAAAATACTTCTTCGCCATAGAGCTGACGAGTGCGGCTGATGGTGCTGTGCCAGGGCAACTCTTCGTCAATGTCATACTGAACAAACAGACGCACCGCCAACGAGTCGCTGCAATATTCCATCAACTTTCGGTCAGAGTTGATGTTGTTCAAATATCCCACAAGAATGATTTTGAAAAACACAAGTGGGTCTATGCTGGCATGCCCTTCTATACCATAATACTTTTTGGTTTCGCGATAGAGAAAACTCAAATCAATCGCTGTATCAAGCTGACGGTAAAAATTATCTTTCGGCACCAGATCGCTGAGCATTATCTGGTACATGATTTTGGAATTTATTGTTTTTCGCCCTTGCATCTGATTATGATTTTCTGAAATCTAATGTGAGAGATATTTTTTTGACCAAGCCTGAAAACACAAAAACTTATTCACTATTTTTGGTTAGTTGTGCAACAAGCACAATGTGTTTATGCCAGCTGCAGGTACCGTGTTAATTTGAAGTTAAGTTTCTGTATTACGTTTCGGCACGTGGGACAAGACGCAGCTTCGAAAGCCGCAGCCGTCATAAACACGGGTCGTTGTGCTTCATAATAACCAACCGCTAACTAATGATAAAATTCTTTAGAAAAATTAGACAAAAATTACTCTCTGAAAATAAATTCAATAAGTATCTGATTTATGCAGTCGGAGAAATAATACTTGTAGTGATTGGGATTCTTATAGCCCTACAGCTAAATGAATGGAACGACCACCAAAAACAAATAAAATTAGAAAAGGAATACTATTGTCGGTTGTTGGACGATATTAAACTTGACGATGAACAAATACAAAACCTATTACAGTTAGCTGAAGAACGCCTTGTGGCTTCGAATGAATCTGTCAGATTACTTCTAAATGATAGTTCCAAAAAAATTGAGATTGGGACACAAATATCTTTGTCAGGAAAAGCTATCTATTCCGATTTTGAACCAAACAATTCAGCTTACGAAGATTTAAAATCTGGAGCTAACCTTAATATAATCTCTGATAAGTCTATCATTAAAGCGCTGAATCATTATTTCAATAGAGTTGAAGAGTTAAAGAGCATAATAATGATCAATGGAAAACACGCGGTGGATATTGCATTTGCACACAATAATTATTTTGCAAATGGCTCTATCGAAGCTTCAGTCAGAGATGGTAGATTTAAAAATGGGCTGGACGAAGATCTGAAGGTTTCCGTTCTTTCTTTTGATGATAACATACTAACTTCTCAAATGAGAACGAGATTGCTAAATGAATCATTGGAATTCGTTGGAACAAATTCAAGACAAATTGAACTCTATAACTTACTCTTGCAGGAAACCAATAACTTAAAGGAACGATTAAAAAGTAAATGTGAAGAGAAATAAATAATGGAAGTACAATAGTGTCTATACGTAATTGCAATTGCACACCCATTCAATTGCTCATTAAGAAAACTGTTGCATTCATTCTGTCAAATAAAAGATTTAAAAAATGAACAAGAAAAATTGTGTGTTTATTGCAACAAGCATTGATGGCTACTTGAGCGACAGAAATGGTGGCCTCGATTGGCTACAGTATGTTCAAAATCCCAATAAAGATGATATGGGATATGGAGAATTCATCCTTGGTATTGATGCACTAGTAATGGGCAGAAAAACATTTGAAACCGTACTCGGATTTGATGTCGATTGGCCGTACAACAAACCTGTATTTGTTTTGAGCAATTCCTTGTATGAAGTCCCTGAATCACATATAGACAAGGCCATTTTGATAAAAGGAGAGTTAAAAAATGTTGTGAAACAAATTCACGACAAAGGGTACCATAAACTTTATATTGATGGAGGAACAACAATAAGGAATTTTCTTAAAGAAGATTTGATTGACGAAATGACACTTACCATAATTCCAATTTTATTAGGTGGTGGATCTGCACTATTCGGAGATTTGCCAAACGAACTGAATTTCGAACTAATTGGAACAAAAACATTTCTAAATCAAATAACACAGATACATTATAAACGAAAAGAATAAAATACGAAATGCCAACAATGGCCATAAGTAATTGCTACAAGCTCTAATACCCCTTATAACAAATACATCACTTGCTTCACAGCTTCTATAACTCTTTTAGGATTGGGTAGGTAGGCTTCAATCAAAGTTGGAGCATAGGGTAAGGGAACATCCCCTCCCATCACACGCAATACAGGACTATCCAAATAGTCGAATGCATGGCGCTGAACATGAAAACCAACTTCGCTGGCAATACTCGCCAGTGGCCACGATTCTTCAACGATAACCAACCGATTGGTTTTCTTTACCGAATTCACCACTGCAGCATAATCAATCGGTCGCACACTGCGCAAATCTATTACTTCTGCATTTATATTTTCTTTAGCCAACTCATCAGCAGCAGCAAGAGCAATCTTCATCATTTTTCCAAAAGACACAATGCTCACATCGCTGCCTTCGCGTTTTATATCGGCCACTCCTATTGGCATCAAATATTCTCCTTCGGGCACTGCACCTTTATCGCCATACATCTGTTCGCTTTCCATAAAAATAACAGGGTCATCATCGCGTATAGCCGACTTAAGCAAACCTTTTGCATCGGCAGGATTCGATGGCACCACAACCTTCAATCCCGGGCAATTCGCATACCAGTTTTCAAATGCTTGTGAGTGTTGAGAACTCAGCATTCCGGCCGAACCGGTAGGCCCTCTAAAAACCATAGGCACATGAAAATGTCCACCGGACATGCTCATCATTTTTGCAGCCGAATTAACTACCTGATCAATAGCAACGAGTGAAAAATTAAACGTCATAAACTCGATAATGGGGCGTAAGCCACGCATGGCCGCTCCTACTCCTATACCTGCAAAACCAAGTTCGGCTATTGGCGTATCAACCACTCTTTGCGGACCAAACTCATCGAGCATTCCCTGGCTTACTTTGTAGGCACCATTGTATTCGGCTACTTCTTCACCCATTAAAAAAACACGCTCATCTCTGCGCATTTCTTCACTCATGGCTTCTCGAAGAGCCTCTCTAAATTGTATTTCTCTCATGTTTTGGTATTGACTCAGTTTTTAAAAAAAGCGGAGCAAAGGTAATCAAACAAAGTAAATCTTATTCTTCGTTCATCCGAATACCATCTACTGCCTGGCTCAATTCATTATAGGTTTTAGTATCGTATTGTTCGCGCGCCACTTCCATTCCCTGTTCATAGACAATGATGGCCTCCTCAGCATTATTATATTTCTCCATCAACTTGCCCAATTGATAATAAGCAGGCAAGTATTGTGGATTGGCTTGTATAATTTCCTTCAACAAAACAATGGCTTCCTCATCACGATTTCCGGCAATAAACTCAAGCGACAAGGCATACTTACTAAAAAAATCTTTCGGGTCTTTTAAAATGTAGCTTTTTAAAATTTCAATACGTTTTTCTGATGACATAATTACAATTGGTTTTGGTGCTATTTTTATATGCTTAACTTTGCACGCTATAAAAATAATGCTTTAATGAAAATATTAGTTTGTATTTCTCACGTTCCCGACACCACCTCAAAAATCAACTTTAGTGCCGATCAAAAAGAATTTTCATCGGCCGGTATTCAGTTTGTCATCAACCCTTATGATGAAATTGCTTTAACACGCGCATTAGAACTAAGCGAAGCCAGTGCAGGCACTGTTACCGTAATCAATGTAGGCGATGCTACTACAGAGGCAACACTTCGCAAAGCTTTGGCCATTGGTGCTACCGATGCCGTGCGTATAGATGCCGCCCCTCGCGATGCATATTTCACGGCAGTGCAAATAGCCAACTATGCCAAAGATCAATCTTTTGATTTGATTTTAACCGGAAGAGAATCCATCGACTATAATGGAGCTCAGCTATGTGGAATGTTGGGCGAATTACTTTCAATGCCTTCAGTGAGTGTTTGCAAAAAGCTCGATCTGAATGGAAATGACGCTACTTTAGAAAGAGAAATTGAAGGAGGAAAAGAAATACTCACATGTTCCTTACCCATGTGCATCAGTGCATCAGAAGGAATGGCTGAACCCCGAATTCCAAACATGAGAGGTATTATGGGCGCCCGTAGTAAACCGCTCAATGTAGTAGCGGCAGTTGCTGCAGATGAATTGAGCAAAGTACAATCGTACGATAAACCCAAACCTCGTGGCCAGGTAAAACTCATTGAAGCCGAAAAAGCAACAGAACTTATCGACTTGTTGCACAACGAAGCAAAAGTTATTTAAATCATTAATCTGAAAAAAATCATGTCTGTACTTATATATTTAGAACACGAAAACAATTCTCTTAAAAAATCAACTCTCGAAGCCATTTCTTATGCTTATGCCATGAATGGTGGGAAAGACATTTTTGGTGTTTGCCCGGGAAATACCGATTCATCATTAGCGACTGTGGCCGGAAAACATGGTTTGTCAAAAATGTATAAAGCCACCAATGTAAATAGCTTCAATGCCGAAAGCCATAGTGCTATGGTATCTGAAGCGGCCGCAAAATGTGCTGCAAAAACCATTGTAATTCCTGCATCATTTTCAGGAAAAGGCATCGCACCCAGGGTAGCCATAAAACTAAAAGCCGGTTATGTTGATTCGGTTGTAGCATTGCCCGACACCTCAAACGGATTTACCGTTCGAACAGGAGCATACAGTGGCAAAGCATTTGCAGATGTGAGCCTATTATCTGAAACAAAAGTACTGTCGGTAGCTGCCAATGTTTTTTCAGCGAAGGAAAATGCAGTGAACTGTGAGGTCGAGGAATTTAGTATTGCTGATAGTGCTTTAAACAATCGTGTTCTAATAAAGGAAAGCATCAAAGCCGAAGGAAAAATTTCTTTGCCCGAAGCAGAATTAGTGGTTTCGGCAGGCAGAGGAATGAAAGGTCCAGAAAACTGGGGCATGATTGAAGAGTTGGCCTCGTTGTTAGGTGCTGCAACTGCTTGTTCAAAACCGGTATCGGATGCCGACTGGCGACCACATAGCGAACACGTTGGTCAAACAGGAATAGCTATCAGTCCAAACTTGTACATCGCTATCGGAATTTCAGGAGCCATACAACATTTGGCCGGTGTAAGTTCATCAAAAGTAATCGTAGTTATTAATAAAGATCCTGAAGCACCATTCTTCAAAGCGGCCGATTATGGCATAGTCGGAGATGCATTTGAAGTGTTACCAAAACTGATCGATGCTGTGAAAAAGTTTAAGGGTGCCTGATACAATCGATCAACCATTTTTTACAACTTTAACCTCGTTGAATAATTTGTATATTTAGATCGGCTTTAGCAAATTTCGAAAAAAGAGCGCTAAAATCTGAAAGAAACAGAGCTTGCATGAAGAAAGTAAAATTGGCATTAATGGGTTTAACCCTTAGTCATAATCAGTCGGGGTCTTATGTCCTGCTTTTGGCTGAAGAGAACAACAACAGGCGATTGCCCATCGTCATTGGCGGGTTTGAAGCCCAAGCCATAGCAGTTGAACTCGAAAACTTAAAACCAGCTCGACCACTCACACATGATTTGATGCGAGATATTTGCAAAGAGTTCGACATTCGTATTACTGAAGTAGTAATCTACAACATAAAAGAAAGTGTATTTCACAGTAAAATTATTTGTACAGACGGCACAACTGTGAAAGAAATTGACGCTCGTACTTCGGATGCCATTGCCTTAGCATTGCGTTTTAAATGCAATGTTTATACCTACGAGTTTATCATGGAACAAGCAGGAGTTGTGATTGAAGACGATAAAGAAAAAGAACCCAAAGCGACTCCGGCAAAGGTGAGCAGTAGCAAACCTGAAAGCAAAAGCAATAATCTACAAAGCATGTCGAATGATGAATTGCAAGAAAATCTGATGAAAGCAATAGACGAAGAAGCCTATGAGCGTGCCAGTCAGATTAGAGATGAATTGCAAAGACGTAAAAACAATTAATCATTTTCTTACTTTCGGCTAGTTAATTCATGCAGCTTCTGATTTTGAAGCAGTAAAAAGAAAATACAGTATGCTGGAACACATATTACGCGGCAGTCTCGGATTACTTTTTTTAGTGCTGGTTTTATTTTTACTCAGCAACAACCGAAAACAAATCAATTGGAAACTTGTCCTTACCGGATTAACTATGCAAATATTATTTGCTATTGCGGTACTAAAAGTATCATTCGTAAAAAATATTTTTGAAGTAGGTGGAAATTTCTTTGTCAAGATATTATCCTTTACAAAAGAAGGATCATTATTTCTTTTTGGAAATCTAGCTGAGTATTCTGATACGCTTGGTTTCATATTTGCCTTTCAGATTTTGCCTACCATTGTTTTCTTTGCGGCACTCACAAGCCTTTTGTTTTATATAGGAGTACTTCAAAAGATCGTTTATGTTTTTGCATGGCTAATGAGTAAGAGTATGCGCATGTCAGGTGCTGAAAGTCTTTCAGCAGCTTCCAATATTTTCTTAGGACAAACCGAAGCACCTTTACTGATAAGACACTATCTGCCCAACATGAACAAATCGGAAATCCTTTGTATAATGGTAGGAGGAATGGCCACTATTGCCGGAGGAGTAATGGCCGCTTATATAGGGTTTTTAGGTGGTAGCGATCCACAACAACAACTTTACTATGCAACTCATTTATTGGCTGCATCGGTAATGTCGGCACCAGCCGCTATTGTGGCTTCAAAAATGTTGTTTCCACAAACCGAAAAATTTGATGAGACCTTAGATATTTCAAAAGATAAAATAGGAAGTAATGTATTGGAGGCTATATCCAATGGCACTCTCGATGGAGTGAAATTGGCAGTAAATGTTGGCGCTATGTTGATTGTTTTTATTGCCTTAATTGCTATGGTAAATTACTTTTTAAGTGATGTGATTGGGAATATTGGTGGATTGAATGAACGCATAGCCTACATTAGTAACGGGAAGTACGATAGTTTTACATTGCAATTTATGCTGGGTTATATTGGTGCTCCGATTAGTTGGTTAATAGGTGTTTGTAAAGAAGATATTCTATTGGTTGGGCAATTATTGGGTGAGAAAACGATACTCAATGAATTTGTTGCTTATACTACACTTGGTGGATTAAAAACCAATCTTGCTTTTCATGAAGAGAGAAGCATAATCATGGCCACTTATATTTTGTGTGGCTTCGCCAACTTTGCCAGCATAGGAATTCAGATAGGTGGCATAGGGGCTCTTGCTCCTAATCAGCGCCCTACCTTATCTCAGTTAGGCATTAAAGCACTTATTGGAGGTACAGTGGCTTGCTTGTTCACCGCATGTATAGTAGGATTCTTAGTTTAATCAGCTCAATTTAGCTGAGATCAAACGAATGAATTCACTTCGGGTGGTATCTTTTTCAAATTCACCGGTAAAAGCAGAAGTTGTGGTTACAGAATTTTGTTTTTGTATCCCTCTCATTTGCATGCACAAATGTTGCGCTTCAATAACTACCGCTACTCCAAGAGGATTTAATGTTTTCTGAATAACATCTCGAATTTCGGTAACCAATCGCTCTTGCACCTGCAATCGTCTTGCATAGGCATCTACTACTCTCGGAATTTTACTCAATCCAACGATGTACTTATTGGGTATATAGGCTACATGTGCTTTACCAAAAAAAGGCAATAAATGATGTTCGCATAGCGAGAACAATTCTATATCTTTTACAATTACCATTTGCTGATACTCTTCCTGAAAACGAGCAGACATTAAAATTGCCTCTGCATCAAGGTCGTAGCCATGAGTTAAAAACTGCATGGCTTTCGAAACTCGTTCGGGTGTTTTAAGCAGACCTTCGCGATTAACATTTTCTCCCAATCCCTCTATAATTCCTTTGTAGTGATAGGCTAGTTTGTCCAATACCTCCTTATTGTACTTCTCCGTTTTCACATATCCGTCCATATCATTGTGACGAATCATATCATCTGAAATTTTATTGCTTTTCATACTATTAATATTTATCCGAAATACTCTGCAAAATTGTTTTCTGTTTCATGTAAGCGAATACTGTGAAGCGAAGCTCCATTATCTTTCACCTTATCTTTTAACTCATGGTAAATGGCTTTGGCAAAAAGTTCTGTTGTCGGCATTATACCTTGCATAAATGAAACATCGAGATTGAGGTTTTTATGATCCACTTTCTCAAGTATCAACTCATTGATAATGCTACTCAGTTGTTTTAAATCCATTACAAATCCGGTTACTGCATTTGGAATACCTTTTACGGTAACATATAGAACATAATTGTGCCCATGCCAATTAGGATTGCTGCATTTACCAAATACATCCATATTTTTCTCATCTGTCCATTCAGGATTGAATAAACGATGAGCAGAGTTGAACGTTTCTCTACGTGTTATATATACCTCATTCATTGTATCTGTGTCTTGTGCAAAAATACGCTATTCCTATTCAATTAATATCTGTTTTAAGCAAAAGAGAAAAGCATCTGATGCGAATAAACTACATTTGTCTCTTCTGATTATAGAATACATGAACAGAACTGCTAAAGATGAACATTTCCGACTGCTAATAGTTTTTCCCAGTTTAATTGAAAAAAAACAAGTTGAAGCGATGCTGAAAGCTACAGATTTAAAGAATCAAAGAATTGATTTGAATTATTTTATCTGTGGTGCAGGATCACCTTCTTGCATATTAAATCTATCGAAGCATTTTCAACAACATGAGTACAACTTAGTGGCGTTGGCCGGTATTGCCGGAGCATTTAAAGGGCAAGCTGAGATGGCTAAAGTGTATAAAATTTCATCCGATTATTTTGGCGATTTGGGAGCCGAAGACCAGGGGTCATTTATTCATTTAAGTGAACTTAAATTAAATGCTGACAACGAAAAATTTTATTATCCCGATTTTTATTACCATCAACAAGTATTGAATCAAATTCAAGAAAAAACCTCGGTTACTTTAAACAAGGCTCATGGCCAAATGGAATCGATCGACAAGTTCATTGCTCACAATAATGTTGCCATTGAAAGCATGGAAGGAGCCGCATTCTTTATGACTTGCAATGCATATAATCAGAAGTGCATTCAGATAAGATCGGTTTCAAACTATGTCGAAACGCGAAATAAAAAAAATTGGGAAATTGAAAAAGCTCTTTCGGCTTTAAGTGTTTGTTTGACTCAACTTATTAGCGACATCAACTCAATTACTGAAGAATAAGAATTACATCAGGAATAGCAACCACTTCGTGTGATTTGTTTAATGCGGTAACTTTTTTCAAATATACAGTATCTCCAGCCCGCGCATTTTTAATAGCATTTCGAGCTAAAATAGGTACACCCAATTCTCCTATTCCGAATTCTTTAGTTTGAAAAGGTTTTAGAGTAAGCATACTAACCTGAAAAGTATTCAATCGATAGCTTTCTCCATTTGAACATTTAACCATTAAAGTATCAGAGCCTGCCCAAATCAATGCATCAGCAATGGCAATTTTTTTAGTCATTTCTTTATCATCTGGTAAAAAACAGGATTTAATCTCTGAGCTCTGAGACTGGCCAAATAATGGAAATAAGACTAACAGGAATATCAGGCAACAATTTTTCATAGTCATAAAATTAAGTATAATCAAATTTACGTTTTAAATCGGAAAGAGTTATCAGAATAGAAAATATCTTTGCATCCTTCATGAGCAGCTCATACATACATAAAAAGAAAATCACGATTGGCTTCTCCCCTTGCCCAAACGACACCTTTATTTTTGATGCATTGGTGCACAATAAAATTAATCAAGGTGATTTTGAATATGAACCCATCATTGAAGATGTGGAAGTATTGAATCAAATGGCTGTGAACGGAAAACTGGATGTATCAAAACTAAGTGTTCATGCTTATGGTCATGCTTCAGCACATTATTCGATTTTAAATTCAGGAGCTGCGATTGGTCACAATTGTGGCCCTTTGCTGATCAGTAAGCGTTCATTTTCAAAAAATGAAATGGCCGATAAAATCTGTGCTATTCCTGGACAATACACTAGTGCATTGCTATTGCTTAAAATATTTTTTCCTGAAATTGTAAAAACTAAGCAGATGCTTTTCTCTAAGATAGAGCAAGCATTGGAAGATCATATCTGCGATTTGGGATTGATAATACACGAAAGCAGATTTACTTTTATGGAAAGAGGATTTATTCCAATTGCTGATTTAGGTAAATTATGGTATGCAGATACAGGCCTGCCTTTGCCACTGGGTATCATAGCGGCTCATAAGCGAATTGATAAAAAAGATCAATTGAAAATAAACGATCATATACATAGGAGCATACAACTTGCTTTTCAGAATGAAAATCCGATAAACGATTATATTCGTTCACATGCTCAAAGCCTTAGTGACAAAGTGATCCATCAACATATAGAACTCTATGTAAATGAATTTTCATTAGATTTAGGGCCGGTTGGAAAATCAGCCATTCGCTTTTTGTTGAGCAGAGGCGCTCAGCAGGGCTTGTTTAAATTACCCTCACATTCTATTTTTACGGACGAAATATGATAATTGTAACCGGAGCAGCAGGATTTATTGGCAGTTGTTTGATCAGTTTTCTGAACCAAAATCAGTATAACGATATTGTAGCAGTTGACGATTTTGATCGTCCGGAAAAAGAAAATAATTTAAAAGGTAAGACTATTAGCGAGAAGGTAAACCGTGATGATTTTCATGAATGGGTGCAAGCCAAGCATATGCACATTCAATTTATTTTTCATTTGGGAGCCCGCACCGACACAACTGAATTTGATACTTCTATTTTTGATCGGTTAAACCTAACCTATAGTAAGAAGGTTTGGAACAATTGTGTTGAGTATGGAATTCCACTTGTTTATGCTTCGTCTGCAGCTACCTATGGCGAAGGCGAGTTAGGATATGATGATGATGAAGCGAAAATAAATTCGCTCAAACCTTTAAATCCATACGGTGATTCGAAAAATGAATTCGATAAATGGTGCTTTAAGCAAAACAAGGCGCCCTATTTTTGGTGTGGTTTAAAATTTTTCAATGTGTATGGTCCAAATGAATATCATAAAGGTCGGATGGCCTCCGTCATTTGGCATGCCTATAAACAAATAAAACAAAGTGGAAAGATGAAACTGTTCCGCAGTCATAGGACAGATTTTAAGGATGGTGAACAATTAAGAGATTTTATTTATGTAAAAGACTTATGTAATGTTTGTTTGTTTTTATTGCACCATCGAAAAAATTCCGGCATCTACAATCTGGGGTCGGGAGAAGCAAGAACTTTTAACGATTTGGTATTGGCCGTTTTTAAAAGCTTACAATTGGATGCTTCAATAGACTATATCGATATTCCTCAAGACATAAGAAACACATACCAATACTATACTCAAGCCAATATGAACAAATTGAAAAAAATTGGGTATAGCCAATCTTTTACCTCATTGGAAAATGGAGTTGAGGATTATGTTCAACAATACCTGATGAAAGAATCCTATTATTAATGATTAGGAAACTATACCATAACAAAGTGATGCGCTATGCATTTGCAGCAGGTCTGGCAACTTTTGTTGATGTGATAGCCTATTACATTTCTTTTCATTTTATTCTTCAGAAAACCGACCTTCAGTTCTTTGATGATGCGCTTACTGTATCTGCACCTATAGCTTCCTTAGGAATATCCTATACTTGTGGGTTGATTACCAACTTCACCGTAACAAAACTTTTTGTTTTTTAAGAGAGTAACTTGCGAACTCGTCATCAATTTCTTCGATATATACTGGTCGCTATAGCGGTGTTGATATTGAATTATATTGCTATGAAGTTTTTTGTATTTGTATTGAATTGGTATCCTACACTTTCAAGAATTATAAGTGCATTAGGCGTAGGAATGCTCAGTTATTTGAGCCACAAGTATTATTCGTTCAGTTCAAAGCCCGATCAATCGATATGAGTTTTGAGTTCGCTTAAAAACGATCGAATGTTCTTGAGTGAATTCAGAGTGTCAATTTTTGAGTCCAGCTTACTTCCAGATGCCCTCATTCTTGTTTTAGCCCCTTTCAAGTTATATCCCTTCTCTTTTACTAGATGATAAATCATCTTAAGATTTTTCACATCCTGTTTTGTAAAATATCTGTTGCCTTTTTTGTTTTTATGTGGCTTTATGATGTCAAACTGTTTTTCCCAGAATCGAATGAGTGATGCATTTACTTTCAGCATCTTACTAACCTCACCAATGCTGAAATAAATCTTCTCGTTTGAAATGTTTTCCGTTTCCATTGTAAACCGTTTGAACAAATTTAATCGAATGACTGATTGCTTTGTGAAGCTATTTCAATAACTTTTTCAAACTCCTCTGGTGATAAGTCGTTGTAGAAAAAGTTGATCGGATTAATCTTATTCCCTCCTTTTATTACCTCATAATGAAGGTGTGGAGCAGTGCTGGTTCCGGTGTTTCCTACATATCCAATCACATCTCCTCTATTGATTCTCTTCCCCTGTTTAACCGTTATTTTGCTCATGTGCCCATAAAGTGTTTCGTATCCATAGCCATGTGAAATAATCACACTATTGCCATAGCCTCTGCCGGCATACTCAATTTTTTTAACCACTCCATTACCTGTGGCGTAGATTTCTGTACCACTTGGTGCAGTGAAATCAATACCGGTATGCATCATTCGGGTTTTGTATATAGGATGAATGCGATAACCAAACCCTGATGCCACTCGAGTTAAATCCTTATTGGCGACCGGCTGTATGGCAGGAATAGAAGCAAGCATCTGACTCTTTCCTTTGGCTAGACTAAAGATTTCATCCATCGATTTTGACTGTAAATAAAGCTGCTTCTCTAACTGATCGATTTTGTTAGAAGAATTAATCAATAGTTCAGCATTATTACTTCCCTCCAAATGGGCATAACGATTTAATCCGCCAAAACCAGCTCTTCTGATACTCAAAGGAATGGGTTCTGCTTCAAAAACTACACGATATATATTTTCATCTCTCTGCTGAAGGTCTGCCAAAATTCGCTCACTTCTTGCTGTGCGTTTATTTAGAATCTCATATTGCAATCGCATTTGCTCTAATTCTGCTTTCAGTTGCTTTTCCTTAGGTGAATCTATATAGCTATAAGCCAAAACCACTATGAGCGTACCAAAAACCAATGCCGTAGCAATGAATCCCAAAACACGAAATAATCGCTTTCTAATGCTAACAACTATTTTTTCGTAGCGGAGTGTATGGGTATTAAAGTAATATTTTGCTTTCTTCATATCTACTCTAATTGAGAAGTTTTACTTTTGCAATTCAAATGATATGCATACAAAAATAGTTTTTTTAAGCTAAACTAAGATACGCTTATAAGCACCTTTACTCTATGAAGCCAACTGAATTGAATTCAAAACAAATTCGAGCCATATTTTTAGACTTTTTTAAAGACAAAAAACATAAAATTGTTTCTTCTGCTCCGGTGGTGGTTAAGAACGACCCTACCCTCATGTTTACCAATGCCGGTATGAATCAATTCAAAGATTATTTTTTGGGAACTCAAAAAGCTCCTTTCACCCGGGCAGCCGACACACAAAAGTGTTTGCGGGTGAGCGGTAAACATAACGACCTCGAAGAAGTTGGTGTGGACACGTATCATCATACCTTATTTGAAATGTTAGGCAATTGGAGCTTTGGTGATTATTTTAAACAAGATGCCATTGCTTGGGCTTGGGAATTGTTGGTGGATGTGTATCAGATTCCAAAAGATCGATTGTATGTTACCGTTTTTGAAGGAGATGCATCGGAGCAATTGCCCTTTGATCAGGAATCATATGATGAATGGAAAAAGCACATTAGTGAAGACCGCATACTCAAAGGCAATAAGAAAGACAATTTTTGGGAAATGGGAGAAACAGGTCCTTGCGGCCCATGTTCCGAAATACATGTGGACATTCGAAGTGATGAAGAACGCATAAAAACAGATGGAAAAACATTAGTAAATGCTTCTCACCCGCAGGTAATTGAAATTTGGAACAATGTTTTCATGGAATTCAATCGCAAAGCCGATGGCTGTCTGGAAAAACTTCCACAACAACACGTTGATACCGGAATGGGATTCGAGCGTTTGTGTATGGTTTTGCAAGGCAAACAAAGTAACTACGATACCGATGTCTTTCAAAATACCATATCTTTTATCTCTGAGAAATCAGGAATCAAATATGGAGTGAATGAAAAGACAGACATCGCCATGCGAGTAATGTCGGATCACATTAGAGCCATCGTATTTACCATAGCGGATGGACAACTTCCATCTAATAATAAAGCAGGTTATGTTATCCGAAGAATTCTAAGAAGAGCTGTTCGTTATGCCTACACTTTTTTAAAATTCAAACAGCCATTTTTGTACAAGATGGTCAACATCCTTGCTGACCAATTTGCTGATATTTTTCCAGAAGTTTCTCAGCAAAAAGAGTTTATTGCAAAAGTTATCTATGAAGAAGAATCATCTTTCCTCAGAACATTAGAAACCGGTTTGAGAAAGTTTGACTCATTCAAAGGAAATTCCATTAGCGGTAAAGATGCCTTTGAACTATACGATACCTATGGTTTCCCAATTGATCTAACCCAATTGATGGCGCGCGAAAAGAACATGCAAATTGATATGAATGAATTTCATACATGCATGGAAGAACAAAAAAATCGATCGCGAAAAGCCGGCAGCAGTGAATCATCCGATTGGGAAATTGTTCGAGAAGAAGATGAATCGGTATTTATTGGATATGATGAAGTAGAGTGTATTTCTAGAATAATTCGCTATAGAAGTGTACAGGCGAAGAACAAAAAGCAATTTCAAATTGTGTTGGACCGTACACCCTTTTATGCCGAAAGTGGGGGACAGGTTGGTGATACCGGAACTATTTCCTCAGGCTCAACGGTATTGAACGTTTTAAATACCATAAAAGAAAATAACCTTACTCTTCATTTGTGCGATCGCTTGCCGGAAAATCCTGAAGTAGAATTTAAAGCATCCATCGATCGATCGAGAAGAAATAAAATAAGTAGAAATCACTCCGTAACACACTTAATGCATTCTGCTTTGAGATCGGTTTTAGGTAGTCATGTCGCACAAAAAGGATCCTTAGTTGATGAGCATCATACCCGATTTGATTTTTCTCATTTCAATAAAGTGAGCAATGATGAAATTATTGCTATTGAAAAAATGGTTAATGAAAAAATAAGAGAGAATATATCTTTAGAGGAAATGAGAGGTGTACCTATTCAAGATGCAATGAATATGGGCGCTACTGCTCTATTTGGCGAAAAATATGGCGAAACCGTTCGAGTCATTGTTTTCGACAAAGAATATTCAATCGAACTCTGTGGAGGTACACATGTTAAACAAACCGCTGAGATTGGAATGTTTAAAATTAAAGCTGAAAGTTCTGTGGCGGCAGGTGTAAGACGAATTGAAGGAATTTGTGGCGAGTCCGTAATGAGCTTTGTAAATGAAAAACTCGAGCAGCTCGACCAATTAAAAAATGCATTAGGCAGTCCCGATCCGTTAAAAGCCATCGAAGTGTTAAAAACTGAAAACGAAGAGTATAAACAAAAAATATCCTCGTTGTATCGAGAAAAAATATATCATTTGAAAAGCGATTTAGTAACGCAAGCAGAGAAGATTAATGGAGTTCATTTTATCGCAAAGGAAATTGAGTTGAACGATGCCGATTCTGTGAAGAGCTTATCATTTGATTTGAAGAATACACTGCAACCCCTCGCTCTCCTATTAGGAACCGAAATCAATGGAAATGCACATTTGTCTCTAATACTCTCTGATGAACTTACGCAAAATAATAAAGTGCATGCCGGCAAATTGATCAAAGAATTGTCAAAAGAAATTAATGGAGGAGGAGGTGGCCAAGCGTTTTATGCTACAGCTGGCGGTTCAAATGTTAAAGGAATTGCTTCTGCCCTTCAAAAGTTCAGAACTAACTTACAGGATGAACTCAACAAATGATCAAACTTTGTTTGAAGAACAACAATTCTTCCGACAAACCTGGCTTTGGAGTTTGTTGTCCATCATCATTGTGCTATTCATTTCCCTTGCTCTAATTCCAAATAATTCTTCCAATGATAATGATCAATCATTGTTGATTTACATTTTACTCATTCTTTTTATAGGCATATTGATTTTGTTTTATAAAACTAATCTCCAGGTGAGAATTAGCTCAAGCGGCATTAACTATAGATGGGTTCCTTTTAACAAGAATTTTAAAATTGTTTCGTTTAGTGAAATAGACCAAATTCAATTTAAAACATATAAAGCCATTCGTGAATTTGGCGGATGGGGATATCGAATTGGAATAAAAGCCACAGCCAATACGGTTTCTGGAAACAAAGGTATTTACATTCAATTTAAGTCAAAGAAGAAAAGAGCCTTATTGTTAGGTTCAAATAAAACTGAAGAATTGAGAAATGTATTAAATGATCTTGCAAATAAAAATATAGTAAACTATTCAGAACATGATTAAGAAAGATCCATTCATAAACAGACAAATATTTTTGTTTTTAATCATTGTATCGCTAGGCCTTTTTTTAATTTACTCGCTCAGTGCATTTATTAGCTCATTCCTTGTTGCATTGGTCATTTCAATTTTAGCCCGACCGATGATGAAATATCTTACCCTAAAAAGAAAATGGAACATATCATTGGCTGCACTTTGCGTGATGCTTTTAAGTGTATTCACGGTAGTACTACCCGTTTTCTTTGTTGGTATTTTATTGGCGGACAAAGTCAATAATCTAATCTTAAACACCGATCAGATTTACAACATGTTGCTCGAGGTCGATCGCTATATCAGTTCCTATACCGGTTTTAAATTGATTTCTGAAGACACTTTAGAAAAGATGAAAGAGATCGCTTCCAATCTAATTCCCGCTTTCTTAAATCAAACCCTGAATATGATTGCTGTAGTGGTAATGATGTACTTCATGCTTTTTTACATGTTAATTTATTCTATCGACCCCAGAAATTTTTTAGGAAAAATATTGCCCATCAGCAGACAAAGTATTGAGTTGTTTGTTGAAGAAATGGATAAGATGGTTTTTTCCAATGTTGTATTGGCACCTTTCTTAGCTTTGATACAAGGAGTGATTTCGGGAATGGCATTTGCCTTTTGCCAATTGCCCGAACCCATATTCTGGGGCATGATGTGCGCTGTGTTTTCTTTTATTCCCATCGTAGGAACAACCATCGTATGGTTACCGGCATCCATCTATCTTTATGTGATGGGCCTCAATACACAAGCCATTATACTTTTTTGTTTTGGCGCTTTAATCATTACTAATGTTGACAATGTTTTCCGATTTGTATTGCAGAAGAAGTTTGCCAACATTCATCCACTTGTAACCATATTGGGAGTTATCGTTGGATTAAAGTGGTTTGGCCTTACCGGTTTAATATTCGGCCCCTTGTTGATATCGTATTTTGTATTATTACTAAAAGTTTATCGAAGCGAATTTAGTTCCTCATCAGAAGAAAAAACTGAAATTTTAGTAAAAATTCCAAGCAGTGAAGTCCATGAAACAACTGATCCAAAAACACCGACTGCCTAACTTGGATCTTACTTGTTAACATTTAAAACTTAGTGGCATGTATTTTGTTATTCATTATACATCAACCTATTTTTTCCATGAGACAATTAAAGATTACCCAATCTATAACCAATCGTGAAAGTCCTTCTTTGGAAAGATATCTAAACGATATATCCAAAGAGCCGATGATCTCTCCTCAGGATGAAGTAGAACTCGCACAAAGAATTCGAAAGAAGGATCCAATCGCATTAGAAAAACTTGTTAAGGCAAATCTTCGTTTTGTTGTTTCTGTTGCAAAGCAATATCAGAATCAAGGCCTCACTCTTCCCGACTTGATCAACGAAGGCAATTTGGGTTTGATAAAAGCCGCACAAAAGTTTGATGAAACCAAAGGATTTAAATTCATATCATATGCAGTTTGGTGGATCCGTCAAGGAATATTGCAAGCATTGGCTGAGCAATCAAGAATTGTTCGACTGCCATTAAACCAAGTAGGTAATGTAAATAAGATTAGAAAAACATTTGCGGAATTAGAACAAAAATTTGAACGCGAACCAACAGACGAAGAGATTGCAAGTGAATTAGACATTAGCAAAGAACAGCTTGCAGACACTTTACGAATTTCGAACAAAGCAGTATCTATGGATGCTCCAATTGACAGCGAGGATAGTTTTTCGATTGGTGATTTGTTAGAAAACACTAATACGCCAAGCACCGATAATGAATTGATGAATGAGTCTCTAAAAAAAGATATCGATCGATCGTTAAATACTTTAACTCCCAGAGAAAGTGATATCATAAAATTATTTTACGGAATTGGCAATTCGCATCAACTGACTTTAGATGAGATTGGAGACCGAATGAATTTAACTCGTGAACGTGTGAGACAGATTAAAGAAAATGCATTAAGACGATTAAAGAATAAATCAAGATCAGGTGTTCTGAAAAACTATCTTGGATAAAAATATGGTCGGGTGTTTACAGGATTCGGAAGGGCCTCTGCAATTGAGCAGGGGCTCTTCACTTTTAACGCAAATCGAATTTAGGTTTTTTACTATATTCAACCATCAAAAAATAATTTAAGTGACCACTCGCACTAAGCTCAACACTAAAGACGGCCTACCTTTTTTGGAAGGTGCTCGCAGCAGAAGTTCAGAACTCTTTTTTTCTTTTAAAGTTTTATTAGAATTTATAAAAGGATTTCGCGCCTTACATTTTACCTCTCCTTGTATTACCGTTTTTGGTTCTGCCAGATTTAAGGAAGATCATGTCTATTATAAAGCCGCCTATGAATTTGGGAAAGAAATTGCTAAAACCGGTATAACGGTAATGACTGGAGGAGGACCGGGCATAATGGAGGCTGCCAATAGAGGAGCATATGAAAATGGAGGATTTTCTGCCGGATGCAATATTACACTACCCCATGAACAAAGTCCCAATCCTTATATGCATCAATGGACGACTATGAATTTCTTTTTCGTTCGAAAAGTTCTTTTATTAAAATATTCTGTTGCATTTGTAGTACTTCCTGGAGGAGTC
>Ga0116143_10002600_pt1 | contig 19366 bp, 21 predicted proteins | sample AD_UKC034_MetaG_FD_89745 | JGI IMG/M metagenome (GOLD analysis project Ga0116143, IMG submission 89745) | Active sludge microbial communities of municipal wastewater-treating anaerobic digesters from USA - AD_UKC034_MetaG | ecosystem: Engineered > Bioreactor > Anaerobic > Digestate | place: USA...
AGAAGATTTGAGCTTGCCATCCAGCATCGTCGGTTCCAAACAATCCGCAGCCGCTCCGCAACAGGAACTGGCCGAGGCCTAAGGCTACAAATTATAGAGTTTGTAAAAGGAGGAAAATTTCCTCCTTTTTATTTTGCCTGACAGAATGTCTCACCACTGGACGAACCCCCATGATAGGTCTAAATTCCTCTTATTAACGGAGGATTCGGATGGATTTCGAACGGTTTAGTGAAAAATTACGCTCGGTATTGCAAAAAGCGCAGACGCTGGCGATGCGCTCGAAACATCAATCATTGGAACCCGAACATCTCCTTAAAGTGATGATGGAGGAGGAAGATGGCAACACGCTCCGCCTCATTAAAAACGCGGGCGGGGATGCGTCCCGTCTTAAAAAAGATGTCGAACAATCACTGGCCAAACTTCCCTCCGTCGAAGGGCCGGGGGCAGGGGGGCTGCGCATTTCCTCCGACCTTGCCAAAATTTTGGATCAGGCGATGCAACTCGCCGAAAAAGCGGGCGATAAATTCCTGACCTCCGAACGTCTCTTGCAGGCCATGACGCTTGCCCCGAAAACCGCCGACATTTCCGGACATTTCGAGGATGCGGGGGTAAGTGCCTCCGCGATGAATGCCGCGATCAACGATTTGCGCAAAGGCCGTACGGCAGACAGTGCGGGCGCGGAAGATACGTTCGATAGCCTCAACAAATATGCCCGCGATATGACCGCCCTCGCACGCGAAGGCAAACTTGACCCCGTCATCGGCCGTGACGAAGAGATACGGCGCACGATTCAGGTTCTCTCGCGTCGGTCGAAAAATAACCCTGTCCTGATCGGTGAACCAGGCGTGGGCAAGACCGCGATTATCGAGGGTCTCGCGCAACGCATTGTCAATGGCGACGTCCCGGAGTCTCTGCGCGATAAAAAATTGATGTCGCTTGATCTCGGGTCTCTCATTGCCGGTGCGAAATTTCGCGGCGAATTCGAAGAACGACTGAAAGCCGTCCTCGATGAAATACGCGCCGCGTCGGGCGAAATTATTTTGTTCCTCGACGAACTTCATACACTCGTCGGTGCGGGCAAAGCTGATGGCGCAATGGATGCCTCCAACATGTTAAAGCCAGCCCTCGCGCGGGGAGAGCTACATATGGTTGGTGCCACGACGCTTGATGAATACCGCAAACACATCGAAAAAGATGCGGCCCTCGCACGGCGGTTCCAGCCTGTGTTTGTGAGTGAGCCGACGGTCGAAGACACGATTTCTATTTTGCGTGGTCTCAAGGAAAAATACGAAGCCCACCACGGGGTGCGCATTACCGATGGCGCGATTGTTGCCGCCGCGCAAATGTCCAACCGTTATATCACCGACAGGTTTTTGCCGGACAAAGCCATTGATCTGGTCGATGAAGCGTCGTCGCGCCTGCGGATGCAGGTTGATTCAAAACCCGAAGATATCGACGAACTGGATCGCCGCATCGTGCAATTGAAAATCGAACGCGAGGCCCTTAAAAAAGAACCGGACGAAGCGTCGAAAGACCGTTTGAAAAAACTCGAAACGGAACTCAAGGATTTGGAAGATAAATCCGCGGGCATGACGGCGCAGTGGCAAGCCGAAAAAGAAAAGGTCAATAAGGGGCAAAAACTCACCGAAGAGCTTGACCGTGCGCGGATCGAATTGGAACAGGCCGAACGTTCCGGCAATTGGGAAAAAGCGGGGGAACTCAAATACGGCAAGATTCCGCAACTCGAGGCCGAACTGAAAAAAGCCGCCGAAACGTCCGCCAAGAACATGATTAACGAGGAAGTCACTCCCGATGACATCGCGAGTGTCGTGAGCCGCTGGACCGGAATTCCCATCGACAAAATGATGGAAAGCGAAAACCGCAAGCTCCTTGAGATGGAAACGAAATTGCAGGAACGCGTTGTGGGGCAAAACGAAGCGGTTAAAGCCGTTGCCGCCGCCGTGCGCCGTTCGCGTGCAGGACTTCAAGACCCCCACCGACCGATTGGATCGTTCCTCTTTTTGGGCCCGACAGGGGTCGGGAAAACCGAACTGACCAAAGCTTTGGCTGAATTTTTATTCGACGATGACACGGCGATGATCCGCCTTGATATGTCGGAATATATGGAGAAACATTCGGTCGCGCGCATGATCGGCGCGCCCCCCGGCTATGTCGGATATGAAGAAGGCGGCGCGTTGACCGAAGCCGTCCGCCGCCGCCCGTACCAGGTGGTTCTATTCGACGAAATCGAAAAGGCGCACCCCGATGTGTTCAACGTGTTGCTTCAGGTTCTTGATGACGGTCGCCTGACCGATGGTCAGGGACGCACGGTGGATTTCAGCAACACGGTCCTCATCATGACCTCGAACCTCGGCGCCGAACATTTGGCCAACCAAGAAGAGGGCGCGGATGTCGAAGCCGTCCGTGCGCAAGTGATGGAGACAGTGCGCAAATTCTTCCGTCCGGAATTTTTAAACCGTCTGGATGAAATTCTACTCTTCCGTCGCCTTGGTCGCGCTCAAATGACGGGCATCGTTGAAATCCAGTTGGGCAATCTCCGCAAACTTCTGGCTGGTCGCCGGATGGAACTTGACCTTGATGCCAAAGCCAAAGAATGGCTCGCCGAACGCGGCTATGATCCGGTGTATGGCGCAAGACCGCTAAAACGCGCAATCCAGACAAGCCTCCAGAACCATCTGGCCGAAATGATCTTGCGCGGCGAAATCCCCGATGGCTCAAGCATCATTGTTTCTACAGATAAAGAAGGACTCTCGTTCAGGATCAAAGCAGGCTCAAAACCATAAATTTGCATTTTCGATAATATTTATATATAATTACCCTTAGAAAAAATATAACTGGAGGGTGTCGTTATGAACTTGAAAGAACTCGAAACCGCAATCAAGGCACAACTGGGCAGGAATGTTCCCGAAGCCTATGCCAAGCAGTGGGAGTCAGCCTTCAATGATAAGTCCAGCGCGCATACACAGATTCAACGCCTCAAAGACCTTTCTGTGATGATTGGCCATGGCAAGCATGGTTTTGAAGCTAATACCGGTCTTCAACTGGCAATCCTCGAACATATTCGCGACACTTACGACACCAAAGATAATAAAAAGATGATGGGGCAGGCGCTTCGGGATATAAAAACGCTTCAGAAAATGGGAGTCAAAGCGGTCTCCTTGGAATCTTCAGCAACTGTAACCGAACAGAAAGTGACGACAGCTCCCGTAGAGGAAACTCCAAAAACACCGGTAGCCGCAGCACTCACAGAAACGGTTGCCGAAACAACAACTCCGCCAGCGGAAGCGCCGAAACCGCAGGTCAAAGAACCGGCTTTGAGCCAAGGGGAAGCTCATATTATTCTGGACTCGGCCAAGTTTGTGGCGGGCGAAGAGTTCAAGCCTGAATTCGGCATCTATGTCTATGACGGCAAAAACCCTCACGCCATGATTCATGTCTGGGAAGATGAAGGGATGGCGCAGGCGCGTGAAGTGCCGCTGTCCGAAGATCTTGATGACCGCGTGTCTGAGCAAACGGGGCTGGTCGCGGTCCGAGCGAAGGATCCCGTCCGTGCGCTTCTTGGCGCACATGATGAGAATGCGGACGTGGCCCGTTCCATGATTAAAAATTACCTTTACATGGACAGTGAGGGGTTCAAATTCCACAAACTTCTGGAAGCCGAGAAAAATCCACAGAACAAGGATTTTCGTGAAAACGCTGCCGCAGCATCCAACGACGCCACCTATGCCGCCAACGATCCAGAATACGGAGGTCACAGGGCTTCCACGCCATCCAAAACAATGGAACGGCTACTGGCCCCGGGGCAATAAATCCGGACCATAGAGCGATGAAAAAACCCGCCGATTGCCCATTGGCGGGTTTTGGTCTAATATAATCCGGTAGAAATGCCCGATTCACATATTTTTCAAAAGATTATTGCCATGTCCCGAATTGTAAAAATCCTCTCACCGTTTTGTCTGTTGGCGCTGGCCGCCTGCTCAACCGCGATTGAAGGCTCCCAGCAGCAAGTGGCCTTCACGACAACCGGAGCCGTGGATGCGGTCTGCGAAGTCAGAACGGGAGCCAATGACCGCATTTATAAAATTCGCCCGCCGGAAACGATCTGGGTCAATAAATCGGTCAAGGACATGACGGTAACCTGTAATGCACCGGGGAACCGGACGGTAACCAAAACGGTAGAAGCAGACATCGCCGCGACCACCTTCCTGAATCCGGTAACCGGACTTGTCCCGGGGGCTCTTTATGATGGGAGTTCGGGAGCCATGTTCAAATATCCCGAAACCATTGATGTCGACTTCTCCGGCGTCATGGCCAGCATGAGCCCGATGCCGTCTTATCACAATCTTGATGGGCTTGATCCTGACAGAGTAGCTGGAGTCGAAGATTACGGTCCTGATACACCGAAAGCCGCTGATGATGACGCTCTCGCGCTTCGTCACAAGCTGGCCGCCGATAAGGATGCCAAGGAAGAAGCCGCCGCCGCCGCTCTGGCTGCCGAGAAGCAAGCCCGCATTGACTCGCTCGAAGGCGGTTTTTATGGCGACAAAGGCAAAACCAAGTAACTCCGGATAAAAAATGGGTCCCTATTTTTTCTGTGGCATAGGGGGGAGTGGCATGCTCCCCTTGGCGATGATTGTTCGTGGCCGCGGCGTAAAGGTCACCGGCTCCGACCGTTCCCGCGATCAGGGCCGAACGCCTGAAAAATTCGCATGGCTGGAACAACAAGGGATCAAAATCGTCCCGCAAGACGGCGAAGGTCTTGCAAAGGAATTCGACGCCCTGATCGTATCTTCCGCTGTTGAAGACACAGTTCCGGAAGTCAGAAAAGCAAAAGACCTCGGCATTCCGATCCTGAAGCGCGCCGAACTTCTGGCTCGACTGTTTAATGATGCCGAAAGAAAAATTGCGGTGGCGGGAACATCCGGAAAATCGACCACGACGGGGATGTTGACGTGGATACTTTCGCAGGCCGGAAAAAATCCGACGGTTATGAATGGCGCCAATTTTCTGAATTTCGTTTCACCCGATGCGCCGTTTGCCTCGGCTTTGGTCGGCAACTCTGATTTGTTCGTCTCGGAATGCGATGAAAGCGATGGCTCGATTGTCCTGTATCACCCGACCACCGCGATCCTGACCAACATCGCGCTCGACCATAAACCGGTGGAGGAGCTAATTCCTGTCTTTCGCCAATATCTCTCCCAATCCGAACGGCAGGTTTTAAATCTGGGCAACGCCAGTATTGAAAAATCAATTTACCCCGAATACCCGTTCGCTCTGACCTTTGGGGTGGATCATCCTTCCGCGCGCTTGAATGCCACCGGATACACGCCTCAGGCTGTTGGCTCGGTCACGCAAGTCACCGACCGCGAAACAGGGGAAGCGGGGCTCCTAACCTTGCAAACCTCTGGAAGACATAATCTTGAGAACGCACTGGCCGCCATCGGCGCAGCCCTCCTTGAGGGGGTTCCTCTTCAAAAATGCCTAACCGTTTTGGCAGGTTTCAAGGGGGTTGGACGCAGATTAGAGAATATAGGAAAATATAATAATATCAATATAATAGATGATTTTGCTCACAATCCGGATAAAGTCAGCGCCACACTCGATTGTTTAAACGAACATTCAGGCCGCCTGCTGGTGATGTTCCAGATGCACGGTTTCGGCCCGCTGAAACTGATGAAAGAGGAATTGCGCGACGCTTTTTTAACCGGAATGAAGGCCGGAGATATCCTGTTTATGCCCGAAGTTTTGTATCTGGGGGGCACGGTGGACCGCTCTTACACCGCACGCGATTTTATCAATGAAATCAACGAGAGGGGGGCTGAAAAAAATGTGAGAGGGGAGTGGTTCGAAACCCGCTCCGAAATCCTGCCCGCACTTCTCTCCGAAGCAAAATCAGGCGACCGCATTATTGTGATGGGCGCCCGCGACGATACTCTTTCTGTTTTTGCCAAAGAAATTTTAGATGGCTTGAAGAAATTTATTCTTTAGCCTTCTGTTTTTGCCAGTAAATTTCCCATTCCTCGGCGGAAAGGTCGGAAAGGGACTTGCCATCGGCGGCGATATCGCGCTCCATTCCTGAAAAACGGCGATAAAATTTGGAATTACACGCCCGCATCGCTTCTTCGCAATCAATATCCAGACGCCGCCCGAGATTGACGAGGGTAAAGAACACATCTCCCAGCTCTTCGGCCTGCTTGTTTTTATCGCCCGATTTGATCTCCGCGCGAAACTCGTTCAGCTCCTCAATGATTTTGTCGATCACATCCTCAGTTTGGGTCCATTCGAAACCGGATTTGGCTGCTTTCTTGGAAATTTTCTGCGCCCGCATCAACGCTGGAAAATTCATCGGAATGTCGTCAAGAATGGAAGGGGGGGAGTTCCCCTTATCTTGCTTTTCCTTATCCTTTGCTTGCTGCCAGATTCCCAACACATCCTCCGCACTCTTGGCGGTTTCATCGCCAAAGACGTGTGGATGACGGGAAACAAGCTTCTGGATCAATCGCTCGACCACATCGTCAAATTCAAACAACAACTCTTCCTTGGCCATTTGCGAATGAAAGACAACCTGCAACAGCAAATCCCCCAATTCCTCTTTGAAATCCTCCATATCCCCGCGCTCAATCGCATCTGCGACCTCATAGGCTTCTTCAATGGTGCAGGGGGCAATCGAACGAAAATCCTGCTCGATATCCCACGGACAACCGGTTTCCTTGTCGCGCAAACGCGCCATAACGTCGAGAAGCTGCCGGATCGGGGAAGGGGAACTGTCCATCAATAAAATCTTATCTATTTGTAGGTTAGAATTATGGTTACAGCTTTCATCAAACCCGTTGAATTTTCAAGTGAATCTTTCGCTATGCACAAAAGCGGGGACTTGACGGAGCAACCATAAAGGAGTGGTATGGAGATCATTCTTTTTAAAGGGGAATCGGATGAACATTGATAAAGTCGTAATGCGTTTTGCTGGGTTCATGATTTTGCTGAGTCTGGCGCTCGGATATTATATCACCCCGTATTTTTACTGGTTCACCGCATTTGTCGGGGCCAACATGTTTCAAGCGTCGTTCACCGGATTTTGCCCGCTGGCAATGATCCTGAAAAAGTTTGGCATTAAGCCGGGCAACGCATTTAATTAATTATAATTCAGTCTGGAAGGGAGAAGATCACCATGACCCATATCGTAGTATTAGGAGGAGGGATCGGCGGCGTATCTATGGCTTATGATATGCGCGCTCTGGTTTCGGCCAAGGATGCCAAAATCACCGTGATTTCCGATGTGCCGTATTTTTCGTTTGTTCCGTCGAACCCGTGGGTGGCTGTGAACTGGCGTAAACGCGAACATATTGATATCCCTCTCGAAAAATACTTGAAAAAGAAAAAAATCGACTTTATTCCGGTCGCCGCCAAACGCGTTCATCCGGATCAAAACAAGATTGATCTGATTGACGGTCAGGTGATTGAATATGATTATCTGGTCCTCGCCACAGGGCCGAAACTGTCATTTGGCGCGGTCGAAGGATTGGGGCCGCATGGGGGGTTCACCCATTCGATCTGTCAATCTGCGCACGCTGAAAAGGCAGCTGACGCGTGGGAAGATTTTAAACTGAAACCCGGTCCGATCATCGTCGGCGCAACGCAGGGCGTATCCTGCTTCGGTCCGGCTTACGAATATATGTTTATTCTTCACCATGATTTGAAAAAATCGAAAATCCGTCACAAAGTACCAATGGTTTATGTGACGCCGGAACCTTATATCGGTCATTTGGGTCTGGGCGGCGTAGGGGACTCAAAATCCATCCTTGAACATATGATGCGTGACCGTGATATCAAATGGATCTGCAATGCCAAGGTCGAAAAAGTCGAAGACGGCATGATGCACGTGATCGAGCATGACGATCTCGGCAACGTGAAACAGAAACATGAATTGCCGTTTGCCTATTCGATGATGATGCCGCCATTTGCCGGTATCGACGCCACGATGGGCATCGAAGGTCTGGTGAACGAGAAGGGGTTTGTTATTATTGATGATTACCAACGCAACCCGACCTATAAAAATGTCTTCGGTGTTGGCGTGTGTGTGGCGATTGCTCCGCGTGAAAAAACACCGGTTCCACTTGGTGTGCCGAAAACGGGATATATGATTGAATCGATGGTGGCGGCAACCGCGCACAACATCCAGAACATCATGGCCGGCAAAGAGCCAACCGACAAAGCCACATGGAATGCGATTTGTCTCGCCGATATGGGGGACACGGGCGTTGCCTTCGTAGCTTTGCCTCAAATTCCGCCGCGTAACGTCGCGTGGATGAAGGGGGGGCGTTGGGTTCACTGGGGCAAGTTGCTGTTCGAATGGTATTTCATCCGCAAAGTCAAAAAAGGTTCAATTTCCCCGATGTATGAGAAATATGCCCTTAGATTGCTCGGAATCAACAAACGTGAAATCGAGCAATTCAGGAAGTAGACTTTCGACTTGAAATATTAGAAGACCGCCCCTTCACGGGCGGTTTTTGACATAAGCTGAAAGGGGTGGTATGGCTGGATAAATTGTAGGATGTTAGGAGATGAAGATGTCCGGAACGTTATATTCCCTGAAGTCATGTTTTGAAGTCGGTGCACCTGATAACGTGTTGACCAAAATCAATAAGGCCCTCGTGCTTATTGGCTTGAAGGGAGTGTTTGATAGGGCCTCAAAATCCCAAATTGAATACACTGTCAGCGATGAAGCAATTGAGCGACTGGATATTGTGCCGGATAACGGCCTGTACGTCAGTTTGAGAAGATTGGATGACGAAACTGGCAAGGTTGTCTATCTGCTTGCGGACGACTACAAAAACGGCATTCCTGTGGAGTTGGATAAAGACGATGCGTATAGCAGAAAAGTATATGATGTGATCTCCAGCGCACGCGACTTACTGACCGATCATACCGCTCTTCAGACAGCTCCAGTGTAGATAGTCCATGCCAGTAGAGTTTTTAAAGGGTGAGGACATTACGCCTTCACCCTTTTTTATACCACTGATAATGTGATAATGTATATTATGGGAAATAATGGATTGAATTCAAATTAAGCCAATCTAACAAAAATCCACAGCAAGATCCTGATGACGGTTCAAGGCAGCTTTTAAAATATGATAGGCTTGCACTTCACCTTCAGTTGGATTAACGCCATCAACATCAATATAGTTTTTGCTCGCAAAACTAATCTCGTGACGAGCGGTCTTAAGCCGACGCATAGCTTCCTCAAAGCCAACATTACCGTTTACGCTATTAAAGGAAGTCCAAGCCCTTTTAATTGGGCTTCTGCTGGTAATTCCGCCTAAAAGATTTTCCGTCTCGCTGGCTGCATTTTGAGCCAAAACCGAAAGTTCGGGCAATTCGCCTAAAGCACCCATCTACATCCTCCTTGTTTAGTAAATTGTAGAAAATTTGTAACGCACGGAATAATAAAAAGTCCAGAAAATTATGACATTTATGAAAGCTGGCACACTCTATTTTTAAGTGAAATGAGGGTAATCGTTTAAGGCTTTTCTTATAAGGTGAAAGGCCCTGATCTCGTAGTCGTTATTGCTCCCAGACAGATAATGCTTTTCAGCATAAATAATGGCCTTTTTGGCGCTCAGAAACTCTGCCAAAGGATTCTCGGTTTGTCCGTCGGCAATTCTCTGAAGGTTGAAATATGCTCTTTTTACGGGGCTTAATTCAGTTTTCTCCAACAAAAGCCCATGGGTCTGGCAAACAGCTGATTGTGCAAATTGCACAAGAGAATTTTTTGACAACATAACACCACTCACATTTTTTCTATTTAAACGACCGTAGAAATAATATGAAAAATACTGCGGAAAATACAAGAAAATAATTTAATAAAATAAAAACAATATGTTCACGATGAAAAATAAAGTAAAAAATTAATTTCCTTGGAATAATAAGCTGCTATCCCCATAGGAGTAAAACCTGTATCCTTGCCTGACCGCATAATCATAGGCACTTTTCATGGTTTCCGTTCCAGCAAAGGCGCAAACCAGCATAAAAAGCGTCGATTTCGGCAGGTGAAAATTGGTCATCAGCATGTTGACACAGCGGAATCTATACCCGGGCGTGATAAAGATCGACGTATCACCGGAAAATGGATGGATTTTCCCCTGCCCGTCGCTGGCCGATTCCAGAATACGCAGAACCGTCGTGCCAATAGCCACCACTCGGCCGCCATTCTTATGCGTGCCGTTAATCAACTCGGCAACATCGTCCGAAACATTTCCCCATTCGGCATGCATCTTGTGATCATTCGTATCCTCGACCTTAACTGGGAGAAACGTTCCAGCGCCGACATGTAAAGTCACCTTGGCAGTCTTAATACCCTTCGCCGAAATTTTCTCCATCAATTCCGGTGTAAAATGGAGTGACGCGGTCGGGGCCGCCACGGCCCCCTCACGTGCGGCAAACATCGTCTGGTAATCGTCACGGTCACGCTCATCAACGTCTCGCTTGCTCGCAATATAGGGTGGTAAAGGCATCATTCCGATTTCAGCAAGAACAGATTCCAGATCACCTGCCTTTACATCGAAATTAAGAAGGATTTCACCACCATCGTGTTTCTCCTGAATAGTTGCCGACAACCTCCCATCGCCAAATGAAAGCTGATCTTCAATCTTCAAGCGCTTCGTTTTCTTCGCAAAGGCCAGCCACGATACAGGCGAAAGCCGTTTGTGCAGATTGACCTCCGTTACCATCTCGCCGCGTGTGGCAAACAGATAGGATGGAATAACTTTGGTGTCATTGAAAACAATTAAATCTTTGGACGTCAAAAAATCGGGAAACTCCCACACCTTCTGGTCAATAAAGCCATTGGAATTAGGCGCATTGACGACGAGTTGCCGCGCCGAATGCTTTGGGTTTACAGGCCGTAAGGCAATCAATTCCTCCGGAAGATCGAAATCGAAGTCATCGACACGCATAATTAGAGAACCGTTCCGTCAAGCCGGATTTTCATGCTGTCATAAGCCGGAGAAAAACCTTTGGGGCATTCACGGACCAGCGTTTGATAGTCATGCTGATGCCGCAAATGGGTTAACAACACCAACTCCGCACCGATCATTTCATTCAGCCGCTGCAAATTCGGAATATTGGAATGAAAAATAAAATCCGGACGATGATAATCGGAGCAATCGGCAACCCACACTTTGATCCCCCGCAACGTTTCAATCGCCGTGTCGTCAAGATTGGCCATATCCGTCGAATAGCCGATATCGCCAAAACGGTAGCCAAGCGAACGGGTCCCCTGCCCGTGATTCTGCAAGAACGGGATAAAACTGATGTCGCCAACATGATGGGGGCTGCCCAAATTTTCATCAATCAGCAAATGATGGTCAGCCACAGGAGGGTAATAAGGAGACTTCTGCTTAAACAAATAATCAAACCGATGGGAAATCTCGGTGAAAGTTTGTGCGTCGGCATAGACAGGAAGATGTTTCTTATGTCGCAAATAGACAAATCGTAAATCGTCCATTCCGTTCACATGATCCGCATGTCCGTGTGTATAAAGAATGGCTGACAAATCAGAAATGCTTTCGCGTGACAATTGAGCGCTAAAATCGACGCCCGTATCCACTACAATGGATGTTGTTTTTGTCTGGACGGCAACACTGGGCCGCGTACGACGATTTTTAGGCTCCATCGGGTCGCAGGCTCCCCAATCTCCGCCAATACGCGGAACTCCAGCACTATCCCCGCATCCCAGGATGGTCAAAACCGCATCTTCATTCATGATAATTTAGCCTTATCAAACAATTTAAAAAAATTCTCCGTCGTAATCTTTGCCATCTCTTCCGGCGAAATCCCTTTTAAGTCGGCCAGAAATTTCCCGGTATGAACAACCAAAGCCGGATGGTTCATTTTTCCGCGAAACGGTTCAGGCGCAAGATACGGAGAATCGGTTTCGACCAATAAACGATCCATCGGCACCTCGCGTGCAAATTCCTGCAATTCAACAGATTTCTTGAAGGTCAGAATACCCGAAAAGGAAATGTGAAAGCCGAGATCAAGCGCCTCAAACCCCATCTTCGGCGACGATGAAAAGCAATGCATAATTCCGCGCATCCCCTTCCCGCCAGTTTCTTCACGGATGATGCGAATAATATCGTCATCCGCATCGCGGGCATGAACGATCATCGGCAAATCGGTGGCCAGACACGCACGGATATGCTTACGAAAACATTCCTGTTGGTCTTCGATACTCGATAGATTGTAATAATAATCAAGACCGCACTCGCCAATACCAATCACTTTGTCGTCTGATGTGGCGAGCGCGATCAACTCATCCAGCGTCACCGATTTTTCGTCTTTCCTCCCCGCATCATGCGGATGTGTTCCGACAGTGCACCAGACATTTTCAAGAGGTTTAACCAGCTGCAGTAGGCCGTCAAATTCCTCGCGGATCAGACAGTCAATCGACAGCATGCCTCCCACTCCGGCCTCCTTTGCCGCAGCTAGTGCTGCCTCGACCCCGCCTTCCGGCGTGAATTTCGAGTGGTTGAGATGACAGTGCGAGTCAATCCACATAAATTATGCTGCCTTCTCTTCCTCAACCAATCTGGGGAACACGCCTTGCGGTTGGGGGATTTGCGTTCCGGCGGCGATAGATTTGGACGGCGAAAGAGAGTCAAAACTCCGCTCCCCTGCCTCAATCGCCAATTGATCAAGCATCTTGGCAGACGACTCCGGCATCACAGGTTGAACAATGAGGCCAAGGCAGCGAATGGTTTCAGTCAAGACATACAAAACCGTTCCCATGCGCACCGTATCGGTTTTCTTCAAAGACCACGGCGCCTCGACATCAATGTAGACGTTGGCGGCATTGACCACATCCCAAATGGCTTCCAGTGCCTTGTGGAAGCGTTGGACATCCAGTTCACGCCTTACAACCCCTAACATACCTTCCTGTGCTTTTTTGAGCAGAGAGCGATCATTGTCTGTAAATTCGGCAGGAATGGGAATTTTTCCATCGCAGTTTTTATAGATAAACGAGAGCGTCCGCTGCGCAAGATTTCCCAATCCGTTGGCCAGATCGTTATTGATCCGGTTGATCGCATGGGCGTGACAAAAATCGCCATCATTGCCGAACGGATTTTCTCTCAGGAGAAAATAACGGGACTGGTCTACACCGTATCTTTCAATCAGGTCATATGGCGAGATTGCGTTACCGAGCGATTTCGACATTTTTTCGCCCTCGATGGTCCACCATCCGTGCGCAAACACACGTTTTGGTGGCTCGATACCGGCGGCCATCAAAAACGCGGGCCAATACACGGCATGGAACCGCAGAATATCCTTGCCGACCATGTGGAGGTCAGCCGGCCAATACTCGCCCATATCATCTGGATATCCGGCGGCGGTAATATAGTTGGTCAGCGCGTCAATCCACACATACATCACGTGTTTGTCATTCCCCGGAACCGGAACGCCCCAATCGAACGTGGTGCGCGACACGGACAAATCTTTGAGTCCGCTTTTGACAAAACTTTTGACTTCGTTCATGCGTGTTTCAGGCATCACAAAGGTGGGGTTACGCTCGTACAGCTCCAGCAACTTGTCGCCCCAAGCCGAAAGGCGGAAGAAATAACTTTCCTCTTCCATCCACTCCACTTCGGCGCCGGAGGGAGCGATCTTCTTGCCATTCGGTCCGTCGCTCAACTCGTCTTCGGCATAATAGGCTTCGTCTCGCACGGCGTACCATCCGGCATATTTGTCGAGATAAATTTCACCCCGCTCTTCCAGAATTTTCCACAAATGCTGGCAAGATCTGGTGTGGCGGTCTTCAGTTGTGCGAATAAAATCATCATTGGAAAAATTCATCGCGGGACACAGATCACGGAAATTCTGTGAGACCTGATCGGTAAATTCCTGCGGAGTCATTCCCGCCTTTTCCGCAGACTGTTTAACTTTCAGGCCATGTTCATCGGTTCCCGTCAGGAATTTGACATTATAGCCGTCAAGCCTCTTGAACCTCGCCAGCACATCACAGGCGATTGTCGTATAGGTATGACCCAAATGCGGCTTGTCATTCACATAGTAAATCGGCGTGGTGACGTAGTATTTTTTGCTGTCAGACATATAAAAATCCATCTCGATCAGTCTTTTATAGCGGATCACTCCCGATTTTCCACCTCTTTATGGAGTTTCAATAACTTTTAAATTGACCATAACTCGGAAGTTTTGATAAATAGACTCAGGTAATGGAGGAATATTATGAATGATACATTAAACAATCGTGTAACATATGTTCTTGGGGCAGAGTTTCAGGGGGCTGTTCACCTCGTTTGCGGCAACGGAAAGGAAGGATTCAGACTGATTCCCTCGTCCGTGCTGGATGGCGTGAAAGATATGGTCCAACGCACCTGTACTTGGGACGCAAACGTATCCCTATCCGCAGTCAATCTGTGGAAAAAAATTTCCGGACAAAAAGCCGAGCAGCTGAAAGATATCTCTCTTGAAATCTATGAGCAACAAACGAACGGCGAATTGCTCCCGTACTCGCGCCATTTTAAGAGATAGACGGACCATCTAAAACGTCATATGGGTATAAAAAAATCATAAGGGAGCTTTCCTTATAGGCTCCTTTTATGCGAACACTCTCTGAAAGGGAAAAAATGTCTCAAGCAGATTCTTATCTCTACGTCATTGGTCAGGAAGAAGATCATCAGATCAAGCTTCTGGCCTATTTCGAACCAGAAGTTCCTTATGTTTTGGCGAAATTGTCAATGGGCGAAAACCTTACGGAAGAGCTTTTACAATCACGCGAAATTTATTACTGCGATGAACTGCATGAAGCCAGAAAACGACTGATGGATGCCGAACAAGATTTGGTAAAAGGCGCTTCCAAACGGTTCAATATAACTTTCCAAGAGGCCGCTGCAAAATATCCTCAATACACAAACATGAAAATTTTTGCCGTTGACGAAATGGGTCGCTATTGGCAACTTCAGGAAAACCAGCAAAAAGTTGGATGTTCTTTTGCGGAAATGAAGCGAAACATTGCCTAGAATACTTCTTTCGGTGCCGGGCAGTAGCAGAAGCTACCCTTCAAACGCCATATATGCGCCCATAATCATAAAGCGCTTGTCGAGGTTGCCTCCAACGCACCGGCTGAAATGCTCGGCGAGAGTGTCGTAGAGCTTCAGTTTTCTTTCAAGTGAGAGATTTGAAATTAGTCTTTCAAGAACAGGAATACCGTGAGCCTGCCCGCACACAACACAGGACGCCATCCACAAAAACGTCTCGCGAAACACACGCTGCGCGTCATCATTGCCCTTGGTTCCGAACGTGTCCGCAAAAGTCTGCACTTGTGACCATTTCATCTGCGGCCAGCCTTCAAGATAAGATAACCCTTGCCGCACCACTTCAAGATTGTCAGGGTGGGCGTAATCCAGCGCGCGGCCCAAAGACCCTTCCGACAACGCAACAATCAAATCAAGATCGGACGCTTCAACACGTGGCCGTAATGTTTCGCGGACCACATTGTCCCCCAAAGGAGGAAACGGCAAATGAACGCAACGGGAATACACAGTGGGCAACAACGCTCCCGCACGGTGCGTAATCAAAATAAGAAGTGCCTTTTCCGGCGGCTCTTCAAGGATTTTAAGGAGCGAGTTTTGGGATGACCGTGTCATCGTATCCGCATCATCGACAATCACAATGCGCCACCCTCCACGGGTCGAGGCAGTTTTGCGCATAAACGGTGCAATGCGTCGGATTTCCTCGACCGGAACACTGGCCTTCATCCGTCCCGTATCTGGGTCAACCGGTCGTCCGATCATCAGCAAGTCGGGGTGTCCACCGCTCGCGACCTTGGAGAATATAGGATTGGTATCGGCGATAAATAACGATGACGGTTTTTCCGGCGCGCCGAACATGTCAGCCACACGCTCACCCTCGGTAAACAGAAAACGTGCAAGGCGATAGGCCATAACACTTTTGCCCACACCTGCTGGGCCGGAAAAAACCAACCCGTGCGGCATCCGGCCAATATCGAGCATCTGTAACAATTTCTGTTCAATATCCAGATGTCCGTACAAATCCGAAGACGCTTTGGCTGACGGAAATACACCATCATCCCCTTCCGTTTCGGTTGCATCAACCAAATCGTCCAGATCATCATTTGTTTCTTCAAGATCGAATAGCATTATGAAGCTGCCTCCAATCTCTCTGAAGCTTCATAGCGTTGTCGAATTTGAATGCACCTTGTGACAATATATTTATACAGCTCACCATCCAAAGAGAAAATGGCAGGTGTTATTAAATCAGCTCTTCTATCCAGACGCATTTCCTTAAATCGCGCCTCAATTTTTTCTTTGTTTGCTTCTGGGTTATATACGGCAATCCCCACCCCTCCTTTGTCTCTGGTAAGAGATAAAGAAGGAACATCAGTGGGGCCATCCCCAACGTAGATCATATTTTCAAAAGGACACCACAATTCGTTTTGGGAGACCCTTTTGTTAACACTAACGTCTTTGTCTAAAAAAACACCCTTAACAATTTCAAATAAAGATCTGGTTTTGGCTGTCTCATCAATGCAATAAACAGGAACGCTAACAGGCCGATCATCCTCTTTATTAGGATCAAATGTCACTGTATAACGGCAACCAAAAGTCCACATAATCAGATTTTCGGGGAATACCTGCTCAATTAACTCTTTCAAACCTGCGGAAACAACAAAATGGTGTATTTTTAAATCAAGCTTTAAAAACTCAGGGCTTTTTTCAAAATCTTTAATTGCTTTAAGAAACTCAATAACTCCATCATACAAATGAATATGAGGAAGAACGAATTCCTTAAAAAATTGAGAATTGAGTGGAACGCCTTGAAACTCAGCGAGACGAGAAAGGGAATACATCCAAATCGGCGCATCCATCGCCAGAACATGTTCCCAATTGGGGTTTTCTTTATCTTTGTCACCCCTTAAGCGATGAATGCTCTCCCAAAAGGCCTTCATATCACCTCCACCGCTCAGAATTTCAACGGTCTTGGTTGTTGAATCGTCAGGGACAAGTGTCCCGTCAAAATCCCAAACAATCGCAATATTAGGCATTATAGAGATTATTTCTTAGGTTGGGGAGATGGAGCAGTAACAATCCGACCGGATGCAGAATCCCTTTGAAGAGGTGGCATCACAACATAAGTAGATTTATCGTATTTGTACGCCGATGGGTCGCCATAGTGCATCACTTTATTGCTGGACATAATAACCTCCTGATTAGCTTCTTGATTCTAGTTTAACACAATTCCTTCCAATACCTAAGCGTGCAGTAACATGCTCAATTCCTTGGATATTTTCTTAAAAACCCCATCAACGCCTTGCGTGGCATCAATCACCTTGACCCGTTTGGGTTCGAATTTCGCAATCTCCAGAAACCCGTGGCGCAGCCGCTCGTGAAAACTTGTATCCAGCTTTTCAAAACGGTCTTCGGTGTTTTCCGCGCCGGAGGCTACAGCTTTTTGCGCCATTGACCGCTTGATTCCCTCCTTCACCGGGAGGTCGAGAACAAACGTCAGATCAGGTTCGAAATCACCCAAAGCAATCTGCCGAACTTGCTCGATCACGTTCAAATCAAACCCGTGACCATATCCCTGATAGGCAACGGTTGAATCCGTAAAGCGATCGGAGATCACAATTTTGCCTTCGGCCACCGCTGGCTTGATAAGAGTTTCAACATGCATCACCCGCGCCGCGAAAAACAAAAAACATTCCGCCGTCGGGGTCCAATTCCCGCCATCGCGCTGGACCAGAAGCGCGCGAATTTTCTCGGCCTCAGGAGTCCCCCCTGGTTCACGGGTTAGAATGACCTCGCGACCTTGCAATTCAAAATACTCTTTCATGCGGTGCGCCTGCGTGGTTTTCCCCGCACCTTCGCCACCTTCCAGAGTAATAAACAGCCCGCGCATATCCAACCTTGAACCTTGCTATTCCGGTACACCAACCAACAGAATCATGAATTTTTCAGCCATCTGTTTAAAGAAAGATGACTTCACGATATCGGCATTGGCAACCAGAGGAATTTCCTTAGTTGCTCCACCGGCCAGAGCGATATTGACCGCCCCCAGAACGTCCCCCTTCTTGACCGGCGCCACGACCGGAGACTTGTAAGTCACAGAGATTTTAGCCGGATTTTTTGCAAAAGATGGAATGGTTGCACGGTATCCTTCTCCGGCAGCCATCTCGATCTCCCGCGCCTCGCCAAGAACCACTGGGGCCTTGGCCAAAACATTCCCTTGCGTGATCAGATCGACGTTTTTAAACGATGTCAAAGCCCATTCCATCAATTTGGAGGACTCATCAGCTCGAGCCTGCATCGACGACGTGCCGTTGATCACAACAATCACACGACGACCACCGGCCACGGCCGAGCCAATCATGCCGTACCCGCCTTCTTCCGTATGACCGGTTTTGATGCCATCTGCGCCAATATTCTTATAGAGAAGCGGATTGCGGTTGCCTTGTTTGATGTTGTTATAAGTGAATTCTTTCTCGGCGTAAGTTTTGTATTCTTCAGGATAATTCCTGATCAGATACATCCCCATCAAGGCAAGATCATGCGCAGTCGAGTAATGGTTAGGGTCGGGCAACCCGTTCGAATTCATGAAATGGGAATCCTTCATGCCGATTTCCTCGGCCTTCAGATTCATCATGGCCACGTAATTGGCTTCCGATCCGGCAATCCCCTCGGCCAGTGCCACGCACGCATCATTCCCCGACTGGATGATAATGCCCTTGAGCAAATCGCCGATCGACACGGTGGTGTTGACGTCCAAAAACATCCGCGATCCTTCCATTTTCCACGCTTTTTCGCTGACAGTGACCAGTTGGTCTTTGGAAATCTGTCCGGAACGAATGGCATCATCTGCGACAATCGTCGTCAAAACTTTCGACATCGACGAAGTCGGCATCCGTTCATTTCCGCTTTTGTCAAACAGCACGGTCCCCGTATCGGCATCGACGATATAGGCCTGCTTCGCTTCGGTTGTTGGCGGAACAACTTCTTGCGCCATGGCCGAAGCCGAAACAAACAGGCCGAAAACTGCAAAAGATAAAAAGAGCTTCATCATAAGGATTCTTTCAAGGTTAGGTTACTGTACGACGATAATGGCATCCGATTGCCCTGCGGCGAGAACTTTCGCCAGGACACGGTCGGCTTGAGGAACGCTGTCAATCGGCCCCAGCCTGACTTTATAGAGAGTGCGCCCGTTAAAAGTCACAGGCTCGACACGCGTCGGCGCAATAGAGGCCATGCGCACGGACAAATTCTGGGCATTGGATTCCTGACCGAACGCCCCGACCTGAACAAATAAAGTCGTC
>Ga0116143_10002603_pt1 | contig 19361 bp, 23 predicted proteins | sample AD_UKC034_MetaG_FD_89745 | JGI IMG/M metagenome (GOLD analysis project Ga0116143, IMG submission 89745) | Active sludge microbial communities of municipal wastewater-treating anaerobic digesters from USA - AD_UKC034_MetaG | ecosystem: Engineered > Bioreactor > Anaerobic > Digestate | place: USA...
ATACCGGAACAATATGTAACCGACCCCGATGGCGACCCATTGGTGTTTAAGTCGGTACAATCACAAATGCCCGAAGGCGCAACCCTTACATCGCAAGGGTTACTTACATGGTCGCCATCGCGCAACCAGTTTAATGCGTTGCGCACAACCCCTCTTGTAATAGAATTTGTGGTGCAAGATCAACCCGACAAAGCTGAAACGCGGGGGAAAATTAAAATTGCTCAAACGCAGCTTGATCTTCCGCCCGAAATTTTGCTGGTGCCTGGTGATACGAGTTTTACTATTAAAGAAGATGAACGCATTCATTTTAAAATTTATGCGAGTGATCCGAATGGAGACGAAAACATCAGCAACCTGGGATTTGTTTGTTCTGACCAACGCGTACTAAGCCAAAGCCTGGTACAGAATACTTCGGTGCAGGCAGAGTTTACCTGGAGCCCGGGCTATTATTTTGTGGAAGAAGTGGAAAAACAAAAAATAGTGGAGATTATTTTCTTTGTGCTGGATAAATCCAATAATCGTACGCAGCGAAAGGTTTCTGTAACTGTGCTGGATACGGAAAACATGGAAGAGAAAGATAAGTTTCTGTTTCAAAAATACCGTGCCTCCCTGGCACAGGCCAAGGCATTGATCGACTTGCTGGATGAAAATCACAACCAACTCTCCAAGGCTTACAAGCAAGCCAAAAAAGGAAAGAAGAACCGGTCGATATTAAATGCATCTTTAGGAGCTACCACGGGTTTAGCGCCCGTAGCTATGCCTAATGATCCGCAATCTTACAAAGCCGTATCGGCCATTGGTGGTACTACCGTACTTACGCTTGGCACCTTAGAGGCTACCGAGGTAATCGGTAAATCCAAGAACGACATTACGGAAAAACTGAAGATCAACGTAGAGATTCGCAACCAGCTTCAGCTTGAGGGCGATAATTTTGCACGCAAGTATGCCTTGAAAAGCAGGCGCAGGGAAAAAGATTTTGATACCGATCGCGACAAGTTGCTGCCGATTTTAAACAATCAAAAATTAGTTACGCTGGAGTTGGATGCCAGCAAACGGGCCGATTTGAATGTTGACAACAAGGCATTAAAAAAGACCTTCCCGGATTTTAGTGAAATGTAGATTTTTTGCAGAAATCAATTTTCGGTTTACTTTTGCAGTCCTTAAAAAGGAAAATCGCATACAGAGGAGTGGTAGAGCGGTTTATTGCACCGGTCTTGAAAACCGGAGACCGTTAACGCGGTCCGGGGGTTCGAATCCCTCCTCCTCTGCAAAATCAGTATCAATCAAAACTAAAACCTCGAATTCCTTATTAATTCGGGGTTTTGTGTTTTAGGAGCACACCAAATCATTCAATGATTCTCATTCCGTTGGTGCCAACCTTAGTGCCAAGGCAAAAATTGAAAAATTGCTGGCACTGGAAGGGACTTAATACACTGGTTTTCAAGTTGTTCAACAATTAGCCAAGCAGTTGAACATCTTGATTATGAGTGCGAGTAAAAGCAACTTTCAAACTCAAACAACGTAATGAGCGCAACAATTTCAATCACATTCTACGCACGTCAATCAAGAGCAAAAGAAGATGGCCAAACGCCTATTTTCATGCGCGTAAAAATTGGTGCCGATTACTTCGATACCAATACAAGAATTTTCATCGCACCAAATAGATGGTCAGGTGCAACAGGCAAGGTCAAAGGGAACCAAGAACATGCTAAATTCACTAACTCATTGCTTGATACATTTCGTTCTAAAGCTTTGGATATCCAACGGCAGTTGATGCTCGAAGGCAAGCAGATTACAATTGCCGCTATTAAGAACAGATGGTTTGGGGTTTCTGTTGAACGCTCCCGCATGCTTATGGAAATCTTTGAGCATCATAACAGCCAGATGAAAGAGCTCATTGGCAAAGAATTTTCGTCACTCACCTACCAACGCTACGTTACCTCCAAGAAGCATACCCAGGAGTTTCTGAAGTGGAAGTTGAAAGTGGAGGACATCTCAATTAGTGAACTCAACTATGAGTTCATCACCGATTATGAATTTTGGCTCAAGTCTGTGCGCAACTGCGACCACAACACTACCTTGAAGTATCTTTCCAATTTCAAAAAAATCGTTAACATCTGCCTGAAAAACAGTTGGCTGCAGCGCAACCCATTCATCGGGTATAAAATGACTAAGCGTGAAGTAGAGAGACCTTACCTAACCTTTGAAGAACTGAATCGAATTGCCACTAAAACTTTTATAGCACCACGCATTAACCAGGTGCGTGATATATTTCTATTCAGTTGCTATACAGGTTTGGCCTATGCGGACGTGAAGAAGCTGAGTCGTTCTGAAATTTCAGTCGGTATAGATGGTGACAAATGGATATTCACACATCGTCAAAAAACAGAAAGCGCCACACGTATTCCACTACTTCCCCCTGCGCAAGAGATTCTCGAACGCTATGCCAGTCATCCACAATGCCTAAATGAAGGTCGTTTGCTGCCCGTACTTAGCAATCAAAAGATGAATGGGTACTTAAAAGAAATAGCCGACATGTGCGACATCACCAAAAAAATGACCACCCACACGGCTCGCCATACGTTTGCTACTACTGTCACTCTAACCAATGGAGTACCTATTGAAACAGTAAGCAAAATGCTTGGGCATAAGAATTTGAAAACCACTCAACATTATGCAAAGATTCTTGACATGAAGGTCAGCCAGGATATGGGCGCTCTAAAGGCTATTTTTAAAGCTCAGTCCAAGGCTCGAATTCCCACTCCCGCAGGGGCTAGCTAAAAACTCTTTCCAATGCCAATATTCCAAATCCACTGCGTTAAACCATCTGAGCGATAAAAGGAAAACCCCAGGTTGCTAACTGCATAAAATTTGTTCCTGTTAATCGAAATCTTCAGTTGATTAACAGCTCCAACAACATCCCTCAGGTTATTAATGGTCACAAACAATATCCGCAGTTCATCTCTGAATGTTATTTTCTTAAAGGGCAACGAGTAGGTATTAGCCAAATATATAGTACCTCCATTCAAAGGCTGCAATGGCTCTCTTCTGGTATCAAGAAATAGCCATGATACAATGTAAAAAGTATGCCTCGGCTGCCATTGCCATTTGTAAACTACCATAGGACGCAGAAAGCTTCCGTTGTTAGCAACCCGGTTAAATGCAAAGTCATTTTTTAGGGTCAAACTTTTTGAACCGGTCGTATCAAACGGAAAAACATATCCCGCTCCGAAAAATGATTGAATTGTTTTGCCTGGCTCGTTCCATGAAAAGCTATGAAATCCGTCAACCATGAATCTCCCCTTACGGTATTGTATGGTTGTTACCTGGGCGAATTCATCCAAGCCAAACAGTCCTGATATGTCAATGAAAGATGACTGAATCTCCGAATTCCATTCTGTAGATTGAGGATACCCTGAAAGAGTGCAGATAAGGAAGAAATTGCACAATGTCAGTATTTTCATAATTAGTTGATTTTGTCAACTAAATGTAATTACTTTGGAACATAGTTTCCAAATGACCGAGAAAGACATTCAGAAAATCAGGGATTTCAACAGGTTCTATACGAATATCATTGGCCTGGTGGACAATCATATACTTGATAGTCCTTACTCCCTGCCTGAGGCGCGCGTGCTTTATGAAATGTATCACCACCAACCCTGCACGGCAAGTGAAGTCATTCTTTCAGTTAAAATGGATAAAGGTTACCTGAGCCGCATTATAAAATCTTTCAAAAAATCAGGCCTAATTAAAAGTAAGCCGAGTAAGGAAGATGGTCGGGCGTTGTTGCTGGTTCTTACTTCAAAGGGCAACAGCGAGTTTGACAAAATCAATAGCGCATCTGCTAATCAGATCGAAAGCCTGCTTAGCAGATTGAGTGCAGAAAAAATCAAAGAATTAATTCACTGCATGGACAGACTAAAAAGAATTCTAACCACCACTGAACAATGAAGACAATTTCAATAAATGACATTTCTATCCGCACCGAACTTAAGCCCGGTGATATCGGGTATGTGATCTATCTCCACGGTCATTTGTACAAGCAGGAGTACAACTATGGTATTGAATTTGAGACCTATGTAGCACTTGGCCTGCATGAATTTTTTAAACAATACGATCCTGCCACTAATCGCGTGTGGATTTGCGAGCATAACGGTAAGATGATTGGCTTTCTACTACTGATGAACCGCGGCAAAGCCGCTCAACTTCGCTACTTCATTATAGAACCTGAATACCGGGGAATCGGGTTAGGGAAAAAACTAATGGATTTATACATGAAATTCTTGTCTGACAGCGATTACGAATCCTCTTACTTGTGGACTACCCACGAACTTCATGCTGCCGCATCCCTTTACACCCGGCATGGTTTCAAACTCACAGAGGAAAAGCAATCTAATGCCTTTGGCAAGCCATTAAAGGAGAATCGGTACGATTTGAATTTGATAGCTTAACTATCCCCTTACACCCTCCCACTTGCAGTCGCATGGCTGCTTGTCTCCACTGAATGAATCTCTATAGGGTCTTAAGGTAGTAGATGGAATATAAGTTTGTACCCGCATAGAGCTAACCTCTATACTCACTGGGGCTCATCTTATATTTCTGCTTAAAAGCTGTAGCAAAATACTCCGGGGTATTAAACCCCGACTGCCACGCAATATCCGAAACCGGCATCGAACTGCTTTTCAATAATACCTCACCATGTTTCAGCCGCACATTCTGTAAATACTGATGCGGAGAATAGTTGGTAAACTTTTTGAATACGCGGCTAAAATGAAAAGGACTCACGCAGCTAAAGCTCGCAATCTCATACAGAGAAATATCGGTCGCGAAATTCTCTTGAATAAACTGCTTAGCGCGCTCGATGGTCCCCACATGATTGAGTCTCAATGAGCTGTTCAGTTCTTCTTCCAGTGCTTCATTTGAAATCATGGCAACAATATGTTGCAACATATCCAGCACAAGCTGATCCATCTCCAATCTTCCGATTTTTTCTGCCTGTGTTACTATCTTGTAATGCAGGTAGTCGGTTTCTGCCGTAGATTTTAATAATAATGAAAGCAAATTGGGATTTCCGAAAAAGAACGAATTTTTGAGATTCAAATCTTCCGTAAATTGAAAATAGAAATCAATGCTAAAGTTGAAGATCGTACACGCCCCGGCTGATGGTCTCAGGCTGTATTCATAGTTAGGTTTGTCGATCACAATATGCCCTGTATGCATATTGTAGGTATCCTTCGAAAGGTCGAACAAAAACCAGCCTTTACGCACATACACGAAACACAGGCAGTCGTTATAACCAGCGCTTGCTTTAGTTTCATCCCCAAAATTGTACTCCCAATTTTTAACTTGGTAGAAATCTGAAGCATATAGATTTTCGGAAAATACCTTTTCCACTCGGGTAAGTTTCTGAAATGTTTGGTGGGTTTCTGCCATGTGTTTTCCTAGTTACATGAGTTTTATAATATTCACCTTCAAATTCTTGCTTTCGCTCCTGACTAAGCGTAAATGTACAAGCCCAATAAATTCGAATATTTGATATTAATCAAAATCGATTGGTCTAATGAGCCTTTTAAGCCGTAACTATTTACCTTGGCACTCGGTTTCAATCTCAAAAGCTATGAGTATCCCGCAACAGTTTACCGATTCAGATTTAGAAATTCAATTTAAGAATTGCACACTTGATCCGAAGGCTTTCAATCATGAAGCTCACTTGCGTCTTGCCTGGATTCATATCAATAGATACGGACTAGATAACGCAATTAAAAACTTATGCGTTCAGATTCAGCAATATGCAACCAAACTCGGGATGCCAGACAAGTACAATGAAACCCTGACAATCGCTGCAATAAAAGCTGTAAATCATTTCAAACTCAGGTCAAACACAAGCGACTTTCAGTCCTTCATAACCGAAAACCATCGACTTAAATACAATTTCAAAGAGTTACTAAGCCATCACTACCTGACAGATATTTTCACATCTGAAAGCGCAAAGAAAAAATTCCTGGAACCAGATCTACTTCCATTCGATTAACTTTAGCAAGATTTTAAAGACCACTTCGCTGCTTCTCAACTTTCTTTGATACATGAAATCAGCAAAGCGTGTATCACTGGTCTTACTCAGTTGGGCGTTTTGCACAACAATAAATGCTCAATCCATGGAACCAGTAGTCGAAATCCGCTCATATAATTTAAAGCCCGGAACTCGCCAACAGTTTCAAACGATCTTTATAGAACAGGCGCTGCCGCTTTTAAGCAAGTGGAAAATGGAAGTAGTAGCCTATGGTCCATCGTTACACGATGAAAATTCATTCTTTCTTGTTCGCGCTTATACAAACCTAAACCACCGTCAACAAAGCCAGGGTGCCTTCTACAATAGTGAGGATTGGGTAGAGGGTCCCAGGGAGGCAGCTCTGGCTTTAATTGATAATTATACTACGATAGTGGTACCCAGTAAAAACATTATGGTGAACAATGCAAATACAGTGAAAACCGAAAACGAAGACCGTGCAAGTTTGAGTAAGCTTAATGCGCTATTTATCCGAAACTTCATCAACCAAGATACAGTCACGCACAACGAAATCATCCACAAAGATTTCCTATGCATCGAAAACTCCGGTGTTATTGTTGACCGCCAACAATATATGCGCGACTGGTCGCATGCCTACACCCAAGGCAACTTTACTTCATTTGAAATTACAGATGAACACATTCGTATTTTCGGAAATACCGCCTTGGTTCGTTCACGCACAGTATACACACGCCTGATCAATGGACATGAAACCCATGGCAACTCGATCTATACCGACACCTATATAAAAGAGAATGGCCGCTGGTGGTGCGTGCAAGCACAAATTACACCTGTCACAAAGTGAAAAAAATTATTCTTGATACCGGTGGACCTTATATAATCCTGCTCCTTCGTATCATTACAGGTTGGCGATTACTGGCCGGTACATGGCCGTATTTGATTGCCGAAAAGCCTGTGCAGGAGGTCGTTGACTTCTTTCAATCACTCACAATACCATTACCCACTATCAGTGCGTATGTTTCCTTATATGCCCAGTGTGCTTGTGGTATTCTTTTGATCGTTGGTTGGCTTACACGTTCTGCCGCGTTTATTCTTGCTATTAATTTTTCGGTAGCATTACTGGCTGCACACCTGCACGACCCTATCGAAACTTCATTTCAGGCCTGGGCTTTGTGGGTAATTTCGCTCTATTTCCTTTTTCACGGTGCCGGCAACTTATCTATGGACAAGCTAATTGATTGGTTTAGCTTTAAGTGGTTCGAAATTAAAATCGATGAACTATAACTCCTTTGATTTTGATAAATATCAAAGGAAGGGATTTTGCAAGTGAATAATTTCCTCAAACAAAAAATGGCTCATGAAATACTTTCTAACAATTCTATCCATCACGATCTCAAGTCACCTAATTGCGCAACTAAACACAAAACACAGAGCAACGGCTGAAGTAATTAAAATAGAAAGTCGTATCCCAGGTTTGAAGCTGGCAATCACAAGATGTAAACCTGATTCAGAGTCAAGTCAATTTCCGGTGCTTTTCATTCATGGTGCTTCTTTTCCTTCAGCCTTGGCTTTCGGATTTAAAATGAGCGGTAATTCATGGATGAACTACATGGCTATGAATGGATATAATACCTACGCCCTTGACTTTTTGGGCTATGGCTCTTCAGATCGTTATCCTGAAATGACAAGCCGTTCCCCTGCTGGCAAATCATTAGGTCAGGCTGAGGATGTCTATTTAGATATTGACAAGGCAGTGAACTTCATACTCGAAATTACAGGTAAAGAAAAGGTACACCTCATTGCCCATTCTTGGGGCAGTACGGTTGCGGCACTCTATGCGTCACTTTTTCCGCAAAAAATTGATAGGCTTGTCTTATTCGCACCAATTACGGTGCGAACGGATACCGCGCACTATAGCTCATCAGGCACCATGTATGAATTGATGACACCGGAGGCACGTGTCAAAGGCATGGTTTCGCTTACTCCCAAAGGTAAGGTAAGTATGACGGAGCCTGAAGTCCTTCATTCATGGGGAAATGCCTGGCTCGAATCAGATCCACTGGCGAAAATTTTCAACGATGGCTTTGTCCGTTTTCCATCTGGAGCCAACAATGACATCCTTGATCTTTCTCACGGTATGGCATATTATAATCCGGCAGCAATTCAATCACCCACACTGATAATCCGTGGTGAGTGGGACAGGTATCCCAATAATTCCGATGCTGAGCAATTATTTAAATCGTTGGAAAATGCTCCTCACAAAAAATATGTAGTCATTGAAAAAGGAACGCACGTCATGCATCTGGAGAAAAGCAGAACAAAATTGTACACTGAAGTAATTAACTTTCTACAGACTGAAAATAAAAAACAAATGAAAACTAAAGCCCAGATAGCCGTAATTTTTGAAGTTATTCCCCTGAAAAATAAAAAAGATGATTACCTGAAGATTGCTGCCGAACTACGCCCAGAGTTGGAAAAAATAGGTGGCTTCATCTCAATAGAACGCTTTCAAAGTTTAGCAGATCCTGATAAAATATTGTCGCTTTCATTTTGGGCGAATGAAGAGGCTGTGAGGGAGTGGCGCAATACTGAATTACATCGACTGGCTCAATACAAGGGGCGAAATGGCATATTCAAAGACTATCGGTTGCGCGTGGTGAGTGTAATCCGCGATTACGGGATGTTCGACCGAACGGAAGCTCCTGCAGATAGTAAAGCAGTCCATGACAATCCCACGAAAAACTGACCATTTAGGTATTTTGATAAAAGTCAAAGGCTTTATTAGTTTTTACTATCACTTTTGTCGACAATCATTTTCAAAAGCTAACCACAATCAAATATGAAAAAAGGACTCTTATTTGTTATCATGCTACTATGCTTTACTGGTAAGGCTCAGACCAGTAATGAAGATTTGAAAACCATCACTCCTGGGCTACCGGTTATCGGCATACTACTGTTCGATAAGGTAATAATGACTGAACTTACTGCCCCCATTGACGTGTTTGCTAAACCTGCTAAGGGAGGCAAAAAGCTTTTTAATGTTATTGTTATTGCCGAATCGTATGAAAGATTTAGCACCGAAGAAGGCTTAAATATTTTTCCGGACTATACGTTTTCCAATTCACCAAAGTTGGATGTTATTATCATACCGAGCAGTTTCAATATGGGTGAAGCGGTAAAAAATAGAAACATTGTTGACTTTATAAAGAAGCAAAACGACAATACGCTATATACAGTAAGCATTTGTTCGGGTGCATCCCTGATTGGTGAGGCTGGAATTGCCGATGGGAAAAAGATCGTAACCTGGATTGGAGGGGGAGCAGATCTGAAAAAGAATTATCCCAATCTTATCGTTCAGGATGAATTAAAAGTCAGTTTTGTTGAAGATGGAAAATTCATGTCATCAAATGGTAACCTGACGTCATACATTTCATCACTAGAGTTGTTGGAAAAAATGACAAGTACTGAACATAGAAAATATGTAGAGGCATGGCTCTATCTCGACCGGCTCCGGAACTGGAAGAAATAACCGTATTATTATGAGAGTGCTATCTACTTACGGAGCTGCCGCATGGGCATTAATTTTTGGAGCCCTTCACGCCCTTTGGGCAAGCGGGATATACATTTTACTTGAAGCAGAGCAGGCTGCTATAGCATTTAGCCGAACTCCTTTTTTCATTTATAACTTCACTGTGATAATCGTTTGTATCGTTGGCGTTATACTGGCGTTGATTCAATCGAACGTTATCAGCACTCGGCTATCAACATCGTTTATTCGTTTCTTTGGCTATGCCGTTGTGATATTACTCTCTTTGAGGGGTATAGCAGGAGTACTGCACATCTTTTACCAGGTTGTCTTCGACAATAGATCGCTTTCTCCTATGGCCTTATGGGATGTATGGTTTTGTATTGGTGGGTTCCTTTTTTATTTAAATACGAAGTCTAGACCACGACAAACAGTGATGTTCTGATTCAGCTGAATATCACGATAGGCTTACTTCATACCTTGGTAAGGTTGTCATTCCGAACCAAATTCAAGCAATCTAGAATTAGAACCAGTTTCTATTCCTGACCGAAAACCACAATACCTCTAAATACACTTCTTTTAATACTTGGCCACTCCTGTTTGAGTATGCTGTAATAAACTGAATCTCTCCTTCGATGATCATGCGTTTCCATGTGGCTTCTTAAAACCCCTTCGGGGGTGGCACCAATTTTTGTAAGCGCACGTTTTGCTCGAATATTCAAATTATCTGTTTTGATTTCGACCCTTTCCATTCCCAATTTTTCGAATGCATACGTCAACATTAAAAACTTTATATGCATATTAATGCCCTTTCCTATAAACTTTTCACCCAACCATGTCCAACCGATTTCAATACGTTTATCATAAAAGAAAATATTTCCAAAGCTTGTGCTTCCACAAATTTCGTTATTCGATTTTTGCACAATCACAAATGGAAAACGCTTCTCGTTGCACTTATCCAGCATGGCATCAGCAACCCATAGGTTTAATTCGTCCTCATGTGCTAAATTCTTCGTAAAGTACTGCCAAATTATTTTAGATTGAGACAACGGAATTAATGAGTGGATATCTTCATGCACGAGCATCCGCAGCTTAACCAAGTCAGTCGTTAATTGTAATGTGTCAGGAAAGGCCTGTACAAAATTCATTATTGCTCTTTTAAGGAACCTGACTTGATAATCGACCAAATGTGAGGATGCGCAGGCAAAATATAAGCAAAGGTACCCATCATAATGTAAGGTATAATCATATTGGCCGAAGTAAACTCCTCCAACAGATAATGTCCAAGCTCAAGTGTTATAAAGTAAGCGATCCACACCACAATGAACAGCCTTCGCTTAATGGATGTTAATAGTAGAAAACCAATACATACTTCCAGGTATGGGATAGCGCTTAAATAGAAGTCAAACGAAAACCGAGGTAGGTTAATGCGAAGGTCTTCATTTGAAAATTGCTTCAGGTAGTACGAATAAAACCCACCTTCGCTGAAGAACTTGCTTGTTCCTGCAATCAGTAAGGTAATGGCCATTGTTAAGCGTAAAATCAATTCAGTATTTTGAAGGGTCCGGGTCGAAATTCGTGTCTCCATGTCTCGTGTTACTCTTTTTCTAATTTTATTCTTAGTTGCTGTATTCTTTCAAGAGCCACCAAATAGTTTGTATTCATAAACTCCAATCGCATCGCTTCTTTAAAATCAAACCATTCTACTCTCTCATGTTCATGTTCATCTGCGTTGTGCACAGCACCCTCCCAACCGGTTACTAAAAACAACTTGAGAATAAAGTCAGGGCTTTCATCTACCGTCATTAACAGTATATATTGCGTTACATTAACGCCTAGCTCCTCCAGTAACTCCCTCTCGAGGGCTTCTTCAAAACTTTCATCGCTTTCGCAATGGCCGCCAACAAAATCCCAAATGCCCGGGTAGTTGCTGCGCATAGTTGTTCGTTTTGCCAACAACACCTTATTTTCTTTTAGTAAAACACCAGCCGCATATTGCTTAAGTTTTGTGGTCATGATTTCTGAATGTCGGTTGAAAAATCATAGTCCCGCTCCACTTTACATATTCTTATCTTATAAGCTGAGTACCAGGTGCTGCGACCCACACGTTGGGCAATTAAATGCTGTTCATTAGCCTTCCATTTCTTGATAGACCCCAAATCTGCACAATACGATACAGTTATACCCAGACTGTCTCGTGCACTCTCATGACCAAGATAGCCTGGTTGTTTTTGCACACGCTCTCTCATCACTTGCGAAGTGGTGCTATAACCATTATCACCTTCGGTCCGCAACGATGAAAAAATTACGGCATAGTAACGTATTGGTGGTGTCTTTGCTATGTTCATTTTTGTCAGTTAAATTGATTTCCCATTTAATGTAGATTCAATCACATTTTCCTTTTCAATATAGGCAATCACAGTCTTGACTATATCCGGTGATTTCAAATTATGCCCATAACCATGGGTGATTTTTAGTTTCGAGCCTATCCAGGCTCGATGTATGTCTATTGAATTCGAAACAGAAGTTTCTTCATCCATATCATCGTGAATAATCAATCCCGGAAACACCATCGATTTAGCAAAAACCTCACTTGAGAAATATGCCGGTTCTCTGTTAACCCTTCTTACAAACTCATCTATAATCAATTTCATACATTGGTTGCTAACGCCCAAAGTTCTCCTGAACACATTTATGAACTCTGTCGCATTTCCGGGTGGTGCCAATGCAATCATTCTCTTTGGTGCCAGCGTAGGGTTGTGATGGAATGTATATAGAGCCGTAAAACTTCCAACAGAGTGTCCGACCACCATATCACACTTGCCAATCTGGTTGAGTAACAGTACAACCGCATCACTGTACGAAGGTACAGTCATACCTTCGCCCTCACTAAGGCCGTGCGCAGGTGCATCAAGCGCATAGACAGTGAACCGTTTCTTGTCTAATGCCTTAATATAGTTCCTCCACCGAAAGCTGTGGCTTTGCCAACCATGCAAGAATAGTACGCTTGTTTCTCCATTGCCCCACTTATATGCCAGTACTTTCTCATTGTTCTGGATCAAATCAATTTTTTCCGCACTGTTGAAAAATACAAGATGAAATGGTTGAAGTTTCCCACGCAACGGGTGACAAAACAGGGCAAACCCTATCCTTGCTGCTTTCTTCGGGGCAAAACGAGCAAGCACATTTAAATAAAAGCCAATGAATTTGGTGATTACTCGCTTCATCATAACCGTCTAACCCCATTGCTCAGCATGGGAAAATACTTTTCTCTATTCACATAAATAAGGTAAAAATGCAGGAGTCCAACTGCAACTGCCACTGGAGTCATAACAGGATCCATTCGTATGTGAAACAAAATTCCGTTGATTGTTAGTGGGAACTTGATAATTAGGAACAATGGTAAAAACCGATTGGTAAGCAATGATAGTGCAGTAAGAACAGTAACTCCGGTGATGATAGGGTAGAAATACCCGGCATCATCCAACACCATTAAGAATCGCTGAGCCAGTTCAGATTTATCAGGTGTAAGTAACGGTGCAAATTGAAAAAAGAAATTCAAGCCATTGAATAAGAAAATTATTCCAAGTAAGTATTGAGCAACGAGAATAGGCCACTTTTTCATTTTATATTTTTTTTAAGTTTTAGTTCACCTTCTTAATGAGGTAAATGATCCGGTAATTTTGGTGTCCAGGCTTTTTTACTAAAAGCCCCAGCCAATGAAGCTAAAATACCAAGTTGCAACACCGTGTTGCTTTTATCCCAATAAAGATGCTCACGCACAAGCTTCCCACTGGCCGTATCAAACCGGCATGCAACTTTTGAGCAAATTTTTCTTTCTACCTTAAATAGCCCTTTGCCAATGGCAAGAGTACCGGTCATTATCGATTCACTAAAACCAAAGTCGTTTCCAACATCTAATGAAACCAGCCTTATATGCAGGTCAGGAGCTAATGAAAACACCCTGGTTAAATACCTCCTGAATTCTGCAGCCCCCTCTATCGGCTTATGCATAGTCATAGGCACTTCGTCATAAACGAATGTATCACTCGTACAGGAAAGTATTTTTTCCATATCGTGTTCATTCCAGGCTTCAATGTATTTCAGCCAGATATTTCGTGCCTCAACGTTCATGGCAGTGATTTTGAATCGCGATAAAACTAAGGATGGTGTTGCACTATTCTTTTGACAATTATCAAATACTTAAGATCTCTGCCTCTCTTTAGGAGTGAGCAACCTACATGTCAACAGCTCGCCTAACCAGAAAAGAGCAAGGTTTTGAAGCTATTTTTTTTACCTTCAGGAAAAGGCTTGCAACTGTAATCTTAATTTCACCTAATGAAGTCTCCCAATATTATCCGTGAAGAGGATTAAACAATTCTTACAATTGAAAGGAAACCTTAACGCATCAATATGAATTTATGAAATTATCGAATCAAGAAAATTTGTTTGATATCCCGAAAGGGATTGTTTTCCTAAACTGTGCAAACATGTCTCCGCTTTTAAACGCTTCAAACATTAAGGTCATTGAAGCTGTGAATAGGAGGCAACATCCTTGGGAAATAAAAAGTAGCGATTGGTTTAGTGTTGCCGAAGATGTGCGTGAGCTATTCGGGCAGATAATAAACACAGGAAAAGACAATATTGCGCTTGTTCCTTCCGTCAGCTATGCAATGGCTATTGCTGCCAAGAACATTTCGCTAAATCCTATGCAGAAAATACTCTTGCTTGACCAGCAATATCCATCAAATGTGTATGCGTGGCAAGAGTTATCAAAAATCTCAGGTGCTCAGATAGTTACGGTCATGAAACCCGAAGACCAAAATTGGACTGATGAAGTACTGAGGATACTAGACGAGTCCATTGGTCTGGTTGCAGTTCCTAACTGTCATTGGACGGACGGTTCTTTACTCAACCTTGAGAAAATCAGTGAACGCACCAAAATCATAGGCGCAAAATTGGTTATTGATGCAAGTCAATCAGTAGGCGCATATCCATTTGATGTACAAAAGGTCAAACCAGATTTTCTGGTTGCTGCGGCCTATAAGTGGCTACTCGGGCCTTACGGGCTTGCCTATTTATATGTTGATAAAAAATACCTCCAGTCAGGTCGTCCTATTGAGTTTTCATGGCTTACAAAATTGGGTAGCGAAGACTTTACGAAACTCGTGGTATACCGCGATGGGTATCGCCCTGGTGCCCGGAGGTTCGATGCTGGCGGTTTCCCCGCATTTATAAACCTCCCCATAGCAATTCCAGCGCTTAAACAGATTCTTGAATGGGGCATCAAAAATATTCAACAGACATTAGCATCATTAACATCAACGATAGAAAACGAAGCTTCTTTGCTAAAAATTGAAACAGGAAGGAAAGTAGATAGGGTTGACCACTTGATCGGATTGAGATTTACCGAAACTCAGATAGCGTGTTTAAGCAAATTACTACCTCAACAAAATATTTTTGTCAGTTTCAGGGGCGACAAAATGCGTGTGGCTCCTTACTTGTACAATACACAAGATGATATTAACAGACTTTTTGAAACCATAAAATCGGCAAGAGTTCTTTAAATACTGTGTAAAAAAGAGCGCATGAAATTGAGCAAGATTTTGAAGATTATTCTCATCAATTCCTTTTGACATTTGTCAAAATATACTTTGAAAACCTGCTAAAGCGTAGCAAAAACAACGTTTCTCTCGTATAAGAATATAGCCTTTTGGCTAATTTTAAGCACAGTATCCTTTTTAATGAACAATCTCTTCCATACCCTCGACCAGGTCCACGTGATCTCAAAAGAAAGTAAAGCCGCATTCGCAGCTATCACCCACACACGCGAGCTGCCTAAAGGCTTTACATTGCTGCATCCGGGTGGCGTGTGCAATCACATGTTCTTCATTCAAAAGGGCCTCACACGCACGTTCTACATCAAAGATGGCAAAGACGTTACCGATTGGATAAGCCTGGAAAACACTTTTGCTGTTTCAATAATCAGCTTTATCACACGCCAACCTGATAGGCGTGGCATCGAATTGCTCGAAGACAGTACAATTATCGAAATTCCATACTACGAGTTGGAGCAACTCTACCCCAAATACCGTGATATTGAAACTCTCGGTCGCTTGTGGTCAAACTTTGGAATTGTACAACTACAATTACGCTTCGATGAATTACATTTTGCTTCCGCTACTGAACGCTACAAAAAATTTGTACAACGAAATCCTTCTGCATTACAACGTGTGCCGCTTGGCATTATTGCATCTTTTCTTGGTATCACGCAAGAAACCTTGAGCAGGATTAGAGCACAGATATAATTTGTCAGTGTGACTCTTTTAACAATTATCGGATTTTGATAATTATCAAAACGAATGCGGCACACTTCATATAGATTTGTGTCACATCCATTCCAACGCCTTTTAGAAGATTAAGGTCCAAACTATAGGTTATGAAATACCAACTCAATCAACTACTGCAAGTCGGTTTCCTGCTTTTAGCTTCCATTGTAGCAGTATCGTGCTCAGACAATGACAAAATAGGAACTGATGTCATGGAAGTCCTGGATACCAATCTAATCAAGAATAGTGAGGCCTTTCAGCTTATTGTCGAACAACGCACCAGTACACCGGTATTTACAATTACAGATGTTCAACGCGATGGACATTTACTTTCGGTCAAAATTGCTGGTGCTTCACCAACACGTGAATTTGAGGTAATCTGGGACGGAAGAATTGCAGAATCGTATCCTATGCAGGTATGGTTAGTAGTTGCTTATAAGCAAGGTCAAGACGTTTCGACAATCCAAACAACAGAGACGGCATTAACGATTAATCTCTCAAAAATTCTGTCAGATAAAGTTGATTTAAATGATTTTGCTTTCAATGTTATAAACGGGAGTAAACAACAGAAAGTAACTATAGACAAAAATGGCGTTGTCTTTCATATTTACTAAATCCTGACTTTACACTAATCATGAATGAACAAGGCTTCGAAAATTTGTTGGAATATAGCATCCTCACTAATCCTTATTAATGGCATTCTTCACCTGCATGGAATTTTTTTCTCTGAAGACCTGAACCCCGCAAATCCGGAGTTAATACCCCTCCTAAATGCCACCGGTATTCAAATGGATAACTCTGCCAACTTTTGGAAGTTATGGATAGGCTTTAATGCTTTGTTTAGTGTTGGCCTGATCTTCTTTGGCCTTATTATTCTTTATTTATCGGTAAAACACTTCTCATCTCTTAGCAAAATGCATTTCGTAGTGTTACTCACTATCGTATCCAACGCATATATTGTCTGGCTTGGTTATCAATACCTGATTGCAGCCTTTGTTGTCAGCCTCTCAGTTCCATTGGTATTATTTAGTTTTGGGTACTTTCTATTATTAGCAGGAGTTTTCCGGAAAAGAGCTGACTGATTAGGAGCTCAATATCTGCTCAATCAACAAAGACCATATCGCTAGCATTTTTCTCGAAGCAAAGATTCACAGTTCGGCTAATCGCACTGGTTTTGTGATTGCAATCATTGAGAGATACTTGATCATGCTCTTGGCCCATGCTATAGCCGCGCAAACTACTCGACACAACGTTATATCAAGAATCAACCGGTACCTAAAATTGAAAGAATATTCTTAAATTTCAACTATCATATTTTGTAAACATCGTAACATATGAAAATTGAATTGAAGGAAACACTTGAAAAGGAATTGAAAGAAGGAATGAATCTTTTTTTAGGAGCCGGGTTTTCAATTTATGCTAAGGATCAAAATAATACTCCACTTCCGGTTGGATCTGGACTATGTGAAGAACTGGTTAAAGAATTCAAGTGCCCGGATATAAAAGACCTTTCAAAGGTCTGCACAATAATCGATTCGTTTAATAGTGAGGGTTTGAGGTCATACCTCTTAAAAAGGTTTGATGTTACTACTTTTGATGATTCCTATTCAAGTATCTTAAAGCATAATATTCCAAGGATATTCACGACTAACATTGACAATCTTGTGCAAAAAATATTTGAGAGATCAGAGAACAAATATCTAATAAATATCCTAAAAAATGGTGCTTGCTTTCAGGATCCAAACTGTATTGATTTCATTCCGCTACATGGATCAATAGAGTATCCCGATGATAAGTTTCTCTTTAATATGCAAGAAGTCTCATCATCTTTCAGAATTAAAAGAAATGCATGGGCCAGTTTAAGCCTTGCTGCCGAACAGATTCCGTCAATCTTTTTGGGGTACAGTCTCAATGATGCTGGGGTTATCGAAGCGTTATATGGTCAAGACGTAAAGTCAACTGAGCAAAAAATAAGTGGATTGTTCTAAGAAGCGAAAACCCTGGGAGTGAAGCATATTTCAAAGCACTAGGATTTAAGATTATAATTGCGGATGTCAAGGAATTTTTAGAGTATCTTGGAACATTAGCACCAGCGAAGGAAAAGAAGCAAATAAAAGAAAAATCAACAGATTATATCTATGAGATTTTTCCTGATTCAAGAATTCCCCAAAGTGCCACAAATCTTAAGATAAGGCCAATCGAGGAGTTTTTCCTTGGAGATGCCCCAATCTGGTCTGATGTACTATCAAATAGGATTTACAAAACATCCCATTTAGATAAGATCATTAATACTGTAGAGCATCGGAAGCACATAATAGTCACAGGTATACCTGCCTCAGGAAAATCAACCTTAATGCTTCAACTTGCGAGGATCCTATCTAAAACGAAACGAGTTTTAGTTTTCAAAGACATAACCATTAACAAGGCAAGCATCATTAGGAATGAGATTGTGACGCCATCGATTATCTTGATAGATAATTTTACAACAGATGTTGATGCATTTGTTGCCCTCGAGAGAAGCTCAAATATTCAATTAATTGGTTTTGATCGATATTATAATGTTGATATATCGTCTCATAGGATTGACTACTCCAGATATGAATTCTTAGACGTTTCAGATTTGTCACCACAAGATATTCAAGGTATTTATGACACAATTCCTTTAGGTATCAGAAAGTCTCCAATGGTCTCAAAAACAAATAAGGAAGACATTCCCAGCACATTTGAGATTGTTAACTTCAACATAAATAAGCCTAACATCAATGAGCGCTATGCGCCAATTTTAGATGAGCTGGAGGCGAAAGACCCTTTTTTACTCGAGCTCCTTATAATGACCTGCTACCTGCATTCATGCCGTGTTCCAGTATCGTTTGAGGTGGCAAATTCCTTCCTTTCTGAAGATGGATTTAGTTATTCGGAAATTCTGGGTTTTATGGAGTCTTTAAAGGGCATGGTGAATGAGGTTATTGGCAATGTTATAGACGGAACCGAAGATCAAGACTATTTTCAGCCAAGATCACAGATACTGGCTGAGACGATTCTTAGACAAACTAAATCCTACTGGTTTAAAAATGTCTATAAGAAGTTTCATGATAATGTACCTAAGCATCTTATACCTATGTTTTATATTTTCAAGCGAAGTGCTTATGATGCGTACTATACGACAAAGGCATTTAATAATTGGCAGGAGGGCTTAGAATTTTATGAGAATATTTTTGCAAACGATCGTACCCCTTTCGTCTTACAACAATGTTCTCTTTATCTGTTAAAAAAGAAAAAATATATTGAAGCGGCTCTAAAAATAGATCATGCGATCCAAATAAGCACAAAAAGAATTTTCTCTATTGAAAACACCCACGCTATTGTCTTGTTTAAAGCAAATATTCACGCGGATAATATAGATTCAAAGGCTCGAGAAACTTTAGATAGCAGCATGCAAATTCTTAGAAAATGCTATCAAGAAGATCAAAGGAAGACA
>Ga0116143_10002609_pt1 | contig 19334 bp, 21 predicted proteins | sample AD_UKC034_MetaG_FD_89745 | JGI IMG/M metagenome (GOLD analysis project Ga0116143, IMG submission 89745) | Active sludge microbial communities of municipal wastewater-treating anaerobic digesters from USA - AD_UKC034_MetaG | ecosystem: Engineered > Bioreactor > Anaerobic > Digestate | place: USA...
ATTCGGGCAGGTCTCGCCGCAGTGATAGCAAAAAAGTTCCTTATCAGTAATTACTGGTGAAGCCATTTTCCGGAAAATATGAAGTTGCTAAAGTAGCCGGGAGCTCCCGGGAGGTGGCTGAGCAAGTTCACTCATCAAACTGATTTTTATCAAACGATGGTTTTACCTATTTTGCACTACTGTTTAACTAAAAGCTGCACTATGTCACAAAGAACTATCCTTATTATTGATGATAACGAAGATATCAGGGAAAATACTGCAGAAATACTTTCTTTAGGCGGTTACAAAACAGTAACTGCTGAAAATGGAAAAAAAGGAGTGGAGGCTGCATTAACAGCCAAACCGGACCTGATCGTTTGTGATATAATGATGCCGGAGTTAGATGGTTATGGCGTACTTCACCTGCTGCGCAAAAATCCTGAAACAGAAAACATTCCGTTGATTTTTTTAACAGCCAAAGCAGAAAGAAGTGATCTGCGTAAGGGAATGGAGATGGGAGCTGATGATTATGTGACCAAGCCTTTTGAGGAAATAGAGTTGATGAATGCCATTGAATCAAGGCTAAAGAAGTATGATATACTGCAAAAGAAGTACGATCCCAGTGGTAAAGGCCTGAGTGAACTGGCAAACGACCTGCGGGAAAACGGCATGCTGCAGTTCAACCCGGATAATTATAATTCAGAGATTTATACGAAGAAGCAGGTTATCTATGCGGAAGGAAAGAGGCCGAGATTTCTTTACTACGTTGTAAAAGGAAAAGTAAAAGGGTTTAAGACTCATGAGGATGGTAAGGAATATATCACTGATCTCTATAGCGATGGTGATTTTGTGGGTTATCCTGCATTGATCGAAGAGAAAAATTATGACGACTCTGCCGTGGCTTTGGAAGATACTGAGATAGTGCAGGTGCCAAGGGAAGATTTCCAGCAAATGATAGAAGGCAATATAACTGTTGCCTCCAAGTTTATCCGGATTATCACCCAGAATGTAAAAGAAAAGGAAGAACGACTATTGAGCCTGGCCTATAGTTCGTTGCGTAAAAGGGTGGCCAAAGCACTGGTGGATATACATGGTAAGTTTAATGCAGCCGGAGAGAACAAGCCAATAGAAATCTCACGGGAAGATATTGCCCATTATGTAGGCACGGCTACTGAGTCATTGATTCGTACACTTAGTGATTTTAAATCGGAGAAACTTATTGAGATAAAAGACGGTAAGATCAGCATCAGTAATATTGAGAAACTGAAACACCTGCTTTACTGATCCGGCATTAATGATTTAATACACAAAAACCTCTGTAGGCTCATTATTTTCCTCTTTTTCTCCTTTGGGAATGTGTATCTGTAATTCTCCGTTCCTGTAATTAGCAGCTGTCATTACAGTATCCGCATCCCCCGGCAGTTCAATGGTTTCCGTCCACTGAATAGATTTTTCTTCTTTTTTGAGTGCTCCGAAACAATGCAGTGAATCCTTACTCTTAACGGCTGTAATAGTCAGTACTCCCTGCCCTATTGTAATACTAAAGTCTCCTCTTTGCATACCAGGGACAGCTACATAAACGACATATTCTGTGGCATTCTCATCAATATTGATGGCAGATGAAATGACCCCGGCAATCGTTGTCATGATTGTGTTTTTTGCTATGAAAAAAAGCCCCCGCCTTTCAGCTACTGGCGGGGGCCGCCCTTCCGGGCCATCCTGTTAGTTCACAGAAATGTTTTTTACTTTTTTGGGTTCTTTTACTTCCAGCTTTGGAATAGCAATTTTCAATTCCCCATTTTTGTATTCTGCATCAATCTTGCCTGCATCGCAGTTTTCAGGAAGGGTAAAACTCCGGGTCCAGCTGCTGTAATTGTATTCACGGCGGTTAAAACGTCCGTTTTTCTCTTCTTTCTCTTCTCTTTCATGCTCAGCGCTGATAGTCAGCATGTCATCGATAGCTTCTACTTTGAAATCTTTTTTCTCGAGACCTGGAGCAGCGATGTTCAGTTTGAATTCCTTATCTGTTTCACTTACGTTAACAGCCGGGACATTCATTACTTTACCGAAATTGAAAAACTCGTCTACTAATGGAGCATTGAAAAACTTATCCATCCAGCCTGTATCAAACATAGTAGGCCAGGAAGTCCTCGGTTTGTCAAGTGCTTTGGTTTCCATATACTGTATTTTAAAAGTGAACAATATTGTTTGCTCTACTAAGTTCAACTGTCGTATACGGGGAAAACAATGACATTAGTGCATTTATTCTATGATTTTTATCAGTTAAAATAGAGCAGCCATGCTCCGGAGAACATGGCTGCCGTACATTCAGGAATTGGAATGCTAATTGAGCGATGGTTTGTTCATTCTGTCGAACATTCCAATAGCTTTTGGAAACAGCAGGTTATTTTCCAGGTGTACATGCTGGTGCAGGTCCGTTTCAAATGCCTGTAATGATGCGAACAACAATTTATAGGTTGTGCAGGCATCCTGCGGCGGAATGTAATTAGTTGTCAATTTCCTTATTTCGGCAGTTAAAGCTCCGGCATGATCATGTTCCTGTTCCATAATACTGATTGGAGCCTGCAGGTAATTGATATTCAATTGGGGATTCTCTTTTTGTTGTGCAGTTATAGTTTCAATTTCCTGAATGCGGGGAAAAAGTACCTGTTCTTCTTTTTTCATATGCAGTTCCATTTCCTCTTTTATTGCTGCCACCAGTTCAAATATTTTAAAAAGCTCAGGATGACGTTCTCCATGTTTTGAGGCTACTTTTTCAGCATAAGTCAGTAGCTGAGGCAGCTCATTTTTTATATAAGCATGGTGAGTAGATACAATATAATCGATCAATTGAGCCTGGGTTAATTTATCAAAGGGGTATCCGGATGTAATACCGGAAGCAGCGGAGACCTTTTCCAGTTCGGGCAGTAATTCTTCTACTGAAATATTCTGTTCATCACAGGCTTGCTTGAGTGAACGTTTTCCTTTGCAGCAAAAATCAAGGTGATATTTTTCAAATACGGCTGCTGACCGGTGATTACCTGTAACTATTTGTGCCAGGCTTTTGTTCATTAGTTCATTCATGATAAAGTATTTAGAATTAAATAGTTGTTTACATATCTTTTTTTCTGAAGCTTTTGACAGCCAGCCATAGCGGAATAGCCGCCCATAACAACATGATTACAGTAGTAAAGAGCACACCCTTTCCACTGCCAAAGAAATCTTTATATAACGCACCTGTGTAGCCCATCAAAGCGCTGATATCCATCTTGAGCATAATGAAAATGCGGCCCAGGTCGATCGGATTAAGGGCAGAAAGCAATAAAGTGAACTTTTCCATGGGATAATCGCTAAAGGCAAACAGGATCAGTAGCACCAGCCCGTCATAGATAAGGGCGAAATAAAACCAAAGTAGAAGTGCAAAGCCAATTCCTCTTGCCTTGTCTTTTGACCTGACTGAAGCCAGGAATGCAATGCTGGTGAACACAATAGTAAGCGCAGTACCAGTAAATAATAAAGCAAAACCTGTGTCATCAGCAGAAAATAGTAAAACCGGAACACCCACTCCGATCCAGAATGCGCTGAGAAGGGAAATACATACTCCTCCAAACTCACTTAACAAAATCCTTGTCCGGCTCAATGGTTGTGAAAGCATCAGCTCGATGAATTCATATGAATTGTAATAATGGATAGTAGTAAATATGAGGCTGATCAATGGCAAAACTATCAGTACAATATTTAGCAGGCTAAGTATAGCCTTGCTGCTGTTTTCTTCCATCCGGAACATGCTGAAAGAAACAATGAAAAGAAACAGGGTATAAGCAATAACTATCTTATTCCTGAGTATATCATATAAAACGTACCTGGATAGCTTAAGCATTTTGATTCGATTTAATAGATTCTTTCATCTTTCTTCTCCGCCAGAAATATCTGGTCGATCCATTTATTGTCAGTTTCATATCCTCTCATCACTTTTGCAATGGCTTTACTGAGTTTTATCTCACCTGTTTCTTCCTGTAATGTTCCAAGATCTTTTAAGAACTGCATTTTTCCTTCCTGCAGGTACATGATATGAGTGGTTAATTCTTCCAGGTCGCTGAGTACATGTGATGTGATAAGGATCAGTTTATTCTTTTTCTTTTCACTGATGATCTTGTCTTTCAATATTTCTGAAGAAAGAGGGTCGAGGCCGGCAGTGGGCTCGTCAAGAATAAGAATAGCTGGGTTGAAAAGAAAAGCGAGAGCAGCACTGACTTTTTGCCGGGTACCACCGCTCAATGTACGCATCGGTTTTTCGTAAATAGCAGGGATATTGAATTGTAAAACGAGGTTATTATCGATTTCTTTTTCAGTTACATTTCTGATCTTTTTCATCATTTCAAATAATTGCCCGACTTTCATATTATCGGGGTAGCGGCCTATCTGGGGCATATAACCAATATCTTTCCGGTAAGCCGGGTCTCCGTTTACCGGCTGATCTTTGACGAATATTTTTCCACCGTCAGGTTTTACCATACCCAGAATCGATTTTATCAGCGTTGTTTTACCTGACCCGTTTGGCCCGATCAATGATATTACCTGCCCTTTGTCAAAATTGGCGGATATATCATCAAGTGCCTGCAGCCTCCTGAATTTTTTATTGATATGTTCGATACGGATCATAATTTCAGCATTTTCATCATTGGTTTGTCATCAAAAAGATTCTCCGGTGTAAGGCTTGGAATAGCTTTTTCTGCTTTGTCCAGCAGCGATACCATAAAACTTCTAAACAGCATGAGTGTAGTTGGGTTTTGCTCAATTATCATAGAATACATGCTGACAGGATGGTATGAAATATCACCAATGCCATCTTTGTTGATATCATAACCGTCATATTTATCCCAATAATTATTATAGAATTTGTTCAGTACCATAGTACCGTTGGTACCTACATCAAAACTGTTCCCGGTAAAATTGTTATGGTGAAATATATTGTCATCGCAGCTGGCCTGTACTTTTATGGCCCATCCGTTATTCTTGAAACTGTTTTTTTGTATCTCAATACGACTGCTGCCCTCCATGTATACACCAACTGTGTTTTTATGAAAAGTGTTCAGAAGAATATGGCTGTCGGTAATATCTTTCAATAGAATTCCATAGGCTGAAGCCCCCCAATTTTCCTCGAAATGATTTTTTTCCATTCGTACCCTTTTGGAGTACATTACAGCCACCCCGGCCCCGTTATTTCTGAAAGTATTATGCAGGTAATTATCGTCATTGGAAAACATGAAGTGTAGGCCATAGCGGATATTTTTTTCACTCAGGTTATTTCTGATTTGTGATTGCGTCACAAACTCAAAGTAGATTCCATCTCTGTGACCTTGTATGTGGTTGTTTTCAATCACGGCATTATTAGATTTCCAAAGATGAATGCCATTGCCTGTCAGTTGTTCTGATGTTGGGATTCCGGTGATCTTATTGCCACGGATAATGGCATTAGTAGTGTTGGAAATGTGAATTGCAAAATAGGAGTGGATAACCGTATTATTTTCCAGTGTCACATTGTTGCAGTCAACCAGTTTGATTGATGCAAAGTCATTCATGGCAGAGTAGCCGGAATTTCGGAACTGAATTCCCTTTACCACTACATTGTTTCCGCTGATAAGAAGTATTTCATATTTTTTTTCACCATCGAGCACTGTATTTTTTTCTCCTATTAAAGTCAGTGATTTGGTAACTATAATGCTTCCTTCTTTATATATCCCCGATAGTATAAGGATAGTGTCTTTATCCCTTGCTGCCTCTATCGCTTTTTTTAGAGAACGAATCGGCTGCGCAGGGCCGACAATTATCGTATTGCCAAAGGAAATAAGGAGGAGAAAAGAGAATACTATGGTAAAAAAATACTTCATTTATTAGTCAAGTTTCAGCAGTAATTCTTTCCATGTAAGTATTGTACCGGTTTTACCAGTGTTAAATTTTTCGGCAGCTTCTTTATTGGCAAATGCGGCTGCATGACTGCCCATAGGACTCTTTATCCCGGGAGCAACAACAAAGAATGTTTTATTGACATCAAGGAAGTCATTTTCCTTTTCAAAATTAATAACAACCTGCTGTTTTACATCTCTCTCTTCGACTGAACCTGATTTGATAAACAGTGACATACAAATGACATCATCAAATTTGAAAATTTTCCCCTTATTTGTAATTAGCTGACAGCCAAATTTTGGATCTATTATGCTCATTTTACAGGTGTGACAAAGATCTTTTCCATATTTAAATGGTTCAGGCTGTGCAGAACAGGAAAAAAGGGCCGGTGCCAGAATCGCCAGTGATATAATTACCGGAAATTTCATTTTTTATTTTTTTTACGTTGATGATACCATTCAGCAAACCAGACTCCAAAAGCAAGAACAGCCGCACCGATTACTACCCAACCTCCCACATCCGGAAATGAGTAGGCGTCAAAGTTCAATAATCTTTTGTGACCAAATAATGGAGGCTGATAGGAAAGGCCGGGTACCTGTATAGCTGCACTGGGATCAAGATTGTGACCATAGTCGTATCCCCACTGATAAAAATCGTACATAGCAAGTGCACCACCAATAGCTGTGAGAATAAGATAAAAAAGTAAAAATTTCCTGTTGCCAGTAACAGCTACAAGCATACCGAGCAACATAAAGAAACCCACTACGTAGGGTAGGAATTTAAATTCGGGGAACATATCGACACTGATATGCTTCATACCGATATAGTGGTTCAAACCATTAATGATCTCTACATCGCCTGATAATCCATTTATCCAGATATTCATCATTAGTCCTTCAGGATATTGTGGCGCAAATAGATCAATACGCCATACGGGCAGGAAGAATGCTGCGATCAAAGCACCGGAAGCAAAAGCGACTAATATCCTGGATGTTACACTGAGTTTGTTGTTCATATTGATTTCTTAAAAAACTCCCGGGGTATTGCCCCCCGGAAGTATGTGAAAGTGTACAATGAAAAAACGCAACACCATTCAATTATTTCTTTGCCGGGGGAAGTAATACTGCATCAATAACATGCACCCATCCGTTTGAGGCACGAACAGAGGCGATAATTGTTGCACTGCCATTCAGTATTGTTTTTCCATCTTTTATACTTATAGTAGCATTATCTCCATTTACCATTCCCAGCGTCATGCCATCAGTTAAAAATTTTACATCCAAAGCAGAGGTGGTCACATGATATTGCAGAATATTCTGCAGGTCTGCTTTTTTATCATCTTTCATTAATCCATCTACCGTACCGGCAGGCAGCTTGTCAAAAGCCGCATTAGTTGGTGCAAACACAGTGAATGGACCAGCGTTAGCCAGTGAGGTAACAAGCTCTGCCTGTTTTAAGGCCGCAACGAGTGTGGTATGGTCTTTTGAACCTACGGCCACTTTAACTACATCAGGAGTTGATACATCATCCTTTACATTTTCCTGCCCGCCGGCCGGCACCGCGGCATCAGTGGAGGTGCCTGCTTCTGATGTTTTATTATTGCCGCAACTAATCATAAAGAGTGCAGTTGCAAAGAATATCAGGTTGAATATCTTTTTCATAACGTTTATTTTTTGTATGAAAATTTATATATAGCAGCGTTGATTACAGCGCTGCTATACTTATTTTATTTGGTTGCAGGTTTTTCAGTTGCCGCAGGAGCTGTAACTGCTGGTAAATTAGTGCCGGTACTGAATAATAATGGCACATTTGAACCGGCAGGGCTGATTCTGATATATCCCTGCATTTCCTGGTGCAATGCAGAGCAGAAATCGGTACAATACATTGGATAGACGCCTGCTTTTTCAGGTGTCCATTTTAATGTTTGTGTTTCACCCGGCATGATGAGCAATTCTGCATTACTGATTCCTTTTACTGCAAATCCGTGTGGCACATCCCAGTCCTGTTCCAGGTTGGTTACATGAAAATAAACGGTTTCTCCAAGTTTAACACCTTCAATATTATCGGGTGTGATGTGAGAACGGATAGCAGTCATATAAACATGCACTTCATTACCTTTTCGTTCCACTTTTGTTTTGCCTTCGCCCATTGCTATATAAGGGTGTTTATTTTCTTCCAGCTTGAATATTTTCCGGCTGTTTTTCATAATCATTTCAGCAGGGATAGCTTCTGCATAGTGTGGTTCACCGATAGTGGGGAAGTCAAGAATCAATTTCATTTTATCTCCACTGATATCATAGAGCTGGGCACTTTGTGTCAGTTCAGGTCCGGTAGGGAGATAACGGTCTTTAGTAATCTTATTATAAGCGATAACATATTTGCCCCAGGGCTTTTTAGTCGGACCACCCGGTACTGATAAGTGTCCAATTGAATAATAAGTTGGTACACGGTCAAGTACTTTCAGATCTTTTACACTCCATTTTACGATTTCGGATGATACAAAGAAAGAAGTATAGGCATTCCCATTACCATCAAATTCGGTGTGTAAAGGGCCAAGACCAGGTTTTGATACCTCACCATGTAAAACAGCCTCATATTTCAATACAGGGATGCCATCATATTCACCATCATAATTCTTTTTAGCAATTGCATCCTGTATCTTGGTGAAAGAGAAAACAGGGATCACTGCTGCCAGTTTTCCACTGCCGACAATGTATTCGCCTGTTGGATCTGTATCACATCCGTGTGGTGATTTCGGACATGGCATAAAGTAAATCATGTCAGGACAATCTTTGGGATCAAGAACCAGTACTTCATTCATGATAGTAGAAGTAGCACTATGTGTGTTATCATCATATTTATTATGAGCATAGCGAACAGCCTTTTTTACTCCTTTACCGGCTTTCGCATATTCCTCCGCTTTTTTCCAGTTCACAGCCATGATAAAATCTTTGTCTTTTTGCGAGGCGTTTACTTCCAGCAATGTGTTGGCTTTTTCAGAATTATAGCAGCTAAAAAAGAACCAACCGGCTGATTTCCCTTTACCCGCACGGGCAAGATCGAAGTTGATTCCGGGAGTTAATATCTGGAAAGCAACATTCATTTCTCCTGATGTTTTGTCAACACCAATAAAACTAACGGTGCCTTTGAAGTTTTCTTTGTAGGTGTTGATAGGAACATCCAGTTTGTTGCCAATGGGTACGCTAAATCTTGTACCGGCCACTACATACTCTGAATTTTCAGTGATGAAAGGGGAAGAGTGGTTACCTGCACTGTTGGGAATTTCTATAATTTCAGCAGTACGGAAAGTTTTCAGATCAATGCGGGCAATACGGGGTGTATTGTTCGCATTACCGAATGCCCAGCGGCCATCATGCTCACTTTTGGTAACTGATAGTGCAATATGGTGCAGGTCATCCCAGGGAACAAACCCATGCGAAGTATTCAGCATTGGTTTGGTTTCTTCGCTGTAACCCCATCCTTTTTCAGGATCAACGGAAAACACAGGAATCACACGGAATAAACGACCGGAAGGCAAACCATAAACAGACATTTGTCCGCTAAAACCACCGGAAACAAAATTGTAGAACTCATCATATTTACCAGGGGCTACATATGCTTTTGCAGCCGCATCTCCGCTAACAGCAGACTGTGTGCCTTTGGGTTTACAACCCTGTAGCCACACAAAACCAGCTACCAGCAATGATATGGCAAGAAGCGATTTGGAGAAAGAGTGTTTCATATATAATATTTAGCAGTTAAAAAACGGGGTTCACTTGCTGGCTTTGTTTCAAAGAGGCTTATTTTTCACCGTCATTGCTCCGCATGAACTCAATTACTTTTCGGGCTTCATCGGTATTGATATTTTGATTCGGCATACGGACAAGACATAGTTCCAGTAGTTTTTGTGCTTCAGGATCAGTTTCAAGCATCATGTCAACGTTGGTTATCATATTCATGATCCATACCGGTTTCCTTTTTTTGGTTACATCTTTCCAGCCGGGTCCTACCAGTTTTTCTTCCGTGAGCTTGTGACAGCTCTGGCATTTTAGTTCATAAGTTGCTTTACCTGCTGTAACCATGGCCTGGTCTAAAGGGGTACTTAAAGTGATATCACCTTCTTTCACTTCAGTGCCGTGTGTTTCTGGTTTGTCTTTAGTGAGTTCCTGGATATCGACAGGTTTTGGTTCTTCTTTTACTCCCTCGTTGCAGGAAAAAAAGAGGAAACTAACCGATAATAAAGTGAGTCTAACAATGTTGTTGCGTTTCATGTTGGAAGATTTTAATGAATAAGAAGAGGATAATGGCCTCTCAAATTTAAATTAAAAAAGATGCTTGTGTCTTTTATCCGGCAAATGTATTTTGGTCCTTTTCCGGGCAATCTGACATTCATCATCAGCTATTGTGATATTTGTCACCCATTCAAAAAATACCTGCTGGTATTTTTGTCGTTTATATCGGCTAATTATGTTCCTTTCAAAATCATTCGGTTATGCCCTCAGGGGAGTGCTTTACGTAGCCCTTGTAGATAAGGAGGGGCGAAAAGTACAGTTGGATGAGATAGCTGAAAAGCTGAGTGTTCCCCGGCATTTTTTAGCTAAGATCATGAAGACGATGGTTAAGGAAGATATTCTCTCTTCTACCAAGGGTCCTTATGGGGGATTTTTCAAAAATGATCAGACACTTAAGACCAGGATCATACACCTGGTAAAGATCACAGACGGGATAGAGCAATTCAATACCTGTGTACTAAGTTTAAGAAAGTGTAACAGCAAAAATCCATGCCCGCTGCATTTCCAGATGCTGAGACTACGGGATGATATGCTGGCTGAGTTTTCTGCAAAAACGATCGGTGATTTGCTCGATGAAAAGAATCCCGATTTTATTAAAAGCATTTCGGCAATTGCATAGCATATTTTACTCTTCCAAAAATTCGTCCAGATCCCTTCTTTCCTTCTTGGTTGGCCGACCGATCTTGCTTGGCCTTTTGCCTGTATGGAAACTCGCAGCCTGGTATTGCAGCCGTTGTATTTCTTCTTCAGGAGTAATGTCTATATAATGCTTAACAGCTTCAGCAGCGGCCACCCTTTTTTCTAATAACCCGGTTACTTTTATCCGCCAGCGTTTAGCTTCTGTTTTTACCTCGTATTCATCTCCGATACTTACATTTTTTGAAGCTTTGGCCTGGGAACCATCAAACTTTACTTTGCCGCTGTCGCAAGCTGCTGCGGCCAATGTTCTTGTTTTGAAAAGACGGATTGACCAGAGATATTTGTCGAGGCGGAGTTTTTCACTTCCCATTTTCACTCTTTTTCTGTTTTTTCTTTTTTGGTTTTATGGCATCTTTCATAGCCTCCCGTAATTTATCATACGGCAATACTGCGAATACAAACTGCGACTCAGGATAATTATACAAATCCCTGTTGGGAATGAATTCAGCAAAGATGATGGTATAGAAATATATCTTATGATATGCATCGATTGACACATTTTCCACTGATAATTCATGAATATTTTTGAATTTTTTCAAAAAAAACATCATTTGGTCATGCTCTTTTTCAGACAGATTGCCTGTAATCTTTATTTCTTCAATATCGCCGGAGTCCGACACGTTCAGCTCAATTTCACCTTTGTATATTTTGTCGGGGTCATTAAAAAACCTGGTTATAGATCTCCTGTTCAGTACCCTGATCATTCCGGTAAATGATTCTTCAAAATCCCCGCTCTCGACATCAAATGCAGGCGCCTGTTTCCTCAACAGGTAATCTTCAAGATCATCATTGCTGTTTTTAGCCTGGAATATTGTCTTGTCTTTGGCGAACAACTCTGTTGCCTTGAATTTTTCATATTCAATTAGCCGTGTCAAATCCACATCCTGTTTGAATGAATCATGTGCGCCTGAGAAAATATTGATTATGGTACCTTTTTTAAAAACCCCATCTTCATATCTTTCCCGAAGCACCACTGACTCTGCCTTTTTTACGGGACTGTATGTATAATACTCCCAGGTGCCTGATCTGGTGCCGTTCTTAAAAGAGCCAGTTAACCGGCAAGGCCCGAATGCAACGGAGACATGCACCCACATTTCAAAAGAACCGGTACCATCTTTTGCCAACACTTTTCCGGTTGAATCAATGAAATCATACACAGTAAAGAGTTGATCGTTTCCGGCATACTCAACCCTCATCTTAAGCCGGCCATCGGGATAGAAGTACTCCCACATACCTGCTTTGTGATTATTGATGTAATTGCCCCGGGTTTTTAATTTTCCATTGTCATAGTAAAAAGAGAAAGTGCCATTCCTCCTGCCGTTGGAAGAATATAAGCCTTTCATTTGAAGTGAGTCATTTTTGTAATAGTCAGAAATAACACCCTCATAATACCAGTCAAAGTCCAGAACATACCTGCCTGTCCTGTAGTAAGAAGCAAGAGGTTTTTCAGTTATCTCCCAGTTTGTATTGAAATATATTGTGTCCCTTTGTTGTGAAAAGGCAAAAAGACTGGCAAACATTGTTATTGCGCCGAGGATAAATGTACGTATAAAACCATGTCCCAGCATTTTGTAAAAATATTAAACCTCACTGATAAGTAGTGAGGTTTAAACTGTCCTGATTTATAGTCTTTTTTTGAAGGGGTATAAAAAATTCTACATCTCCGCAAAAAATTTATGGAAATACGGTATCGTTTCTATGCCCTTGTAATAGTTCTCAATGTTATATTTTTCATTCGGGCTATGCAGGTTGTCGTTGTCAAGTCCGAAGCCCATGAAGATGATTTTGATGCCTAATTCCCTTTCAAGAATAGAACAGATAGGAATACTGCCGCCACCACGAACAGGTATCGGTTGTTTGCCAAAAGTTGTTTTCACCGCTTTTTCTGCAGCTAAATATCCTTTGCTGTCAATGGGTGTCATATAGGGTTCACCACCATGGTGTTCAAATGCTTTTACCGTAACTGATTTCGGAGCAATCGACTGAAAATATTTAAGCAGCAGTTTTGTAATTTTTTTGGATGACTGGTTGGGTACCAGCCTGGCTGAGATCTTTGCAGTAGCTTTTGAGGGTAAAACAGTTTTGGCGCCTTCTCCCATATAGCCTCCCCATATTCCGTTTACTTCAATAGTTGGGCGGATTCCGGTTCTTTCATAAGTGGTATAGCCTTTCTCACCCCACAGCTCTTTTACCCCAAGATCTTTCTTATACTCCCTTTCACTGTAAGGGGCCTTGTTAATTAAATCCCTTTCTTTCTTTCCCGCCTTCACAACATCATCATAAAATCCGGGAATTGTGATATGATTGTTCTTATCATGGCAGGAGGCAATCATTTTGGCCAGAATAGTGATCGGGTTTGCAACTGCGCCGCCATACGTACCACTGTGCAGGTCACGGTTAGCAGCAGTAACTTCTACTTCAATGTAACTTAAACCCCTTACGCCGGTATCAAGCGAAGGATTTTTCATACTAAGCATAGAACTGTCGCTGATCAGGATCACATCTGCTTTCAGCAAGTCTTTATGTGCCGCCACAAATTTTCCAAGATTGGGAGAACCAACTTCTTCTTCACCTTCAATCAGGAATTTGATGTTGGTGGTCATACTGTTAGTCTTTGTAAGAATTTCAAGGGCCTTTACATGCATATAAAACTGTCCTTTATCATCAGCAGAACCCCTTGCAAAGATTTTTCCATCAACAATAGTTGGTTCAAAGGGAGGGTTGGTCCAGAGCTCTAACGGTTCTGGTGGTTGTACGTCATAGTGCCCGTAAACAAGCACGGTCGGTTTTGAAGGGTCAATCAGTTTTTCGCCGTACACAGCGGGGTGCCCATCGGTAGCCATTACTTCTGCTTTATCGCAACCGGCTTCCAGCAAGCTTTTCTTAACTGCCTCAGCACATTTCTGCATATCGGCTTTGTGTTCACTTTTTGCACTTATAGACGGTATCCGGAGCAGGTCCAGCATTTCATTCAGAAAACGGTCTTTGTTTTTTTCCTGGTATTCTTTCCAAACTTGTGACATATAATTATTGATTTTGGACGACGAAGATAAGCGGTTTTACCTGTCCAAAAGCTGATAGAAATACCGTCTGACACTGATTTGGTATAATGGCATAATATCTACATTTAACATTAAATTTTTGCAGATGCGTCTATTCCTTTATCTGTTATTGACTATAGTAATAACCGGAACCCTTCAGGCACAACAAACCCCCAGTCTGTCTGACTTTTACCCCATCCCCAGAACAGTCAAAAAAGATATGATAAAGGCTTATACAAATCATTTGTTTTCGGGTTGTGCTGAGGGTAACTGTATTGATGGCAAAGGCACCTGGATTTCGGTTTATGTTTCGGGATTTGGCGGCACAGGTTATTCAGCTGAATATCTGCAAAATGTAAACCTGATTTATTATATCACAAATGGTGTTTTCAAAGACAGTGGCCTTGTATGTGAAGGTCAACAAACCACCACTTATTTTCCGCTCAAACGAAATCATAGCTCAGAGGATTACCAGTCGGAAAATACAGGGAGACGTATTGATACTTCCACTGCCGATCTGAAAATTGGGGTATTTGATAAATATGAAAAGACTTTTTATAGTAATGGCGAAGTGCAGTTGACAGGTAAGGCTAAGATGTATAATTATAAAAAGGCGGTAGCCTGGACTCAGTGGGATAAGATCCGGTATGCAACAGTGGAATATTCTGCCTCCGATATTTTTTCAAAATTTACCGGCATTGTTGATGAATACCTGCGACCTGTTTATGGTGTAGCAACTTTCCAGAATGGTAGTGTTTTCAATGGTTTTTTTATCCGGAATAATACCGGCCCCGGTTTTTATTTTAAATCTGCTGAAACAGAAGAAGGAAAACCAAGGGATGGAGCCGGGGATTTTGATTTTATGCCGGATATTAATTTGTTTCAACAGGCCTTTTCAACCTTTAATTCAGGTACAACGCATTCTATAGAAGTAGGATGGGGTGATGCCGAACAGGAGAAAGAAGCAGGAATGCAACCCGTGGAAATTTACCGTGATCTTACCCGATATGGAGGTGGCGATGCCGGTTGGATTTTTGGTGAAGATGGAAACCGTAAAACACCCCGATTCACCGGCAAGGGTATCTACTATTACAGTGAGAATCTTTTTTATTTTGGTTCTTTTGATAATGGCCGTCCCGATGGCAAAGGTTTTTTGTATTACCGGCATGTTTACAGCGATACTACGCTATGGCCATCAGAAACGTATTTTAAGTATGGCAATTTTATTCAAGGCTTCTTTAATGATGGTTATTTTATTTTTAAAAAGGGAGACCAGTTTGTTAAAAAGGAATTGCCGGTACAAAAAATTTCAGAATCTTCTTTTCGTTCCCTGGCTAAGGAAGCCAATAATAATAATACGCAGGCACTATTGGAACTGGGTGATATTTATTTTGAAGGAAAAGAAGTGAAACCTGATGTTACGAAGGCAATAGGCTTTTACAAAAGAGCCCTTTCTTATGGTAATGCGCAGGCTGCTATTAAACTCGGTAGCTTGTATCAGAAAGGAGATCCTGTGAAGAAAATACAACGGGATTCGCTTAAAGCTGTATACTATTATAAACGGGGTGCCCAGGTGAAACAATCTGCAATTTCATCTGCAGCGGAAATCAAAGAATGCCTGGTAAAATATTTTCTTTTTGCTTATCCCTACCTGACGAGTGAGCAAGCAGCCCGATTTACCCTTGACGATGAATATAACATGGTGTCGGAGTTGTCTGATTTAGTATCTGCAGACTGGAAAAAAAGAAGAGAAAGAGAAAGGTTAGAAGAAGAGGCAAGAAAGAAAAAGTCAGAGGAGCAGGCCAATAAAGAAAAAGCAGAAAGCAAAGAAGTGGTATTATCTGAAGAAGAAGAAAGGAATCTCATAGGAAAAATATTTTTTAAGAACTATAGCACCTCCACGGGAAGAAATAATTGGAGTACCGAAACAATTTTTTACAAGATTACGGGTATTCAAAAAGGCGAGGCCCGGGTAATTTACTCTACTACTGCAGATGTTACCATTCGTAATGGAAATAGACCGGTTCAGTTGTTTGTGGCTAAGAGCAATGGATTTACCGAGGCCAAGAAAGACTATCATAAATGTAATGGATGCAGTGGAGGTGGCACTATAGCGAAAACCAGTACCAGTACCTTTAAACACACTAACGACTATACCTATACATTGGGCAAAAAAATAACATACACCTCTACCAGTACCGTTACAAGCTATGTAAAATGTAATAAATGTTATGGAGCCGGATTTTGTCCGGTAGATGGATCAGCTCCGGAGTGGTAGCACTAGTATGACGGTACTTTATGTATAAAATAAATGCTATAAAACTGAATTCGTATATCAGGAATTATCAATCCTCTTATTGGTTGCAGGCTGATTGTCTTTTTTTGAATTGGAATTAACCGCTTTGGTCAAAAGCTTACTGCCAAACCGGTCTTTAATATCATCGACGGCTTTATAAAGGTTTAGTTTCTCCGCATTATTTTCAAACAAACTCATCTGCATTGTGATAGGAATCATGTGGCTGAATCGTACACCCAATAAGCGGACAGGTCTTCCTTTTTGCCAGGTTTTATTGAACAGATCTTTTACTTTGGCAATAAGTACATCATCCAATGCAGTATAATCAACGGTTTCCTGCCGGGAAGTTGTTTCAAAATCAGAGTAACGGATTTTAACGGTAACACAGCCGGTCATTTTTTCATCTTCTCTTAATGAGTAGGCTGTTTTTTCGGTGAGTCTTACCAATTCTTTATGCAGAAAATCAATATTTGTGTAATCAGAGTCAAACGTATTTTCATGGCTCATGCTTTTTTGTTCCCAGTCAGTGGTTATTTCTGCACTGCCACGGCCGTGGGCTTTATGCCAAAGGGCTTCACCCCATTTACCTGCTATTTTCTCCAGGTGTTCAATTGGTGTTTTGGCGATGTCTTCAATAGTATAAATGCCAAAGCTTTTCAGGTGCTGTTCGGTCTGCTTGCCCACACCATTTATTTTTTCAATACCCAATGGCCAGAGAAACTCAATTTCTTTTCCATGTGGTATTTCTAAAAAGCCGTTGGGTTTGGCTTCATTCGTGGCCATCTTACTAATGAAACGAGCTGATGAAAGACCACAGGAGATTGGCAGACCAGTTTCGTCAATGATATGCTGGCGTAACTCTTTTGCATATTTACTTACACCAAAAAATTTATCCATACCCGTAAGATCAATATAGAATTCATCAATAGAAGCCTTTTCAAAGAGAGGTACTTTTGAAGTAATAATATCCGTTACCCACCTTGAGTATTTACTATAATCACCCCGGCTGGCATTGGTAACTATGAGGCCGGGACAAAGCTGGAGTGCCTTTTTCATAGGCATGGCAGAATGGATACCAAATTTCCGGGCTTCATAGCTGCAGGCAGCTACCACACCTCTCTCGTATCCTCCTACCACCACCGGTTTCCCTCTCAATGCGGGATTGTTTCTTATTTCTACTGAAACAAAGAAGGAGTCCAGATCGAAATGGGCTATATGTCGTATATTGATTGCTGACATTTGATCAAAATTAGTTAAAGAGATATGAATCTTGAATGGCTGAAAACCGGTATCGGACCTTTAAAAGACCTCCTGACTTTCCTGAATAAGGAGGGAAAAACAAATGATGTACTCAAAAAGCAATTCATTCGTGAATTAAGAAATAACCTGAATATTTTCCATAATGCTTTTTTGAATAATGTGTCTGCTGATATCATGATTGATATGCTGAGTAATGAATCCATTAAAAAAGGGGTAGAGGCGAATTTTAAGTTCAGGAAGCTAAAGCCCGGACGTATCGAACCTTATCATGTGTATGATGAGCGAAATAAAAAATATATTGGCTGGGATGCAGAAAAACTGGTAGATAAAATTGATGAAAAGATTGAAGAGCTGAAGAATATTAAGAAGATGAATAAAAATACTGTCAGCAATATAAAAAACAATGTTTCCCTGATGCTTAGCAATCTTTATTACCGGATGAAATTACTGGCTGATTTTATTAAAGGTCCTAAGTAAGATAAATTTCCAGCAATCCTTCAGGCAGCTCGACAAACACTTCTTTTTTCTTGTGGTTTATTTTTTGCAGTGAACCTTCATGAAGCGGTATCAACACTTCCTTTCCTCTTATTTCCAGGCGACAAAGTAATTGGTGTGGCTGTTCAATCAATTCAAGAATTTCACCCAAGGATTCATTATTGTTTATTATGGAATACCCTAATAAACTTGCCGGGGCTGTTTTAGCAGCAAATTTTTTAAAATCAGTTTCTGGCAACCACACTTGTTTCTGAGTGAGCTTCATTGCGTCTTCCCTTGTATTTACCCCTTCCAGTTGTAAATAAATTTCTTCTTGTGCTTTTATTTTTGTGTTTTCAATAAACCAGGGTATAAATGAGCCCTTCTTTTCTTCGATAAAAATGGCTGTTAACCCCTTTAAGGAGGTTTTTTTTCCAAGCTCATGTTTAAGGATAAGTTCTCCTTTCAGTCCATGAGCGGCTACTATTTTTCCGATATTAAAATATTCAGCCATAATTGAGGATGCAAATTTGTTTAAAAACCGGTAAACAAAAAATCCCGCCTGGTTTTTAAACAAGACGGGATTACGAACTTTCAGGATGGGATATTATCCTTCACTACCGCTATCACCTTCAGTCCTTCTTTCCGGTCTGCGACCTGGAACGGCACGTCTGGCTCTTTTCTGGCGGTATGCATCTTCCTGGCGTTTTTTCACCTGTGCTTCATGCTCGGCACTCCACTTGGTGAATTTTTCCATCGCCGCTGCATCATCAAACAAGCCCAGGCCCACACCACGGAGCAAGTGCTTAAGATACAATACACCTTTGAAGCTAAGGATACGGCGAACGGTGTCAGTTGGTGTAGCACCTTTGTTCAGCCATTCCAATGCTTTTTGACGATCCAGCTGAATAGTAGCAGGAACAGTCAGGGGATTGTAAGTACCTAATTTTTGAATGAATTTGCCATCACGGGGTGCCCGGGAATCGGCAACTACGATGAAGTAAAAGGGTCTTTTTTTCGACCCGTGTCTTTGAAGACGGATTTTTGCTGACATAAATAGAAATTTAACAGCGTTAAACAATAATTGATATCCCGATAGCTATCGGGACCGGTAGATACCGGACGGCAAATATAAGACTGGAAAAGGAAAGTGCAAAGGTGAAAATAGACAGGTAATACAGAACGCAAAAACCTGCAGATATAACCCTTTAAGTAGTATTGTCATTATTCTCTGCTCATGGGTCAGAAATCTTACTTTTTCATCCCCGGCATCATTTTTCCAAAAGCACCCATTTTGTTCATATTCTTCATCATGCTGCGCATTTGCTCAAATTGCTTCATAAAGTTATTCACCTCCTGTATGTCTTTCCCGCTGCCTTTAGCAAT
>Ga0116143_10002613_pt1 | contig 19312 bp, 17 predicted proteins | sample AD_UKC034_MetaG_FD_89745 | JGI IMG/M metagenome (GOLD analysis project Ga0116143, IMG submission 89745) | Active sludge microbial communities of municipal wastewater-treating anaerobic digesters from USA - AD_UKC034_MetaG | ecosystem: Engineered > Bioreactor > Anaerobic > Digestate | place: USA...
CGGGATGCGAGGACGGTCGCGCGGCTGATGCGAAGAAAGTCTTGCCCCGTGGCGCGGTGCGACACTGGGCTAGACTTTCGAGCGTCAGCCGGCTCGCGGGATGCGAGGACGGTCGCGCGGCTGGTGCGAAGAAAGTCTTGCCCCGTGGCGCGGTGCGACACGGGGCTAGACTTTCGAGCGTCAGCCGGCTCGCGGGATGCGAGGACGGTCGCGCGGCTGATGCGAAGAAAGTCTTGCCCCGTGGCGCGGTGCGACACGGGGCTGGACCCTCGAGCGGCCCCTGGTGTAACGTCGGCCCGGGATGAAGAGGCTGCTCACCCCGATCAAGGTCGGCCTGGTCACCCTGGTGGCCGTGGGCGGACTGTTCTACGCGATGCACCGGCTGCAGACCGGCGCGCTGGGTGGCGGGGACACCTACCGCGTCCACGCCATGCTGGACGACGTGCTGGGCCTGGCCAAGCGCTCGCGCGTGCTGATGGCCGGCATCGAGGTGGGCTTCATCGACGGCATCGAGCTGGTCGGCGGGCGCGCCCAGCTCAACCTGCGCATCTCGAACGACGTCCACCTCTACAGGGACGCCGCGCTGGCCAAGGTGAGCGAGTCGCTTCTGGGGGACAAGCTGATCACCCTGAGCCCGGGCAACCTCAAGACGGGCCGCATGCCCGACGGCGGGCAGATCGTGAACGTGTTCGAGGAAGCGGACATGACCACGGTGTTCCGCAAGCTGGACGACATCACCGCGGACATCCGCGGGGTGACCCAGTCGCTCGGCCGGCTGCTCGCGGACATCGAGCGGGACGACTCGCTCGGCGGCACCATGCGCAACATGAGCAAGATCGCCGAGAACGTGGCCCAGCTCAGCGGCCAGGTGCAGGGGACGCTCGACCGGAGCAGCCAGCAGATCGAGCGCATCCTCGGGGACGTGGCCGGGGTTACCGAGGGCACCCGCGCGCGCTACAAGGAGATCCTCGACAACATCCAGGTGGTGACCCGGGACGTGCGAACCCTGGTCGGCAACGTCAACGACCTCGTCGGCCGCGGCGAGGAGGGCTTCCAGGAGAGCGTGGGCAACATCCGCTCCACCCTGGACAAGGCCAACCGCTCGCTCGAGAACCTGGACAGCATCACCCGCAAGGTGGACGAGGGCCAGGGCACGCTCGGGCGGCTGGTCAACGACGACCGCGTGCTCGACAAGGTCGAGAACCTGGTGGACGACGCGACCTCGTTCACCTCGCGGCTGGCCCGGCTGCAGACCATCGTGGACGTGCGCGCTGAGTACCAGGTGCTGCAGAACACGGCCAAGTACTACATGGGCCTGAAGCTGGTGCCCAAGTCCGACAAGTTCTACCTGATCGAGCTGATCGACGACCCGCGCGGCGCCGTCGACGTGACCAAGACCTGCACCGCGCCCGAGGTGTGCGACAAGGTCATCACCGTGCGGGACGACTTCAAGTTCTCGCTGCAGCTCGGCAAGCGCTACAACTGGTTCGGGTTCCGGCTGGGGCTGATCGAGGACACCGGCGGCATGGGCGCCGACCTGTACTTCTTCGAGGACGACCTGCAGTTCCGGCTGGACATGTTCGGTTTCGGCTTCGACGAGTTCGGCAACCCGGCCAACCCGCGCCTGAAGGCCATGATGATCTACCGCCCGACCTGGCTCATGAACCACCTCTACCTGGCGGCCGGGGCGGACGACTTCTTCAACCAGAGCACCTTCGACTTCTTCTTCGGGGCCGGGATCTCCTTCGACGACGAGGATCTCAAGGCGCTGTTCACCACGGTGGGTGTGCCGAACTTCTAACCCGTGGAATCGTCTTGACATCGAGTACCCTCGGCGCTATGGTGGCGCGCTCCGGGGATCCCTTTTCTGAGGTCCCAGGTGTGTGAGGATCTATGTTCGAAGGCCTGTCAGACAAGCTGGGCCAGACCTTCAAGCGCCTGAAAGGCCACGGGAAACTCTCCGAGGCCAACATCAAGGACGCGCTGCGTGAGGTGCGCCTCAGCCTGCTCGAGGCCGACGTCAACTTTCAAGTGGTCAAGGACTTCGTCACCGTGGTCAAGGACCGGGCCATGGGGCAGGAGGTCCTCTCTTCCCTCACCCCGGGCCAGCAGTTCATCAAGGTGGTCTACGAGGAGCTGGTCAAGACCATGGGCGGCGCGGCCGCCCAGCTCGATCTCAAGGGCCGCCCGCCCGTGGCGATCATGCTGTGCGGGCTGCAGGGCTCGGGCAAGACCACCTCGGTGGGCAAGCTCGCGCTGCACCTGAAGAAGAGCGGTCGGCGCCCGTACCTCGTGCCGGCCGACGTCTACCGGCCCGCGGCCATCGATCAGCTCACCAAGTTGGGCGCGGACCTGGGCATGCCCGTGCACCCCTCGACCACCCAGCAGGATCCGGTGGCCATCTGCCGCGCGGCCATGGACGTCGCCGAGCGCGCCGGCCACGACGTGGTGCTGCTCGACACGGCCGGGCGACTGCACGTGGACCAGGAGCTGATGGACGAGCTGCTGCAGATCAAGCGCGAGGTGCAGCCGCGCCAGATCCTGCTGGTGGCCGACGCCATGACCGGCCAGGACGCCGTGCAGGTGGCAGAGAAGTTCAACAGCGACCTGGGCGTCGACGGCCTGGTGCTGACCAAGCTGGACGGCGACGCACGCGGCGGCGCGGCCCTGTCGATCAAGGCGGTGACCGGGAAGCCGGTCATGTTCGTGGGCACGGGCGAGAAGATGGAGGCGCTCGACGTCTTCCACCCGGACCGCATGGCCAGCCGCATCCTGGGCATGGGCGACATGCTCAGCCTGATCGAGAAGGCCCAGGAGAGCTACGACAAGGAGAAGGCCGAGGAGCTGCAGCGCAAGTTCCGCAAGAACGAGTTCACCATCGAGGACTTCCGCGAGCACCTGAAGCAGCTCCGGAAGATGGGCTCGATCTCGGACCTGATGGAGAAGATCCCGGGCATGGGCAACATGATGAAGAAGATGCCCGGCGCCGCGCCCCCGGAGGACGAGCTCAAGCGCATCGAGGCGATCATCAACTCCATGACCGCGCTCGAGCGGCTGAACCACGCCATCCTGAACGCCAGCCGCCGCCGGCGCATCGCCCGGGGCAGCGGCACGACCGTCCAGGACGTGAACCAATTCGTGAAGCAGTACCTGGAAATGAAGAAGATGATGAAGAAGATCAACAAGTTCGGCATGCGCACGCTGGTCCGGAGCTTGATGGGCGGCAAGCTGTGAGCGCCGCCCCAGGAAAGGTGGTGTAGGTGTCATGGCAGTGACGATTCGTTTGCGCCGCGCCGGGACGACCAAGAAGGCGTTCTTCCACATCGTGGCGACCGACTCCCGCTACGCGCGGAACGGCCGCTTCCTGGAGAAGATCGGCCACTACGATCCGCGCAAGAAGCCGGCCGTGGTGGTGGTCGACCAGGAGCGCCTGGAGCACTGGCGCAAGGCCGGCGCGTCCACCAGCGAGACCGTGGCCCAGCTGCTCAAGCGCAACCCGGTCCAGGCGGCCAAGGCCGAGGACGCGAAGGCGCAGGCCAAGAAGGCCTGAGCCAGCGCGGGTGGCCTGACGTGCCGGTGCAGGAACTGGCGGGCCTGCTGGCCCGACTCCTGGTGCGCGAGCCGGACGCCGTCGAGGTCGAGGACCTCGACGACGGGCGGGAGCGCATCCTCAGGCTGCGGGTCGGCGCCGTGGATCGCGGGCGGGTGATCGGCAAGGAGGGGCGCACCGCCAAGGCCCTGCGCGCCGTCCTGGCGGTCGCCTCGGCCCGTGAGGGGCGCAAGGCGAAGCTGGACATCGTGGACTAGGCCGGCGCCCGGCGGAGCGAGCCTTGGCCACGGAGGTCGAGCGCAGGTTGGTGCTGATTGGCAAGGTGACCCGCCCCCACGGGGTGCGGGGTGAGCTGAAGGTGCTCGCGGGCGAGGGCTGCTCGGGCGCCTGGTGCGAGGCCCGGCGGGTGTGGCTGGGCAGGGACGCACGCTCGGCGAAGGCGTTCGCGCTGCGCCGGGCCCGGCCCGGCGGGCGCGCGTTCATCCTCTCGCTGGAGGGGGTGGACAGCATCGAGGCTGCCGAGGAGCTTCGGGACCTGTCGCTATTCGTGGCGCGGGACGAGCTACCGCAGCCGGACGAGGGTGAGTGGTACGTCGAGGATCTGCTCGGGCTGCGGGTCGAGGATCCGCGCGGGAAGGTGCTCGGCGAGCTGAAGTCGATCTTTGACAATGGTGCGCACGAGGTGTACGTGGTGGCCCGCGCCGGGCGCGAGCTCCTCGTCCCCGCCGTGGAGGGCGTGGTGTTGGCGATCGAGCCCGCGGCCGGGCGGATCGTGCTCGAGCCGCCGCCCGGGCTGCCCGGGCTCGAGTGAACAGGGAGTTCGCCGCGGTGCGCTGGACGGTGCTCAGCCTGTTCCCGTCGGTGTTCGACTCGATCTGCGCGGCCAGCCTGTTCGGCAAGGCCGTGGAGGCCGGGCTGCTCCAGGTGCGGGCGATCGACATCCGGGACCACGCCGTGGGCAAGCACCGCAGCGTGGACGACGCGCCCTTCGGCGGCGGCGCCGGCATGGTGCTCAGGGTGGAGCCCGTCGCGGCGGCGCTCGAGGCGCTGCGGGCCGACGACCCGGCCGTCCACGTGGTGCTGCTGACCCCGCAGGGCAAGCCGCTCGGGCAGGCGAGGGTCGCCGAGCTCGCGGGCTGCGCCCACGTGGCCCTGCTGTGCGGGCGCTACGAGGGCGTGGACGAGCGGATCCTGCCCCTGGTGGACGAGGAGCTGAGCGTCGGCGACTACGTGCTCTCCGGCGGCGAGCCGGCGGCCTGGGTGGTCATGGACGCGGTCAGCCGCCTGGTGCCCGGCGTGCTGGGCCGGGCGGAGTCGACCGTCGAGGAGTCCCACGGGGACTCCGGCCTGCTCGAGTACCCCCAGTACACCCGGCCGCGGGAGTTCCGCGGGCAGGCGGTGCCGGAGGTGCTGCTCAGCGGCGACCACGCCGCCATCGCCCGCTGGCGCCGGCGGCAGGCCATCGTGCGCACGGCCCGGAGACGGCCGGAGCTCCTCGCGCGCGCGCGGCTCGACGAGGAGGAGCGGCGCTGGGTCGAGGAGCTCGGGCGCGAGCCCGAGGTCGATTGAGAAGACGAGATCCCGAGTGGCCAAGGAGGAGCCGATGAAGGTCCTGGAGAAGTTCGAGAAGGCGTTCCAGAAGGAGAAGCCCGACAGCTTCAAGATCGGGGACACGGTCCGCGTCCACCTGCGCGTCGTGGAGGGCGAGAAGGAGCGCGTGCAGGTGTTCGAGGGCGTGGTGATCAAGCGCAAGCGCGGCGGCACCGGCGCCTCGTTCACCGTCCGCAAGGTGTCCTACGGCGTGGGCGTGGAGCGCATCTTCCCCGTCCACTCCCCGCGCATCGAGCGGATCGAGGTGGTCCGCTCCGGCCGCGTGCGGCGCTCGAAGCTGTACTACCTCAGGGAGCTCCGCGGCAAGGCGGCCAGGTTGAAGGAGAGCTGATCGGCGCTCGTCCGGGACCCACCGCGGAGCGCCGAGGGGGTACCGTGCTCTTCACCGAGCTCGTCTGCCAGGGAGTCCGGAACTTCGGACAGACCCACCGGTTCCCGCTGGGGCCGGGGTTCACCGCCTTCGTGGCGGGCGCCGGCGGCGGCAAGAGCACGCTCGTGGATCTGGTGGTCCACCTGCTGTACCCCGACCCCACCGAGCCGAGCACCGAGGCGTTCCGCGCCCCGGGCGCCGAGGTGTGCCGGGCGTCGCTTGGCCTGCAGGACGAGAAGGGGCAGTCCTTCCGCCTGGTCAAGGACCTCCTCAAGGGGTCCATGGCGCTCATGCAGCTCGACCCCGCCGGCGGCGCGCCGCGCACCATCTCCACCACGGCCGCGGAGATCGGCCAGTACCTGTCGGCCAGCCTGCACCTGCCGCAGCGCGACGTGTTCGAGGGGGTGTTCGTCACCCGGCAGGCGAGCCTGCCGTCCCGCGCGCCGCGCGCGACCTCGGCGGCCGAGGAGGAGCCGGGAGGCCCGCCGGGCGCCGGCCGCGGCCAGTTCGTGGGCGTGCGCAAGGGCGTCGTGTCGGCCTCCCGCAAGCTGCCGCCCGCCAAGCACCCCGGGGAGGGGGACGACGGCCCGAGCTTCCCCGGCTACCAGGGCGGCGGCGAGGAAGAGCTCGGGGACGCGGTGCTGCCCGACACCCCGGCCGAGATCCGGGTCCAGATCGAGACGCTCGAGCGCGACCTCAAAGTGGCCCGCGAGGTCGACGACCTGCAGTTCAAGCTCGACGGCCTGCAGGGCGAGCTGTTCAAGGTCGATCAGCGCCTCAAGGTCCAGCACGAGGGCGAGGAGCGCGTGCGCCAGGCCGAGGAGGCGGTCGCGGCGTTCAGGCACCTCGAGGGCCTGCCTGGCGACTTCGAGGTCCGGCTGAAGGACTTCGAGCACTCAAGGACCCGCCTGGACCGCGATCTCGGCCGGCTCGACGAGGAGCAGCGGCGCTGGCAGGAGAAGAGCGAGGCCGAGGTGCCCCCGCCGCTCCGGCAGAACCGGGCCTTCGTGCTGGGGCTGGCCGGGGGGCTGCTGGCCACGGCCGCGGGCGTGGCCGGCTTCTTCGTGTCCGAGCCCCTGCGCTGGCTGGCCCTCGGCAACCTGCTCGGCTTCGGCGTGGTGCTGGTGACCGCGCTGCGCCACATCGACGCGATCATGTCGGTGGAGCGCGCCCAGCGCCGCCTGGCGAACATCGAGGAGCGCCGGCAGAAGCTCAACCGGCAGTTCGAGGTCGAGACGGTCATCGTGCGCAAGACCATGCAGGAGGCCGGCGTGGAGAAGCCGGCCCAGGTGCTGGAGCTGTTCGCCAAGCGCAAGGCCGCGCTGTCCGAGCTGGAGATCGCCCGCCAGGCGCTGGAGCAGCGCCGCACGGACGCCGGGGTGAGCGAGGCCCAGTCGCGCCGGGCCGCGCTCAAGGCGCAGATCGACGAGCTCGAGGCCCGGCTGGCGGCCTCCTCCTCGCTCATGATGACCCCCGGCGACATGGAGGATCGCCTGCAGGCCCTGCGGGGCAAGCTCGGTCGGCTCGAGGCGGCTGGCGGCGCGGAGGGGGGTGGGGCCTTCGGCGCGCCGCCCGTGGCCCCGGGGGGCGAGGGCGACGGGTTCGACCCCTCCGACCTGGGCGTGGGCCTGCCGCCCGGCGCGCTCGGCGCGAGGGGCGCCAAGCCGGCCGGCAAGGGCCGCATGCTGGCGCCGTCGGCCCTGGACGCCTTCGGCCAGGAGGCCGAGCCGGCCGGGGCGCCCGGCGCGGGCGGACCCGCGGTGTGCGCCGAGCTCCTGCGCCTGGCCGAGGATCTCTTCCTCCAGGACGCCGAGCAGCTCTCCGGCCTGCTCGGCCCGCGCGCGAGCCAGTTCGCCGCGGCGCTGACCGCCGGGGCCGTCGCGCGCGTGAGCCTGTCGGCGCGCCGCGAGGTCGGCTGCCTGGACGCCTCCGGCGCCGAGCGCGGCCTCGGCGAGCTCCCGCCCGCGCTCCAGGACGAGGTGTACCTGGCGCTCAAGGCGGCCGTGCTGGAGGCCTCCGGCCGCAGGCTGCCGGTGCCCGCCCTGCTCGATGATCCGTTCGGCCCCGCCGATCCGCAGCTCCTCGACCTGCACGGGCGCCTGCTCGCCGGCCTGGGCCGCCTCGCCCAGGTGGTCCTGCTGACCTCCTCGACCGATCAGCTCCAGCATGCGACGGCCTCCTTCAGCCTCTGAGCACGCCGCCCGCCTCGCGGCCGCGGGCCCCGGGGAGCTCGAGGCCCGGGCGGCCGCGCGTGGCTGGCGCGTGGTGGTCGGGGTGGACGAGGTGGGCCGGGGGCCGCTGGCCGGGCCGGTGGTGGCGGCGGCGGTGGCGCTGCGGGTCGACCAGCTCCTGCCCGGGCTCGACGACTCCAAGAAGCTCACCCCGGCCCGGCGCGAGCGGCTCGACCCCGTCATCCGCGCCGAGGCGCTGGCCTTCGGCCTGGGGCAGGTCGAGCCCGCGCGCATCGACGCGCTCGACATCCGCCGGGCCGCGCTCGAGGCCATGTCGCTCGCCTTCGCCGCGCTGCTGCAGACGTGCGCGCCGGGCGGGGTCCTGCCAGACGGGGTCCTGCCAGACGGGGTCCTGGTGGACGGGCTGGACGTGTTCCCCTGGCCCCCGGGCGCCCCGGCGCTCCCGGTCGAGGCCTTCGTGCGCGGGGACGGCCGCAGCCGGGCCATCGCCGCGGCCTCCGTCGTGGCCAAGGTGCACCGGGACGGGCTCATGCGCGCCTACCACGCGCGCTGGCCGGTCTACGGCTTCGACCGCCACATGGGCTACCCCACCCCGGCCCACCTGGCCGCGCTCCGCGAGCACGGCCCGTGCGAGATCCACCGCCGTTCGTTCCGCGGCGTGCTCTAGCGGGTGACTCTTCGCGCGGGCGCGCTCGACTAGGGTGCTTCGTTGTCGATGCGGGCGATCTGCTCGCGCAGGTCCTGGGCCTCCTGCTGCCAGTAGCGCAAGCTCCCGAAGTGGCCGAAGGTGCGCTGGAACGCCGGGTCCTTCCAGCGCCTCGCGATCCATGCGCTGTAGCGGATGAAGCGCAGTGCGCGCAGCGGCTCCACCAGCCTGAGCCAGGCTGGGTCGAAGTCGCGCATCTCCGCGTAGGCCTCGCACAGCAGGTCCCGCTGGCGGTGGCCCTCCTGGTCCGAGGCGGCCGCCAGCAGCCAGATGTCCTGCACCGCCGGCCCGGTGGCGAAGTCGTCGAAGTCCAAGAAGGTCGCCCCGGCCTGGGACCAGAGCAGGTTGTTCAGGTGGCAGTCGCCGTGGATGCGGTGGCAGGGCACCTCGAGGAACAGGGGCCGGATGCGCTGCAGCAGCACCTCGACCGTCGAGGCGTAGAGGTCCCGCACCTCGGGCGGGAGCGCGCCCTCGGCGAGCAGCCAGGCGAGGTTCGCGGCGCCGTAGGTGTCGGGATCGATCCGCGGCCGGTCGGGCTCGGGCCTGCGCGCGCCCACGTTGTGGATGCGGGCCAGGTAGTGCCCCAGGATGCGGAGCTGCTCGTCGCTGGGCTCCTCGGGCGCCCGCCCGCCCACCCGCGGGAAGAGCGCGTACAGGATGCCCTCCACCTCGCCCAGCGTGCGGCCGGGCTCGAGCTCGAGCGGCGCGGCCACCGGCACCTCCTCCTCCTGGAGCTCCTGCAGGAAGCGGTGCTCGGCCAGGATGGCCTCCCGGCTCCAGCGCCCCGGGCGGTAGAACTTGCCCACCACCATGCGCTCGTCCTCGAGCTCGAGCTGGTACACCCGGTTCTCGTAGGAGTTGAGGATCAGGAAACGGCCGGTGGCCTTCTGGCCGCGCACCTCGACGGCGTTGAGCACCTGCTCGGGGGTCAGGCGGAAGAAGCGCTCGGCCAGCGGGTGGCGCTCGAGGGTCGGTTCCATCGGGGCGGTGCTCCTGCCGGCGCTCAGCGGCCGGCCTCGAAGGCGTTCTGGTAGAGCTCGATGTCTCCCTGGGGGCCGAGCACGGCCACCACGTCGAACCGCAGCATGCGGTCCTTGATCCTGTGCAGCGCGCACCAGGCCATGGCCGTGCGCACGATCTGCTGTTGCTTCTTGCGGGTCACGGTGGCGGCCGGGTGGACCTGATCCGGGTGGGAGCGGGAGCGCACCTCGACGAACACCAGCGTCTCGCCGTCCTCGGTCACGATGTCGATCTCGTCCAGCCGGTTGACGGCGTTGCGCTCGAGGATGCGGTAGCCGTGCTTGGCGAGGTAGTCCGCGGCGCGATCCTCGGCCGAGGCGCCCAGGCGGTGGCGGGGGTCCGCGGACTTCGCTCGGTCCATGCTCACCTCACCCGGGTGGCGCAGTGCGGGCAGAAACGCGCGGTCTCGGGCAGGCGCGCGCCGCAGCCCGTGCAGAAGACAGGTGGCTCCGGCGCCGGCGGCTGCGCGACCGGAGCGGCGGGGGGCGGCTGCCAGCGAGGTTTCCTGCTCAGCAGCAGCACGCCCACCAGCAGCGCGAGCACCAGTCCGCCGCCGAGGCCCACCCACAGGACCCATCCGCTGCCCGAAGAAACTTCAGGAGAGGATCTTCCTCGAGGGTGAGGAGGGGGAGGGGCAGAAGGCCCTGGTTGGACGGGCTCGGGTTTCCCGGCAGCTGGTCCGGCGGGTGGGCCGGCGTCCACGGCCGCGAGGGGTTCGGGTTCCTCCACGGGCTCGGCTACTTCAGGTGGACGCCCGGCGTTGACCCTGTCAGGCGGGGCCCGGTGGGGCAAGCGGGGCAGGGGGGGCCTCGGCAGCTTGTGCCCCAGGATGGCCTCGCCCGGCCCCGCGTCCGCGCCCGGCCCCGCGCCTGCGTCTGGCCCCTGGCCCGCAACCGCACCTGCCCCTCCGTCCTCACCCTCGACGGGCGTCCCTGCGGTCCGCCCGGGCTCCTTCCCCTCCGCGCCCGCGTCGGGCGCGGAGGCCAGCACTCCTGCGTCCGGGGCCGCGGGGCGCGGGGCCGAGGCCAGGCGGGTGTACACCCGGCGCACGCGCCTCGTGGAGGCGCACTGGCCGCCCGGCACGTTGCGTGCGTAGCGCGTGGTCTCGCGGTACTCGAGCCGGTCCCCGCGGACGACGCGGAGGGAGTAAAGCCCGTTCTCGTAGCTCGGGGCGTCCTCGGGCGTGCTGCACGAGACCAGGAACAGCGCGTCCTGGAGGGTGCGTTCCCTGGGCTTCACCTCGGGGTTGTCCGTCTGACACCCCACGCTGGAGAAGCGCTGGCCGGCGGGGCCGCGGAACACCAGCTCCACCCCGCGGTCCTCGACCTGGAAGACCAGCTCGCGCACGCGCCGGCCGGTGGTCCGGGGTGCCTCGCCGCAGGCGGCGCTCCACTGCTCGAGGGACACCACCACCTCCTCGAACTCCTCTCGCCAGGTGCCGGACAGATCGTCCCGCGCCCCGGCGGGGCCGGGCCACGAGAGCCAGGCCAGGGCCAGGCACGTCCAGGCGAAACCTGCGCTCAGGCGCTGCGGCATGGCGCCACCATGGCACTCCACCCGGGTCGAGTCAACGCGCCCGGGGGGCCTGCGATCCGTTGCCCGGCGGCGCGCGTCGGGGGTATGCTGCCCGCTAGCATGGACGAGGCGGAGCGCAGCCCGGGCACCCTGTACCTGATCGCCACCCCGATCGGGAACCTCGAGGATCTCTCGGCCCGCGCGCGGCGGTTGCTCGGCGAGGTCGCCCTGGTGGCGGCCGAGGACACCCGCCACACCCACAAGCTGCTCGCGGCCCACGGGCTCCACGCACGGCTGCTGAGCTACCGCGAGCAGAACCACGCCCGGGCCGCGGGGGAGCTCCTGGCGCATCTGGCCGCGGGCCGCGACGCCGCGCTGGTCTCGGACGCCGGCACGCCCGGCATCAGCGATCCCGGCCAGGCCCTGGTGGCCGAGGCCGTGGCCGCCGGCGTGCGGGTCGTGCCCGTGCCCGGCCCCTGCGCGGCCGTGGCCGCCCTGGCGGCCTCGGGCCTGCCGAGCGAGCGCTTCCTGTTCGTGGGTTTCCCGCCGCGGAAAGCCGGCGAGCTCCGGCGCGCGCTCGAGGCGCTGTCCGCCGAGCCGGGCACGCTGGTGCTGTACGAGTCGCCCCAGCGCCTCGGCGCGACGCTCGAGGCCCTCGTGGAGGTCCTCGGCGATCGCCCCGCGGTGGTGGCCCGGGAGCTCACCAAGCTGCACGAGACCTTCGCGCGCGGGCGCCTCTCGGCGCTGGCCGCGCGCTTCGCCGAGCCGCCCCCCGGGGAGGTGGTGGTGCTGGTGGGCGGCCGCGGGCCCGACGAGGCCGCGGAGCGCGAGGCCGTCCCGGACGCGGCGCTCGCGGCCCTGGTGGCCGCCCTGCGCGCGGGGCGCGCGCTCAGCTCGAGGGACGTGGTCGAGCTGCTCGAGCCGCTGTTCCCCGCCGCGCGCAAGGCGCTCTACCGCCTGACCCTCGAGCGATGAGCGGAGCGAACGTGAGCGATCCGCCCGCGCTGGTCCCGGCCCCGCGGCGCACGCCCTGGTGGCTGGGCCTGGCGGCCTTCGCGCTGTGGCTCGTGGCCTGGCTGCTCGGCCGCACGCTTCGGCTGCGCGTCTCCGGCCTCGAGCGCGTCGAGCGCCTGCGGGCCGACGGGCGGCCGATCGTGTACTGCTTCTGGCACGGCCGCCAGCTCGCGCTCTTCCGGGCGAACCCCGAGCGGGGGCCCGGACGGGCGCTCGCGGTGCTGTCCTCCTGGAGCCGGGACGGCGAGCTGCAGGCCCGGGTGTGCCGTCGCTTCGGGCTGCGGGTGGTGCGCGGCTCGTCCTCGCGCGGCGGGCTCGCCAGCCTGCTGGCCCTGTCGCGGGAGCTCCGCGCGGGGCGCGTGGTCGGACTGGCGGTGGACGGACCGCGCGGGCCGGCCTTCGAGGCCAAGCCCGGCGCGGCCGCCCTGGCCCGGGCCGCGGGCGCGGCGCTGGTGCCCGTCACCACGGGCGCGCGGCGCCGGCGCGAGCTCCGACGCGCCTGGGACCGCTTCCAGCTCCCGGCCCCGTTCACCCGGGTCGAGGTGCTGTTCGGGGAGCCGCTCGAGGTCCCGCGCGGCGCCGCGGGGCCCGGGCTCGAGGCGGTCACCGCGCGCCTCGGGGCCGCGCTGACCGCGCTGACCGCGGAGGCGGACGCCCGGGCCCGCGGCCGGCCTTTGGTGTAGAATCCCGGGCCATGTTCGCGCTCTACGCCATCCTGGCGCACCTGGCCTTCCTGCTGCTGCTGCCCGTGCTGCTCGTGCACCCCAAGCTGCGCGAGGGTTTCGGCGCGCGGCTGGGTCGCCTGCCGCGGGGCTGGCCGGGGCTCCCGCGCCGACCGGTGGTCTGGGCCCACGGCGCCTCCGCCGGGGATCTGCTGGCGCTCGCGCCCATCCTGGACGAGCTGCGCGCGCTGCGCCCGGACACGTCCGTGCTGGTGACCACGGTGACCGACTCGGGCATGGGGGTGGCGCGGAAGGGGCTCCTCACCGCGGACGCGGTGGGCTACCTGCCCTACGATCTTCCCTGGGCCGTCGGCCGGGTCATGCGCGCGGTGCGCCCGGACGTGCTGGTGCTCGAGTACGCCGAGGTGTGGCCGGCGCTCCTGCGCGCGGCCCGGCGCGCGGGCACGCGGGTGCTCATCACCAACGGCCGCTTCCACGAGCGCGCGCTGGGGCGTTATCGGCTGCTGTACCGGCTGATCGGCAACCCGCTCAGGCACGTGGATCTCCTGTGCATGCGCACCGCGGAGGAGGCCGAGCACGCCCTGGCCATCGGGGCCGACCCGGCCCGGGTGCGGGTGCTGGGCAACAGCAAGTTCGACCGCGCGGCGCGGCTCGGACCCGGGGACGCGGCGGTGCGCGCGGACCTGGGCGAGGCCCTGGGCCACGCGCCCGGCACCCGCTGGCTGGTCGCCGGCAGCACCCACGAGGGCGAGGAGGCGCTGCTCGTCGATCTGTTCGGCCGCCTGCGCGCCGGCCACCCGGAGCTCAGGCTGCTCCTGGCCCCGCGCTACCTCGACCGCGTGGAGCGCGTCCTCGGGCTGGCCCGCGCGCGGGGGTTCGCGGCCGCGCGCCGCACCCAGGGCGCCCGGGACGAGCCGGTCGTGGTGCTCGACACGCTGGACGAGCTCTCGCAGGCCTACGCGCTGGCCAGCCTGGTGTTCGTCGGCGGCAGCCTGGTCACCCGCGGCGGGCAGAACATCCTCGAGCCGGCCGCCCGCGGGAAGCCCGTCCTGTTCGGGCCGCACATGGAGAACTTCCAGGACTCGGTGCAGGTGCTGCTCGGCCGCGGCGGGCTGCAGGTGCCGGACGCCGAGCGGCTCGAGCGCACCCTGGCCAGGCTGCTCGACGACCCGGCGGCGATCGCCCACCTCGGTGCGCTGGCGGCCGAGGCGGTGCGCGCCGTGCAGGGCGCGAGCCGGCGCCTGGCCGAGGCCATCGCCGAGCACCTGCCGGCGGGGGAGGGGCCGTGAGCGCGGTCGGCCCGCAGCTCCTCGTGATCCGCCTCTCGGCGCTGGGCGACATCGTGCTCGCCACGCCGCTGGCCACGGCCCTGCGGGCCGCGCGGCCGGAGGCGCGCGTCGTCTGGCTGGTGGACGAGGGGTACCAGGCGCTGCTCGCCGGGCACCCGGACGTGGATCGCGTGGTGGCCTACGACTACCTCGGGCGGCACCGCGGCCCGGCCGGCCTGCGCGCGCTGTGCGCCGAGATCGGCCCGGTGGAGGCGCTCTTCGACCTGCAGCACAAGCTGCGCTCCAGCCTGGTCCGGGCGCTGCTGCGGCCCGCGGCGCGGCAGGTGCTCGTCAAGCGCGGCGGCCTGGACGTGGTGCGCGCGCTGCTCGGCAGGGACACCGTGCTGCGCGGCCCCCACCAGGTCGAGCGCTACCTCTCCCTGCTGCCCGCGCCCCCGTCGGGCGGCGCGCCCTGGCCCGCCGTGGTGGCCGCGCCGGCGGAGCTCGAGGTGGCGCGGGGCTGGCGGCGGGCCTTCGCCGGGGACGGGCCGGCCGTCGGGCTGGCCCTGGGCGCGCGCCACGCGACCAAGCGCTGGCCCCGCGAGCACTGGAGCCTGCTCGCCGGGCGCTGCCTGGAGGAGGGCCTGGCGGTGGCCCTGCTCGGCGGCCCGGAGGACGCCGGCGAGATCGGGGCCCTGCTGCGCGGCTTCTCCGGGCAGCGCGTGGGCGCGTTCCACGCCGCGAGCCTGGCGGCGCTGGTCGCCCACCTCGCCTGCCTGGACGCGGTGGTCAGCCTCGACAGCGGCCCGGCGCACGTGGCCGCGGCGCTCGGGCGGCCGGTGGTGGCGCTGTTCGGACCGACCTCCCCGGAGCGCTGGGCGCCGCGCGGGCGCGCCGTGGCGGTCGCGCGCCTGCCGCTCGCCTGCAGCCCTTGCAGCAACCACGGTTCGGGCGCCTGCCCGCTCGGCACGCACGAGTGCATGCGGTCGCTCGGCGTGGACGCGGCGCACGCCGAGCTGCGCGGCCTGCTCGCCCGCGAGTCCTCCCCGGGGGCGCCGCCGTGAGCCGCCTCCTCGAGCGGCTGTGGTACGACCCGCGGGCGCCGGCCCTGCTGCGCGGCCTGGGCGCGGGCCTCGCGCCGCTCTGTCTGGCCTACCGGGCGGGGCTCGGGCTGGGCGCCAGGGTCCGGCCCGCGCGCGTGGGCAGGCCCGTGATCTCGGTGGGCAACCTGGTCGCGGGCGGGAGCGGCAAGACCCCGCTCGTCATGGCGCTGGTGGAGCTCCTGGAGGCGGCCGGCCTGCGCGTGGCGATCGTCTCGCGCGGTTACGGGCGGCGCACGCGAGGGGTGCGCGTGGCCCACCTGCCCGGGGAGCCGCCTCCGGGCTGGGAGGCGGTGGGCGACGAGCCCGCGCTGCTCGCCCGGCGCTGCCCGCGGGCGGCGCTGGTGGTGGGCGAGGACCGCGTGGCCGCGGCCCGGCGGGCCGTGGAGGTGGCCGCCCCGGACGTGATCGTGTGCGACGACGCCTTCCAGCACCGGGCGCTCGCCCGGGACCTCGATCTGGTGGCCGTGCACGCCCGGCGCGGCTTCGGCAACGGCCGGCTCCTGCCGCGCGGCCCCCTGCGCGAGCCGCTCGCGGCCCTGGCCCGGGCCCACGGCGTGGTGCTCACCCACCTGCGCGGCCCGGAGCCGCCCGCGGCCCAGGCCGCGCACCTGGGGGTGCCAGCGGAGCTCCCCGTGGTGGGGCTGGAGCTCGAGCCGGGCGGGCTGCTCTCCGGGGCTGGCGCGCCGGTCGCCGTGCCCGCGGGGCCCGTGGTGGCCGGCGCGGCCATCGCCCACTTCGCGGGCTTCCTCGAGAGCCTGGCCGCGCTCGGGGTGCGGGTGGCCACGGAGCTCGCCTTCCCCGACCACCACCCGCTGGGTCCTCCGGCCCTGGCCCGCCTCGAGCGGCTGGCCCGGGTTCGCGGCGCCGCCGCCGTGGTGGTCACCGAGAAGGACCTGGTGAAGCTGCCGGCCGCGGGCGACCTGCCCCTGCTCGCCCTGCGCCTCGCGCCCCGCTGGGTCGGCCCGGACGCCCGCCGCGTGGTGCTCGGCTGGCTCATGCGAGCCGCCGGCCGGCCGCCTGGCGCGGGGTAGCTCAGGGCGACTTCATGGGCCGCAGCTCGAAGCCGTCGAGCGCGCGTCCGGCCGCGAGCTCGGCCTGGCGCAGGATGTCGACCGGAGAGGCGGTCTCGGCGCGATCGAAGTCGAGCGGGTAGAGGCGGATGTCGTAGCGGTCGCCCAGCGCCAGGGTGCGGCCGTCCGGGGAGAAGACCACGTCGGGCACGGCGGTGTCGGCCTGGAGCTCGAGGACCGGCTCCCCGTCCGGCAGCGACCAGATCACCGCCCGGCCGTCGTCGCCGGCCGAGGCCAGCCAGCGCCCGTCGGGGGAGGCGGAGAGGTTGTTGACCCACTGGTGGTGCCATTCGAGCCTGCGCTCGATCCGGCCCGAGGCCAGGTCCCAGATCAGGATGCTGCCGTCCTTGGCGGAGGTCGCCAGGCGCCGCCCGCCCTCGAGCAGGGCCAGGCCGGAGACCCAGTCCTCGTGGCCGCGCAGCGCCTGGAGCTCGGCCCCTCTGCGGGCGTCCCAGACGCGCACGGAGCGATCCGCGCCGGCGGTGATCAGCCGCTCCCCCTCGGGGGTCCAGACGCAGGAGTACACCCAGTTCTCGTGACCGCGCAGGACGAGCTCGGTCTCCCCCGCGTCGGCCGAGGCGATGCGCGCCGTGCCGTCCCGAGACACGGTGGCGAGGCGTCGCCCGTCGGGCGAGAAGGCCAGCTTGTAGATCCAGTCGTCGTGCACGCGCCGGGCCCAGAGCAGCCGCCCGTCCGCGGCGTCCCACAGGCGCAGCAAGCCCTTCACGTCCGCGGAGGCGATGCGCTTGCCGTCCGGCGAGAAGCGCGTGGTGTACACGCCGCCCTCGTGGCCCGTCAGCTGGAGTCGCCGCCGGCCGCTCGCCAGGTCCCAGACCCCCACGCTGCGGTCCCAGCTGGCCGAGGCGATCTCCCGGCCGTCCGGCGAGTAGTCCAGCTGGAAGACCCAGTCCGTGTGACCCTGGAGCCTGGGGACCAGCCGCTCGTCGTGCAGGCGATGGACGCGCAGGCGATGGTCGGCGCCAGCGCTCAGCAGCGACTTTCCCCGCGGGAGGTAGGTGAGCGCGTTCACCGAGTCGGTGTGGCCCGAGATGCGCGCCAGCCGCCGGCCCGAGTGCGCGTCGTACACCAGCACGCTGCGGTCGAATCCTGCCACCGAGAGCTGGGCGCCATCGGGCCGGAAGGCGACGCCGAACAGGGTGTCGGCGTGATCGGAGCGTCTGACCGTGATCCGGCCGTCGGCCGGATCCCAGATCAGCAACTGCTTGTCCCAGCCCACCGTGGCCACCCGGGAGCCGTCCGGGGAGAAGGCCAGGTCAGACAGCGCGTCCGAGTGCCCGCGGAAGGTGAGTAGCTCGCGCCCCGTGGAGGTCGACCACAGCCGGGCCGTCCTGTCCCAGCTCGCCGTGGCCAGCCGCTGCCCGTCAGGGGCGAAGCTCAGGGCCGCGATGATCTCCTCATGGGCCTGGACCGCGAGCCGCGGGTTCTGCCCCGGGGGTACGTCCCACAACCGCAGGCGGCCAATCCGGTCTCCGCTCGCCAGGGTGGTCCCGCCCGGAGAGAACGCCAGGGCGTGGACCGCCTCGGGGTGGGGCAGGACCGCGTCCAGAACGCCGCCGGGCATGCGCCAGATCTTGACCACTGGGCCGTAGCCGCCGGTGGCCAGCAGCCGACCGTCGGGCGAGAAGGCCACCTCGCGGCACTTGCCCTGACAGGCGGGCAGCCTGCCGACCCGCTCGCCGCGCTGGGCGTCCCACAGCCCGACCGTCCCGTCATCGACCGCCACGGCCAGCAGCCGTTCGTCCGGGGAGACGGCCAGGCGGAACAGGCTCTCGGTCTCGCGGGCCTGGAATCGCAGGTCTGCGCTCAGCGCGTGGTCGGCCCGGTAGAGCTGGGAGCGCGTGGTCACCAGGAGCCGGCGGCTGGCCGGGTTCGCGGCGGCGAAGGGCGGGTCGTAGAGCGGGCTCCCGGGGCGGGCGGGGTTGTGCACCCCGGCCGCGGCGGCGAACACCCGCCCGGCCGCGAAATCCCCCTCGTCCATCAGCCGGGCCGCCTTCTCGGCGTGGGCCTGGGCCAGGTTGTGGCTGGCCTGGAGGCGCTCGGCGTGCTCCTCCTCCCGGGCCTGCTCGGCCCCGCGGTAGGCGTGGGCCACCAGGCCGAGGGCCGCGAGCACCACCCCCAGGACGAGCAGCGTGGCCGCGGCCGCGATCTTGTGCCGGGTGGCGAAGCGCTTGACCAGCTCCCAGGCGGTGTAGGCGTAGGCCTGCACCCGGCCGCCGGTCAGGTAGGCGCTCACCTCCTCGGCCAGCTCGCGGGCGCTGGCGTAGCGCCGGGCGCGCTCTCGGGTCAGGGCCTTCATGGCCACCGCGGCCAGCTCGCTGGGCGCGTCGGGCGCGAGCGCGCGCACCTCGGGCACCGGCTGGCTGATGACCTTGCCGATGATCTCGAAGGGCGTCTCGCCCACGAACGGCGGGCGCCCGGTGAGCAGCTCGAACAGCACCGCGCCCAGGCCCCACACGTCCGAGCGCTCGTCGATCTCCTCGACCAGCCCTTCGGCCTGCTCCGGGCTCATGTAGGAGGGCGTACCCAGGGCCGAGCCCTCCAGGGTGTCGCCGGCCCGGGCGGCCTGGAGCTGCTCGACCTGGCGGCCCAGGTCCCTGACCTGCAGGTCCTCGTCCCCGCGCACCTTGGCCAGCCCCCAGTCGAGCACCACCGTCTCGCCGAACTCGCCCACCATGACGTTGTCCGGCTTCAGATCGCGGTGGATGACGCCCCGGCTGTGGGCGAAGGCGATGGCCTGGCACAGCCCCAGGAAGTGCTCGAGCAGGCGCAGCCGTTCGCGCAGCCCCCGGGCCTCCCGCAGGGCCTGGGCCAGGGTCCGGCCGCGCACCAGGCGCATGGTGTAGTAGGGGCGACCGTCCGCGCCGGTGCCCAGCTCGTGGACCGGGACGATGTTGGGGTGCTCGAGCTGGCCGGTGACCCGCGCCTCACGCAGGAAGCGGCCCAGCACGCTGTCCAGGGTCTGCCGGGAGGTGGGACCCGACACGGCGCCCTGGGTCGCCAGCTCCTTCCAGGCGACCTCCCGGCCGATCACCCGGTCGAAGGCCAGCAGCACCCGCGCCTGACCGCCGCGGCCGTGCTCGCCGCGCAGCTCGTAGCGCGACGCCGCGTCTTGTGCCGCCGCACCCGCCGGGACCGCCCCGGGCGGCGGCGCGGACTGGTGGGCGGGCACCACGCGCCCGTCCGGTTCGA